>Ga0197142_1000480_pt1 | contig 36765 bp, 25 predicted proteins | sample GBS60_MetaG_FD_148614 | JGI IMG/M metagenome (GOLD analysis project Ga0197142, IMG submission 148614) | Sediment microbial communities from Great Boiling Springs, Gerlach, Nevada, United States - GBS 60_MetaG | ecosystem: Environmental > Aquatic > Thermal springs > Hot (42-90C) > Sediment...
CTGCGAGTACAGATCGTAAAGCGGCGTGGCGTGGGCGCGGTCCAGACGCACCGCGATCAGATCGGCGTACTTGCCGGGCTCGAGCGAACCGATGTGATCCCCTAGCCCCAGGGCGCGGGCGCCCAGGACGGTGGCCATTTCCAGCGCCTGGCGCGCCGACAGCGCCTGCGGATCGCCCGTAGTCACCTTTTGGAGCTTGGCGGCCAGGTCCATCTCTTCAAACAGGTTGAAATCGTTGTTGCTGCCTGCCGGGCCGTCCGTGCCCAGACCGACCGCCAGCCCCAGAGCCAGCATGCGGGTCACCGGGGCCACGCCGCTGGCCAGCTTGGCGTTGCTGGAAGGACAGTGCGCAATGCCCACGCCGCGGCGCTGAAGAATCGCCAGATCTTCTTCGTCCACCCACACCACGTGCGCCGCCAGCGTCCGCCCTTCAAAAACGCCCCAGGCATCGAGCAGCCGCACGGGACTCATGCCGTAGCGCTTCAAGGCTTCCTCGCGACCCTGACGGGTCTCGGCCAGATGGGTCATCAAGGGCACGCCATAGCGATTGGCCAGGCTGCGCGCGGCCCGGTAGACGGCCTCCGGCGTGGTCTCGTGCGAATGCGGCGCCACGGCGGGCACGATCAGCGGATCGTCGCGGTACCGGCGAATGAACTCTTCGTTGAAGGCCAGCGCCTCCTCCGGCGTCCTGAAATCCGGCGCGGGAAAACCGATGATGGTTTCGCCCAGCACGGCGCGCAGGCCCGCTTCGCGCGTGGCCTCCGCGATCACGTCCTCGAAATAGTACATCTCGGCGTACGTGGTCGTCCCCGCCAGCATCATTTCCAGGCAGGCCAGCCGCGTACCCCAGCGCACGAACTCGGCGTCCACGTTACGCGCCTCGGCGGGGAAGATGTAGCCTTCGAGCCACTCGCGCAGCCGCAAATCGTCGGCCAGCCCGCGCATCAACGACATGGGAACGTGGGTGTGGGCGTTGACGAGGCCGGGCGCCAGCAGCGAGTTCGGACGGTGCAACTTCCGGCCCCGGTAACTCGCTTCGATTCGGTCTCTCTCGCCCACTGCCAGGATGCGCGGACCGCGAATGGCCACAGCCCCGTTTTCGAGGATGCGACGCTCCGCGTCCATCGTTATCACCCAGCGCGCCGAGACGATCCAATCCGCAGGTTCGGCGCCGAACAGCCCTAGGGAAACGAGACTAAGGACGAAAATACGTCGCATCGAACGGCCTCGGCAGCAGTTGGCTCAACCGCAGTGTCTCCGAGCGAACCTGACCGTCGGAAAGAATGATCTCGATGTCGCCCGCGTATTCCCAGAGGAGCTGACGGCATGCGCCGCACGGCGGAGTCAGCGTGATGGCCTCGGTCACCACCGCCAGTCGCCGGAACGCTCGTGCTCCCTCGGACAGCGCTTTCAGCAGCGCGACACGCTCGGCGCACACCGACAGGCCGTAGGATGCATTCTCCACGTTGCAGCCCGTCCAGATGCGCCCCTCGGCATCCTCCAGCGCCGCGCCCACGCGAAAGCCGGAGTAGGGTGCGCAGGCGTGCTCGCGGGCCTGCGCCGCCGCTTCCACCAGCGCGTCCATCTCAGCTCCCGGCCACTTCGGCGGCTACCCGCGGCAGCAACGCTTCCAAAAGACGGCTCAGCCGATCCCGCACCATTTCGCCCGTCTCGAGCACCTCGCGATGGGAAAGCGGCCCGGGCGCCAGTCCCGCCGCCATGTTCGTTACGCAGGAAATGGCGAGTACGGAAAGCCCCATGTGCCGCGCGGCGATGACTTCCGGCACGGTGGACATGCCTACCAGATCGGCGCCTATGGTGCGCAGGAAACGGATCTCGGCCGGGGTCTCGTAACTCGGTCCGAGCATCGCGGCGTATACGCCTTCGGCTACCGGGATGCCCAGCTCCGCCGCGGTCTCACGGGCGATCTGGCGCAGCCGGGCCGAGTACGCCTCTGTCATGTCGGGAAAGCGCGGCCCCAGACTCTCCTCGTTCGGGCCCACCAGCGGGTTCGCCCCTTGCAGGTTGATATGGTCCGAGATCAGAACGAGCAGGCCTCGCTGGAAGGCCGGGTTGATCCCGCCCGCCGCATTAGTCAGCACGAGCGCCCGGACGCCGAGGCGTCCCAACACGCGCACGCCGAACACGACCTGGTCCGGACGGTAACCTTCGTACAAATGCGCGCGCCCGGCCATCACCGCCACGGGCAGCTCCCTGAGCCGCCCCAGAATCAGACGCCCCGCGTGCCCCTCCGCCGTGGATACGGGCCAGTGAGGGATCGCCTCGTAGGGAATGTCCACGCAATCGGTGAGACGCGAGGCGAACCCGCCCAGGCCGCTTCCCAGCACCACGCCCACACGCGGCGACACAGACGTTCGCGCGCGCAGCCAGCCAACAGTCTCTTCCAGCTCCTTCACAGCAACATCCCCGCGATGGCGGCCGACATGAAGTTCGCCATGGTGCCGGCGGCCACCGCCTTCAGTCCGAGCCGGGCAAGGTCCGACTTGCGATTCGGGGCCAGCGCCCCGATGCCCCCGATCTGGATGGCGATCGAGCTGAAGTTGGCGAACCCGCACAGCGCGTACGTCGCAATCACGAACGAGCGCGGCTCCAGTTGCCCCCGCAGGGGACCCAACTGCATGAAGGCCACGAACTCGTTGAGCACCAGCCGCGTTCCGAGCAGATTGCCGATCGCCGCCGCGTCACGCCAGCTCACTCCCAGCAGCCAGGCCACCGGTGCAAACAAAGCCCCGAACAATTGTTCCAGGGAGGCGGGAAACCAGCCCAGGCCGGGCAGGCTGTGCACCCAACCGAGGATCCCGTTCGCCAGCGCGATCAGGGCCAGGAAGGCGATCAGCATCCCCGCGATGTTGAGCGCAAGCTGAAGTCCTTCCCCGGCGCCGCGCGCCGCGGCGTCGATCAGGTTGACCCCCGGCTTCTCCACGCGGATTTCCACGCGACCCGCCGTTTCCGGTTGCTCGGTTTCCGGAATGAACATTTTGGCCAGCAGGATGGTGGCCGGCGCGGTCATGATCACGGCGGTAAGCAGGTGCTTGATGTCCACCCCGGCGATCTTCACGTAGGCCGCCATCACCGCGCCTGAGACGTGCGCCATCCCGCTGACCATCACGGTGAACAGCTCTGATTGCGTCAGCCGCGGCAGGAAAGGCCGGATCGTCAGCGGCGCCTCCGTTTGTCCCATGAAAATGCTGGCCGCCACGTTGGTGGACTCGGCGCCGCTGGCCCCCATCACGCGCTGCATCAGGATGGCCATGCCGCGGATGACCACCTGCATCACGCCCAGGTAATACAGGACAGCGAAGAACGAGGCGATGAAAATGACGATGGGCAGGACCTGAAAGGCGAAGACCACGCCCATGGGGCCGCTCTTGTCGCCCAGCGGGCCGAAAACGAAACGGCTGCCCGCTTCCGCATAGGCCAGCAAGGCGTTGACGCCGGCGCTGGCCGCTTCGAACAGCTTGCCGAAGGGGGTCTTGAGAACCAGAAAGGCGAAAAGAAACTGAAGTCCCAGCCCCCAGGCCAGCAGCCGCAGCCGGATCGCGCTCCGCCGGCGCGAAAACAGGTACGCGGTGGCGAGAATCGCGACCAGCCCCAGAGCGCCGGTGAAGCGGCCCATGCTAGCTGACGACTTCCAGGATCAGGTCGTACTCTTCCGGCGGCTGGTTGGAAATGCGGAAGGCGTCCTCGACCAGTTGGGCCGCTTCCTCGACATTATCCTCCCGCGTGTAGTAGAGGCGGCAGAGCACGGAATCCATTTCCACGCGGTGGCCGGGTTTGACTTCCAGGATGACGCCCACCGCCGGATCTATCTGGTCCTCCTTGCGGTCGCGCCCGGCGCCGATCATCATGGCCGCGCGCCCGATGTCCTCGGCGTCAATCGAGCTGACGAAGCCGCTGCGCGGCGAGGTGATCTCGCGCATGCCCGTCGCGTTGGGCAGAAGCTCGAACCGGTCGAGAACCTGCGGGTTGCCGCCCTGCGCCTGGATGACCTCCTTGAGCTTGCGGTAACCGGAGCCGTCGAGCAGCTTCCGCTGCGCGATCTCGCGCGCTTCCTCCAGCGTCGCCGCCGCCTTGCCCAGATGAATCATCCGGGCGGCCAGCTCGAGCGAGAGCCGGGTCAGATCCACCGGACCCGCATTCTGCAAGGTTTGCGAAACCTCCATCACCTCCAGCGCGTTGCCCACAGCGAAGCCCAGCGGCTGGTTCATGTCGGTGATCAGCGCCTGCACTTTGACGCCCATGCGCCGGCCGATGCCCACCATCAACTGCGCCAGCCGGCGCGCATCCACTTGCCGCTTCATGAACGCGCCCGATCCTACCTTGACGTCCAGCACCAGCGCGTCCAGCCCCATGGCCAGCTTCTTGGACATGATTGAGGAAGCGATCAGGGGGATGGAATCCACCGTGCCTGTGGCGTCGCGCAAGGCGTAAAGCTTGCCGTCGGCCGGCGCGATTTCCGCGGTCTGGCCGGCAAAGCACAAGCCCACGCGGCGAAGCTGATCGCGAAACTCTGCGGGGCTGAGATTGGTACGGAAGTTCGGGATGGATTCCAGCTTGTCCAGGGTGCCGCCGGTGAACCCGAGCGCCCGTCCCGTGATCATGGGCACTACGACGCCGGCAGCGGCGGCCAGCGGCGCGGCGATGAGGCTCGTCTTGTCGCCCACACCGCCGGTGGAATGCTTGTCTACCTTGACGCCCGGGACGTCGGAGAGGTCGAAGCGCTGACCGGAACGGATCATGCAATCGGTCAGCGCGGTGACCTCCCGATCGCTCATGTCCTTGAAATACACCGCCATGAGAAAGGCGGCCATCTGGTAATCGGGGATCTCGCCGTGCGTGTAACCTTCCACCAGCCAGGTGATCTCCTCCGGGCTGAGTTCCTCGCCGTTGCGCTTGCGCTGAATGAGATCTACCACTCGCATCGTCCCGGACCTTGAACTTTGTTCTGATCTATGCCGGCGTGTGGCCCGGCGCGGGCAGCCCTGGCAGGGCCGGATTCCTGCACGTTTGCTGCCGAAAACTTAGGCTAACATCCTGTTCGCCCGAAAGTAAAGGAGCGTGCGGGAGGATCCCGCACGCCCCGGATCGTTGCCGCGACGGCTACTGCCGGTGTCCGGCTAAAACAGCAGCTTCAGGCCGAGCTGGAGCTGTCTGGGCGAGTTGGCTTGCGTGCTGATCTGCCCGAACGTGCTCGCCGTGACGCTGGTGTTCGGGCTGCCGAAACGCACCGTGTTGAAGGCGTTAAAGGCCTCCACCCGCAGTTGCAGGGTGGTTCGCTCGCGAGGCTGAAACTCCTTGAAAATCGAGAGGTCCCAATTGCGGATGCCAGGCGAGCGGATGTCGGGTAGCGTGACCGACAGATTGCCGAACGTGAACGGCGGCGGCTGGGAGAAGACGCTGGTGTCGAAGTAGCGGTTCAGACGCTGGTGGATGTCGCCCGTGAGCTTGCCGCTCCGCCCGTTGTTGTTGGCGAGCTGCCGCGGGTTGAAAATGCCGGTCACGTTGTTGGCTGAGATGCTCAGCGGCGTACCCGTCTGGTACGTCGTGATGCCGTTGATCTGCCAGCCGCCCAGTACGGCGTTGGTCCATCGGCTCCAGTTGGCGCCCCAGCGCCGTCCCCGCCCGAACGGCAGTTCGTAAATGTAGCTCACCACGAAGCGGTGCGCAATGTCATATTCGGCCAGCGACCGGGAAGCACGCATGTAGTAACTGTCCTGGTGGCTCAGACCCTCGTGGATGGCCTTGGCCCAGGTATAACTTCCCTCGAAATAGATCCCGCGGGAGAAGCGGCGGCTGAAGGTGCTTTGCAGCGAATGATAGTTCGAGGATGCGCCCGTGGAGTACAGCGGGATCACGTCCGTGAACTGCGGGTAGGGGCGCAGCAACTGCGCAATGCTGATCCTGGGGGTGGCCAGTACGCCGGTTTTCACGATTCCGTAGAACGGGTTATCCACCGTCTGGTTCAGTTTGGATCCCCAGGACATGTACATCGGGTGGACCTGGTTAAGGCTCAGGCCGCTCTCGGCATTGCGCGAAAGTTGCAGGCCCCGTGTCCCTACGTAAGCCACCTCGAGCAGCACCTCACCCGGCAGGTTCCGCTGGATGTTGAAGTTCCACTGCATGTACCAGGGCGTCAGGGTCTCGCGCAGCGGCGCCTGGATGTTGGCGCCCGCCTGCGTCAACAAGCCCTGCGAGGCGCCCGGCGGCTTCTCGAAACCCGCCGGAAAGGGATTGGAAAGCGGGTAAAGCGGCGTGATGCCGTCAATGGTGGTCACCCAGGGCGTTTCCGTGCGGAATCCGAAAGGTCCCACCGTCCCGTGCGCCTGCTGGAGGGAAATGGCGAAGACGTGGCCGTAGCTGCCGCGAACCACCGTGTTCGGCGTGGCTTGATAGGCGAAACCGAAACGCGGCGCCAGATTGTTCTTGTCCATGATGTACTGAGTCCGCGGCCGGCCTTCCACGCCCACGAACACCAGCCCGCCGGTCAGGTTCGTGTAACCAGGCACTTTGTCGGCCAGCGGCGAGCGGGCGAACGGGTCGAAGTAATTCATCCGGTTGTATCGCTCGGTGCGCGGGGTGTCCAGATCGTAACGCACGCCGAGGTTGAGAGTGAGTTTGCGGGTCAGCCGCCAGTCGTCCTGAAGGTAAAGGGCATGATAGGTGCTTTGTGAGGCGACGTCCTTGAAATTCTGGATCAGCGATCCGCTGCTGCCGGTGCCCAAAAGCAGGCTGGCGATCGAGTTCCCGCGGTTGGCCGCCGCACGGTTGGGATCGGGCCCCTGAGTAAAGGCCGCTGTGAACGCGAACGTGCCCGAGGGCGCGCGCGACTCGCGATTGTTGACCCGGATCAGGCGTCCCTCGTAACCCGTTTTCAAGGTATGTGCGCCGCGCAGTTTCGTCACGCTGCCTTGCAGCGTATAAGTCATGAAAGCATTGCGGCGATTATCCTGGTTGCCCAGCGTGGTGTAGTTGGAAGCCTGGATGCGCGGGAACATGGGCAGACCGCCGGCTGTGTCCAGCGCAGCCGGGAAACCCAATGAGGAGGCCAAAAAGCCCAGACCCAGGTTCTCGTACAGATACAGGCTCCGGGCCAGCGCACCCCGCAGCGTCACCACGGTCGTCGGGTTGGGTGTCATGGTGTAATCAATGACGCCGTTGTGCATCCGGTTGCGCTGGTTGTTGTTGGTCTCGGCCGCTTTGAGCTCCTGCGGCCACAATACGGGCGGCAGGTTGTCCTGGTTGCGATAGGAGTAACGCACGAAGAAACGGCGCGTGTCGCTGAAGTTGTGATCGAAGCGGCCGTCAATTTGATCAATATCCAGGCGGGTGGAGCCCTGGGCGTAGTAGTTGTTCGCCTCGGTCCATGCCACGCCCTGCGTGTTGGGCAAGGGATAGTACTTCATGATGTTGCGCGCCACCGGATCCTGGCGCCCCGCGGGAATGACATTGCCCGGGAAGGGATCCCGCACATAGCCCGTGCCCGACGGTCGCGTGGTGAAGGGGTCGTAGATGATCACCGGATTATTGGCGCCGGCGTAAGTTTGCGAAAAATCGCCCGTGCGCTGAAGCGGCGTGGGCACCGTGGTCGTGCGGGAGCTGAAGCTGCGCTGCCGCAGGCCTTCGTAGGAGCTCATGAAGAAGGTGCGGTCCTTGCGGATGGGCCCGCCCAGCGTGCCGCCGTACTGGCTGCGCTTGAAGCTGGCCAGCGGAACGCCGCGCATGTTGTTATAGAACGTGTTGGCGTCCATCTTGGAGTTGCGCAGGAACTCGTAGGCCGAGCCGTGGAACTCGTTGGTCCCTGACTTGTAGACCACGTTGAGCACGCTGCCCGCCGTGCGCCCGTACTCGGCCGGGAAGTTCGCGCCCAGCACCTTGAATTCGCCGATGGCGTCCACGCTCGGGAAGGCCGAGATTCCCGAATACCCCTGCACCGTGGGATGCGAAGCCGCGGCCCCGTCAATCAGGGTCTCCATCATGCCCGTGCGCGCCCCGTTGATCGAATAACCCATACTGTTATAGTTGTTGCCGATCGAGCCGGCCACGCCCGGCGTCAGATAAATCAGCGAGTAGACGTTGCGCGTGTTCAGAGGCAGGTTCAGAATGGCGCGGTTGGAGACCACCTTGGCGATGGCCGAAGACGCCGTCTCGATGCTGGATACGGCCGCTTCCACCGTGATCCGCTCGGTGATCTCACCCACCGCCATCACGATATCCACGCGCGCCTGCTGCGCCACGGCCAGCTCGATTCCCGTACGCACGAACTTCTTGAAGCCCGGGGCCCCGGCTTCCAGCGTGTACACGCCGGGCTGAAGCGGCGTAATCACATAGCGGCCGGTGTCGTCGCTGCGCGTCTCCGTCTTGACGTTGGTGGCCGTGTTGATGGCCACGATCGTCGCCTCGGGAACCGCGGCGCCCGAAGCGTCGGTCACATTGCCCAGCAAGCTGGCGCCGAAGGTCTGGGCGCGTGCGGCGGGCGACAGCCATGCGCACGCCGCGGCTGCCATCAACCAGACCAGCAGCCAAATTCCCTTGCCGGATCCGCCGAAAGCTGACGAATGCATTACCGTTTCCTCCGTACCCGTTGAAACCCAAATGCTGATACCGAAAAAATCGTGGAACTACGCGGGTGGCGCCGGGCGCGTCCGCCATTGCGAACGGCCGACTTCCACCAAAGCTTCACTCTAACCCGTCCGAACCACAGGATGGTTTCGGTCTTTGCGCAAGTTGATTACTTCCGCCAAAGCCCAAGTGTACCCCGCCCGAACCGCCCGAGACGGGGCCGCAGTCGCCAGCGCCGCCGGCTACGCCTGCGCCACGCCGGCCAGCAGCTCAGCCACGAACCGGCGGCTGGTGTCCACCAGCTCCCAGGCCCCCGGCCAGAAGCACAGGTCCACGCACCACCACTGGATGCCCGGGACAGCCAGCAGCTTCGGCGCCAGCGCCTTGAAGTCAATGAAGCCCTCGCCAAAAGGCCGGTGCGTGCTGGTTTCTCCGTCGTGCAGCGTGCCGTCGGAGTCAATCAGATGGATGTGCCCGATCCGGCCTTCGAGACGGTCGAGGAATTCGGCGACCCCGCCGGGCAGCGTTTCCTTTTCGCCGTGCTGGCGCGCCCCCACCACCGAACACATGTAGGCGTGCGAGGTGTCGAACATGACCTTGAAATTGGGGTGGCCCACGGCCTCGTGCAGGCGCACGACCTCGGACGGCTTGTTGAAGGCGAAGCCCGGTTCGAATTCCCAGACCACCCGTACTCCGGCCGGCTGCGCGATCTCCGCGGCATCGCGCCAGATCTCCGCCACGCGCATCATGGCCGCCTCATAGTCAGCGTCCGGGATCGAGCCGGGCGCGGCCACTGTGTCCACGCGGATAGAGGGACTGCCCAGATCCACGCACATCTCGACGTTCCGACGGAACAAATCGAGATACTTTTGTTTGTCCACAGTGACCGGATTCACCGACGTGAAATCGGCCGCGTAGCCCGAGACGCCGAGGTTCAGATCGTTCAGCATGCGTACCACCGCGCGCCGCGACGCCGCGTCCGGGTAAGCTTCCAGCGTGATGTGCGGGGGGAAACCGCAGATCTCCACGCCGTCGTAGCCCACCTCGGCCAGCCGCCGCACCACCCGGTCGAAGGGCACGGGATTGGCGGCGTACTCGCCCCAGGCAAAAGCCCAGCTTCCGATGGAAATCTTCATGACCTCTCCTCCTCAGGCCGGTTTCTTGACCTTGACCCACTGGCCCGTCTGGCAGGCCTCCAGCACCGCGTCCAGCACGAGCTGGCACTTCAACCCGTCTTCAAAGGTGGGCGAAATCGGTTTGTCCTCGGCCAGGGCGAACAGCACGTCGGCCGCCTGATTGGCGAAGGTGTGCTCGTAGCCGATGGCGCAGCCCGGCACCCACCAGCGGTTCATGTAAGGATGCACTTCCTCCCACACGGAAATTTGCTTCCAACCCTGGACGTGCTTGGGCTCGCGCGAATCGAAATACCACAGCCGGCTCATGTCTTCGAGATTGAAGTACAGGCTGCCGTACTCGCCGTTGATCTCGAAGATGTTGCCGTTCTTGCGCCCGTTGGCGAACCGGGTGGCCTCGAAGTGACCGATGGCGCCGTTGGCGTACTGGCAGACGAAAATGGAGGCGTCCTCGATCTCCACGCGCGCCCGCCCTCCTTCCGGACGCTCGCGCTCGCGGATGAAAATGCGGCTGACGCCGGCCACCGATTCGATCTCTCCCGCCAGGTAATTCGAGATGTCCACGATGTGCGAGTGCAGGTCCCCGGTGACGCCGGAGCCGGCCACGGCCTTGTCCATGCGCCAGACCAGCGGCACCGACGGGTCCATCGTCCAGTCCTGAAGGTACAGCGCGCGGAAGTGATAGACGCGGCCGATGCGGCCCTCCTCGATGAGCTGCCGCGCGAAAGCAATGGCCGGCACGCGGCGATAGTTGAACCATACCGTGTTCAGCTTGCCGCTCTTGCGGGCGGCCTCCACCATCCGCTGCGCCTCCTCGCCGTTCATGGCCAGCGGCTTCTCGCAGCAGACGATCTTGCCCGCTTCCAGGGCGGCGATGGCGATGTCGTGGTGCGTGTTGTTGGGCGAGCAGATGTCCACGATCTGCACTTCCGGGTCGTCAATGACCTCGCGCCAGTCCGTGGTGGATTTCTCCCAGCCCCACCGGCGCGCGAACTCGTGCACCCGTGGACTGCGCGCGCACACGATGCGCAGGCGCGCTTTCAGAGGCGGATCGAAGAAGATCGAGGCCTGCCTCCAAGCGTTGGTATGCGCCTTGCCCATGAACCTGGCGCCGATCATGCCGATACCCACAGTTCCCGTCATAACCTTAGTCCTTTCCGCTGTTGGTATTTGGGATCGCCGAGGCGACGCATCCAGTGATACAACAAGCCGGCCAGGTCAGGCAAGCGCGACCGCCGGGCGCCGCTCACGGTCGCGTTCGCGGCGTGCGCCGGATCTGCTCCAGCAGCGCGCTCAGCTCGGCCACCTTGTCCGGGAACTGCGCGGCCACGTTGTTGCGCTCGCCGGGATCGGTCTCCAGGTCGTAAAGCTGCGGCTCGGGGTCGTTGCCCAGCTCGATGTTCACGTTTTTGTTGATTCTCGGGCCCTTGCTGGGCGAGACGTACTTCCAGCGACCCACGATCACCGACAGCGTCCCCGCCTGCTCGACCAGATGGGGCCGACCCTGGGGGTCTCGCCCTAAAAGCGCGGAGATCAGATTGAAGCTGTCGGGCGCCGCCCCCTCTTCCAGCTTTGCGCCCGTCAGAAAAGCAAGCGTATGGAAAAGGTCAATCTGGCTGATCAGGGCCGGCGAATCCATGCGGCGCGGGATGCGAGCGGGCCAGCGCACCAGGAAGGGCACGCGCGTGCCTGCCTCGAAGATGCTGTACTTGCCGCCCCGCCACGGCCCCCACGGCTTGTGGTCGCCCAGCTTCTCCACCGCCTCATCCTTGTAGCCGTCGTCCACCACCGGCCCGTTGTCGCTGGTGAAAATCACGAGCGTATTGCGCGCCAGGCCGTGCTTTTCCAGCGTCTCAAGAATACGGCCCACGCACCAGTCCAACTGCAAGATCACGTCGCCGCGAGGCCCCATGCCGGACTTGCCGGCAAAGCGCGGGTGCGCCACGCGCGGCACGTGAATGTCGTGGGTGGCGAAGTACAGGAAGAACGGGCCGCTGCGGTGCTTCTCGATGAACTGGACGGCCTTCTCGGTGAACACGTCGGCCATTTCTTCGTCCTTCCACAGCGCCTTCTTGCCGCCGCGCATGTAGCCGATGCGGCTGATGCCGTTGACGATGGCCATGTCGTGACCGTGGCTGGGATGCATTCGCAAAAGCTGCGGATGCGTGCGGCCCAGCGGCTCGCCGGGAAAAGGCTCTTTGTAACTGACTTCGATGGGGTCGTCGGGATCCAGATTGACCACGCGGTGGTTCTCGACGTACACGCACGGCACGCGATCTCCCGTGGCGGGCATGAGAAAGGCGTAGTCGAAGCCGATTTCCAACGGGCCGGGCTTGATGTCGGCGTTCCAGTTCACGTTGCCCGCGCCCAATCCCAGGTGCCACTTGCCCACCACGCCGGTGGTATACCCCTGCCGTTTGAGCACGCCGGGCAACGTCGGTCGCCCCGGTTCGATAATCATGGCCGCGTCGCCCGGCAGCACGCTGGTGCCCTTGCGCCGCCAGGCGTACTCGCCTGTGAGGAGCGCGTAGCGCGATGGGGTGCAGGTGGCTGCGGGCGAGTGAGCGTGGACGAAGCGAATGCCGCTCGCCGCCAGCCGATCAATGTTGGGCGTTTTGATGCGGCGGGCCCCGTAACAGCTCACATCGCCGTAGCCGAGATCGTCGGCGTAAATGAGGACGATGTTGGGGCGCTCGCCCTGCGATTGGGCCGGCGCCGGCCACAGCCCGGCAAGCAGCCCTGCGCCCGCCTGTTGGATGAATGCGCGCCGGTCCATTTCGGTCGCCTCCCGTTTTCGTTCGACTGCGTATTGTACTGCACTGCGCCGCGCCACGTTCGCCCGCAGTACCATGACAAAGGACATGGATGGGTGGAGCATCCTCGCCCAGATTCTGATTCTGCTGGGGGCGGCGACCCTGTTCGGACTGCTGGCGCAGCGCGTGGGCCAGAACGCCATCACGGGTTACCTGCTGGCCGGGGTGGTGCTTTCGCCCTATTTGTTGCGGGCCGCGGGCCGGGACGCCGTTCGAATGCTGGCCGAGATCGGCGTAGCCATGCTGCTGTTCACCATCGGTCTGGAGTTTTCCATGACGCGGCTGCGCGCACTGGGACGGCGCGTCATCTGGCTGGGTCTGGTGCAGATGCTTGGCACGCTGGCCGCGATCGCGGCGCTGGGTCTCGCGCTGGGCCTGCCGGCCTCCTCGGCTGTGGTCGTGGGAGTAGCCGGAGCGATGAGCAGCACCACGGTCGTCATGCGCCTGATCTCCGAACGCAGCGAATTGGACAGCGCCCACGGGCGAGCGGCCGTGGGAGTCAGCTTGTTGCAGGATCTGGCGGTGGTTCCCGCCATGCTTCTGGTCCCGATGTTGGCCGGCGCGCAGGTCGGCGCTGAGGGTCTGCGCACCTTCGCCTGGGCCCTGGTGAAGGCCTTCGGCTTCCTGTTCACGCTGTATGCGCTCATGCGATGGGCCGCGCCCGGCTTGCTTTTGCGAGCCGCCGGCGCGCGGAATCGCGACTTGCCTGTGCTGCTTTCCGCCGTGGTGTGTCTGGGATCCAGTTGGGTCTCCCACGCGCTGGGTCTGTCCGCCGTGCTGGGCGCTTTCGCCGCGGGCATCATTCTTTCCGAGTGCCTGCTGGCCGAGCAGATCCGCGCCGACGTCATCCCGCTGCGCGCCGCGTTTCTGCCCCTGTTCTTCACTTCGGCGGGGATGCTGGCCGGGGTGGCGGATTGGAGCGGCGCGGGCTGGATGGTTCTGCTCGTGCTGGCGTTGGTGTTCCTCAAGATCGCGGTGGTGGCGCTGGCGGGCATCAGCTTGGGAATGACCAGGGCCGACGCCTTCCGCGCCGGCATGTGGCTGGCGCAGGCAGGGGAGTTTTCCTTCGTGTTGTTGGAATTCGCTCGCCGCTCCGGCCTGCTCGACGAATGGCTGTTCCGGCTGCTGTTGTCGGTCTCGGTAGTCAGTTTGCTGTTGACTCCGCCGCTCGTGGCGGCGGCCCCGCGCATCGCGCATTGGATGCAGGCGCGCCGCGGGCGCGTCCGGCAGCCCGTCGAATCGCACGCCGGCGGCTGGCGAGATCATGTCGTCGTGGTCGGGTTTGGACCCGCCGGGCAGCAGGTTGTCGAACGCCTGCGCGAGCGCGGCGTGAGCGTGGTGGTGGTGGATTTGAACCCCAAAACCGCTGCCGCCAGCTCGCCGGATCTGCCCATCGAATACGGTGACGCCAGCCAACAGGAAATCCTCGAGCGCGCCGGCGTTCCCGGAGCGCGGGCTGTCGTTGTCACCGTGCCCGATCCCGTCACGGCGCGCAACGTCGTCGCCCAAGCCCGGCGACTGGCGGGACGCGCGCCGGTCATCGCGCGGGCGCGTTACCACATCCACCGCGAGTCGCTGACCGAGGCCGGTTCGGACCGCGTGGTCAGCGAAGAAGTCATCGTCGGGCGCGAGCTGGCGCACGAGGCCCTGGAAGCGCTATCGTTGCGACACTGAATCGGCCCCGCCCGCGTTATGCTAACAGCGATGCAGGCAGACCCTTTTCGTCTGGACGGCAAAGTGGCGTTAGTGACCGGAGGAGCCCGCGGGATCGGCGAAGCCACGGTGCGCGTCTTCGCTCAGGCGGGGGCGGACGTCGTCATCATGGACATTGACCGTACCCGGGCCGAAGCGCTGTCTGCGGAGCTGCCGCGGACCCGCGTCCTGGTTTGCGACATCACTTCCGAAGATCAGGTCGCGGCCGCTTTCGCCGGGCTCGATCGCCTCGACGTTCTGGTCAACAACGCCGGCATCGGGCTGGTGGGCGGCATCGAGCAAACGTCACTGGAAGACTTTCGCCGCCTGTTCCGCGTCAACGTCGAGGGAATGTTCCTGGTCACCCGCGCCGCGCTGCCCTTGCTGCTGGCCGCCCGCGGCGTCATCATCAACATCGGCTCGGTGGCCGGCCTCATCGGCGTCAGGCAGCGTTTCGCCTACTGCGCCACCAAAGGCGCGGTGGTGGCCATGACGCGCCAGCTCGCCGTAGACTACCCTACGCAACTGCGCGTCAACTGCATCTGCCCCGGCACGGTGGAGACCCCCTTCGTCGAGGATTACCTCGAACGCTACCACAAGCACGAAAAGGAGCAGGTGCGAGCCCAGTTGCGCGCGCGGCAGCCCATGGGGCGCCTGGGCCGGCCGGATGAGATCGCCTGGCTGGCCTTGTATCTTGCCAGTGAGGCTTCCGGCTTCATGACGGGGTCCATCATCCCCATTGACGGGGGATGGACTGCGGCTTGAGTCCCGCCGGGTCCTCTACGGTTCAGGGTGAATCTGCTCGGCCAGGTAACGCTCGTAGCCCACCTCGCGGATCAGCCCGAGTTGCGTCTCCAGCCAGTCGGCATGCTCCTCTTCGTCCGCCAGCAGCTTTTCCAGCAGTTCGCGCGAGCCGTTGTCGCCGGCCTCTTGCGCCACCTGGATGGCGCGGTTGTACATGGCGATGGCGCCCTGTTCCAGCGCCAGGTCGTTCTCCAGTTGCTCGCGCACGTTCTGCCCGATCTTGAGCGGCCCGTAGCCCGTCATATTGGGCGTTCCCTCGAGGAACAGGATCCGCTCGATCAACCACTCGGCGTGCTTCATCTCCTGGATGGAGAGCTTACGCACCTGCTCATAGAGCCTGCGGTAGCCCCAGCGGTTTTGCATTTCTGCGTGCAGGAAGTACTGGTTGATGGCCGTAAGCTCTTCGCCCAGAGCTTCGTTGAGCACTGCAATCACTTTTTCGTTTCCGCGCATGAAGACGGCTCCGACCTCGGATTTCCTCACCCAGTATAAGAGATTGAGCGAGTCCGGAAAACCGCCGAGCCGGGCTACTTGATGCGCTCGTCGCGTTCGATCTTGCCGTCGCGGATGTGGATCACGCGATGGGCGTGCATGGCGATGTCGTGCTCGTGCGTCACCAGCACGATCGTGTTGCCTTGCTGGTGCAGGCGCGAGAAGACGGCCATGATTTCGTTGCCTGTGGCCGTATCCAGGTTGCCGGTGGGTTCGTCCGCCAGCAGGATCGAGGGATTGTTGACCAGGGCGCGGGCAATGGCCACGCGCTGTCGCTGGCCCCCCGACAGCTCGCTCGGCTTGTGATGCATGCGGTCTTCCAGGTCCACCTGGCGCATGGCCTCGATGGCGCGCTTGAGGCGGACTTCCTTGGGCAACCCGGCGTAGATCAGAGGCAGCTCGACATTGTGCAGTGCGGTGGCGCGGGGCAGCAGGTTGAAGGTCTGGAACACGAAGCCGATTTCTTTGTTGCGGATGCGCGCCAGTTCGTCGTCGCTCAGATCGCTGACCAGGCGCCCGTTGATGTAGTAGCGGCCGCTGGTCGGCGTATCCAGGCAGCCGATCAGGTTCATCAGTGTGGACTTGCCGGAGCCCGAGGGCCCCATGATGGCCACGTACTCGCCCCGGCGGATCTCCAGGTCCACGCCGCGAACCGCGTGGATTTCCACTTCGCCCATCAGATAGGTTTTCCAGAGGTCGAACGTGCGGATGACGATGCCGTCGCGCCGCAACTGCTCGCCGATGTCGGTTGCCTCTTCTGCCACTCGCGCCATGTTGACCTTCCTGTTTGCTCCGGCCGCCGGGCGGTGGAACGCCCCCGCTCAGGCCTGATCCGAACGGACCGGCGCCTTGTTGTCCACCTTCACGCGGGCGTAATTGCGCACCGTGCGAATGACCCGGTAGCTGCCGGTGATAATTTCCTCGCCTTCCTTCAGACCGCTGATCACCTCGATGTCCGTGGCCCCCGTGATCCCGGTTTCGACCTTGCGAAACACGGCTCTCTCGCCTTCGATCACGAAAACGCCCTGGATTTCCTCCTTGCGCGCCTTCTCCGCGGCGGGATCGGTCTTGCCCGCCGCCTGAACGCCGCCCTTGCGCGGCTCCTCCAGATCGCCGCGCTGGCGTACGGTCAGCGCCTGGATCGGAATAGTAAGGACGTTTTTGCGCACCGCCGTGGTTATCCTCGCCGTGCAGGACAGGCCCGGACGAATCTCCTCGGGCGGGTCATCCAGGGCAATGACGACCTTGAAGTCCTTGGCCTCCTGGCTGGAAATGGCGCTCTGGGATGCCGCCAGGCCGGTTGAACGCAAGATGGCGGTGTTGCCGATTTCAATGACCCGGCCTTTGAAGACCCGGTTCGGGATGGCGTCAATGGTGACGTCGGCCGTCTGGTCGAGTTTCACGTTGACGATGTCGGTCTCGTCCACCTTGACCTCGGCGGTGATCAGCGACATGTCGGCGATGGTCATGATCAGGCTGGCCGGTGAGTTCTGGATGCCGGGAACTACCGTTTCGCCCACTCGAACCGGGAGGTTGGTCACGACCCCATCCAGCGGCGCCACCGCGTACGTTCGCTGCAAAACGTCGCTGGCGCGCCGCAAGTTGGCCTGGGCCAGGGTCACGCGTTTCTGCGCCGCCGCCAACTGAGAGGCCACCTGCGCACGCTGCGCCCGCACCTGGGCCAGCCGGGCCTCGGCCTCGCGCAGCGCCGCCTGGCGCGCATCCAGCTCGATACGGCGCTGATCGTACTCCTGTCGGGAGATCAGCCGCTCTTCCCACAGCCTTTGCGCGCGTTCGAAGTTGATCCGCGCCTGCTCGAGCTCGGCCCTGGTCCGGTCCAGTGTGGCCTGTGCGGTGGCCAGGTTTTCATCCGCCACGCGCAGGGCCGCTTCCGCGGCAGCCGATTCGGCTTCGGCCTGGCTCAAGGCGGCGCGCTGCGCCTGAACTTCTGCCTCCGGCTGCACCGACTCCAGCCGGGCCAGCAACTGGCCTTTTCGCACCCGGTCACCCTCTTTGACCAGAATCTCGGTAATGCGCGACGGGGCCACTGCGTTGGTGCCTATGTTGATATAATTGCGCGGCTTGATCTCGCCCGAGGCGGTCACCACCGAGACCAGATCCTGCCGTATCACGCGACCGGTCTGCACGGTGACCACGCCACGCTGGTTATACTTGACGCTGCCGTAGACCCCGCCGGCGATCAGGATAACCGCCAGGATACTTAACCAGATCTTCCACTTGCGTTTCACACACCGCTCCTCACATTCTCAAGACGAAACTTGCGGCCCGCCTGTTCCCTCGACGTGCATCCTCAGGACGCCCGCCGACGTTCCGCCTCCCCGAGCGAAATTCTGACCGAATTTTCATGGTAACACCTTCGGAATTTCCCCGGCGCTCCCCGTCGTCGGATCCATCGGCAGGCGGCGGGGACCCTTGGTTATCATGGGGAAATGGCGAGTCCCTGTGGTTCGGTTGCCCAGGCTCACGGGGTCCTGGATCTCGAACAGCAGCACCTGATCCAGACCTACCGCAGGTTCTCCTTGATGGTGCGCCGCGGCAAGGGTTGTTGGCTGTACGACGCCGCGGGCAAACGATACCTGGACCTGATCGCCGGCATCGGAGTGAACGCGCTGGGGCACGCCCACCCCCGCATCCTGCGCGTGATCCGCGAACAGGCCGGCTTGCTGATCCATTGTTCGAATCTCTATTACCACGACTACCAGGGACCCCTGGCCCGCCGGCTGGCCGAGATCAGCGGCTTGCAGCGCGCCTTCTTCACCAACTCGGGCACGGAAGCCATCGAAGGCGCCCTCAAGATCGCACGAGCCTACGGGCGCCGCCGGAGCCCCGAAAAACACGAAATCGTCGCCGTGGAGAACTCGTTTCACGGGCGGACGTTCGGCGCTCTTTCCATCACCGGCCAGTCGAAGTATCGCCTGGACTTCGAGCCGCTGCTGCCCGGCGTCCGTTTCGTCCCGCGCAATGACGTGTCCGCCCTGGAACAGGCCGTCGGCCCGCAAACCGCCGCCGTTGTGCTCGAGTGGATCCAGGGCGAAGGCGGCATCCACCCCGTGGACGTCAACTTCGCCCGCCGGGCGCGCGAACTGGCCGATCAGCACGATGCCCTGCTGATCTTCGACGAGATCCAGTGCGGGCTGGGTCGCACCGGCCGGTACTTCGCCTACCAGCTTGCCGAACCGCCGGTATTGCCCGACATCACGGTAGTGGCCAAGCCGCTTGCCTGCGGCCTTCCCCTCGGCGCGATCATCGCGAACGATAAGGCGGCCGCTGCGCTCAGCCCCGGAATGCATGGCTCCACCTTCGGCGGCGGGCCGCTGGCTTGTCGCGTGGCGCTGGAATTCCTGGACATGCTGCCCGAGCTGCTGCCCGCCATTCATCAGGCCGGCAGCGCCTTCCGCGTGCAGCTCACCGAGATGGCGCGCCACTTTGCCTTCATCCGGGAAGTCCGCGGCTACGGCCTGATGATCGGCATTGAACTGGACCTGCCCGGCAGGGGCATCGTCGAGGACGCCCTCGCCGAAGGCCTGCTGATCAATTGCACCAGCGACAACGTGATTCGGCTCCTGCCGCCTTACATCATCAACGACGCGGAAGTGGACCGCGCCGTCAAGATCCTGATCAAGGTCTTCAAGAAGGTCAAATACCCGCCCGACAGCGCCTGAGCCGCCTGGAATACGATAGGGCGGGAGGCGCGCATGGCAATTCTTCCGGCGAGCGAGACCCTGGCCCGCCTGGGGATCGAACCCGTCAACTCCGGCGCCTGCTTCGGCCCGTGGATCGAGCAACCCTCCGGCGGCGAACTGGTTTCCTATAGTCCCAATGACGGCTCTCCGATCGCCGGCGTGAGGATGGCTTCGGCGGCGGATTACGAACGCGTGGTTTCCTCCGCTGTGGAGGTCTTCGAGCGCTGGCGGATGTACCCCGCGCCCAAGCGAGGCGAAATCGTGCGCCAGATCGGCGACGAATTGCGCCGGGCCAAAGACGATCTGGGGGCGCTGGTCAGCCTCGAAATGGGCAAGATCCTGGCCGAGGGCCGCGGCGAGGTCCAGGAGATGATTGACATGGCGGACTTCGCGGTGGGCCTTTCGCGCCAGCTCTACGGCGTCACCATGACCAGCGAACGCCCGCGCCATCGCATGTACGAGCAATGGCATCCGCTGGGCGTGGTGGGCGTGATCACCGCATTCAACTTCCCCGTGGCGGTGTGGGCCTGGAACGCCATGATCGCGGCGGTGTGCGGCGATTGCGTGGTCTGGAAGCCTTCTTCGGAGACGCCGCTCACGGCCATCGCCGTGCAGAAGATCGTCAACCGCGTGCTGGAACGCAACGGCTGGCCGGGCGTGCTGAATCTCGTCATCGGCCGCGGCAGTGAAGTGGGCGAGCGCCTGCTTGCGGATCGCCGCATCCCGCTCATCAGCGCCACCGGATCCTGCACCATGGGGCGCCGCGTGGCGGAAGTAGTGGGGCGGCGGCTGGGACGCACGATCCTGGAGCTGGGCGGCAACAACGGCGTCATCGTCATGGAAGACGCCGACCTCGATCTGGCCCTGCGCGCCATCCTGTTCGGCGCCGTCGGCACCGCGGGCCAGCGTTGCACCACGATCCGCCGGCTGTTTTTGCAACGCAGCATCGCCGCCCGCTTCACGGACTCGCTCATCGCCGCCTACCGCCAGATCCGCATCGGACACGCGCTGGACGAGAACACGCTGATGGGGCCGCTGGTCAACCGGCAGGCGGTGGCCGACATGATGGAGGGCATCGAGCGCGCACGGCGCGAGGGCGGCGAGCTGCTTTACGGCGGCCGCCCGCTGGATTTGCCGGGCGGATGCTATGTGGAACCCGCGCTCGTCCGCGCCCGTCCCGACATGCCCATCCTGCGCGAGGAACTGTTCGCGCCCGTGCTCTACCTGATCGAATTCGACGAACTCGAGCAAGCCATTCGCTGGCACAACGACGTGCCGCAGGGCCTTTCTTCCGCCATCTTCACGCGCAATCTGATTGCGGCGGAGACCTTCCTGAGCGCCTGCGGCAGCGATTGTGGCATCGCCAACGTCAACATTGGCACCAGCGGCGCCGAAATCGGCGGCGCTTTCGGCGGCGAGAAGGATACGGGAGGCGGGCGCGAGGCAGGCAGCGATGCCTGGAAGGCCTACATGCGCCGCCAGACAGTGACCATCAACTGGTCTTCCGAGCTGCCCCTGGCGCAAGGCATCCGGTTCGAATTGTGAGGTCTTCCATGCGGGCGCGTCCGGTTACCTGGTTCGCGCTGTTGCTGGCCTCAGCGACTCCCGGTCTTGCCGGGTGGCGATTCGCGGCTTACCTGGGCGGCGCCGCCAACCACAACAGCAAACTCAAAATCGAGCAGCCGGCTCGCGCCACCAGCCTCGAACTTCGCGGGGTATCCTGGCAAGGCCGCTCGTTGGAACCGCCGGTATACTACGGCTACCGGCTCGGGTACTTCTTCGGATCCTTCGGCGTGGAGGCGGAGTTCATTCACCAGAAAATCTATGCGCGCCCGGACCGCCTGGTCGAAGCGCAGGGGACGCTGCACGGCCAGTCAGTCCAAGGGCGTCTGCCCCTCAACGCCCTGATCGAGCAATTCTCCGTCTCTCACGGCCTGAACATGCTGCTGGCCAACCTGGCGTGGGAGCGCCGGCTGGCCGAACGGACGTTCCTGCAACTGCGTTTCGGCTCGGGGCCGACCATACCTCACCCGGAAAGCACCATTCGCGGGGAGAGCCGCCAAGGCTATGAACTCGGCCGCGCTGCCGTGCAGGCCGCCGCGGGTGTGGAGTTCCGCCTCTGGCGCGGCCTGCACGCTCTTGGCGAGTACAAGTTCACCCGGACGCGCCAAAAGGTGACCGTGGTGGCGGGCGGGGCCGAGACGCTGGTGCGCAGCCACCACGGAGTGTTCGGTCTGGGCTGGCGATTTTGATCGAGGAGGCTTTATGACCACGGCTTTCCGCTATGCTTTGCTGTTGCTCGCGACTGTGATGGCCCTGGCCGCGCCCGCCGGCCTCACGCTTGTCGAAAACGGCCGTTCTCCCTATACGATCGTCGTGGCGCAGGACGCTTCGCCCTCGGAGCGGCGCGGCGCCCAGGAATTGCAACGCTTCCTCGAAGAAATCTCCGGCGTCGGGCTTCCCATCGTCACCGATGCGGCGCGCCCCCGCGGCCCTTGGATCCTGGTGGGGCGCAGCCGCGCGCTCGATCGGCTGGGCGCCCGCGTGAACTGGGACGCGCTGGGACCGGAAGGATTCGTGCTCCGCACCGCCGGTCGCAACCTGATTATTGCCGGCGGGCGGCAGCGCGGCACGATGTACGGCGTCTACGTTTTCCTGGAAAAACTCGGATGCCGATGGTTTACCGCCGAAGTAAGTCGGATTCCGAAGTTATCCACCGTGCGCATTCCTCCGCTGGATGAAATTCACAAGCCCTCGTTCGAGTATCGCGAGCCCTTTTTCACCGAAGCTTTCGACAAGGATTGGGCGGCGCGCAACCGCACCAACGGCCACCACAGCAAGCTCGACGAATCCACCGGCGGCAAGGTGCAGTATTACCCGTTCGTGCACAGTTTCTACGAGTTACTTCCGCCCGAGAAGTATTTTCGCGATCATCCCGAATACTATTCTCTGATCGCCGGCAAGCGGCGCGCCGAGCGCGGCCAGCTCTGTTTGACCAACCCCGAAGTCCTGCGGCTGGCGACGCAGACCGTGCTGCGCTGGATCCGTGAACGCCCCCAAGCCACCATCTTCTCGGTCTCGCAGAACGACTGGACGGGCTGGTGCGAGTGCGACAACTGCCGCCGCGTGGAGGAGGAAGAAGGCGGAGCGCATTCCGGCCCGCTTTTGCGCTTCGTCAACGCCCTGGCGGCCGAAGTCGAAAAACACCATCCCGACAAGCTCATTGACACGCTCGCTTACTGGTACACCGAGGAACCTCCGGCCCGCGTGCGACCGCGCCCTAACGTGCGCATCCGACTGTGCCCCATCGGCGCCTGCCAGGCCCATCCTTACGAGCGCTGCGACCGCAACGCGTATTTCATAAAGCGGCTCAAGGCATGGTCGCAGATCACCAACCAGCTCTACGTCTGGCACTACAACACGAACTTCGCCCACTACCTGATGCCGTTCCCCGACTTCGACGAGCTGATCGCAGATATCCCGATGTATCACCGCCACGGCGTGGTCGGACTTTTCATGCAGGGAGCTTACCCGCCCGGGGGAGGCGGAGAGTTCGCCGAGCTGCGCTCCTATGTGATGGCGCGCCTGCTGTGGGACGTGAAAGCCGACGCGCGCCAGGCCATGAAGGAATTTATCGAAGGAGTTTACGGTCGCGCCGCGCCCCGCATCGCCGAGTATCTGGAACTGCTGCACCGGCAGGTGCGCATGCCGCCCGAGGGACGCGGGCATCATTTGTGGATTTTCCAGAATCCGGGCGCGCCCTATCTGGAAACCGATTTCCTCAAACAGGCCCGGGAACTGCTGACGCGCGCCGAGCAGGAAGCCGAAAACGAGGCCGTGCGCCGGCGCGTGCGCAAAGTGCGTCTCTCGATTGATTATGTCGAGCTGATTCGCGATCTGGCGCTGGAGATCCGCGACGGCTGGTATGCCCTGCCGCGGCCCGACCAGATGCGGCGGCGGTTTACGGAGTTCATGTCCGTGGTGCGCAGCTACGGTATCCAGCAACTTCACGAGGGCCGCAATCTGGATTTCGACGAGAAGGCGTTCGAGCAGCGGCTGCGTCGCTACGGCGTGGTCACGCTGGAAAACGATGAAATGCGCGCCCACATCGTCCCCGAGCTGGATGCCCGCGTCGTCTCGCTGGTGTACAAGCCGGGCGCGCAAGCCTTGCTCCGACGTGCGCTCGAGGCTGCTGAGGTTGGCCGCCCGGTCATTGTGCGCGACGATCCCAGGGAGCAGGAGCTGCTGCTCCGCGCGGATCCGGGCGATCGCGCCTACCCGAACGCCGGCGGGCTGACCGTGCAAGTTCACCCGGACTACCAGGCCCGCCCCTGGGAAGTCCCCTGGCGGATTGTCAGCGTCGCGCCCGACCTGCTGCGGTTGGAGGGATCGCTGCCTAACGGCCTGCGAGTGCGCCAGGAGTTCAAGCTCGTGGAGGCCGAGTTGCGAACCCGAACGGAGGTTGAAAACCGCGGCGAGGCCGTGGTGCAGGCGGCCTTGCAGGCACGGGTCAACTACGGTCCAGGGCGCCTGGACGATCCACGCCTGGCGGTCCAGTACCGCACGCGCGATGGCCGGCATGTGGACCGGACCATGTTCGAGCCCGGGCTGGAGACAAGCGGGGCGGAGTTTCTGGAAGGCGGCGCTTGTCCGGACGGCGTCTGGCGGGCCCTGCACCGGGCGGGAGGTCGCGCGCTGGTCAACCGCTTCGGGACCGACCAGGTGTCGCGGGTTCGACTGGAGTGGTCGGTGCGTGGCGACAACCGCCTGACGCTTGCGCTGTGGACGGCGGAGCGTGAATTGAGGCCTGGCGAGATCCTCGAGCTCGACGCCTTTTACGCCGTGGAGTAATCCTCCGGCCGGTGCTCGTGCGCGTAGCGCGCCATGGCGCGCATGTTCTCGTGCGGCGTGTCGCGCACGGTCTCGCAGCCCGGCCCCACGATGAAACGGGGACCCGCCTCGCGGTGGCACTGGGCGACAGCCTGCCAGACGATCTCCGGCGTGCCATTGCGCAGCACGCCCACCGGCTCGATGTTGCCGAGCAAGACCTGATCGGGTCCCATCACGCGACGCGCCTCGTCCACGGGCGCCACGAAGTCCAGGTCCACGATGTCCGCGCCCAGCCTTCCCATGCCGTCGAACAGCTTGCGTGTGCGCCCGCAGATGTGCAGCCGCACCAGCCCGCCCATGGCGTGCAGGCCGTCCACCAGCTTCTTTTCGTACGGCCAGACGAACTCGTAGTAGATCCTGGGACCGACCAGCGAAGCCGCGGCGTCGCCCACGCCCATGATGTCGGCGCCCGCCTGGAACTGGGCGCGCGCAAACTCCAGCTCCATCGCCACGCAGAATTCGAACAGATCGCGCACGAAGCCGGGATCGTCCGTGAAATCCAGCATCAGCGTGTTGATGCCGCGCAGGTCGGCGGCCATGGCGCAGGGACCCTCGATCCAGCCCTCGACCAGCTTCTCGCTTCCGATCCGCTCCTTGAGCAGCGCCACGCCGCGTACGCGATCCGTCATGCGACCGCCGCCGCAAGGATCGGGCGGGCGCAGACGGGCCAGAGTTCGCTTGTCGGCCAGCAGCGCCTGCGATTCCACGATGGCGGGCGGCTGGTCCTCGAACCACTCGATGACGCCGCCCAGATCGGCGGTCTCGCGGGCGGGATCGGAAATGACGGAAACATGATCGAACCCGAATGTTTCGGCCACGCGGATCTGGGCCTCCACCAGCACGCGGTGATCCCGCGCATAATCCCCGTAGCGCACGCCCGCCAGATCGGCTGCGAACATCATGGTGATCGGCATCAGCGGCAGATGGTCCACGGGTTTGCCCGCCAGGTGGGCCAGGATGCGTTCACGCCCCGTCATAACGGCTCCACTCCAACGATCTCCTCGTCATAGGTTGCCACGATGCGCCCGCCCGGCGGCACTTGCAGGAAATGCTCGTCCCACGGCCCGTCCACAAGGCGGCGGACCAGGCCCAGGTCGCCCGCCAGCTTCTCGAATTCCCATCCGCGGCTCGCGGCTTCGCGTCGGGCGGCTTCCTCGAAACGCCCGTCCGGCTCCAGACCCGTTTCGATGAAGGCCAAACGGCGGTAATGGCGCGTCCAGCCGCCGAGCTCCTCCACCAGGTAACGGGCATTGTCTTCGCCGTAGCGGGCTGCCAGTTCTTCGAAGCTTTGCCTCATTCCGAGTTTTTCCTGGATGGAGAGTTGGGGAAGATCCCGCCCGCGCTCGATCCATCCGGTGGTCAAAAAGTAAGTTCCGGGGCGGCTGCGAAAGTATTCCAGATAACGCCGGCGGCTGCCCAGAAACAGCGTGATGCAGTCATGGGCGCGAGGCACGACGAGCGGCAGCGAGCGCGCCGTCAACCCGGCCAGCCCCGTCCCGCACAGCGCGTATCCGAGCAGTACGGCCTCGTAGCGCGAGGGGTCCGTGCGGTCAATCGCCTCCTGCAAGCGGGCGCGCATCGGCGCCGCGCCCAGATCGTGGAGGCCCTTGGGCAGAAACTCGACGTCCACCTGGTTGATCGAGTGCGCCACTGCCCAGCACAGTTCGCGGTACAGGATCTCACAGCCGATCAGGCGAAGGCGCATCGCAGCTCGCAGGTTTCGATCCGGGTTTCAATCCATGTGGAAAACTTCTTCCATTTCCGCCCACCATTCGCCCGACCTCCTGCCGGCGGCCTCGGCATGGATTCGACCTGGCAGGCCCTGCGTTCTTGGAGTCGCGCCGGATCCAGGCCAATGACCATCCCGCAACGTCGCATGCCAGCAGTATAGCCTTCAGGCGGACAGCTCGGCCCCGAGTTCGGCCACCGGCACCGTGCGCCGTTCGGCGATGGAACGGTAACAGGCTTCCACCAGGGCCATGGTACGCAGGTGATCGCGTCCGCGGATGCTGGGCTCGCGTCCCGTGGCCAGGCTGTCGAGAAGCTCGCCCATCGTCCCGGCGAAGGCGTCCGGAAACCAGGCCTCCGGCCAGCGCGGCGAGAACCAGACGCCGGGTCGGGAGCGCAGCGTGAAATCTATGGTGCTGGGCACGACGTTGGGCCAGGCGGGCCATCCTATGGCGCCGCGAGCCATGCCTTCGGTTCCCTCCACGCGCCAGCGCACGTAGTTATCCGCCGCCGCGCCCTCCAGCACGGGGCCGGCGTAGACGTCGTCCCAGGCGGCTGCGCGCAGCCCGCTGGCGTATTCGAGCACGTAGAGCACGATGCCGTCGGTGTGGGCAAAATCGGCGCGCGGATCGGTGCGCGCGCTGGCGTATACGCTCTCCGGTTCGCCGAACAGGAACCGGAACGCGTCCAGATGATGGATGCTCATCACGGGCAGGGTCAGCCGGTCGGAGCGGCGCTTCCACCCTGCATACCTGCGCGGCGAACGCATCTCGATGGTGGCAAGCACCGGCTCGCCCAGCCAGCCGCGGGCCAGCAGGGTGCGCAAGGCGCGGATCGAAGGATCCCAGCGCATGTTCTGATTGACCGCCAGCACGATGCCCGCGCGCTCGCACCGCCGCACGATTTCGAGCGCCTCGGCAAAATGAAGCGCCAGCGGCTTCTGCGCCAGGATCCCGCGAATCCGGCTGTCGCGCTCGACGACCTGGCGCACCACCGCCAGTTGCTGGTCTGGCGGCACGGCAATGTCCATGACTTCGACTTCCGGATCCGTCAGCAGCTCTTCCAGCGTGGCGTACACCCTGGGAATGCCGCGCAGCCGGGCCGTTTCCTGCGCCCGCTGGAAGTCCAGATCCGTGATCGCCACCGGGCGGTAACCGGCCTTGCGGTACGCCGCCAGATGAAGGTCACGCACCACGAATCCCGCGCCCACGATGCCGATGCCGTAATCCGTGCGTGCCGGCGGTCTGGCGACGTGTTCCAGATCGAAGTTGAATTCCATACGCCGGGCATGATACAACAGCCTGCGAACATGAGCGCATTCGGAGCCTATCTTTCCCGACGCGAATTCCTGGGGAGCCTTGCAGCCGCAACTCTGCCGGCCCCCGCGCCGCGCCCCAATTTCGTCATCGTGCTTTGCGACGATCTGGGCTACGGAGATCTGGGCTGCTACGGCAGTCGGAGCATCCAGACTCCCAATCTGGATCGCTTCGCCTCCCAGGGCGTGCGCTTCACGGATTGTTACGCCGCCGCCCCCGTTTGCTCGCCGGCCCGCGCCGCCATGCTGACCGGGCTCATTCCCGACCGCGTGGGCGTTTACAACTGGATTCCTGCCGACTCCGTGATGCATCTGGGACGCGACCGCGTCACGTTCGCCCAAATCCTCAAGCGCCTGGGCTATGCCACCTGTCATACCGGCAAGTGGCATTGCAACGGCAAGTTCAACTCGCCCGAGCAACCGCAGCCTTCCGATCACGGCTTCGATCACTGGTTTTCGACGCAGAACAACGCCGCGCCCAGTCACGCCGACCCGGTCAACTTTGTCCGCAACGGCCAACCCGTCGGCCCGCTGAAAGGCAACTCGAGCACCCTGATCGTCAGCGAAGCCATCGAGTGGCTCAAACAATTGCCCGCCGGCCGGCCGTTCTGCCTTTTCGTTTGCTTCCACGCGCCGCACGAGCCGATCGCCGCGGACGAAGAGTTCCTGCGCCTGTACCCCTCGGTTCGCGAAAAGGGAGAAGCGCTTTACTATGCCAACGTCACGCAGATGGACCACGAATTCGGCCGTCTGGTCCGCTATCTGGATGAGTCCGGCCTGAGGGATCGCACGCTGGTCTTCTTCACCAGCGACAACGGCCCGGAGACGCTGAATCGCTACAAGGCCGCCTGGCGTTCCTACGGATCGCCCGGCCCGTTGCGCGGCATGAAGCTGCACATGTACGAAGGAGGCATCCGGGTGCCCGGAATCCTGCGCTGGCCCGGGCGCGCCCGCACCGGCGCCACCGTCTCCGAGCCGATCTCGGGCGTGGACATGCTGCCCACCTTGTGCGCGGCTGCGGGCGTCGAATCGCCTGCGCGCCTGGACGGCGTCAGCATCCTGCCCGCGTTGGAAGGCAAGCCGCTCCGGCGCCGCACTCCGCTTTACTGGCATTACTACAACGCGCTCGGGCGTCCCAAGGCCGTTCTGCGCGAAGGCCCCTGGAAGATTCTCGGCATCCCGGATCGCGCCTCGCCGCGTCCCGCGGGCAGCGTTTTCGATCCGGCCGCGGATATGCCCTTCATCAAAGAGGCCCGGCTGGTGGAGTTCGAACTGTACAACCTTGCCGAGGATCTTGCCGAAAGCAAGAATCTCGCGGCGAACACCCCGACCGTTTTGCGTTCGCTGCGGGAGCGCCTGGTCGCGCTCTACCGGGAGATTCAGGCCGAATCTCCCGTCTGGACCTGAAAGAAGCGTCAGGCGCGCGCCGCCATCTCCATCACTTGCGGGGGCGGCGGCCCGGCGGCCGGCGTTTGCAATCGCACCGAGACCAGTTTGGAGACGCCCGGCTCCTGCATGGTCACCCCATACAGCACTTCCGCGGCCTCCATGGTGCGCTTGGTGTGGGTGATGAGGATGAACTGCGTCTGGGCGGACATCTCGCGCAGGATGCGCATCAACCGGTCAATGTTGGGATCGTCCAGCGGCGCATCCACCTCGTCGAGCACGCAGAACGGGCTGGGCTGGTACTTGAAGATGGCCAGCAGCAAGGCCAGCGCGGTGAGCGCCTTTTCGCCGCCCGACAGCAGCAGCACGTTCTGGAGCCGCTTGCCGGGCGGGGAGGCGACGATGTCAATGCCGGAGTCGGCGAGATTGTCCGGGTCAGTAAGCCGCATTTCGGCCGAGCCGCCGTCGAACAGCCGCCGGAACATTTCCGCAAAGTTTTGATTGATCTCGGAGAAAGCTTCCTGGAAGCGCTTCCGCGTTTCGGCGTCGATTTCCCGGATGGCCTGCTCGGTGTCGCGGATGGAGTCGAGCAGATCCTGCCGCTGCGCGTTCAGGAAATTGTAACGCTGCTCGGTTTCCTTGAACTCTTCGAGCGCCTGCGGATTGACCGGACCCAGGGCCTCGATGCGTTCTTTGAGCTCGTGGTATTTCTCTTCGGCCGCCGCCAGCTCGTCTTCGTCCGGGATGGTCTGTTCGGCGGCGCTGAGCTCGGCGGCGGGGACACCCAGCTCCTTGCGGCTGGTCTCGTCCAGATAGCGCAAATCGGCCTGCCGCCGCACCAGCTCCAGCTCGATCCGGGCCCTTCGTTCCTGCGCCGACTGCAATTCGTTGCGCAGGCTCCGCAATTCTTCGGTCAGGGCCGGCAGTTCTTCGCGCCTCCGGCTTTCTTCCGCCTCGAGCTGCGCGACACGTTCTGCGCAGGCGGCCAGCTCGGACCGCAGCGATTCCTGTCGCTCGAGCAAACTCGCGTTCAACCGGGCCAGCCGCGCCTTCTCCTGCTCCAGGCGTCCGAGCTCGGACACGAGCTCCGCCCGCCGTGCTTCGCTTTGCCGGTGCTCCGCCTCCAGACGGCCCAGCGCGGCCGCCTGCCCGCGGCGTCGCTCCTCGACGCCGGCCAGTTGCACGCGCGCCGCCGAGTGTTCTTCCGCCATGCGGGCGGCCAGCGATTTCAGTTCTTCCCATCGCCGCCGCAAATCCGCCAGCTCCTGCTCGCGCTGCTCGCGCAGACGCTCCTTTTCGGCGATGGCTTCCAGATTGCGCCCGCGTTCCGACTGGATCTCCCTCTTTTCGACGGCCAGGCGCTCGCTTTCCATGCGGGCCACCGAAAGGCGCGTACGCGCGCGCTGGAGGTCCTCGGCCAGCTTGCGGCGTTCATGTTCCAGCGTGACGTTTTCTTTTTCCAGTCCTTGCTGCGTGGCGCGCACGGCCTCCAGCTCGCGCTCGAGCGCGGCGATTTCGGCTTCCAGTTGCTCGCGCTGCGCCGCCACCGCCGCCAAGTCCTGTTCGCGAGCCTGGGCCAGAGTGCGCAACTCGCGGAGTTCGCGCTTCAGCGCCAGCGGCCCGCCGCCCGACTTGCGTCCGCCGCTCAGCGCCTGTCCGTGATAGCAGACGCCGTCCGGCAGCAGAAAGTACAGCCCGGGATGCGCGGCCGCCAGCTCGCGGGCGGTCTTCTCGTCCGTCACCAGGCGGCATGCGTTGATGCGAGGCAGCCAGTCCGGCAGAGCTTCGCCCAGCGAGCCGTTCAGCCGGAGCGCCTCTCGCAAGGAAGGCGGCTGGTCGCCCGGGCCGGACTCCGAAGCGCCTAAGCGGCTCGCATCTCCCGGTTGCGGTCGCACCAGAAAGGTCGCCCGGCCGTCCCCCAGCGTGCGCAACAATTCGAGTCCGCTTGCCGCCTGTTCCCAGGAGTCCACCACCACGTACTCGAGTTCCTCGTGGAGGAATTCTTCGGCCGCTTTCTCCCAGGCCGGGTCTACTTCGAGGAAATCGGCCAGCACGCCCAAAGGGGAGAAGCTCCCGCCCTGACCTCGCTCGACGGCGGTGAACAAACGCTTGACCGCTTCGGTGGTGTAAGCCCGGTGGGAGAGGATCTCTTCCAGCGAGTCGCGGCGCGCGTGCACGCGCGAAAGCTCGGCCCGCAGCGCGTCCTGCTGCCGGCGCGCTTCCTCGGCCCGCTGTCGGGCCTCGGCCAGAGCCTGCTCGACGGCGCGACGCTTTTCTGTCAGTTCTTCGAGCAGTTGCCGGCGCTCTTGCGCCTTTCCCGCCAGTTCGCGCTCGCTTTGCTCCAGCCACTCCAGATCCGAAAGGGCCGACTGCTCCTCTTTGCCGGCGCGGGCTGCGTCGCGCTCGATGGCGGCCAGATGCTCGTCCATCTGGGCGAGCTGGTTGCGCAGCGAGGCGGCTTCACTCATCAGGCGGAGAACCGACTGCCGCGCGGATTCGATCGCGCGCTCGGCCTCGGCCAGCTTTTCCTCCAGCTCGGAGCGTTCGCGCGCCTTGCTGTCGGCTTTCTGGCGGAGAGCGGTCTCTTCCTGTTCGAGCGCGACCAGCGCGGACCGTTGCCCGGCCAGCTCGGAAGCCAGCTCCTGGCAGCGAAGCTGCAACCGTTCCGCTTCCTCGGCGCCGTGCGCGAGGCGATCTTCGATCGTCGCCGCCTGCTTGCCCACAGAGTCGAGCTGGCCCGAGACCCGTTCCGCCGTCACCTGCAACTCGGACAACTGCCTCCGTGCCTGAGCCAGTTCGCTTTCTACGCGGAAGACGGCCTGTTGAGCGGCCTCGTGCGAGCGGTCCTTTTCCGCCACCTGCTTGCCCAGCGACTCCAGGCGCGCCGAGGCCAGATTCAGCTCCACGGCGATGCGGGCGGCCTCGCGCTCGAGCACGCGGTGGCGGGCGGCCAGCACCAGCCGGAGCTGAGCGCACATTTGGGCTTTGAGATCCTCGTAACGCCGGGCCTTGGCGGCCTGACGTTTGAGCGAGTTCATCTGCCGGCCGACTTCTTCCATGATGTCGAAGACCCGCTCCAGATTGTGCTTGGCGCCTTCCAGCCTGGCCTCGGCCAGTCGCCGCTTGGTCTTGTAGCGGCTGATGCCGGCGGCCTCCTCGATGACCAGCCGACGGTCCTGCGGCTTGGAGCTCAGGATCTGACCGATGCGTCCCTGCTCGATGATGGCGTAAGACTCCGGGCCGAGGCCGGTGCCCAGGAAGATGTCCTGGATGTCGCGCAGCCGCGCCGGTCGCCCGTCAATCAGGTATTCGCTTTCCCCGGAGCGGAACAGCCGACGCGTGATGGTGACCTGCCGGGGTCCGGAGGCGGCCTTGCCGTTGGCAGGTTTGCCGTTGGGCTTGCCGGGCGTGAGGGTTTGCTCGTGCGCCGCCGGTTCGGCCAGCGTCATGGTCACCTGGGCCAGGGAGACCGGCTTGCGGTCGCGCGTACCCGCGAAGATGACGTCTTCCATGCGGGCGCCGCGCAGGCTTTTGGCGGATTGCTCGCCCAGCACCCATTGAATGGCGTCGGCCAGATTGGACTTGCCGCAGCCGTTGGGGCCGACGATGGCCACGATGCCTGTGCCCTCGAAGCGCAGCTCGGTGCGATCGGCGAAGGATTTAAATCCTTGAAGTTCGACGCGTTTGAGTCTCAGCAACGTTTCCCACCTCGCTCGAAGGGTCCGGCCGTCGGGGCGGGCGGCGATCTCCGGATCGAGAAGCCGCCCGCCGGGTCGCACGGAGGCGGACCCGCTCGGGGGATGGTTCTATGTTAGCCGGTCAGGGCGCGGATGTAAAGCGGGCGCCACATCTAGGGCCATCTCGAAAAATAGCCCAACATCTTGCCCCGTCGCTCCAGCTCCCCCCTCTACGCCCGCTGCCGTAACCGCCGCCAGTGACGCGCCGCCGAGCGCGGGTTCCACCATCGCAACCATTCGCCCAGGAATCGCCACGGGCGCCGGCGGTTGTGCCACAAGCCCATCGGCAAGCTCGCCAGCAGCTTGGTCACCGAAGGCCGCAGCGGCTCGAAAAACTGATCGCGATGGTCAATCAGAAAGGCCGTGTAACAGTAAACCCACTCGAAAGGCGCATATCCGTAGTGACGTTTGACGACGCGCAGCGCTTCCTGAAAGGCCTGCTTGCGCCGGCCCAGCGTCTTGTTGCTGCGCCGCATGCGCGAGGCGGCCAGCACCGCGTCAATCCGGTCCAGGCGCGCGAAGCGTGCGATCCGCATCCACAATTCGTAGTCGAAGGCGCACTCCAAATCCGCATCAAGCAGGCCGGCTTCCGAAAACACGCGGCGACGAAGAAAACAGGCGGGCTGACAAATGTAGCATTCGCGGGCGAGCGCTTCGGGATCGAAGTCGCAGGTCGGATAGCGGTCAATGAGGCGACCGTCTTCCGTGATCCAGTTGGCCTCCCCATAGACTCCACCCGCTTCCGGGTGCGCCATCAGGTATTCGGCCGCGGTGCGCACGGCGCCGGGCATATACACATCGTCGCCGTGCAGAAACGCGAAAATTTCCCCGCTGGTGAGCCGGAAGCCCCGATTCACGGCGTCGGCCGCGCCGCGGTCCGGACCGGAAATCACCCGGATTCGGTCGGAATATTTGGCCAGAATTTCCAGCGTGCCGTCGGTGGAGCCGCCGTCCATGACCACATATTCGATGCGCGGGTAATCCTGGTTCAGCACGCTTTGCACCGTTTCCTCGATGAAATCCGCCAGATTGAAAACGGGCGTGACGATGCTGACCAGCGGGCACTCACCCATCGTGCAGGCTCGCTTAACGATTATGACAGGGAGCGCCCTGGTGCGTTCAAGGGCCGGTGAGGCGGGCGATCGCCGGGGCGGGCATACAACGGGATACAATGTGAGCTTGCGGCCTGCCCAACCCGACGCGGCCGCCCACGAACCCCATGAACACGCAAACGACGGTTGTCCTCGGCGGCGTGAATGTCGCCGCGCTGACGCCCCGGCGTTCGGGGGAGATCAAGGCGGATCCGGGAGCGGTTTTCCAGCTTCTCGAATTCCTCGCCGGCGCGGGCGTCCAGGGCGTGGTGTTGATGGGCACCACCGGCGAGTTCATCCACTTCGATCTGGAAGAGCGCCGGCGGCTCATCGAGCAGGCCCTTCGCAAGAGCCGCTTGCCGGTCATCGCGTCGGTGGCGCACGCCACGCTGGAGGGCGCCCTGACTCTGGCTCGCGCCGCCGCGGGCGCCGGCGCTGCGGCCGTGCTGATCATGCCGCCCTATTTCTTCCGCTACCGGCAGCCGGAAATCAAGGAGTACCTTTTGAGATTCGCGGCCGAGCTCAAGGGCGCGGCGCCCATCTATCTTTACAACATCCCGTTCTTCACCAATGAGCTCGCCGTCGAGACCGCCATCGAGCTGCTGGCCACCGGCCTGTTTGCCGGCATCAAGGATTCCAGCGGGCGCTGGGATAACTTCATTCGCTTGCGCAGTGCCCGCCGGCGCCATGGCTTCCGCCTGCTGGTCGGCAATGACGTGCTGTTCACGCCCGCCCGCGCGGCCGGCGCCGACGGCGTGATTTCGGGGTGCGCTTGCGCCATCCCCGAGTTGCTGGTGGCGCTGGATCGCGCCATCATGAATCCGGCGCCCGAGCGTCGCGAGAAGCTCGACGCGCGCCTGCATGAATTCATCGCCTGGGTGGACAGCTTCCCCGCGCCGGTCGGCATCCGCGAGGCCCTGAACGCCCGCGGATTGGATACGGGGCCGCACGCTGTGCCCCTCTCGGCCGAGGAGCGGCGACGCCTGGTCCATTTCCGCGGCTGGTTCCAGGAGTGGCTCCCGGAGGTCCTGCGAGATTGTTCTGATGGCTAGGCGCCTGGCGGTATGGCTGGCGGCTGCGACGGCGGCGCTGGCCGCCCAGCTCTACCAGCCCGGTCCCCAGGTCCTGACTTTTTTCTCCGATGCCGACGACTCGGAACAGCCCTACGGCCTCTACCTGCCCAAAACGTTTGACCCCGCGCGCAAGTGGCCACTCCTCATCAGCCTGCACGGCGCCGGCTCCAACCATCGCCTGAATCTGCGGCGCGTTTTCGGCCGCGGCAATCTGCCGGGCGAAACCGATGCCGAAGCCACCCGCCGCTGGCCCCCGTTGCCCGAGGTGGATTTCATCGTGGTCTCGCCGCTGGCCCGCGGAACCATGGGCTACCAGGGCCTGGCCGAAAAAGACGTCTACGACGCGCTGGCCGACGTTCAGCGACGCTTCCCCGTAGACGAAGACCGCATCTACCTGACCGGGCTTTCCATGGGGGGCGGCGGCGCCTTGCGGCTCGCGCTGACGCGCCCGGACGTGTGGGCCGCCGTGGCCGCGGTCTGTCCCGCCGTGCCGCCGGGCCTGGAACGCCTGGCCGGCAACGCCCTCAATCTGCCCGTGCGCTTGTTTCACGGCGAACTCGATCCGGTCGTGCCCGTAGCCGTCTCGCGCAAGTGGCACCGCCTGCTGCTCGATCACGAGGTGCGCGCCGATTACATCGAGTACCCCGGCGTGCGTCACAACGCCTGGGACCGCGCCTATCAGAACGCATCCATCTTCGAATGGTTCAAACAATTTCGGCGGGAACGTTTCCCTCGGCGCGTGCGCTTCGCCACCGAGGCCTACAAGTACCGCTCGGCGTACTGGATCGAGCTGGACGGGTTGACGCCGGGAGAAACCGCTTCCGTGGATGCGCGTTTCCGCGCGACCAACCGGCTGGAAATCCGCACCAGCCGGGTGGACGGCTTCACGCTCAGGCTGGAAGGGCATCCGGACTATGTCCCTTCCAAACCGCTGGAGTTGACGGTAGACGGGCAGCGCATCGCCGTCCAGCGCGCGGCGGCTCTTTCTCTCTGCAAGATCAACGAACGCTGGGAGCCCGGTCGCTACCGGCCCTCGGCAGGCGAGAAACGCCCCGGTCTGGAAGGTCCGATCGGCGAAGCCTTCGCCGGCCGGCATGTTTACGTTTACGGCGCCTCAGCCGCGGGGCCGGCCGAGGAGATCGAGTTCCGTCGCGGCGTGGCCGCGCAGGCCGCGGACTGGTCATCGCCTCGCGGGCGGCTGCTGGTTTTCTTCCGCGTCCTGGCGGATACGGAGGTGACCGAGGCGGATTGGCGTTCCAGTCATCTGATCCTGTTCGGCAACCGGCAAACCAATCTCCTCGTCGCGCGCCTGGCGGACCGCTTGCCGCTGGAGCTCAATCCCGGCGCGCCCGATTACGGCCTGCTGTTCGTGGCGCCGGCGGGCGAGCGGCTGGTCGTCGTCAACTCCGGCCTGCCCTTCTGGACGGGCGCCGAACGCGCGCCTCGCGGTGGCTTCGGTTTCGTGCCCTTGATCCCGCGGCTGCTTGACAGCTTCGGGGATTTTATCTTGTTCAAAGGCTCGCTGGATCAGGTCGTGGCGGAGGGCCGCTTTGATCGAAACTGGAAAGTGCCCCCCGAGGCGGCCGCCCGGATGCTCGCCACGGGAGCGGTGAAGATTCGATGAAGGAAGATCTGGAAGAATTCCGTCGCGTTGCCCACCAGGCGGTGGACTGGATCGCGGACTACCTGGAGCACGCCCGGCGCTATCCGGTCTTGCCGCCCGTCAAGCCGGGCGAATTGGCGGACGCGCTGCCGGCGTCCGGCCCCGAGCAAGGGGAACATTACCAGGCCTTGCTGGCCGACTTCGAGCGCCTCATCCTGCCGGCGGTCACACATTGGAATCACCCCGGATTTCTGGCTTACTTCGCGTGCACGGGATCGCCCCCTGCCGTGCTGGGCGAAATGCTGGCCGCGGCGCTGAACACCAACGGCATTCACTGGCTGACTTCGCCCGCGGTGGTGGAACTCGAGCAGGTGACGCTGGGCTGGCTGCGGCAATGGCTCGGCCTGCCGGCGGAATTCTTCGGCGAGATCTTCGACACGGCCTCCGTCAGCAGCCTGCATGCCATCGCCGCCGCTCGCGAAATGGCCGATCCCGAGGCGCGCGAGCGCGGCGCGCAGCCCGGCCTGATCCTGTATAGCTCCGAGCAGGCCCACTCATCCATCGAAAAAGGGGCGCTCGTTCTGGGCATCGGGCGGCGGCACATCCGCAAGATTCCTGTGGACGCGGAGTTCCGCATGCGGGCCGACGCGCTCGAGCAGGCCATCGAGCGCGACCGCGCCGCGGGCCTGCGCCCGTTCTGCATCGTGGCTACGGCGGGGACCAC
>Ga0197142_1000481_pt1 | contig 36754 bp, 30 predicted proteins | sample GBS60_MetaG_FD_148614 | JGI IMG/M metagenome (GOLD analysis project Ga0197142, IMG submission 148614) | Sediment microbial communities from Great Boiling Springs, Gerlach, Nevada, United States - GBS 60_MetaG | ecosystem: Environmental > Aquatic > Thermal springs > Hot (42-90C) > Sediment...
CGATGGTCCTTCTTCACCATCCTGTCTACTGGGAGTCTTGCCCAGGAGGCTCAAGGGAGGGAGGGCTAGAAAATCAACCACCACTTGTATGAGGATCCCTGTCCCGGAGATGAGTCCCAGTTCCACCAGCCCCTTGAATCCCGTGAGCACCAGGGGGAGAAAGGAGAGTGCTCCGCTTATCCCAGCTGTGAGGATCGCGGGGCCTGACTTCTCGGCCACCCTCACTATGGCCTCCCTCCGGGACGTATTAGGCGCCCTCTCCTCCTCTTCCAGCCTAGCAAACCAATGAACAGCGTAGTCGTCTCCGAGCCCAACGAGCATGGGGGCGAATACCATGGAGAGGATATTGAGATGACCTATGGTCAAGGTTAGAAAGCCAAAGGTCCAGCAAAGACCTATGGCGAGCACTATCATCCGCACGATGGTCCTCGTGTGGCTCTTGAAGAAGAGGACATTGAGGATCCACACACCACCGAAGGATATCCAAGTGGCCCAAGACATGTCCTCCAAGGCCACGGTCATCTCGTCTGTCTTGAGGGCCTCCTGGCCGGTAACCCCTACTTGGACATCGGGAAAGGATCTCCTCGCATCTTCCAGGGTCTTTCTCAGGTACTCGAGGGACTTCCTCGCCCGGTTGAAGGTTTCCTTCTCTCTCACTGGAGTCACGAAGAAAAGGAGGAACTTCTTCTCTGCCACCCAGAAGTAGCCCTCCAATTCTCGGTCCCAGAGGCCCTCTTTGAAAAAGGATGACCAAGGCGAAAGGTAGTGGTAATTTCCCTCAAGGTGATCCAGGACCCCTTGGAGGGTCGCGATAAGGAACCCCAGGTCCATGGGCTCTTCTGCTTTCTTCTCGCCCTCTTTGGGGAGGCGCAGGAAGTCCGTGAAAAGGGCTTGAACCATTCGGGAAGCCATCTCTTGATTGACGAGATCGAGGAAGTTTGTGAGATCTGGCCTCTGGGCAATGCCCTGGATCAGGGTCGGATACTCATCTATGCGATCCGAGACATAATCCAAGTCCTTCCTGTCCATATATAGAAGCGCCCATGGCCTCAAAAGGTCGGGGTCCACCCTGAAGAAGGCATCCTTGAAGTGGGATGGATCCTTCTCTATTTTCTCCCTCACGCTATTGAGGAACTCAATTGCCCTTCTGGGATTGGGGGCCTCTATTACCACAGTGAAGGTGTCTTTGGCTTGGAAGGGCTTCACTTCCTGGGCGAGCTTCACTATGGGATCTTCCCTGGAGATGAGATCCAGCTGGGCAGTCTGAAAATCCAGCTCCAGGGCCGAGTAGATCACACAGGCCACGCTGACCGCGGCCACAGCGGCCAAAATCAAACGAGGCCTGAGGAGCGTCCACGCCACCCAGGCCCCCAGAAATTTGCGCCTCATTCCCCGCAAGGAGCGATCCCGGCCCTCACTTCATCTTTTCTCTATACTCAGCCACCGCGTGGCTCAGCCTGGCCAGTGCGAGATGGTAGTTGAGGAGGCTTAGCAAGTAATCTCCTTGGTTTTTACCGTAACGCTCTACAGCGAAGAATATGTCCCTCGCCTGGCCCACTCCCATATCGAAGTTGGCGAAGGCCACCACGACCCATTTCCTGGCTGCAGATGCAGCTTCTTCAGAGGCCTTGAAAGCTTGCATGTGTTCGATGGCACTCTGGTAATGCTTTGCCACTTCCAGAGGAATGTTCCTCAGGGCATAGTCTCTGGTGTGGAGGAGCCTCTCGTATTCCGCCTTTGCCTTGCTCACCTTTGCCTGCTGAATCCCAAAATCGAAATGCCACTTGGCACCAAGAACAACCCCTCCATTGGCATGGTTGTAATCGTCTCCAATATACGCCACATCCATATGCTCCCTATTGGGTGCACCAGCCAGAGAGGCCACACCAGCGAGGAAGATGGACGGATACATGTCTGCCTTTGCCGCTTCCACGAGGCTCTTCTTGGCTTCGAGCCCCTTCTCTATTTGCTCCAGCTCTGGTCTCATCCTCAGGGCCATCTCGATGTAGTCCTTCTGGTCTCCAAGGGCTCTCGGGTCCTTGGGAAGTTCCTTCACGTCCAGCTCGAAATCCTTCTCAGGGGGGAATCCTATCATCTGTTTCAGGGCCATGTACGCGAGCTTGGAACCAGATTCGGCCTTGGCTTTGAATCTCTTGGCCTCAGCCGCATAGGCCTCTACCCTGTAGAGGTCGCTTTCATCCACAGTAGTAGAGCCAAGTTCCAGAAGCCTCTTTATGCGTTTTCTCGCATCCTCCACAAAGGAGCCCACATCTTCAGCCGCCTCCTTGCCCTGGCGCGAAAGAAGCAAGGCAAAGTAAAGCTCCTTGACCCTCAGCTCCACATCCCCCCGCGTCTTCTCCCTGGCAGCTTTCTTCACCTCGACTCCCTTTATGGCCGCATCTATCCTGTTTGAGATCTTGCCGAAAGTATAGAGGGGTTGAATCACTTTTATGTCCAGCTTTCCGAAGGGGCCTGGGTCTCCAGGGTCCCAGTCCGGATTCTCCAGTCTCCCCCTCAAGTACCTGTCTCCCGGGCCAGGCCTGGGCGAGACGACCACAATGGGTCTGTCTGCGGCATCCACCACTCCCCCTATGGCCAGGGCATCGATCTGGGGAAGGCGGGCCGCCTTGGCTTGCTCTAGGTCGCTTTCAGCAATGAGGATGTCCTTTTCCGCCTCCGCCATCTCTGGACTTCTCTCAATAGCGAGCTGAATGAGTTGTTCCAGACTCAGAACTACTTTCTCCTGACCCCAGGCTGAGCTCACCCAGAGGATCCCCATGAGTGCCACAAAAACCCAATTTCTCCCCCAATAAGGTCTCCTCATCCTCATCCCTCACCTCCAGGATGCCTTCGAGTGCTCGTTCTGTGAACGCATACCGTACTCCAATTCGAGTGCAAACCCCAAAAAAGGTTTACCGCGAAGCCCTCCTCCTTGCTTTTTCCGCATCACAGCCTTCCGGCCACGAGCTTTTCCACAACGGTTGGGTCCGCAAGGGTGGATGTGTCTCCCAACTCGGAGATAGCCCCTTCGGCAATCTTTCTCAGGATCCTTCTCATTATCTTTCCGCTTCTTGTCTTGGGAAGGGCCTCTGCAAAATGAAGCTTGTCTGGTGTAGCTACGGGCCCTATCTCCTTCCTCACATGCTGGATGAGCTCTTTTCTCAGATCCTCGGTGGGCTCCACCCCTTGCTTCAAGGTGACAAAAGCGTATATTCCCTGGCCCTTTATGTCGTGGGGATATCCCACAACTGCTGCCTCGGCCACAAGGGGATGGGCCACGAGGGCGCTTTCTATCTCGGCTGTCCCCAGTCTGTGACCTGACACATTGAGGACATCGTCTACCCTCCCCATGAGCCAGAAGTAACCGTCTTCGTCCCTTCTGGCCCCGTCACCTGTGAAGTACATTCCTGGATACTGGACAAAGTAAGTCTGCTCGAACCTGGATGGGTCGCCGAAAACCCCTCTCATGATCCCAGGCCAAGGTCTGCGAATGACCAGGTAGCCTCCCTCGTTCACCTCTGCCTCTGTCCCATCTTGTCTTATGACTGCGGGGTCTACCCCGAAGAAGGGAAGAGTTGCAGACCCAGGCTTCTGGGCGATGGCCCCTGGAAGGGGCGTGATGAGAATGCCTCCTGTCTCTGTCTGCCACCAGGTATCCACGATGGGACACCTCTCGTTGCCTATTACCCTGTAATACCAAAGCCAAGCCTCGGGATTGATGGGTTCTCCCACAGAGCCAAGAAGCCTGAGGGAGCTCAGATCTCTTCCCTGTGGCCACTTCTCGCCCTCGCGCATCATGGCCCTTATGGCAGTCGGCGCTGTATAGAGGATGTTGACCCTGTACTTCTCGACCACCTCCCAGAACCTGTCGGGTTTCGGATAGTTGGGCACTCCCTCGAACATTAGGCTTGTGGCACCCGAGGAAAGAGGGCCATATACGATGTAACTGTGGCCAGTGACCCAGCCTATGTCCGCAGTGCACCAGTAAATGTCCTCATCCCTATAGTCGAACACGTATTGGAAGGTCATGGTCGCATAGAGTAGGTATCCACCAGTTGTGTGAAGCACGCCTTTGGGCTTTCCAGTGCTACCGCTCGTATAGAGGATGAATAGGGGATCCTCGGCATCCATGACCTCTGGCTCGCACCTGGCCGAACTATTGGACACGAGCTCGTCCCACCAATAGTCCCTCCCTTCCTTCATGGGTGTCTCTCGGGGAATCCTTCTGACCACTATGCACCTTTCCACATGGGGACATTCTTCCAAGGCAAGATCAGCCGTCCTCTTGCTCTCGAGAATCCTCCCAGCCCTGTAAGCGTAATTGGAGGTAATGAGAATTTTCGCTCCAGCATCTAGGATACGATCCCTCAAGGACTCTGCGCTGAATCCCCCGAACACCACACTGTGGACAGCCCCTATCCTCGCGCAAGCCAGCATTGCTATGGGAAGCTCTGGAATCATGGGCAAGTAAATGGACACCCTGTCTCCCTTCTTCACCCCCATGGATTTCAACACATTGGCAAATCTAGAGACCTCTCTATGGAGCTCCTGGTATGTGTAGGTTCGGGACTCCTCCAATGGCTCTCCTTGCCATATGATGGCTGCCTTGGTCCTCCTCCAGTCCCCCAAATGTCTGTCCAGACAATTGTAAGAGGCATTGAGCTTTCCTCCTTTGAAATACCGAACGAAGACAGGGGGCCTGAAGCTATACTCCTCGACCTTCTCCCACCTCTTGAACCAGACCAAATACTTCTCGGCCATCTCCCCCCAGAACTTCTCCGGGTCCTCAATGGACTTTGCATAAATGGCCTTGTACTCGTCCAAACTCTTGACTTTAGCCCTCTCCACGAATTCCTGGGGAGGGGGAAAAACTCGGCGCTCCACGTAAACCGACTCCACGGTGCCCACAGGATCCCTTGCCATGATCTTCCTCCCAGAATGCTTACCGTGTTTTCTCGTAAAAGAGCACACGACCGAGCCAAAACGAGATATTACTAACATTAACTCCGAAAAAAAGCCAGGGTCATTGCAACCGCCAAATAGGATGGCCCACGGCGTTGAGGCGGACGAGATCATGCGTCTCTTTTGGAAGGTGGCAAACTAGGAGGGGAGCTCAGTGGAAGATACTTCTTGGACAACCATGGGCCATCCCTCCACGAAAATTCCTCCATGCAATTTTCTTGCCGCTGAGACGTTCAGTGGGCCTCCGGGATTATGGGAATGGGAGAGACCCGAGGTGCCAAGTTTTTTATCACGATGTAAAGGGGGCGAGCGTTGTGTTTAGGGCTTGGCTGGGTAGACCTAGGGAGGCTAGCGAGCTAAAGGTCTTCCGGGAGAGACGCAACTTGTGCCTCCTCCCATCACGGCAATACGCGTAGCGAGGTAACTGATCAGGTGCAAAGGAATGGACGACCGTCCCTTGGCCTAATGCGGACAAGTCTCGGTGAAGCCAAATCCCTCTTTGCGGGCGTGCGGAGCCCGCCCCTCCGCGGGGGGTGATCCGAGTTAGGGTGGCCTTGCGGGGAAAGCCAGGAAACGTGGCGAGGCGGCGATTTTCTCGGAGGGACGCGCTCTGCGCGTCCGCAAAGACGGGCCCGACGCAAGCCGAGGCATAACATGATCATGGAGGGGCAAACCAATGCCCGGTGGCCCAATGGGGGTATGCCTGGACGAAGCCCAAGCCTTCCTTGCGGGCGTGCGGAGCCCGCCCCTCCGAGGGGGGCGAGCCCAGGTGGGATGGCCTTGCGGGGAAAGGCCGGGGATGGCGCGAACGGCGGTTTTTTCGGAGGGGCGCGGTCTCCGCGCCCGCATCGCGAGGCCGTACGCAAGCCGAGGCACCTCTTGGCGGACCCGGAGGACCGGGCCCCTCCGAGGGTTGGCATGCCCCACAAGGCCGCCTAAGGGGAATGGGCGATCGGTCCAACGTTGGCATTCGTTTGCGGGCGTGCGGAGCCCGCCCCTCCGGGTGGTGGCCAAACCGAGGGGAGATGGCCTTGCGGGGAAAGCCAGGAGGTGACATGGAAGGGAGTTTTCTCGGCTCGACGCAAGCTGCGGCATGGCATAACCATCGCGCCTGTCCCGGTGGCCGGTGGCCAAAAGGAGGCAACATTTGGGTTGGCGTGATGGCTTCCCTTTCGCGCGTGCCGAGTTGGGCCCACTAGGACCTCCACATCCAAAACCCCTTTCCAGAAACCTCTGTTGACACTGGGGCGTCCTGTAACTAACATGGATTTTTCGAGCAGAAAAAAACATGAGCCTCAAGATATACAATACCCTCACCCGCACAAAAGAGCCGTTCGAGCCAAGAGAGCCCGGCCATGTGAGGATGTATGTCTGCGGGGTCACTGTTTATGACCAGTGCCACTTGGGGCATGCCAGGTCAGCAATAGCCTTCGATGTAATATATCGCTACCTGATCTTCAAGGGCTACAAGGTGACCTATGTCAGGAACTTTACCGATATAGACGACAAAATACTTGACAGGGCGAGAAGGGAAGGAGTGGCATGGGACGAGATTGCTAGGACTTACATCGAGGCCTTCAAGAGGGACATGGAGGCCCTCGATGTCCTCAGGCCCACAGTTGAGCCCCTCGCCACAGAACATATACCTGAAATGATCCAAATGATAAAGAGGCTCGAGGATGCGGGAGTAGCTTACTGCGTGGATGGGAACGTGTATTTCTCCGTCTCATCCTTTCCAGGATACGGGAAACTGTCAGGCAGGGACAGAGAACAAATGATGGCAGGGGCGAGGGTCGAGCCCGACGAGAGGAAAAGGGACCCTCTGGATTTCGCCCTTTGGAAGAGGAGCCAACCCAACGAGCCCGCCTGGGACAGTCCTTGGGGCCCGGGAAGGCCTGGATGGCACATAGAGTGCTCTTGCATGAGCCAGAAATATTTAGGCGAAACACTCGATATCCACGGTGGCGGACTAGATTTGATCTTTCCCCATCACGAAAACGAGATAGCGCAGTCCGAAGCACTGACTGGAAAACCCTTTGCCAGATACTGGATCCACAATGGGCCTCTCACCAGAGAAGGGGTCAAGATGTCGAAGTCCTTGGGGAATATTCTGACCATTAGGGAGGCGCTGGAGAGATATCATCCCGAAGAGATCAGGCTTTTCTTCCTCCTCGCCCACTATAGGAAGCCTCTCGACTTCACAGAAGCTGGGATCAGGGAGGCCCAGGCCGCACTGGAAAGACTGTATTCCACCTGGGAGAGGATGGATTCTAAGGCTTCCGATATCTCTCAAGGCGAACCCCCCCAATCCATTGAGACAAGGGATCTCGAGGAGGCCCTGAAAACCTTTCCCTCGAAATTCGAGGAAGCCATGGACGACGATTTCAACACCCCAAGGGCCATGGCACAGGTGTTCGAGCTCACCAGGCTCCTAAACCAATGGCTGGCTCGCTCAAAGGAGCCAGGGGGCCCGTTCGCAGCAAAGGTGATAGAGGAGGCGAGGAACTGTTATGGCCTTGTCAGCAGGACCTTGGGTATCCTCCAAAGGACGCCAAAAGAGTTCCGCCAGGAAAAGGAGGAGCGGTTCCTCTCCCATCTTGGCATGACCAGGGAACAGATAGAGGCTTTGGTGCAACTCCGCTCAGAAGCGAGGAAGAGGAAGGACTTCCAACAGGCAGACAAAATTAGACAGGAACTATCTGCTCTAGGAATCCAGCTATTCGATACTCCGGAGGGGACGCACTGGAAGATTATGCCGGGCGCGAAAGCATGATGGTCCTCATACGGGAAGCGTTATCGAAAGTCAGGCTTTGGCTTCCATTGTTGGTGGCCACAGCAGGGCTTCTGGTGCCAAGAAGTGGGGAGGTGCAAGCCATGGAACCAGTGAGGGAGCCGGCCGTAGCTGGGTACTTCTATCCCCGCGATCCCGATGAACTCAGAAGCAAAGTGGAAGGATTCTTGAAGGAGGCGAAGCTCCTCGTCTCGGATGGACCTCCCATTGCCCTTCTTGCCCCCCACGCCGGGTACGTTTACTCGGGACCAGTTGCGGGATGGAGCTATAGACAAGTCATGGGGGAAAAATTCGAGACAGTGGTCGTTCTTTCCCCTAGCCACAGGTTCGGCTTCAAAGGGGTATCCGTCTGGCCGAAGGGTGGCTACAGGACTCCCCTTGGGACCGTCCCAGTAGATGAGGAGGTAAGCGCGGAACTCATGAGGATGACCGCCCTCATCCGAGACATCCCCCAGGCTCACGAAAACGAACACGCCCTCGAGGTCCAAATACCCTTCCTCCAAGTGGCTCTGCAGCCTGGATGGAAGCTTGTTCCCCTTGTCATGGGGAGCCAGGATCTGGAGACAGCCAAGGAGCTCTCCAGTGCCCTCAAGGAGGCACTAGGGGGGAAGCGCCACTTGGTTGTGGCATCATCGGATCTTTCCCATTTCCATTCAGCCCAGAGAGCGGAGGAGATGGACAGAAGGGCCCTAACCTTCATGGAGGGGGTCGACCCCGAAGGGCTGTGGAGGGAGGTTTCCCGTGGATCCGTGGAAGCCTGCGGTGTGGGACCAGTGCTGACGGTCCTGTGTATGGTGAGGGAGATCGGGGTAAAAAAAGGAAAGCTCCTCAAATACAATCACTCGGGTGACGTCTCTGGAGACAGGACGAGGGTTGTGGGCTATGGGGCCATGTCATGGGGGGATTCCATGGAGACAGGGAAAAAGCAGGAAGAGAGGGTTGGGGTGGATCTGGGGCTTTCGAGGGAGGATAAGGACCTTCTCAAAGAGATTGCCAAGGAAAGCATAGAGACAGCCCTCCACGGGCTTCCACCACCGAGTGCCCCAGAGGGCCTCTCCCCCAAGCTCAAGGAGCCAAGAGGGGCTTTCGTGACCCTCCAGAAGGGTCACAAGCTCAGGGGATGCATAGGATTCATCCAGGCCACCAAGCCCCTTCATGAGACCGTGAAGGAGATGGCCAGGGCGGCAGCCTTCGATGATCCCAGATTTCCACCTCTCACCAAAGAGGAATGGCCGCAAGTGGATATCGAGATCTCAGTCCTCACCCCATTGGAGCGAATCGAGGACGTCTCAAAGATAAAGGTGGGAGTCCACGGCATATACATAGTGAAGGGAGCGAGAAGAGGTCTTTTGCTCCCCCAGGTGGCTGTGGAGTACGGCTGGGACAGGGAGACCTTCTTGGAGCAGACCTGCCTCAAAGCAGGGCTCCCCCCAGATGCCTGGAAGGACCCCAAGACCGAGATATATGTCTTTTCAGCTGATGTGTTCTGAGATGAGAAGTCTCTCGAGGAGGAGCTTTCTTACGACGGTTTCCTCTCTTGTCGCCTTGGGTCTTGCCCCATCGGGTTCCTCGGCAGGGGGTGCAAGCTGGGCCCGGGAGGAATTGGAAGGCCGGGTTGTCATCGTTAGAAAGGCTCATCAGGCCCACACGGTGGAGGATTCTGAAAGGACTTTGGGCTCTTGGATCCAGAGGGCTCTAGAGGAACTCACGGGCCAGAAAGGCAAAGGGGCATGGCGAAGGCTTTTTACACCTGAAGACAGGGTGGCCATAAAGGTCAATGCCATGGGTGGGCAAAGGATAGCTACTAGCAGGCATCTGGCTCTGGCCATGGCAAAGGGGCTGATGGAGGCTGGTATTCGTCCCAAGAACATCCTCATCTTCGATAGGAGCACAGCAGAACTCCAGAGGGCCGGCTACGAGATAGTGGACGATGGCAGCGGCCCCCTTTGCTTCGGGACCGACAGGTTGGGCTATGAACCTGAACCCAAGGTCCACGGCTCCATCGGGGGATGTTTCACTCCCATCCTCACGCGGTGGGCTACTGCTTTAGTGAACATGCCTGTCCTGAAGGATCACGACCTTGCGGGGGTCAGCCTTTCCATGAAGAATCTCTTCGGCCTAATCCACAATCCCAACAAGTATCACGATTCGGGGTGCTCGCCATATCTGGTTGACCTCCTGGATCACCCCGAGGTCAAGAGGAAGCTCAGACTCGTCCTCTGTGACGGTCTCAAGGCCCAATGCCATGGAGGCCCGGCTTACAATGGACGATGGGCCTGGAATTGGGGCGGGATACTCATGGCCACTGATCCCGTTGCCCTGGATAGGGTGGGAGAGAGGGTGATATCCGAGAGAAGGAGGGAAGTCGGATTGCCTTCCCTTGAAGAGGAAGGAAGGGCTCCTGAACACATCTCGCTGGCAGCCCGTAGGGGACTTGGCAAGGGAGACCCCAAGGGGATGGACATAAGGGAGCTTGATGGCTGAAAATTCTCCGCAAAGGGAGGGCTGCCCATGGGAATTGACCGAAGCGTGCTTGCCGAGATGCAGAGAAAGGTCCAGAAGGAGCTGGCTGAGAGGGAGAGGAAGGCCCTGGAATACTGGAAAGGCGAGCTCGAGAAGATCTACCTGAAGAGACACCAGAACCTCTCAACCCTTCAGCTCGAGATAAAGGGCCTCATAGAGCGCATGGAAAACAGGATGCGGATCCTGAAGAAGGAAGAAAGCTCCCCTTGAGGTGAGATGAGATGAAGATAAAAGTCTTCGAGGATCAGATGACGAGGGCCATAAAGAGGCTTGTGGGGATAGAGATAATAATCGACACTGTTGAGGAGGCTAGAAGGGGTCTTGGGCTTATCCTCGAGAAGACAGAGACGGCGAAGAGGGAAGATTTCAAAGGTCTCAAGGAGATCCGCATAACCCAGAAAGTGGAGCATCCCACAACGGCAGTGGAGCACAAGCTCGCATACATAATAGAGTTCGTGCTGGAGGACGAGTCTTACCTACCAATGGAAATAGCCCTTATCCAGGAGCTTCAGAAGATTTTCGGACAGCCAGCTCCTTGAGCCCACCTCCTCACCGCCATCAATTGAATTCCCGCACCGCCTGGGCTCCCTTTCTGAAGGCCTGGAGGTTCTTCTCCAGCCTGTTAGAGGGCATTAGGATCTCTACCACGCGAGCGAAGCCTTCCTCGTCAATGGGAAGTAGCTCCAGGGAGGCCAAGGCCCCGAGCATGACTATATTGGAGTAAATGGGATCTCCCAGGCCCAAAGCTATCTCAGTTGCGTTCAGTACCCATAGCTTCTTGGAGAGCCCTTTTATCTTCTCCACCACATCTTCCAGTGCCGGGTATTTGGCATCCCCTGATATCACATCTATGGGGTATATGGCCCTGGTATTGGAGAGGACAATCGTCGACGGATTCCCGTAAGGGGCCAGGACCCTGAGCACCTCTGTGGGCTCGAGGCCCACCACGAGATCCGCCAGGCCTTCGGGGATGAGGGGGGAAAACTGAGCCCTGTGGGAAATCCTGAGATGGCTCATCACAGACCCACCCCTCTGGGAGGCGCCGTATGTCTCCCCTATAGTGACCACATATCCCTTGTCCACGAGCATCTGGCCGAGGATCTGGGATACCAATACATTGCCCTGACCCCCTACTCCAGTGATGATTATGTTCCAAGGGTCCTTTTCCAGAATCATGTTGTAGCGGCCTCCTTCAATATGGCGGACTGTGGACAAATGCTCGCGCAAACCCCGCATCCAGTACATATGGCCTCGTCCACCTGGGCCTTACCCGAGGAAGGATCCCAAACCAACCCTGGACACTTGAAGACCCTAGTGCAGAGCCTGTTACATCCGCATTCCTTCCCAAGACACAGATCGTGATCTACCCTTATCTTGAACCTCTCGCGCTCTGGCCTTCTGGCTCTCAGCAGAGCACACTCCTGCTTGGATATGAGGACCCTGACTCCTCGCTCTGACTCCAAAAATCTGCTCAGCCTTTTGACCGTCTCCTCTATATCGAAGGGATCCACCACTTCCACCTCCACACCCAGGGCCTTGCACAGACCTTCCATGTCCACAACGGGCACCTCCTCTCCCATTGCTGTCCTTCCTGTGCCGGGATGGGGCTGAAAGCCGGTCATGGCAGTTGCGCTATTGTCCAGGAGGATCAGGGTAAAGTTGGCTCGGTTGTAAGCCGCATTCACGAGCGCGGGCACCGCTGCATGGTAAAAGGTCGAGTCGCCGCAAACAGCCACTACTGGCTGCTCGAGTCCGAAGCGACCCAGTTGGCCGAATCCATTGGCCAGCCCAGCCCCCGAGCCCATGGCATGGAGGGTCTTCATTTGGAAAAATCCTGCAGGGCCCATGCCCAAGGAGTAGCAACCTATGTCGCCCAGGACGAACCCATCCCTTCCATCGAGGGTGAGGGCCTTTTTTATGGCCCAGTAAGTGGCTCTGTGGGGACATCCTGCACAGAACCCCAACGTCCTCAAGGGTGCCTCCCCAGCTGCCTCCATGGCCCTTTTGGCATAGTCGGCCGGTCTGGGCTCGTATGGGATTCCCATGATGGACTTCAAAGCTCCCATCAGGATGTCGGGGGTCATCTCTCCAACAGACGGGATGGTTCCGGTTGCCTTGCCCAGAAATCTCTTGACCCCCACATCCTCTCCCCTCTGGGCAGCCAGGGCCTTCACGGCCTCCTCTATGAAGGGGTCCACCTCTTCCACGAACAAGACAGTCGAGGACCTCTTGAGATGCTCCACCAGGAACTCCTCTGGAAGGGGCCAAGTCGTGGCGAGCTTCACTATTCCTACCCTGCCCTTGAGCCCGAGGGTCTCGACTGCCTCGGCGGCATACATCCAACATGCTCCACTTGCAACGATCAGCAACTCCGGACTCTCAGGGCCATCATACCTGTTAAATGGCGACTTCTCGAAAAACCCCTTGCACTTTTCCAGCTTCTCGTGAAGGACCCTGTGGGTCCACGCAACGGGCACTGGAATTATTGGTCTCGCTGTGTCGAACTTGGCCTTTCGCTCGGTCGAGGGTAGCTCGCCCAACTCCACATTTCCCCTTGCGTGGGACACTCTGGTCACACTCCTTATAAGACAAGGCAGCCCCAGCTCCTCCGAAAGCTCGAAGGCCCATTTGGTCATCTCTTTGGCCTCTTGAAAAGTGGAGGGCTCGAGCAGAGGCAGATCCCCTATCCGAGCAAAGGCTCTCGAGTCCTCTTCATTGCTGGAAGAAAGGGCTGAGGGGTCGTCGCACACGACCACAACTAGCCCCCCTTTTGTCCCCGTTAGGTTCAGGTTGAAGAGAAAATCCGATGCCACATTGAGGCCGTTCTGTTTCATGGCAGCGAGGCCCCTGAGACCAGCTAGGGACGCAGCGGCCGCGACCTCCAAGGCCACCTTCTCGTTCACCGACCATTCCACATATATGCCCCTCTGCGAAGCAACTTGGGACAATGACCCGATTATCTCTGAGGAGGGATTGCCAGGATAAGCGGCACACACCTTAACCCCTGCTTCCAAGGCTCCCCTAGCAATGGCCTCATTACCCATGAGGAGGACATTCTTCCCCGGGGCATCCAAGGCAATAATGCTCATCTTGCCACCTCCTCACTTGCCACCTCCACTAAATGGGCCCATCTGGGGATCGGATCCAGGTATCCGGATCCGCCCTCTTTCCTCTCCTTTAAGGCCAAGATGGCCCTTCTTTTCTTGAGAAGAGATGCCTCCTTCAGGTGAGCCAATTCCTCCTTCCTCATCTCCTCTACCTCCAGGAGCCCCCTCTCCACGGCCCTATCCAGAATCTCTTCTCCAAGCTGGCTTCTCACAACGAGGGTGTTCCACCCACTCCTCCCCTCAAGTGTCCCTATGGAGATATCCGCAAGCTCTGAGGTCATGTCCCAGCAAATGGCACAGGTGGGTCTTATGAAGGGTCTTATATCGTCGAGGGGCAGGGCCTGGGTCCCCTGCTGAGTTTTCACGAGGAGCAGTCGGTCGGGAGGAGGGGTGATATCCATCCCCAAGATGGACTCGCCCTTGAACCTCTCTCGGATAAAACGAGAGAAGGGCCCGAAGTTCAATGCCCAAGTGCAGAAAAGCCCTACTGTGAGAACAACCTTGGGGCGCGCAGTGGGATTCGGAAACTTGGATCTCCTCATCTTGGCGAGGGCCAGGATCTGACATGGAATTCCAACAACCGCGAGCTTCTCCTCGCGGCTCCATCTCTTCCTGTTGAGGGTAGCCAAGGTTGGGCTCGCTACGTAGCTCGACCCAGCACACTCCCAGACCCTGGCGGGGTCCCTCACAACCACACCTTCTGATAAAAGCTCATCTCCCTTTCTCGTGAGAAGGGCTCCATCCACAATTCCCTCCTCAAGCGCAAGGGCTACGATAGCGGAGGTAGACCCAGCTGTCTGGGCTTTTCCTCTCATCTCCGGATCCTTTGCTCTCGTGGCTAGGACCCTCCTCACAACTCCCATCTCTGGATCCACTTCCGTTGTGCCGAAGACGGCTTCCTGGAGGTCATCTAGTTGGACCCTTGTCCTCGGGCAGTACTCATAGCACCTCCCCTCGGGAAGGTCGCAATCGTGCAACTTGACTATCCTCCCTTTCCAAGGCACAAGATAAGGACACATCTGGGCGCATGCACCACACATGGTGCAAAGGTCCCTATCGAAAACTAGGGTCTCCAAGGCTTTGAGCCCTCTATTCTCTTCCATCTCTTTCCCCTCGAATTTCTTTTCCCGGCCGTCTTCCGCAAGACCCCGGCCCTGAAGAGACAGAACAAGAGCCCACCCCCGGACCGTGCGCCTTCTACCGAGGATTTTGAATGTTTCTTAGGGACTCCCTGGGTAGTGTATCACTCCCACCCGTAGACGTATTTGTCTTTGGGGTTTCTGATCACGAACACCGGACAAGGAGCATGCCTTATCACCTTTTCCGCGACACTTCCCAGAAGCACATGGGAGAGACCAGTTCTTCCGTGTGTCGCTATCACTATGACATCCACTCCCAGCTCCTTGGCCTTCTCCACAATCACGTAGGTGGGATGGCCTATCTCCAGGATGAACTCCACTGGGATCCTGTCCTTCACGGCCTTGGGGATTACGTTTTCCAAATCCTCCTTGGCCTGGGCTATCATCTTCTGCTGAAACTGTTCGAAATCCACTATGTATCCCCTTAGGGATGGGTGGACTGGCTCCATTACGTGGAGCACGTAAAGCTTGGTTTTGTACTCTTCAGCCAAAGAGGCCCCGAATTTGGCAGCGAGAATCGACTCCTTGGAGAAATCCACCGGAACCATCACACCTTGAATAGATATCATCTGGCACCTCCCTCTCTCAATAAACTCCATCCGGGAAAGTATTCACCCCGGCATGGACTCCAACTTCCTTTATCATCGTTGGCCTGAGCCATTTCCTCCCAAGGATACCATCGTGTATCGCCCAGCTCCTTCCCCTCACTGTCTGCTCCATACCGGGCCTCCTAAAGGGAGTCGACCCATCGAGCTTGTTGTAAAGCACCCCATGGGGAGGTCTGAATTCGGCATCTATCCACCGCATCTCGTCCTCCCATGTGTGGAACTGGTAACCGAAGCCATGTCTCTCGTACACTATGGCGTTATGATAGGCGAGGGCCTCGCACCATATCCATTTCTTCCCAATGGCTCTCAGGAACTCCTCTATGCCCTTGAGGGCAGAGCCGGTCCAACGAAGGCCCCTTCTCACTTGGCCGGGGGCGAGGCCCGCATGCATTGCGCGGATCTCCTCCGGTATATTCCTTCTTTCGGAAACCAGATCAGCTGGTATCCTCCCGTATTGATCCACATCCACTTCGTACCTCTCGGAGGTGGGATCGTTTATGTTCAGTCCCAGGACCTCGACCCCGTCCTCACCGTACTCTTGCATGAATATGGAATAGATTGGATCCACGGGGTCGGATGGATTGGTGATCCTCACATTGAGGATCCGACCCTGGTCCCTATAAAGAACTCGCAGCCTGAGCCTCCCCTCCTGGTCCTCGAAGGTCTCCTGGTCAATGCCGAACTGCCCGAAGCACTCCTTGGGGATGAGGAGTCTGAAAAGGGAGAGCCACTCCGACTCCGGCAATTTCTCGATCTCTGGGATCCACATTCACCCAACTCGACCATTCCTCACCATCTTGGGCTTCAACCTATCAGAGGAGGAATGCAAGTGTCAACGGAGAAGCCTGGAGAGGAACTTTTCCCTTTGTCTTGCCAGGACCAAATTCCAGGCTATGTCCGAAAGCCTCTGATACGTTCTTATTCCCTCTTGGTTCAGATCCCAAACTGCCTGGCTTTCCCAGGGACTGAGACAGCAGCCAATAACAACGGGCTTTTGGAGCTCCTTTTCCAGGGCCTGAACCTCCCTCATGAGCCTCACCTCGAGGGAGAGGAAGATACCCCTTGCCCTGTCAGAAGCCTGATCTTTGGCCATCCCTGGCCTCCCGAGCCCATGAAAGATGAGACCATCCACCTCCTCGGATCCCAGGATCTCCCTGGCCATTTGAACCACGTTCTCTAGAGATAGATGGTATGAGATCCCAGCTGCTCCTATGTCCACGGGATTCTTGGTGGAGGCCCTCCTGGGCATTCCCAGCTCCCTAAGCCGGCCCTGGAGCCTGGAACTCAGCTCGGGCACCATTAGGCCCTTTCCCTCCAGTTCGTCTACTAGGCTCACTCCCCATGATCCGCCCATGGTCATTATCGCCACCCTGTCCCCCTTCATTGGCGGCCTTTCCACGAGAAAGTGGCCCAAGGGAATTAGGAGCTCCATTGTCGGACATAGAATTACACCTGCCTGTGTAAGAGCGCCCCTGTATATCTCTGGCCTTCCCGCGAGAGCCCCTGTATGACTCAAGGCCGCCCTCGCCCCTGCGGATGTAGTCCCTGCCTTGAATACAACTATGGGTTTCCTCTCACTGACCCCTCTCGCAACCTCCAGGAACCTCCTCGGGTCCCTAATGGTCTCCAAGTACATGAGTATTCCCTGAACTTCCTCCTCCTCGCCCAAAAGCTCCAGGAAATCCGTGACACCGAGGTCGCACTCATTTCCCGTGTGGACGAACCATCCGACCCCCATCTTCCTCCCCCCCCCTGCCGCAAGTAGGTCGTAAAAGGCATAACCCCCCTGGCATATGGCAGCAAGGTTTGTGGGGACCAAATAATGGGCAGGGGATCCAGAGGCATTGAAAGAGGCGTGAAGATTGAAGGTGCCGCTCACATTGGGCCCCAAGAGCCTGATTCCATGAATCCTTGCCAGCCTCGCTAGATTCTCCTCCTTGACCTTTCCCTCCTCATCCGCCTCTCCAAAGCCAGCACTTATTATGACCATACCCTTCACGCCAACCCAAGCGCACCCTTCCAGGGTCTCTTCCAGCTCTTCCCGGGGCACTGCCACAACAGCCAGTTCCACTCTCGATGGGATATCCTGGAGGCTCCTATAGCACTTGAGCCCGTAAACCGTCCCACCATTTCGGTTTACAGGATAAATGGGGCCGGGGAACTTCCACTTCATCAAGCCCTCCATCACGAAGGAGCCCCAGGTGCCAGGTGTTTCAGATGCCCCGACAACAGCGACACTCCTGGGCCACAGGAAAACTCTGGCCTCTTCCTTGCTCACCCCTCCATATCCTCCTTTCCATTGGGCCAGATGGCCACTTTGATGGCCTTTCCTTCCTCCATGAGCCTGAAGGCCTGGCCGAGCTCCTCCAATGGGAGTTCATGGGTCACCAGATCCCTAGCCCTGATCACCCCAGAACCCAGAAGTCTCAGGGCCATGGCAACGAAGTGAGGAGTGTGGTGGAAGACGCTTATGACTGACTTCTCCTCATAATGGAGGAGGTGTGCATCCACTTTTGCCACTGCCCCCTTGGCACACCCCCCGAAGAGATTGACGAGTCCCCCTTTTTTCACGAGATGGAGGGCTGCCTCCCACACTTGTGGCATCCCCACAGCCTCTATGACCACATCAGGGCCCCTCCCCCCAGGGGTTAGCTCCCTCACCCTCGCCTGGAGATCGTCCAAATCCTCCATGACCACGGTATATGAGGCCCCGAGTTCCGAAGCCTTCTTCAGCTTGAGGGGATTTCTCCCCACGGCTATCACTGTGGCTCCTTTCTGGGCAGCCAAAGCCACGAACATGAGACCTATTGGGCCCATACCTATGATGCATACAGTCTGCCCCATCTCTATTCCCGAACGCTCTATCCCATGAAGCACACATGCTAGAGGCTCTGTCAAAGCTGCTTGCATCAAGTCAAAGGAGTCCGCGAGAACGTGCAGATTGCACCTCACTATGGAAGAGGGGACCAAAACGAACTGAGCGTAAGCGCCATTTAGAAACTCCAGATGATCGCACAGATTGGGCCTTCCAGCCTTGCAGTAATCGCATAGGCCGCATGGCGCTGAGTTGGCAGCCACCACCTTCTGACCGGGCTTCAGGCCATTGACCCCTGGTCCCACCTTTTCCACGATCCCCGAGAATTCATGGCCGAAAGGCGACGGGAGGCTTGGGATCATCTTGTGGCCTCCCCTTTTGAGGGTCTTGAGATCCGTCCCGCAGGTAAGGGCAACTTTGACCCTGACCAGGATCTCCCCTGTTGCAGGCTCGGGCAGAGGGACCTCCTCAACCCGCAAATCCCTGGCCCCGAAGATCAAGGCTGCCTGCATTTTCCCTCGATCCCTCATCTTCTCAGAACCTGAGGGCTGTCTTGAGTCCCACCCTTGCCTCAGCCATCTCAATAGCTACCTGTATATCCTCTATAGGCAAGAGATGGCTCACAACGCCGTCTGGATCCAGAGTCCCTTCCTTCATCATAGAGATGGCCACTCTCATCTCCTCTGGGCCCGTTGAGTAGGAAGGGATCAGGTCCACCTCATCTTTATACAATCTCTGGATAGCCATTTCCACGATCTCGCCCTCCGAGGGTCCTGCAAAAAGACCGATCCACCCCCCAGGCTCGACGCACCTCAAGGCCAGGTCCAGGGTCTCCCTGTTACAGGCGGTGAGCACAACCCCATCAAAAGGCCCGAATGGGTGCACCTCCTTGGGATCGCAGACTTCTTTGCAACCCTTCCCCAATGCTCTCCTCCTTCTCTCTTCCAGGGTTTCCACCCCCATTACCCAAGCCCCTGAAGACGAGAGGACCATGCTCATCATTATACCCATGGGCCCAAGCCCAATGACCATTATCCTCTGGCCCACCCTCACCCCCCATCTCATGGCTGCACGGATGCAACACCCCAGTGGCTCAGCCAAAAGGGCGTGGATCTCGGAGAGGCCCTCTGGCACCTTCACCACACCATCGGGAAGGTGGGTGCTCGGGACCCGTATCCACTCGGCAAAACCTCCTGGCTCGAAGGAGGTCCGCCTGAACTTCTCACAACTGGATATCCTTCCCCTGGCGCAATGTGCGCAAGATCCGCACGGGACATGGTTGGATACAGTGACCAAGGTTCCTGGAGGAAAGCTTCCTTCGTACTGAGGGGGGCACCTTTCCACAACTCCCACGACCTCGTGACCCAAAACTGTTCCGGGAGGTACGGAGCGGTTCCTTACCTTGTAAAGATCGCTTCCGCAAAGGCCGCAATATAGCGTCCTCAAAAGCATGTCCCCATCATCCAGGAGAGGAAGAGGGAGCTCCTCTACCGTGAGCCTTCCATCATCTGAGAGTACAGCTGCCCTCATGAGCTTCCACCTGGAGAATGTCTCTCACATAGAGCTTTTCGGCGAGTCTTTCTGCCTTTGGATCATCTTCACATCGCATGGACAATCCCTCGATAAAGATCCTTTTGCCAGTTAGCCCCTCCCGCGTCAAGTCTCTTTCCGAATTCGACGGTTCCTTGCCACCTTTTGCCACTCAACCTGTTTTGAGCCATTTTGTCACGATTCCGCTTACCATGGTAGCGAGACCAACTCCAGCGAGACCCAAGGGGAATTCTCCCAAATCTGCAGCTCGACCCACCAAGGCCGGGATCATCCCCGCACCCACTAAAAACCCCGTCGGAACAACCAGGGATATGGCCAAGTTCCTCATCTCTGGCGGGCCGAGACGGGATACCGTTGCCAAGGCGGCGGGGAAAAAGCACACAGCGAAGGCCGGCTGGAGGAAGATGGCTAGGGTGAGCGAGGGGCCTTCTGTAACGGAGATCAGGATGGTGGCCAATCCGGAGAAAATGAGAGCAATGGATATGGTCCTAGCTGCACCAATTCTGTCAGAGGCCCATCCTCCAACAAAAGCCGTCACGGAAGAGATCACCCTCGAGAGGCCCACTAAAGAATTGGCCCTTTCCAGCTCCCAGCCCCCACTACTCACGAGAAAGAGGGGAAGCATGGCATAGACCCCAAGACTTCCCCCAACACCCATGCCAAAGATCCCCATCATGAGCCAAAATCCCCTCTCCCTAGCCAGCACTTTTATGGAGGAGAGACTGGGAGCCACCCCCTTGAACTCCCCTCCCTTTCCCCATCTCAGGAAACAAGCGCCCCCCACAAGGGATGCCACAGCAAGGAGGGCCAGTATACCCCTCCATCCCACGGTTCGGCACAGGCTCGAGACCATGAAGGGCGCTATCACGAATCCGAGATTGGGCGCAAGCTCGTGGATGGCTATTGCCTTTCCCCAAGATGTCCTGTCCACGAGGCTTGTAATTGTGGACATGCCTGACGGCAAGTACAGGCCAGCTGCCATTCCCACAAGGAGAAATCCCAGCCTCAAGGAATCGAGTCCCCAGGAAAAGGCTGAAAAGGTCAGGGAAATCGCCATACCAAGGGCTGAAACCCATATGGTGACCCGGTGGGATATCCTCGAGGATACAAAACCCGAGAGAAGAAGGGAAACACAATAACCTATTGAGATCATGAAGAAAAGAGACCCAGTCTGGCCATGGGTTATATTCAGGTCCCCCTCCACAATGGGTGCTAGAGGGCCGAGGACAATCCTGGAGATGAAGTTCACGAAAAAGACACAGGTGATGAGAATAACCGTCAAGAGTGCTGGGCCCATACCCGCGCATTCCTCCTCGAGTCAATCTCTTGGAAACTCCTTTCGGCCTGAACTCTCACGGGATTTTCCAATTAGTGGTTCACCGTGCATGGCCAAGGGAGCAACTGTCTCGCGTGTCAATAGGCGGGCTCCGCACGCCTGTAATTGGGGCAGGGCCCCGCCCCACACTTCATCCCCACGAGGCTGTCGGCCCCTTGTGCAACCATTGCCGGCAATGGAATGCCTTGGCACCCGTATTGCCATAATATGCGGACGCACAGAGTGCATCCGTCCGAAAAGATCGCCTTTCGCGTCACCCTGGCGTTTTCCCCGCAAGGCCGTCCGTGCTGGGCTGGCCACCCCTCGGAGGGGCGGGCTCCGCACGCCCGCAATGGAATGCCCGGGTTCGTCGAGGCATACCCCCATTGGGCCACCGGGGGTTCGTCCACGCTTCCATCATGATGCTATCCCCCCGTTTGCGTCGGGCCTTCCTACGCGGACGCGCAGAGCGCGTCCCTCCGAGAAAACTCCCTTCCGCATCATCTCCGGGGTTTCCCGCAAGGCCCTCTTGGCCTGGAAGGCCCACCCCTCGGAAGGGCGGGCTCCGCACGCCCGCAAAAGGGACAAGGTTCCACCAACACACCATCCCCATGTGGCCGTCGGCCCTTCACCCAACGATTCCCGGTAATGGATTGCCAGGGCACCCGGATTTCCCTAACATGCGGACGCACAGAGTGGGTCCCCCGACAAAACCACCCCTTGGGCATCTTTTTTCGGCCTTCCCGTAATATTCCTCCCCTTCTAGCCGGAAAATCTCTCTTCGGGGCCTTCCAGGGATGAGGAGGAAGACGGTTCAGTCCACCCAGAGGACCATGTTCTCTGTGCCGAAAGGATTGGGGACCCTTTCCACTCCCTTCACATAGTGGACCCACTCTCCGTCGGCGAAGAACTTGTACTCGTATCTTCCAGGAGGAAGCCTTAGCTTGACCTTCCAGACCCCCTCTTTGTCCCTTTTCATGGGATGGGAACTAGTATCCCAGCCATTGAAGTCCCCTGCCACGAAGACCTCCTTGGCATCGGGGGCCACGTACCTGAGCTCAACCTTCTTCCCCTTTTTCTCCTCTTTGGAGGCATCCGGTTTTCTCTCCAATTCCTTTTCCTTTTTGGCCTTAGCCAGAGCGTTCCCTTTCTTGCCTTCCTTGTGCCCCATTATCCACCTCCCGGAGGCATCGTCGGAGTGAATGTGTCTCATTATGGCCCAAAAGCCCTTTTAGGACAAAGCCTCAGGAGAGAGGGGCGCTGTCCCGCAAGGGCTCTGCTTTGGAATTCCTCCCTTCCCCAGTGGAACTCCGGAGGATCACCTCGGAAAAAAGAGAACCCAGAGGCGCAGGTTGTGCAGTGAGCGAGAGCATCTCTTTTCCGCGCTTTGGGAGCAAGGAGAAGGCGGACTCTGAGCGTCAAAGACCCCTTGCCATTCTTGCTCAGACTTTCAGAGGGCTAGGGGGGCGACCTGTCTGCTCAGCTTGACGGCACAGAGCTTACCGCACATGGAGCATCCTTCCTTGTCCTGGGCCACTTGCAACCTCGATCTTGTGAGCTCGGGGTCTATGGACTCCCGTATCATCCCCTCCCAGTCCAGCCTCTGTCTGCATATGGACATCCTTCTGTCCTGCTCCATCGCTCCTGGAAGCCCTTTTGCTATGTCCGCAACATGGGCCGCTATCCTAGCTGCCATCACCCCAAGGAACACGTCATCGGCATTGGGCAGACAGAGGTGCTCCGCAGGGGTCACATAGCAGAGGAAATCGGCTCCGGCTGCACCTGCTATGGCCCCTCCTATTGCCGATGTGATGTGGTCATATCCTGGAGCTATATCCGTTGGAAGGGGACCTAGGACATAGAAAGGAGCCCCATCACAGAGTCTCTTCTCCAGGAGGATGTGGGACTCTATGTCCCGCAGCGGCACATGGCCAGGCCCCTCTATCATCACTTGAACCCCCTTCGCCCTCGCTCTCCTTGCCAGCTCCCCGAGGATCATGAGTTCCTCTATCTGGGGTCCGTCTGTGGCATCCAGGATGGTACCGGGCCTGAAGCCATCCCCGAGGCTCAGGGTCACATCGTGCTTGTGGGCTATCTCCAAAAGATCGTCGAAGTAAGCGTATAGTGGGTTTTCCCTCCCTGTCTTTTTCATCCAGTACATGAGGATGGACCCGCCTCTGCTAACGCAGGGCATTATCCTCCTGTAAGACTCGAGCCTTTTGACCGAATCCCTTGTCACCCCACAATGGACAGTGATGTAATCGACCCCCTGGGCACACTGCTTCTCGATGCTCCGCAGGAGCTCCTCTTCGTCCATGGTCTCTAAAGGCTCGCCCCTCTTCACCTTCTCTGTAGCTATGGTGTAAATGGGGACAGCCCCCACCATCACTGGCGATTTCTCCAAAAAGAAGGCTCTTATCCCGTCCAAGTCTCCACCTGTGGATAGATCCATGATGGAGTGTGTCTTCGCCCTCAAGGCAGCTTCTAGTTTGGCTGCCTCTAGTTCCATATCACTGCACTCCCCGCTTGTCCCCAGGTTCGCGTTCACCTTGGTATGGAGCCCTTTACCTATGGCATGGAACCTGAAGCTGGAACGATTCCTGTTTCTGGGAAGGACTGCGTGGCCCCTGGCTATTAACTCCATGAGCTCCTCTGGGCTTACGGGCTCTCCCTGGGCCGCAATTCTCATCTCTTCAGTGACTGTTCCTTCCTTGGCATAATCGAGCTGTGTCTTCACTTTCCAAACCTCCATTTCCGAAAGAGAGCTCGCCTCGGCTTGGCACCTCCGGGGCTTCTCGGAGCAAAACCTCTCCACTTATCTTATCAGAAGCTAGCCCTCACCACCAAAGGCCCCTCGCCCGTTTCCCTCAAAAGAGTCTCCTCTCCACATGTTCCTTCAAGGCCTCGGATTCCAGGTCCACCTCCACCCTGATGGCTCTCAATCCCTGGGCGCCCGGCAGGTCCTCAAGCTCGAGGTTCTCCGTCTTCCCGCAAAGAAAGCCTTTGGCCTGTAAAAACTCCAGGTGTCTTCTCGCTTCTTTGGCCTCCTCCTGACGAGAGTAAACGATCGCCACCTTCCCCGGTTGGGTCAACCTCTCTCCCGTTCCCCTCACCAGAGCCTTGTCCACCCTCGCCCTCAGGATCTCGTGGCGAATGTCATAGGTGCCGTCCACATCGAAACGCTTCTCATCGAATCGGAATCTTATGGACATGGGAATCCTGTGGAGGAGCACCAAATTGGTCGCCTCCAAGGGCACCCTCAGCTTGGGCTTCTCGTGCTCGCTCAACCAAGCCAGGGCACAGGCCAACATGAGTTGCCAGAGGCGAAAATTTTCCAAATGGAGCTCGGTGAAGAGACCCTTCTCAAGAAGCGATTGGCCCACATAGATGATGTAGTCCACTCCATCTGTCCTGTGCTTCTCGAAATAATGGGGAAGCATCATCTGTGCCTCCGCTTCCTCCCTGTCCAAGTAAGAGGAGAGGCGGGCCGTGAGGATGGAGACACTCTCCTCGAACTCCCTCCTCTTCCTATATACCGATCCCAAGTGGGGATCCACGGCATCCCAGTATTTTGTTATGGCCTGCTGAACGTCTTGTCCGAGCCCCTCCAAGTAAGGGAAGAGGGGCTCCACCTCGGACTTTATGGATGCCACCAAACTCACCTCATCCCCTGATGCGAGACCGAGCCTCACCCTCTCTAGCGCCCTTCTCAACCTGAAGGCCAGCTCCTGTATTATGGGCTGGGGCTTAGCGGATTCCGCTTTCTCCATCACTTCCAGGGCCAAGCCCAGGTGTTCCTCCAGATCCTCTTTTATTGCTCTCGTCCTCTCCTCCGATGATCCCCTTATGTCGCAAATTCCATAAAGAGGATAGACCTCCTTGAATACTATTGGCTCCAATTCTGCTGGCTGGCCGCTTCTGAGCTTTTCCAAATAGGTCAGAGCTGCCCTCCGAAAACGCCATTCCACAGATGGATGCACGGCGGTGCACTTCTCCTTTATCACCCCCTGGACCATGTGTTCTATTTCATCGAGGCCCCTTTTGGCCGCCATGGAGAATATGGGCAGTATCTGTTCCAAGACCAGTGCGTCCACGGGGCCTAGGTCTCCTGCTCGAGGGGAAACTAGATGCATGGTCCCTATGACCTCCCCTTGATAGGTTAAGGGAGCCACCAGGAGGGATCTCCCTCCCCTGCTCAAAAGTTCCTCGTCGAGCTTCGAGTAAAGCCTCTCCCGAACCATATCCGGAACACGGATGGTCCTCCTCTCCGATACCGCCCTCTCATAAAGTGATCCTTGGAACTCGGATCTGGGAATCACTGTTTCGGCCCTCGTGGTCGAAGGTCCATTGGGAGAATCTTCCCCAGGACTGAGAATGAAGACCTGATCCTCGTGGAGGGCTCCGAAACCCACAAGGAGATCGGGCCTCCTGAAAAGAGTTCTTAGCCTCTTTTGGAGTCTGAGGAACCCAGCCTTGGTGAAAATGGAATCTTGATCAATGAGGTCCCTTTCCAAGGCGGATATGATCTCGGATTGAGTGACATCCACCGCCTGCACCACGGTGAGCCCTTTTATCTCGAATTTTTCTGGGGGCAGGATGTCTTTGAGCACTTCAGGGTGGTTCAAGTTTTCGAGAACTCTGAGTTTCTCCTCTTCGGACAGAGGAGGAAGGTCTCCAACGGGGGTTATCTCCACGAATCTGGGATTGAGCTGGAGCCTGAAATATCTGTCAAGGCCGGTATCGGGATCCTCGAGCCTGCAAACGATGGGGAAATCGAGATTCTCCTCAACCCCATAGAACTCCCTCAAGATCCGAAGGTAGGCCCTAGCTATTCTTCCCTTGAAGAAGACCTCCTTCCCCACGAGGATCTCGCCCTTGAAGGATCCATCCTCGTCGAGGAATAGCCTCTGAAAGGCAGGAGATGAGACAACGGGTTTCATACAGAAAGGCACTACCACTGCCATGGGCTCCGCTTCCCAGAGGGCCGGTGGGAACACAGCTGTGAGGAGCCCTTGGATTATGGGCTTGTAAGTTTGGATGATTTCCAGATCTTCTATGGATCCGGAAAGCTCCGGGGCCCTGGCTATCTGCTCAGCAAGGCCAGCCGCAAGACAACTCTGGGATGAGTTTCCCGTGGAAAAGGGGGAAAGCCAGAAATCAATGAGGGGCTTGAAGCTGAGCGTGCACTTGAATGGAAAGTCTTTGAGTAGATCTTCCATCAGAATGGCTCCTTTCTCCAAACAAAAAAAGCCCGAAAAACATCTCTCAATTTATCGAATAACACCTAAACCAACCCCTTGCAAGGGCTTTGGTCTCTTCTCCTGAATCCGGACTTCGCAGGGGCAATCTCGTGCTGCCTCTTGAAAGCTCAAAGCCGAGGCTTCGTAGGCTATCCATCCAGCGTTTGCAATGGAGGAGGCTTTTCACCCATATCTCTTAAAAACGTCCTTCGACGCGAGATTCCCCATTTACTGGAGTGGAACTAGGGTCACGGTGGGAAGACCTGTTGGGTTGAGGCGATACAAGGTGGCATATCTTCCATCCCTGTGGTAGAGGGCGAGGCTCACCCCTTCCTCACCTGGTGAGGGAGTTATCCTGGCTCTCGCTTTGCCGTGGGAGTCCACCAAGGTTATCTCCTCCGCTACAACCCTCTTTTGAAACGGGCCCGGCGGAGCATGCTGCTTCTGGGCACTAGCTTGGACAGCCATAAGAAGGCCCCCCAAGATGGCCCCCAAAACAAAGGCTAATACCGAGTTCCATGGGATCTTCCTCACCAGGCCTTTGGCCCTCTCTCCGGTCTCACTGGAATCCCCCCGCGCTCCACCTGCTCCTGATGCCATCGTAGACCTCCTTGAAAAAGGGAAGGCTCACCCCAAGATCCCGGCCCAGCTCCAGGGCTCTTCCCAGAAGCCAATCAAGCTCGTTCTTCCTTCCCGCCTCGAGATCGTGGAGGAGGGAACTTTTCCCATCTCTTGGAAATGATCTCACAATAGCCAGACCCTCATCCATGGCATCTCCTCCCAAGGAAATCCCACTTGCCTTGGCGAGCTCCACTACCTCCTCCATGAGCCGAAGGAGAAGATTCCACTTTCCCTCGTCATCTATGATTTCTCCCACTGTCATTCCATAGAGGGCAGTGAGGCCAGCAACCGGGGCCAGGACCAGGAACTTCTTCCAGATGGCCACATCCACCTCTGTTGTCAGGTCTGCTTCAATTTGAGCCCCACGGAGAAGATCTCTCGTTTCCTCCAATTTGGGCTTGAGATCGGGCCTGGGAGAGCCCAGGACCACTTTACCAGGCCCCCCCACATGCACCACAACCCCTGGGGAGTGGATGTGGGCGAAGACGTATATGGTCCCGTCTGCCACCTGTCCCCTGGAAAGGACCTTTTCCACTTCCTCCCTTTTTTCTATTCCATTCTGAAGGGGGAGGATGAGGGTATTCTCACCCACAACGGGCTCAATCCCTTTTGCTGTCTGTGGAAGGTCATATCCCTTCACACACAGGATCACTAGGTCCATCTCTGGCCACAGGGAGACCACATCCGAGGCCCCTTTTGGGTGCGCCGTAATGGATCCTTGGGGACTTTTCAACATGAGCCCGGTTCTCTTGATGGCATCCAGATGAGGCCCTCTCGCCAGAAAATATACCTCGTGGGGTCCACTTGATGAGTAGGCGGAGGCCAGCTTGGCCCCTAGGAAGCCGCCAATACCCCCAACTCCCGCAACGAGCACCCTCATCCCGACCCCTCCCCTCACTCGATGACCTTTCTTATGGCGTCCTCTATGGTTTGACTCGATGGGATGACGAATCTTTCCAAGGGCGGGCTGAAGGGGTGTGGGACCCTCTTGGCACCGACCCTCAGGACGGGTGCATCAAGCTCGTCGAAGAGTTCTTCCTGAATCCTGGCTGCTACCTCAGCACCAACTCCGCATGTTATGCAAGCCTCGTGGGCCACAACCACCCTATGGGTCCTGGAGACGCTCTGGGCAATGAGTTCCATGTCCAAGGGCCATAGGGTCCTGAGATCCAGGACTTCAACCTCCACCCCTTCGGACGCCAGCCTGTTTGCAGCCTCGAGGGCGTGGAGCACAGCTATGGAATAGGAGATAACTGTCACGTGACGTCCCTCTCTCTTTATTTCCCCCTTGCCCAAAGGGATCAGATATTCCTCCTCGGGCACGTGTCCCTTCAAGCCGAAGATCTTCTTGTGCATGAAGAAGACCACTGGGTCCTCGTCCCTTATGGCTGTCTTTATCAAGCCCTTTACGTCGTAAGGGAAGCAAGGGGATACCACTTTCAGCCCAGGGGTATGGACGAACCAGGCTTCCAGCGACTGGGAATGGTGGGCCGCTGCCGAGAGTCCTGCCCCGTCTGGGGCCCATATGACCATGGGAACTTTCGCCTGGCCACCGAACATGTAGCGAATCTTTGCCGCTTGATTGGCTATCTCGTCCATGGCGGTGGTCATGAAATCTGCGAAATGAAGGTCCACAAAAGGCCTCATCCCAGTCAGTGCCGCGCCGAGTCCAGCACCGAGGATGCACGTTTCGGATATGGGGGTATCTATCACACGCCCTGGGAAGGCCTCTGGCAACCCCCTGAACTGTCCGAAGATCCCCCCGTGGGCCACTATGTCCTCTCCGATTATGAACACCGAAGGGTCTCTGGTCATCTCCTCCCTCAAAGCCTCCGCCATTGCCTCCGTGTTGGTGAGTTCCCTTGAAATCATCTGAGGCCTCCCATTGCCGCCTGAGCGACATCACCCGCGTAGAGATCCTGAAGCGCCTCCTCAGGATCTGGATATGGGCTCTCCTCTGCGAAGCGAACCGCCTCCTCCATCTCCCTGGCCACTTCTTCCTGTATCTCCTTCTCCAGCTTGGCTGTGAGGAGCCTCTTCTTCCGCATGAGGTTGGCAAGCCTCACAATGGGATCCCTTTCTTTGGCCTTCTCCACCTCCTCCTTTGTCCTGTAGCGTTGGGGATCCCCCTCGAAATGGCCCCTCACTCTGTACGTTAGAGCTTCGAGGAGGGTCGGCCCTCCCCCTTGTCTGGCCCTCTTCACCGCTTCGAGTGCCGCCTCCCTCACGGCCAAGACGTCATTTCCATCAACAGTGACCCCGGGCATCGAGTACCCGGCTGCCCTCGTGGCTATCCTTTCCACGGAAGTGGAGTAAGAATAAGGCGTTGTGGATGCATACTGGTTGTTCTCGCACACGAAGATTATGGGAAGCTTCCAGATGCTAGCCATGTTCATGGCCTCATGAACAGGACCCCTGTTGGATGCCCCATCTCCGAAATAGCAAACAACCACCTGGTCCGTGCCCCTGAGCTTGCAAGAGAGGCCTGCCCCCACTGCTATGGGGAATCCTCCAGCCACGACTCCGTTGGCCCCAAGGACTCCCAACGAAAAGTCCGCTATGTGCATGGAGCCACCCTTTCCCTTGCAGTAACCAGTTCTCTTCCCGAAAAGCTCCGCCATCATCCTTTTGGGATCTGCGCCTTTGGCCAGGACATGGCCGTGACCCCTGTGGGTGCTCGTTATGTAGTCATCGGCTCTCAGAACCGAGCTTACCCCTGTTGCCACAGCCTCCTCGCCTATTGAGAGATGGACAAAGCCGGGTATCCTATTGGCAGCGAAAAGCTCCTGGACCTTGGTCTCAAAGACCCTTATCCTGCACATGGTCCTGTAAAGCCAGATCATTTCCTCAGCAGTTGGGGTATTCCTCATCTGCTCTCCTCCTTCATCTGAGCAAGTATATGGCCTTTCCCATGACCTCCCGGGCAGCCTCCGTCAAAGTCTCGGAGAAAGTGGGATGGGGCCTCACCACCTGAGCGAGTTCATCCACCGTTGCCTCGAGCTCCATTGCCAAGAGTGCTTCGGATATCAACTCCGTGGCATTGGCTCCGAGGATGTGGACCCCGAGGACCTCCCCATAGCGTTTCTCCGAGACTATCTTCAAGGCACCTTCTGTCTCCAGCCCGATCATCGCCGCGGCATTGGTCCCGTAGGGGATAGTCACCGTTATCACTTCGTAGCCACGCTCCTTTGCCTGGGACTCGGTCATTCCCACTGAGGCGAGCTGGGGAAAGGTGTAATATGTCCTCGGTACCCTCTCCGACTGAAACGGTCTTCGACCCCCTAGGGCATTTTCCGCAGCGAGGATCCCCATGGCGGTTGCCCTGTGGGAATAAAATGGCTCCCCTGCCCCATCCCCTGCAAAGAAGATGTGGGAAAGGGTGGTCGCCAGATAGGGATCCAGGTGGAGGGTCTGATCCGTTTTCCCCAACCCTGCCTTGTCCAGAGCCAAATCCTCCAAAGCCGGCCTCCTCTTGGCATGTAGGAAAAAGGAGCAGGAGACCTTACTGGGACCTGTCTTTGTCTCATACAGGATGGTGAGCCCCTCTCCCTCCTCCTCCACATTCAGGGGTCTTGCCCCAACGATTATCTCCACCCCTTGCTCTTTGAGAATGGAGCTCATCCTCCTGGCGATCTCTCTGTCCTCTTGGGGCATGATCCTGCTGGAGGGCTCCAGTATGGTTACCTTTGAACCCAGAAATCTGAGATACTGGGCCGCCTCGAGCTCCACAGGCCCACTTCCCAGGACAGCTACTGAATCCGGCACCTCAGTTAGGTTCAAGAGCCAATCTGTGTTCACAATCCTCCCATTGAATGAGCTCCCAAAAGGCTCCTCCTCCCATCTGGCCCCGCAGGCCACGATGAATCTCCTGGCAGCGAACCTCCTCCCCTCTACCACTATCTCCTCGGAGGAACAGAAGAGCCCTTTGCCTCTTATCACCTGGACTCCATTGGACCTGAGCACGCTCTCTGTTCCCATGCGGAGGAACCTCACGGTCTCCTCTTTTCGGGCCATGAGACTTCCCCAGTCCATCTCCAGATCCTTCACCCTGAGCCCCAGTTCCGTTCTATTTTTGAGCCACCAGTGGAGCCAGGCCACTTCCATGAGACACTTGGTGGGTATGCAACCCCTGTTCATGCAAACCCCACCTATGTCCTCCTTTTCCACGAGGAGTACCTTCGCTCCCAGCTGCCTTGCCCTTATGCTCGCAGCCACGCCAGCGGGCCCTCCGCCCAGGACCAAGAGGTCCGTCTTGTCCTCCACCATCTCTCACCTCATCCCAAAAGCAAAAGAGGCTCTTCTATGAGTGCCGCAAGACCCTTGAGAAACCTGGCTGCTGGCGCCCCATCTATGATCCTGTGGTCCACAGTTAGGCTCAAGGTCATCATTTGCCTGAACCCTAGTTCCGCCTTTCCCCCATCCTTCAAGATCACCGGCTCCTCCTTTATGCGGCCCACTCCAAGGATCGCGCTTTCGGGTCTATTGAGTATGGGGGTGAAAGCATCTATCCCCAGGTGACCCAGGTTGGTTATGGTGAAAGTCCCACCACTTATCTCATCGGGTGTGAGCCTTCTGCTTCTTGCCTTATCGAAAAGGGACCTGAGAGCCCTCTCTATTTCCAAAATGGTCATCTTGTCGGCATTGGAGACCACAGGAACAATGAGCCCGTCTTCGAGCTCCATAGCCACACCGACATTTATGTCCTCCCACAAGATTATCCCCTGGTCGGCCAAAGTGGCATTTAGCTGTGGATGGTCTTTCAGCACAGTTGCCACCATCTTCACAAGGATCGCGTTGTACGAGATGCTCACGCCTGTGGCCTGATAGCGCACATTGAGTCTCTCTCTCAGTCTCACAAGCTCAGTCGCATCCACTCGGGAGGTGAGGGTCATCTGCGCGGTTTCCATGAGGCTCGAATGCATGTTCTGGGCAATGGCCTTCCTCATTCCAGTGAGCTCGATCAACTTGGCAACCTTCCTTTGTGGGTAAGTCAGCCCTGCTCGGGCCTCGGTGAGGGCTTCCTCCTTCGTCTCCATAAAGGCCATCACATCCCTGCTCACGATCCGGCCCGCAGGCCCAGTGCCAGTTACTTTGGAGAGATCCACTCCTTTTTCCCTGGCAATCTTCCTGGCAAGGGGTGAGGCCTTGATTCTCCTTTCGCCGGAACTTGCAGGAGATGGAACGTGAGCAGGGGGAGGGGGCGGAGGTGGGGCCTCTCTCTTGATCTCTGTTCTTTCCTTATGGATTGCTCCCACAATGGCCCCAACTGGAAGCACAGATCCCTCAGCCTCGATGATCTCCAAGTAACCCTCGGAAGGGGCCTCTATCTCGTAGGATATCTTCTCTGTCTCTATCACCAGGATGACCTCTCCCTTCTCAACCCAATCCCCGCTTTTCTTGGTCCACCTGGCGATCTTCGCCTCCTTCATGGTCATCCCCAACTTGGGGATCGCTATTTCCACTTTCATCTCAACTCCCTCTCCAATATGTGGCATCACCACATCTTCCCGTCTTCCCGTTTTTTTTCTTCTGCCCTTGGGCCAAGACCCCGACTTTTCATTTCAGCGAAATCCCAAAACCTCCGGCACCCAGAGGACCAGGGGCGGGTAAAGGATTATGAGGATCAGTCCCAGAAACATGGATAAGAGAAGCCATGCGACCCACCTCACTGTGGACTCCATCGATGCGCCACTCAACCTGCAGCTCACCATGAGGTTCACTGCCATGGGCGGGGTGAATTGCCCCAAGGCTATGTTGTAAGTCATTAAGACTCCAAACCAGACCAAGTTCCAATTGAAGCTCTGGGCCACTGGCACGAACAAGGGAAGGAAGATGAGAAATATGGAGATTCCATCCAGGAACATCCCCGTTACGATTAGGAAGAGCATGATTATCACTATTACCCCGAGCTCCCCGCCTCCCAGAGAGACGATTGCCTTGGCGATGGGGTCCACTATGCCCATGGTGCTCGAGGCCCAGGCAAAGACGCTCGCCAGCCCCACTACAATGAGGATCACGGCTGATGTCTCAGCGGATTCCACAAGAAGCTCGTAGAGGTCCCTCAGGGTCAGGCTCCGATAGATGAAGAAACCAACAATTACCCCGTAGAAGACAGCCATCACAGCTGCCTCTGTAGGGGTGAACCATCCTGTTCTCATGCCGCCCAGGATGACAACAGGGGCCATCAAGGCCCAGAAGGCTTCCTTGAGGGAACGCCAAAATGGTGGTTTTGGCTCCGTCACCGCTTCCTTTCCGAAATCGTGAAGGATACTCAAGATAAGTGCAGGAACGCTCAAGGCAATGCAAGCCAGGATCCCCGGCACTATTCCCGCTGCAAAAAGGGCAGGGACGGTGGCAGATGGCACAAGCACGCTGTAGATCACGAAGGCAACAGACGGGGGTATAAGAATATCTGTCGAGCCAGCTGCGGCGGTGATAGCAGCGGCGAATCCAGCGGGATAACCCGCCCTCATCATGGCCCCCAACATCACTCCCCCTACCGCAGCGGTGCACGCAGGTCCGGAGCCAGAAATCCCTCCCACTATCATGGCCACCATCACTGTGATGACGGCAAGGGAGCCCCTCCCATGTCCTATGATGGAGGTGACGAACCTCAGGAGCCTCGATGCTACACCAGACCGATCGAATATTGCCCCTGCAAGGACGAACATGGGAACAGCAAGAAGGGGATACTTAGCTATGCCAGCGTACACATTGGTCGGAACAGCCATGATTCCGAGTCCGCTTGCCGCTATCACTATGGTGCCTGAAAGACCCAAGGAGGCCGCGATGGGGACCCCTGCAAAAAGAAGGACAAAGAAGATGCCGAAGAGGGCTACTGCTGGATGCATTACCTTCTCTCTCCCAGAAGCCGGACAAAGACTCCTAAGACCCTTCCAACTATGGCCAGGGAAAGGATGGGAAGCCACATGGTATAGAGCCAGGTGGGAACGCCCAAACCAGGAGATGTTACCTCGTACCTATATTCGTCGTAGGCCATTTTCGCCCCTAGCAAGGCCAAGATGAGAAACATTATCCCCATCATCCCACTTGATGCGAGTTTGAACCTCTTGGTCCAACTAGCAGGAAGCTTCTCAACAAGATAGGTTATGCGTAAGTGACCCTCTTTGGCAGCAACACTCGATGCCCCCACAAATGCCATGAACACCATGAGGAAGACGGAAAACTCCTCAGTGAAGGCGAAAGAGACGTTGGTTGCGTACCTCACCACCACATTGGCGAAAGTTATGAGGGCAAGAATCCCCATTGCAGAGGCAGCCGCCATTTCCTCTATCTTGAGGGGCACCCTAGGAGTCTTGGTCTTGGGCTTTTCTTCCATCATCCTCACCTCCCATCGTCGGGGTCATCTGGGGTTGGAGGGCGGCAACTTTCCAGAGGTCTAATTCGCATATTGGTGCTCAAGGCCTAAGGCAAAGGCGGGCCTTAGCCCGCCTCCGTCGACTTCATCCACAGACATCATCCTCCCGCATTGTGCCCGGGAAAGGAATGTGAAGAGCAATTACCTTTTGGCTATGGCCTCTTCGGCCTTTTTCACAAGCTCGGGCCCAATCTGTTTGGCCCATTTCTCGTAAACTTTCCTGGTTGCCTTGCGGAATGCGTCCTTTTCGGCCTCAGTGAGCCTCACAACCTGCACACCTAAGCTCTCTATGTGCTTTACTAGAGAATCGTCGGGAGGGATTAGTCCTTTTCTGGCCTCAGCTATCTCCTCTCGTCCAGCCTGGAGGGCAGCCTCCTTAACAGCCTGACGATCTTCTGGAGTCCAACTCTCCCACACAGTTTTGTTCACTACAAAGATCAATGGATCCGCCACATATCCCCACAGGGTCACGTGCTTCTGATTAGCTGCTTCGTGGAGTTTGGCAACGATAAAGATGGTCAGCGGGTTTTCCTGACCGTCCACTGCCCCACTAGAGAGAGCTGGCACGGCATCGGCCCAGCTCATCTGAGTGGGATTTGCCCCCAAAGCCGTGAACGTGTCCAGGAAAATGGGAGATCCCACAACCCTCATCTTAAGGCCCTTGAGATCAGCAGGGGTTCTTATGGGTCTTTTGGAGTTGGTCACCTCCCTGAAGCCATTTTCACCCCAAGCCAGGGGCACCACATCCTTGCTCTCGAGGATCTTGAAGAGCTCCTTCCCAACCTCCCCTTGGGTGAGGGCATCTATAGCCTTATAATCTGGCATGAGGAAAGGAAGGGAGAAGAGATTGAGCTCTTTGACCTGGGGAGACCAGTTTATGGTCGAGCCTATGGCCATATCTATTGCCCCCTGCCTAATGGCTGTGAATTCCTTGGTCTGGTCTCCGGCCACCAAAGAAGCCCCAGGATACATCTTCATCTTGATCCTGCCTTTGGTTTTCTCCTCGACAAGCTTGCACCACCTCTCGCCAGCATTTCCCCAAGGAAACGGCTTTCCCACTACGGTTGAGAGCTTGTACTCGGCCTTGTATTGGCTGGCGAAAGAGAAGATGGGCAAGAGAACAACTGCGGTAACGGCAAGAAGTGAAAACCCTAGCATGATCCTTTTCCCTCTCATTTGAGCCCTCCTGGTAAGTTGGTTTTTTGGGTTCAAAGACAGACTAGAGACACCGGGTCTATACCACTTTGTCTGTTAAAGTGTCAAGGGATTTGGTGCAGTGTCCCAGGCAGGTCAATATGGCCGCGTCTTGAGCGCTTTGGTGGGAATAGGAAACCGGGAATCGCGAGAAAGCCATGTCTTTGTTCATCTAGCCGATGCGGACTCACCTTGCTGCTATGGCCAAGGCCGTTGGGATCCCGTGGAGGGCGGAGGCCCGGCTAGGGCGGTAGGCCCTAGCAGAAGAGATCTTTCAAGGCGAGTTGCGCCCGCGTCGTACGCGTGTGTCCCGTGCGCGCCTGGCGGCAAGGAAGAGGAACAAATTTAATACCCTTTGACGGGCATCCCGTGGGGGACCTACCGGCCAAAGGGACTAAAGGAAAAGCCTCCTTGGATCCTGGGAGCTATTCAGGGAACCCACGGACCTAGTTGGGGCTGTGCTCCTCCAGCCCCTCAGGTATCTACACGCACCTGCCCAATGTGAGCCTGAACACCAAAATCTTGGGCAAAGGCAACTAGCACATGTGTCCATGTTTTTACCCGCACCTCGGAGCCCCTGAGCCTATAAGCCACTTCAAAAAAGAGGCCCGAGGCCTTTCCGAAGCCCCTTATCTGCACGACTGGGATACGTGGGCACCGAAAGGCCCGGAAGGTCATCCATCCTGCCTCGGGCGCCCCTCGGAGGTTGTCAGGGAAAAACTAAGGGGCCTGCAAACAGTCCTGTCACTCCCGTGGCCATGTGTCCTGCGGGGGATTAGGAGCGGATCACCACAAACGGCCCCTGGCTCGAGGCCGGCAGGACCGGCACAAAACCTGTTGAATAGGGCCTCGAGCCTTGAGAAATTCCCCTTGAATTCCACCACGAGCTCTTGCGGGCTTACATCAAGATCGTGAATCCTCAGTTCGTAGCTCTTCTGCCAGAGGCTCCAGAACCACTCCAAAACACCTCGAGGTAGCCTCCCTTCGACGTTCAGGTCCATGAATCTATCAGCAAATCCAGGGCAGGGGAATCTGTCCGTGGCCCTGGCCCAAAAAATTATGGGCCTGTACACAGGGGCTCGCTTTTGGTCGGCCACAGAGTCAGGCGGCATTCACCCTATCTCAGCCTAGGCTTGCACCCGACTGTCGCGGACGCAGATTTTCTTGTCCAGACCTATGAGTGTGAACTCCCACAAGCTTGCCTCATCCATCGCACATGAAATTGCCCAAGCCCACCTCTGTCCCGTCCACTGTGGCGCGCCGCATCCCCGGATAGCTAAGCCTTTAGACCTTGAGATGGCCCCCGTATCTTTGACTCGGTTCCTCCTCAGTCAGGCCCACTTAGACAAAAAGTGGTGCACCCTCTCCACCACCTTCAGCTCCAGCCCTAGGTTGCAAAATGCGCAGGCGTACTCCAATCCGTCCGCCCCTCACCGTAGTATCAGGGAGGGATCCGGGAAGATTCTCGAGCTCGTGGAGGTTCTCATTGATGAGAAATGGGACCTTCTCC
>Ga0197142_1000482_pt1 | contig 36733 bp, 36 predicted proteins | sample GBS60_MetaG_FD_148614 | JGI IMG/M metagenome (GOLD analysis project Ga0197142, IMG submission 148614) | Sediment microbial communities from Great Boiling Springs, Gerlach, Nevada, United States - GBS 60_MetaG | ecosystem: Environmental > Aquatic > Thermal springs > Hot (42-90C) > Sediment...
ACCTGCCCCTCACCGTGGTGGAGCGGCTTGGCTACTTCAAGGAGGAGGGTCTGGACGTGGTGATCCAGGACCTGCAGGCGGGCTCCCGGGCCCTTCAGGCCCTCATCGGCGGGAGCGTGGAGGTGGTTGCAGGTGGGTACGACCACACCATCCAGATGCAGGCCCAAGGCCGGGACATAGTCGCTTTTGTTTTGCTAAACCGGTACCCTGGCCTTGTTCTGGCTGTTAGAAAGGACCTAGAGGGGGAGATTCGTTCAATTTCCGATCTTAAAGGACGTAGGGTGGGAGTCACAGCTCCTGGGAGCTCGACACACTTCTTTGTCAACTACCTTTTGACCAGAAATGGCCTTAAACCAACAGACGTTTCCATAATCAGTACATCGGTGGGTGCCCAGGCGGTAGCCGCGGTTCAGAATAGGCAGGTAGAGGTCATCTCAAACGTAGAGCCCGCCATCAGCTTGTTAGAAGAACGAGGTCTGATTCGGGTCTTAGCCGATACTCGTACAGCTCAGGGGACACGGGCGGTTCTGGGTGGTGAATATCCCTTTGCCTCCCTTTACACTACACGCGCCTGGTTGCAAAGAAATCCAGATACAGCTCAAAGGCTGACGAATGCCATGGTGCGAGGGCTTCGGTGGATGCAGGGCAAGACCGCCGCAGAGATCGCACAGATTTTGCCTGAGGAGTTTTTTCTTGGCGACAGGAACTTTTATATCCGCATGCTACAGAGGAACCTGGAGATGTTCTCTCCTACGGGTCGCTTCAGCGAAACTGCCCTCTTGAGGCCCCTTGTTGTACTTTCTTCCTTTGATGATAAGGTCGCTCGAGCCCGAATAGATCTGAAGCGTACCTTTACCAACGAATTTGTAGATCGGGTCCGGATAAGGTAAGGGTTGGGTAGCGGTTGGGTAGCGGAATAGGTTTACTCCGGCCTGTGAGGGAGCATGGGAAAGACGCTTTACGACAAGGTTTGGGAAGCCCACGAGGTGCGGAAGCTCAGGAATGGGCAGAGCCAGCTCTTCATAGACCTGCACCTCCTCCACGAGGTGACGAGCCCCCAGGCCTTCGGGATGCTCAAAGACCTGGGCCTTAAGGTCCGCTACCCCCACCGCACCTTCGCCACCGTGGACCACATCGTCCCCACCCACGACCGCACCGAGCCCTTCCAGGACCCCCTGGCCCAGGCCATGCTGGAGGCCCTGAGGGAGAACACCAAGGAGCACGGCATCACCTTCTTTGACCTGGGGAGCGGGAACCAGGGCATCGTCCACGTGATCGGCCCCCAGCTGGGCCTCACCCAGCCCGGGATGACCATCGCCTGCGGGGACTCCCACACCTCCACCCACGGGGCCTTCGGGGCCGTGGCCTTCGGCATCGGCACCAGCCAGGTGCGGGACGTGCTGGCCACCCAGACCCTGGCCGCCCAGAAGCTCAAGGTGCGGCGCATCAACGTGGAGGGAAAGCTGGGCCCCGGGGTCTACGCCAAGGACGTGATCCTCCACATCATCCGAAGCCTCGGGGTAAAGGGGGGCCTGGGCTACGCCTATGAGTACGGGGGAAGCGCCGTGGAGGCCATGGACATGGAAAGCCGCATGACGCTTTGCAACATGTCCATTGAGGGCGGGGCCCGCATCGGCTACGTGAACCCCGACGAGACCACCTTCGCCTACCTCGAGGGCCGCCCCTATAGCCCCAAAGGAGCGGAGTGGGAGGAGGCCAAGAAGCGCTGGCTCGCCTTCCGCTCCGACCCCGACGCCACCTACGACGACGTGGTCACCTTCCGGGCCGAGGAGATCGCCCCCACGGTCACCTGGGGCATCACCCCGGGCCAGGCCATCCCCATAGATGGGCGGATTCCCCTCCTCTCGGAGCTTCCCGAGGAGGAAAGGGCCGTGGCCGAGGAGGCCCTGGCCTACATGGGCTTCCAGCCCGGCCAGCCCATCAAGGGGGTCCCCATCCAGGTGGCCTTCATCGGAAGCTGCACCAACGCCAGGCTTTCCGACCTCCGGGAGGTGGCCCGCCACCTCAAGGGGCACAAGGTGAAGAAGGGGGTGAGGGCCCTGGTGGTGCCGGGCTCGGAGTGGGTGGCCAGGAAGGCGGAGGAGGAGGGCATCGCCGAGATCTTCCGCGAGGCGGGGTTTGCGTGGCGGAACCCGGGGTGCTCCATGTGCCTGGCCATGAACCCGGACCGCCTGGAAGGGGACGAGCTCGCCGCCAGTAGCTCCAACCGCAACTACAAGGGGAGGATGGGAAGCCCCAGGGGCCGCACCGTCCTCATGAGCCCGGTCATGGTGGCCGCCGCCGCCATCGCCGGGGAGATCGCCGACGCCCGGGAAGTCTTTGGCATCGGGAGGTGAGCCATGCTGGAAAAGTTCACCGTGATCAAAGGCCGCGCCGTGCCCCTCAGGGGCGAGGACATAGACACCGACCGCATCATCCCCGCCCGCTTCATGAAGAGCGTCACCTTTGAGGGGCTGGGCCAGTACCTCTTCTACGACGAGCGCTTTGACGAGAAGGGGAACCCCAAGCCCCACCCCCTGAACGACCCCCGCTACCAGGGGGCCACGATCCTCCTGGTGGAGGCGGGCTTCGGCTCCGGCTCTAGCCGGGAGCACGCCCCCCAGGCCATCAAGCGGGCGGGGTTCAGGGCCATCATCGGGGAGAGCTTCGCCGAGATCTTCTTCGGCAACGCCACCGCCATCGGCCTCCCCTGCGTGAGCCTGGCCCCGGAGGACCTGGCCGTCCTCTTCCAGGCGGTGGAGCAAGACCCGAACCTGGAGGTGGAGATTGACCTGGTCAATAAAGAGGTCCGCTTCGGGGACCGGGTGGCCCCCCTCTTCATCCGGGAGGAGGCCCGGGAGGCCCTCACCGAGGGGCTTTGGGACCCGATTGGCGAGCTCCTTCAGGCCGGGGAGCTTTTGGACCAGTTTGACCGCAAGCTCCCCTACCCCAGGAGGGCGGAATGAGGGTGGCCGTCCTGCCCGGGGACGGGATCGGCCCCGAGGTCACGGAGGCGGCCCTGAAGGTCCTCAAGGCCCTGGACGAAGGGGAGGGCCTTGGCCTCACCTACGAGCTCTTCCCCTTTGGGGGGGCGGCCATAGACCAGTACGGGGAGCCCTTCCCCGAGGTGACCCAAAGGGGGGTGGAGGGGGCGGAGGCGGTGCTTCTGGGGAGCGTGGGAGGGCCCAAGTGGGATAACCTGCCCCGCAAGATCCGGCCCGAAACGGGCCTCCTCGCCCTCAGGAAGAGCCAGGACCTCTTCGCCAACCTGCGCCCGGCCAAGGTCTTCCCCGGGCTGGAGAGGCTTTCCCCCCTCAAGGAGGAGATCGCCCGGGGGGTGGACGTGCTCATCGTGCGGGAGCTCACCGGGGGCATCTACTTCGGAGAGCCCCGGGGGATGTCGGAGGCCGAAGCTTGGAACACCGAGCGCTACGCCAAGCCCGAGGTGGAGCGGGTGGCCAAGGTGGCCTTGGAAGCGACCAGGAAGCGCAGAAAGCACCTCACCAGCGTGGACAAGGCCAACGTGCTGGAGGTGGGGGAGTTCTGGCGCAAGACCGTGGAAGAGGTCCACAAGGCCTACCCCGACGTGGCCTTAGAGCACCAGTACGTGGACGCCATGGCCATGCACCTGGTGAGGAACCCCGCCCGCTTTGACGTGGTGGTCACCGGCAACATCTTCGGGGACATCCTCTCGGACCTGGCCAGCGTCCTCCCGGGCTCCTTGGGCCTCCTGCCCTCCGCCTCCTTGGGGCGGGGCACCCCGGTCTTTGAGCCCGTGCACGGCTCGGCCCCCGACATCGCCGGCAAGGGCATCGCCAACCCCACGGCCGCCATCCTCTCCGCCGCCATGATGCTGGAGCACGCCTTCGGCCTGGTGGAGCTGGCGAGAAGGGTGGAGGCCGCCGTGGCCAAGGCCCTCCTGGAAACCCCACCCCCCGACCTGGGGGGAAGCGCGGGAACCCAGGCCTTCACGGAAGCGGTCCTCCGCCACCTGTAAGATGGGGGTATGATCCGGCACCGCTTCAGCGTGGAGGACTTCCACCGCATGGCCGAGGCGGGGATCCTCTCCGAGGACGACCGGGTGGAGCTCGTCCGGGGGGAGGTGGTGGAGTTGAGCCCCATTGGGAAGCGGCATGCGTACGTCCTGAACACCCTCGTGGACCTCTTGAGTGCCCTACGGGATCAGGGTGTGCTCTCGGTGCAAAACCCCCTCGTGCTTTTCCCGGACACCGAGGTCTATCCCGACCTCGCCCTCCTCCAGCCCCCGAGGACCCGGTACCGCGACCGCCTGCCCGAGGCCAATGACGCCCTCTTGGTGGTGGAGGTGGCGGACACCAGCCTGGACCACGACCTCCAGGTGAAGCTTCCCCTCTACGCCAAAGCCGGGGTGCCCGAGGTCTGGGTGGTGGACCTGGTGCGGGACAGGGTGCACGTCTTTCGCAAGCCCCAAGGGGAAGCCTACCAGGAGGCCAGGGTCCTCGAGGACGGGGAGCTTGAGGTCCTCTCCCTGAAGGTGCCGGTGAAGGAGGTCCTGCCGTGACCCGCCACAAGGTCTCCCTGGAGGAGTTCCACCGCATGGTGGAGGCCGGGGTCTTCCCCGAGGACCTGAGGCTGGAGCTGGTGGAAGGAGATCTGGTAGAGATGAGCCCCATCGGCCCCAAACACGCGGCCACTGTGCGGCGACTCACCGCTCATTTCGCATCCCTGGCCGCCCGAGGTGAGGCCCTCCTGTCCATACAAAACCCCCTGGTGGTTGGGGCGTCCGAGCTCTACCCCGACTTGGCCCTTCTTAGGCCTGACCCCGAGGACTACCGCTTCCGGCACCCCGAGGGAAAGGACGCCCTTTTGGTGGTGGAGGTGGCCGACACCACCCTCCGCTACGACCTGGACACCAAGGTCCCCCTCTACGCCAAAGCCGGGGTGCCCGAGGTCTGGGTGGTGGACCTCCCGGGCGGGCGGGTCCTGGTCCACCGGAAGCCCCAGGGGGAGGGCTACGGTGAGGTCCGGACCCTGGGCCCGGGGGAGGTCCTGGAGTTCATGGGGGTGGAGGTGCCCGTGGAGGCGCTCCTATGAGAAAGACCCTGATCCTCACCGGGGCCAGCCGGGGCATCGGGAGGGCCCTGGCCCTGGAGCTGGCCAAGGCGGGCTACGACCTGGTCCTGAACGCCAGGCGGGAAGCCCCCCTGGAGGCGGTGGCGGAGGAGGTGCGGGCCCTGGGGGCCAGGGCGGAGGTGGTGGCGGGAAGCGCCGGGAAGGCGGAGGTGGCCCGGGCCCTGGTGGAAAAGGCCTTGGAGCTGGGCCAGTTTCACGGCTTCATCCACAACGCCGGGGTCCTCCACCCGGGGCCCCTCCTTTACGAGCTGGCGGAAAGCCTCTTTATGGAGGTCCTCGAGGCCAACCTGATCGCCGGCTACCAGCTGGCCCGCTTCGCCTACCCCCAGCTCCTGAAGAGGGGCGAGGGCCTGGCGGTCTACCTGGGCTCGGGGGCCGCGGAGACCAACCTCCCCGGCATCGGGGCCTACGCCGTGGCCAAAGCGGCGGAGGAACACCTGGCCCGGCAACTGGCCGCCGAGGCCCCCGAGGTCGCCTGCTTCGTCTACCGCCCGGGGGTGGTGGAGACGGACATGCAAAGGGCGGCCCGGGAGGCCCAGGGGGGCGGGGCCCCGGTGCTCCAGCGGGTCTTCCGGGGCTACCGGGAGGAGGGCCGCCTCCTCACCCCCGAGGAGGCCGCCCGGGCCCTGGTCCAGCTCCTGCCCCGGGCCAGGGCCTTCCACGGCAGGATCGCCACCTGGAGGGACGCCTAAACGACTGGGAGGAAGAGGATGAGGTCGGATCGCATCAAGAAGGGTTTGCAGCAGGCCCCGGCCCGGGCCATGCTCCGGGCGGTGGGCGTGGGGGACGAGGACTTTGGGAGGCCCTTCGTGGGGGTGGTGAACACCTTCACCGACGGGATGCCCTGCAACTACCACCTGAGGGAGCTGGCCCTGGACCTGAAGGCGGGGCTTAAGGAGGCCGGGGTCTTCCCCTTTGAGTTCGGGGCCCCCGCCATCTCCGACGGCATCAGCATGGGCACCCCGGGGATGCGGGCGAGCCTCATAAGCCGGGAGGTCATCGCCGACAGCGTGGAACTCGTGGCCCAGGGGTACCTCTACGACGGCATGGCGGTGCTTTCCGCCTGCGACAAGACCATCCCTGGGGGGGCCATGGGGGTCATCAGGAGCGGGGTCCCGGGGATGGTCCTCTACGGGGGGACCATCGCCCCCGGGATCTACGGCCACCGCAAGCTCACCATCGTGGAGGTCTTTGAGGCCGTGGGCCAGCGGGCGGCGGGGAAGATCACGGACGAAGAGCTCCTGGAGATTGAGAAGCGGGCCATCCCCGGCCCTGGGGCCTGCGGGGGCCAGTACACCGCCAACACCATGGCCATGGCCCTCGAGGTCCTGGGCCTCTCTCCCGTGGGCTACAACGCCATCCCCGCCGTCCACCCGGAAAAGCCCAGGGCCACCCGGGAGGCGGGAAAGATCCTGGCCTGGGCCATGGAGCACGACTGGAAGCCCCAAGACTTCCTCACCCGGAGGAGCTTCCTCAACGCCATCGCCGCCGTGGCCGCCACCGGGGGAAGCACCAACGCCGTCCTCCACCTCCTGGCCCTGGCCAAGGAGGCGGGGGTGGAGCTCAGCCTAGACGACTTTGACCAGGTCTCCCGCAAAACCCCCGTCATCGCCGACCTAAGGCCCTGGGGCACCTACACCGCCTGGGAGCTCTACGAGGCGGGGGGGACGGCCCTGGTCTTCAAGAGGCTCCTGGAGGCGGGCCTCCTCTACGGGGAGGAGAAGACCCTCACCGGGCGTACCCTGGCGGAGGAGGTGGAGAGGGCCTACCGGGAGGCCGAGGGGCAGCAGGTGGTCTTCCCCGTGGAACGGGCCCTGAAGCCCCACGGGGGGCTTGTGGTCCTCCGGGGCAACCTGGCCCCCAGGGGAGCGGTCCTCAAGCTTGCGGGCACGGAGCGCACCTATTTTGAGGGCCCGGCCCGGGTCTTTGACTCCGAGGAGGAGGCCATGGCCAGGGTGCTGGCCAAGGAGATCCGCCCCGGGGACGTGGTGGTCATCCGCTACGTGGGGCCCAAGGGAGCCCCGGGCATGCCGGAGATGCTCTCCGTGACCAGCGCCCTGGTGGGCGAGGGCCTGGGCCCCGAGGTGGCCCTCCTCACCGACGGGCGCTTCTCCGGGGGCACAAGGGGCCTCATGATCGGCCACATCGCCCCCGAGGCCTTCGTGGGGGGGCCCATCGCCCTCCTAAAGGAGGGGGACCGGGTGCGCATAGACGTGGAAAACCGCCTCCTGGAGGTGCTTTTGCCCGAGGAGGAGCTAGAGAGGCGCAAAGCGGATTGGAAGCCCCGCCCCCCCGCCTTCAGCCACGGCCTCTTCGCCCGCTACGCCCGGCTGGTGGCCCAGGCGGACGAGGGAGCCGTCCTGGCCGAACCGGAAGCCTAGGGCCTTTTGATCTGGTCCGGGGCCAGGTTCTGGCCCCGCTCCTTTTTGATGTCCTCAGGCTTGAAGGCCTCCCCCTTGGCCTTGAGGAGGGCCAGAAGGTGGTTCAAAAGCGCCGCCAGCTCCTCGTCCTTGAGCTGGGCGAAGCCAGGCATGAGCCCCGAAGCCCCCTTCTTGCCGTAGAGGACCACCAGGACCAGGTAGCGCCTCCCCTCCGGGGTGGCGAAGAGGGAAGCCGCCTCCCCTAGCCCCGGGTAGGGCCTCACCCCCTGGGCCTTCTCCCCGTGGCACTGGGCGCAGGCCCGGGCCCAGAGGGCCTCCACGCCCTGGCCCCAAACGGGCAGACCCAGGAAAAGCAAAAAGGGGAGGAGGCGCCTCATGGGCCCAGTATAGGCCAAGGCCTCCTCCTCCGCCTTTAGCGGGCCTTGACCTCGGTCCAGACCCGATCGTAGAGGACGATGTCGGGCCCCAGGTCCTTCAGGTACTCCAGCCTGGCCCGCACCTCCTCCGGGGGGAAGACGGCAGGGTCCTGGCGCATCTCCTCGGGGAGGAGGGGGATGGCCGCCGCCACCGGGGTAGCGTACTGGGTGTACTGGGCCAGCTCGGCGGCGTTTTCCGGCCTCAGGAGGAAGTCTATGAAGCGGTAGGCCAGGTCCTGGGCCGGGCCCCGGGCCAGGATCACCATGGCATCCGTCCAGAGGGTCCCCCCCTCCTTGGGGATGACGTAGCGCAGGCGCTCGTCCTCCTGCCGGACTTGGAGGACGTCCCCGGAGTAGGCCAGGGCGACCGCGGCGTCCCCGCCCAGGATGCGGTTCAAGGCCTCCACCCCCCCGGCGAAGCCCACGGAGCGGGCCTTGGCGGCGATGAGGAGGTCCTTGGCCTTTTCCAGGGCCTCGAGGTCGGTGGTGTTCACGGAGTAGCCCAGGTACTTGAGGGCGGCCCCGATGGTCTCCCGCATCTCGTCCAGGAGGAGGAAGGGCCCCACCTGGGCCTCGGGGTCAAAGAGGACGGCGTAGGAGTCCACGGGGCCCCGCACCAGGTCCTCGCGGTAGGCCAGGCCCGTGGTGCCCCATAGGTAGGGCACGGAGTACTGGAGGCCGGGGTCGTAGGGGGGGTCTTGGAAGAAGGGGTCCAGGTTGGCCAGGTTCTTCAGCTTCCCCTTGTCCAAGGGGGCGATGAGGCCCTCCCGGGCCATCTGCAGGACGTAGTAGTCCGGGGCCACCACCAAGGAAAACTCCCGGTCCGCCCCCGCCTTGAGCTTGGCCAGCATGGCCTCGGGGGACTCAAAGGTGTCCAGGACCACCTTGGCCCCGGTCTCCCGCTCAAACTTCTGCACGAGCTCCTCGGGGATGTAGTCGGCCCAGTTCAGGAGGTAAAGGGTGGCCTCCGTCCTCTTGGGGCAGGCGGTGAGGAGGAGGGCCAGCAGGAGAAGCCAAACCCTTGTCCAGGTCATACGCGCCTCCGGCTAAGAGCATACCCCAAAGCCAGGAGGAAGGCGGAGAGGCCCACGATCAGGGTGGAGAGGGCGTGCACCTTGGGGCTCACCCCCAGCTTCACGCTGGAGTAGATGTAAAGGGGCAGGGTGGTGGCCCCGGGCCCCGCGGTGAAGAAGGTGACCACGAAGTCGTCCAGGGAGAGGGTGAGGGCGAGGAGGGCCCCGGCCGCCACCCCCGGCCAGGCCAGGGGCAGGGTCACGTGGAGGAAGGTCTGGAAGCCCCTGGCCCCCAGGTCCCGGGCGGCCTCCTCCAGGGCCGGGTCCAAGAGGAGGAGCCTCGAGCGCACCACCAGGGTGACGAAGGCCACCTGGAAGGTGATGTGGCCCAGGATCACCGTGAGGAGGGAGAGCCGGGGAAAGCCCAGAAGCTCCCGGGCGAGGGCGAAGAGGAGGAGGAGGGAGATCCCCAGGACCACGTCGGGCACCACCACGGGGATGTAGAGGAGGTAGCGCAAAAACCCCTTGCCGAAAAAGCGGTAGCGCACCAGGCCCAGGGCCAGGAGGGTGCCCAGAACCGTGGACACCAGGGTGGAGGTGAAGGCCACGATCAGGGTGTTGAGGAAGTACTCCAACACCCTGGGGTCCTGGAAGAGGGCCCGGTACCAGTCCAGGGTGAAGCCGGTGAAGCGCACCCCCCGGCGGCCCTCGTTGAAGGAAAGGGCCACGATGACCAGGATGGGGAGGTAGAGGAAGGCGTAGACCAAGAAGGCGTGGAGGGAGAGAAGCCGCTTCATAGGAGGTCCTCCAAGCCCCGTTCCTTCTGAAGGCGGGCGTAGAGGTAAAGGGCGAGGAACACGAAGGCCATGAGGAAAACGCTGAGGGCGGCCCCAAAGGCCCAGTCCCGGGTGATGCCGAACTGCTGCTGGATGAGGTTGCCGATGAGGACCACCCGCCCCGCCCCCAGGAGGTCCGCCACCACGAAGGTACCCATGGCGGGGATGAAGACCAGGACGCTTCCCGCGAAGAGCCCGGGGTAGGTCTGGGGAAGGATGGCGTGGAGGAAGGCCCTATGGGGCCTCGCCCCCAGGTCGTAGGCGGCCTCCAGAAGCTGCCAGTCTATGCGCTCCACGCTGGCGTAGACGGGGAGGACGAAGAAGGGCAGGAAGGTGTAGACCGTGGCCAGGACCACCGCCAAGAAAGAGGGGTAGAAGGCGTAGGGGCCAAGGCCAAAGGCCTGAAGGAAGGCGTTTACAAGCCCCTCCTTTTGCAATAGAACCAGCCAGGCGTAGACCCGGATGAGAAAGTTGGTGAAAAAGGGGATGAGGAGGAGGAGAAGCAGGAGGTCCCGCCTGGGGTGGCGGGCGATGTAAAAGGCCAAGGGATAGCCCATAAGGGCGGAGAGGAGGGTGGCCAGGACCCCCACCCAGAGGCTTTGGGCGAAGGCCTGGAGGTAGGGAGCCTCGAGGAGGCGGAGGTAGTTGTGGAAGCCCAAGGGCCCCCCGAGCTCGCCAAAGGGCCCCCGGGTCATGAAGGAGGCCAGGAGGACCAGGAGGGTGGGCAGGAGGACGAAAAGGAAAAGCCAAAGCCCCCCCGGTCCCACGGTCACCAGGATGCGGAAGAAGCGCTGCCAGGGGGTCGCCGCCTCATTCATGGAGCACCACCAGGTTCTCTGGAGGGAGGTAGCAGAAGACCTCCTCCCCGTAGGCGAACTCCTCGGATCCGGGCTCCTGCAGGTCCTGGTTCAGGGTGTAGGCCAGGAGGCGCACCTCCCCGGCCCGGAGGTAGTACTGGTTCTCCGCCCCCGTGTAGACGATCTCCTCCACCTGGGCCAGAACCAGGTTCTCCCGGGGCGGGGTGGCCGCCTTGGGGTAGAGGCGGATCTTCTCCGGCCGGATGACCAAGAAGGCCTCCCGCGCCAAGGGGGCCTTCAGGCGAAGGGGCCCCAAAGGGGTTTCCGCCCCCAGGGGGTGGGGCCGGGCGGGGAGGAAGTTGGAGCGGCCCAGGAAGTCGGCCACGAAGCGGTTTTTGGGCCTTTCGTAGACCTCGTCGGGAAGGCCCACCTGCTCTATGCGGCCCGAGCGCATCACGGCGATGCGGTCCGACATGACCAAGGCCTCCTCCTGGTCGTGGGTGACGAAGACGAAGGTGGTCCCAAGCCGCCTCTGGAGCTGCATGAGCTCCACCCTGAGCTCCTGGCGGAGCTTCAGGTCCAAAGCGGAAAGGGGCTCGTCCAGGAGGAGGACCTGGGGCTCGTTGACCAGGGCCCGGGCCAGGGCCACCCGCTGCCTCTGCCCCCCGGAAAGCTCCCTGGGGTAGCGGCCCTCGAGGCCCACCAGGTCCACGAGCTCCAGGGCCCAGGCCACCTTGTTGCGGATCTCCTCTTTGGGAAGCCCCTTCATCCTGAGGCCGAAGGCGATGTTCCCCGCCACGGTCATGTGGGGGAAGAGGGCGTAGTTCTGAAAGACCGTGTTCACCGGCCGCTCGTAGGGGGGAACCCCGGCCATGTCCTTCCCCGCGAGGGTGATCCGGCCCGCATCCGGGGTCTCAAAGCCCGCAAGAAGCCTAAGGAGGGTGGTCTTGCCGCACCCCGAGGGCCCGAGGAGGCTGAAGAACTCCCCCCTTTTGATCTCCAGGTCCACCCCGTCCAGGGCCACCACCTCCCCGTAGCGCTTCCGCACCCCCTGAAGGCGCACCAAGACATCCCCGACCACGGGGCCCAGTTTAGCAACCCCGCCTCCCCTGGCAAGCCCCTAGGGCTCGGTCCGGTCCCGGTGCACCAGGAGCACGAGGCCCAGGGAAAGCAGGGTGGCCATGAGGCTGGACCCCCCGTAGGAGAAGAGGGGCAGGGTGAGGCCGGTCACGGGCATGACCCCCAGGGCCACCCCCAGGTTCACCAGGACCTGGAAGCCCAGCATCCCCCCTACCCCCGCGAGGAAGAGGCGGTCGGAGAGCCTGGGACACTCCAGGGCCAAGGCGAAGATGCGGAGGACCAGGAGGGCGTAGAGCCCCAGGAGGGCCACCACCCCCACGAACCCCCACTCCTCCGCCCAGACGGCGAAGACGAAGTCCGTGTGGCGGAAGGGCACAAAACCCAGCTGGGTCTGGGTGCCCTGGCCGTACCCCTTGCCCAAAAGCCCTCCCGAGCCGATGGCGATGGTGGACTGGATCACCTGAAACCCCTGGCCCAGGGGGTCGCGGTAGGGGTCCAGGACGATGAGGACCCGCTCCCTTTGGTAGGGCTTCAGGTTGGGCCAGACCACGGTGGGCACCAGGAGGGCCAGGGCCAGGACCCCAAAGAGGAGGTGTTTCCAGGGAAGCCCCCGGACCAGAAGGACGGTGAAGGCCCCAAAAAGGACCACCAGACTCCCCCCCAGGTCGGGCTGGAGGAGGAGGAGGGCCACCACGGGCAGGGTGAGGAGGCCGGGGAGGAGGTAGTCCCAGACCCGTCCGATGGGCCGCCCCTCCAGATCCAGAAGCCTGGCCAGGGCCAGGAGGAGGCCCAGCTTGGCCAGCTCCAAAGGCTGGAACTGCAAGGGCCCCAGGACGAACCAGGCCTTGGCCCCGTTGATCTCCCGCCCGAAGAGGAGGACCAGGAGGAGGAGGAGGAGCGAGAGGGCGTAGAGGGGGTAGGCCAGGGCGAAGACCAGGCGGCGGGAGAGGAACTGGACCCCCACCGCCAGGCCCAGGCCCAAGGCCAAGGCCAGGAGCTGGCGGGAAAGGAGGCCGGGGTCCGGCAGGGCGCTTCGCAGGTTGAAAAGGCCCAGGACCAGGAGGGCCAGGACCAGGGCGATGAGGCCGAAGTCGTAGGCCAGGAGGTGGGGCCGCTTCAGGACCATTACCTGAGGGGGATGTCCGCTACCAGGACCATCTTCTCCCCCCGCTCCTCCAGGGCCACGGAGAGGCCCTCCTCCTGGGCGGGGAAGTAGCGGCGGAGGACCTCGAGGAGGTCCCGCTTCAGGTTCTCCACCATCCCCGGGGAGAGCCTGGCCCGGTCGTAGGCCAGGACCAGCTTGAGCCTCTCCTTGGCCTTCTCCTTGCTCCTCTTACGCCACCACATCAGCGCCCTCCAAAGAGCTTGCGCAGCACCCCAAGAAGCCCCGGGGCCTCCTCCAGGTTCCGGAAGGGGACCTCCTCTCCCCGGAGGCGGCGGGCGGTGTCCAGGAAGGCCTGGGCGGCGGGGCTATTCCCCTTGAGGACCAGGGGCTCCCCCTGGTTGGTGGAGACGAGGACCTGCTCGTCCTCCGGGATGATGCCGATGGGCCTTAGGCCCAGGATCTCCACCACGTCCTCCACGGAGAGCATGTCCCCCCGGGAGACCATCCTGGGCCGCAGGCGGTTGATGACCAGGAAGTTTTCCCGGATCTCCCGGGCCTCCAGGAGGCCGATGATGCGGTCGGCATCCCGCACGCTAGAAACCTCGGGGTTCACCACCACCAAGGCCCCCTCCGCCGGGGTGGCCGCGGTCTGGAAGCCCTTCTCAATCCCGGCCGGGGAGTCTATGAGGACCCGGTCAAACCCCTCCTCCGAGAGGAGATACTGGACCAGATCCCGAAAGCGCCCCGGGTCCAGGGCCTCCTTGTCCTTGGTCTGGGAGGCGGGGAGGAGGTAGAGGTTCTCCACCCGCTTGTCCCGGATGAGGGCCTGCCGGGGCTTGGCCCGGCCCTCCAGCACGTCAATGAGGTCAAAGACCACCCGGGCCTCGAGGCCCATGACCACGTCCAGGTTCCGGAGGCCCACGTCCACGTCGATGACCGCCACCTTCTCCCCCAGCTTGGCCAGGGCCGCGCCCAAGTTGGCGGTGGTGGTGGTCTTCCCCACCCCCCCCTTGCCCGATGTCACCACGATGGCTCTCGCCTTCACCGCTTAACCTCCTCGGAATCCAGGATCTCCTCCAATACTTGCAAAAAATCCAGCACCCGCTTGCCCCGCGCGGTCAGGGTGTATTCTACCCTAGGCGGCACCTCGGAGAAGGCCCGACGCACCACGAGGCCCAGAACATGGTACTCCCTGAGCCTCTCCGCCAGGGTCCTGGGGGAGAGGTGCAGGTGGGCCTGGAGGTCGGAGAAGCGGGCAGGCCCCCGGCCCAGGGCGAAGAGGACCTCCGGGGCCCCGCGGCGGGCCAGGACCTTGAGGACCTTGCGGGCGTTTTTGGAGAGGGCCATGGCCTAATGCTATCAGAGGGGAAAGGGTGGGGCTATACTGGGGGCGTGAAGGAAGTGAAGCCCGACTGGAAGGACTTCTGGGCCCTGGTCCTGGCCCTCTACAGCCTCCTCCTTCCCCCCCTCCTCCTCCTCTTCGGGGTCCTCTTCGCCCTGCTTCTCCTCCTCCGCCTTTTCCTGTAAAACTAGGGTATGGAAGGCCTCTTTGAGTCCCTGCCCGAGGGCTACCAGGAGAAGCTGGGCCGCCCCGGGGAGTACCCCTTCACCCGGGGCATCTACCCTAGGATGTACCTGGAAAGGCCCTGGACCATGCGCCAGTACGCGGGCTTCTCCACCGCCGAGGAGTCCAACGCCCGCTACCGATACCTCCTGGCCCAGGGGCAGACGGGCCTCAGCGTGGCCTTTGACCTGCCCACCCAGCTGGGCCTGAACCCCGACCACCCCATGAGCGTGGGGGAGGTGGGGCGGGTGGGGGTGTCCATCGCCACCCTCGAGGACATGGAGAAGCTCTTCCAGGGCATCCCCCTGGACCAGGTCTCCACCAGCATGACCATCAACGCCCCCGCCATGATGCTCCTGGCCCTCTACCTCCTGGTGGCGGAGAAGCAGGGGGTCCCCTGGGAGAAGGTTTCCGGCACCATCCAAAACGACATCCTCAAGGAGTACTTCGCCCGGGGCACCTACATCTACCCCCCGGGCCCCTCCATGCGGCTTGTGACCGACATCTTTGAGTTCTGCAGCCAGCGGGTGCCCAGGTGGAACACCATCAGCATCTCCGGCTACCACATCCGCGAGGCGGGGGCCACCGCCGCCCAGGAGATCGCCTTCACCCTGGCCGACGGCAAGGCCTACGTGCGGGCCGCTTTGGAGCGGGGCCTGGACGTGGACCGCTTCGCCCCCAGGCTCTCCTTCTTCTTCGCCGCCCACAACGACATCTTTGAGGAGGCCGCCAAGTTCCGGGCGGCCCGGAGGCTCTGGGCCCGCATCATGCGGGAAGAGTTCGGGGCCAAGGACCCGAGAAGCTGGATGCTCCGCTTCCACACCCAGACCGGGGGCTCCACCCTGACCGCCCAGGAGCCCCTGAACAACGTGGTGCGCACCGCCTACCAGGCCCTGGCCGCCGTCTTGGGCGGGACGCAGAGCCTGCACACCAACGCCTACGACGAGGCCCTGGGCCTGCCCACGGAGAAAAGCGCCCTCCTCGCCCTGAGGACCCAGCAGATCCTGGCCCACGAGAGCGGGGTCACCCGGGCCGTGGACCCCCTGGGGGGGAGCTTCTACGTGGAGCACCTCACCGAGGCCCTGGAGAAGGAGGCGGAGAGGCTGCTCCGGGAGATAGACGCCCTGGGCGGGGCGGTGGCGGCGGTGGAGGCGGGCTACTTCCACCGGGCCATAGAGGAGTCCGCCTGGCAGTTCCAGAAGGAGGTGGAGGAGGGCAAAAGGATCATCGTGGGCGTCAACCGCTTCCACGACCCCCATAGCCCCCTCAACGAGCCCGTTCCCGTGCAGCGCATAGACCCCGAGCTTCACGAGAAGCGGAAGCGGGAGGTGGCCCAGTTCAAGCAAAACCGGGACGGGGAGAGCGTCCGGGTGGGCCTGGAGGACCTGAGGCGGGCGGCCAGGGGAAGCGAAAACCTCTTCCCCTACGTGCTGGAGGCCTTCCGCCGCCGGGCCACCCTGGGCGAGGTCTGCGGCGTGCTCCGGGAGGAGTGGGGGGAGTACCAGCCGGGGAGGTGAGGGTGGAAGAGGAGCTTTGGGCCTTTTTAGAACGGCACCTCCGGAGCATCTACGAGGGGGACCCGGAAGGGTACAGGGCCACCACCCACGAGGAGCTTTCCCTCTACGAGTGGTTCGTGACCCCCCATCGCCTGGACGGCCTCCCCTTCCACCTCTACATGACGGAAAGGCAGTGGGCCACCCGGGGCCGCCCCTACCGCATGGACCTCCTGGAGAAGCGCCTGCAGCTTTACGGGGAGGTGGCCATCTTCAGCTACACCCTTCTCCTCACCGTGGAGGAGGAGGCAGGGCTAAGGCACCGAGCGGTGAACGAGAGCCGGGTGGCCGTGCGCTTTCCCGAGGGGTGGAAGGTGGTCCACGTGCACAAGAGCCCGGCCCAGTAGAAAACCCCTCCCGGACGGGGCCAGGAGGGGATTGGGGCGCCCTTTTAGGAGCCCTGCTTCAGCTTCTCCACCACGGAGCGGTCCTCGAGGGTGGAGACATCCCCCTTGATCTCCTCCTCCCCGGCGGCGATCTGCCGGAGGAGGCGGCGCATGATCTTGCCGGAGCGGGTCTTGGGCAGGGCGTCAGTGAAGCGCACCTCGTCGGGACGGGCGATGGGGCCGATGACCTTGGCCACGTGGGCCTTGAGCTCTTCCCGCAAGGCCTCCGAGGGGGCGTGGCCCTCCTTCAGGGTGACGAAGGCCACGATGGCCTCCCCCTTCAGGGGGTCCGGCCGCCCCACCACCGCCGCCTCGGCCACGGCGGGGTGGGAGACGAGGGCGGACTCTATCTCCATGGTGCCCAGGCGGTGCCCGGCCACGTTCAAGACGTCGTCCACCCGGCCCAGGATCAGGTAGTAGCCGTCCTGGTCCCGCCGGGCCCCGTCCCCGGTGAAGTAGACCCCGGGGTGCTGGCTGAAGTACTGCTGGAGGAAGCGCTCCGGGTCCCCCCAGACGGTGCGGAGCATGCTGGGCCAGGGCCGGGTGATGCAGAGGTGCCCGCCCTCGTCGGGGTTTTCCACGGGGCGGTGCTCGGCGTCCAGGATCTCGGGCTTCACCCCGAAGAAGGGCTTGCCCGCATGCCCGGGCTTCATGGGGTGGGCCCCGGGGAGGGTGGTGATCATGATGCCCCCGGTCTCCGTCTGCCACCAGGTGTCCACGATGGGGCAGCGCCCCTTGCCGATCACCTGGTAGTACCAGAGCCAGGCCTCGGGGTTGATGGGCTCGCCCACGGAGCCCAGGAGCCGGAGGGTGTCCAGGCGGTGCTTGAGGGGCCAGCTCTCCCCCCACTTCATGAAGGCCCGGATGGCGGTGGGGGCGGTGTAGAGGATGGTGACCCCGTACTTGTCCACGATCTGCCAGAAGCGGTCGGGCTCGGGCCAGTTGGGGGCCCCCTCGTACATCACCGTGGTGGCCCCGTTGAGGAGGGGTCCGTAGACCACGTAGGAGTGTCCGGTGATCCAGCCCACGTCGGCGGTGCACCAGTAGACGTCCTCGTCCTTGAGGTCAAAGACCAGCTTGGTGGTGAGGTAGACGTAGGTCATGTAGCCGCCCGTGGTGTGCAAGACCCCCTTGGGCTTGCCCGTGGAGCCGGAGGTGTAGAGGATGAAGAGGGGGTCTTCCGCCTCCATGGGCTCGGGGTCCGCCCGGTCCGAGACCACCTCCATGAGCTCGTGCCACCAGTGGTCCCGGCCCGGGGTCATGGGCACCTCCTGCCCCGTGCGGCGCACCACCACCACGTGCTCCACGCTGGGGGCCTCCTTGAGGGCCTCGTCGGCGTTCTGCTTTAAGGGCACGACCCCGCCCCGGCGGTAGCCCCCGTCGGCGGTGATGAGGACCTTGGCCTCAGCGTCCTTGATGCGGTCCGCCAAGGCCCCCGAGGAGAAGCCCCCAAAGACCACGGAGTGGACGGCCCCGATGCGGGTGCAAGCCAGCATGGCGATGGCCGCCTCGGGGATCATGGGAAGGTAGATGGTGACCCGGTCCCCCTTCTTCGCCCCCAGGCGCTTCAGGACATTGGCGAACTTCTGCACCTCCCGCCAGAGGTCGTAATAGGTGAGGACCCTTTCCTCCCCCGGCTCCCCCTCCCAGATGAGGGCCGCCTTGTTCCTGCGCCAGGTCTGCACGTGGCGGTCCAGGGCGTTGTAGCTGAGGTTGGTCTTCCCCCCCACGAACCACTTGGGGTGGGGGAGGTCCCCCTCCAGGACCTTCTGCCAGGGTTCAAACCAGTGGAGCTCCGAGGCCACCCTTCCCCAGAAGCCCTCGGGGTCTTTGAGGCTTTCCTCGTAAAGCCTCTGGTACTCCTCCTCGCTCTTGATGTGGGCCTGCTTTCGGAAGGCCTCGCTGGGGTAGAAGACCCGCTCCTCCTTGAGCACACCTTCAATCCGGTCCATATGCCCTCCTTCACTTTGAGGGTAGACGGGGGAGGCCTCGAGGTCAAGAAAGGCGGGGTTTTTCGCCATTCCGCAAACCCTCCCCTTTCTTGACAAGGACCGGAGCCCCTCCGGAAGATGAACCCAGATGCCGAGGCGAAAGGGGCTTTCCACGGTTCAGGCGGCCCTGCGCATCCTGGCCTACCTGGCGGAGCACCCGGAGGGGGTGGAGGTGAAGGAGGTGGCCCGGCTCCTGGGCAAGAGCCTCTCCACCGCCTACGCCCTCCTCAACAGCCTGGTGGAGGAGGGGTTCGCCGTCAAAGGGGAGGGCCGGTACACCCTGGCCCGCGCCAGGCCCGTTCCCCAGGCCCAGGGCTTTTGGGAGGAGGCCCTGGAGGAGCTCTACCTGCGCACCCGGGAGCGGTGCTACCTGGCCCTCCTCACCCCGGAAGGGGTAAAGCTGAAGACCCGGGGGCGGCAGGGCCAGCCCCACCCCCTGGGGGAGACCCTGCCCCCCGAGGCCCACGCCCTGGCCCTGGGCAAGGTCCTCCTGGCCCACGGGGCCCTCCCCCTACCCCCCCTTTTCCCCAAGACCCCCTACACCCTCACGGACCCCCTGGCCCTCGAGGCGGAGCTAGAACGGGTCCGGGCCTCGGGGCTGGCGGTGGAGATGGAGGAGTACGCCCCCGGGCTTTCCGCCCTGGCCGCCCCCCTCTTCGGGCCCCAAGGGGAGGTCCTGGGGGCCTTGGGGGTGGTGGTCCCCGCCCGGCGCTTCCCCTTCGCCTTCAGCCGCCTGGCCCGGGCCCTCTCGGAGGTGGCCCAGGTCTCCGCCCACCTGCCTGCCCCCGAGCCCCCGCCCCTCCCCCCTCCCCCCGAGGTGGGGCCCCAGGTGGAGGTGGTGGAGCCTCCCAGGGAACTGGCGGAAAAGGCGAACCTCCAGGACTTCCCCGCCCTCTACCGCCAGAGCCTCGAGGACCCCGAGGCCTTCTTCGGGGGCTTCGCCCGGGGGTTTTACTGGGAAAAGCCCTGGGAAACCGCCTACGACCCGGAAAAGCGGCGCTGGTTCCAAGGCGGCCTCACCAACGCCGCCCTGAACGCCCTGGACCGCCACCTGCCGGAAAGGGCCCAGCAGGTGGCCCTCCTCACCCTGGACGGGGAGGGGAACCTGGAGAAATGGACCTACCGGGAGCTTTGGGACCTCTCCGCCCGCCTGGCGGGGGTGCTGAAGCGCCTCGGGGTGGGCCCGGGGGACCGGGTGGCCCTCTACCTGCCCACGGGCGTGGAGGCCGCCATCGCCATGCTGGCCTGCGCCCGCCTGGGCGCGGTCCACCTGGCCCTCCCCGTGGGCCTGGGCCCCGAGGCCCTGCGCCAGCGCCTCCTGCAAAGCCAGGCCCGGCTCCTCCTCGCCGCCGACGGCTACCACCTGAGGGGCCGGTTCGTGCCCACCCGAGCCACGGTGGAGGCGGCCCTCTCCGGCCTGGACCTCCCCGTCCTCTGGCACACCCGGGGCACCACGGAGTTTCTGGAACGGGCCACGGAGGGAAGGCCAGAGGATCCCCTCCCCCTGCCCTCGGACCACCCCCTCTTCATCCTCCACACCTCGGGCTCCACGGGCACCCCCAAAGGGGTGGTCCACGGCCACGGGGGGTACATGGTGGGGGTGGCCTGGGCCCTGCGCCACCTCTTTGACCTGAAGCCGGGGGAGGTCTTCCACACCACCGCCGACCTCTTCTGGGTGGTGGGCCACTCCTTCGGCCTCTACGCCCCCCTCTTCCTGGGAGGAACCAGCCTCCTCCTGGAGGACCGGCCCGACCACCCAAGCCCCAGCGCCTTCTACCAGAGGCTGGAACGCCTGGGCGTGAGGGTCCTCCTCACCTCCCCCACGGTCCTCCGCACCCTCCGGCGCCACGGGGAGGCCCGGCCCACGGGGCTGAGGCTGGTGGGGAGCGTGGGGGAGGCCCTGGCCCCTGAGGTCTGGCGCTGGACCCGGGAACACCTGGCCTGGCCCCTGGACAACTGGTGGCAGACGGAGCTGGGGGCCCCGGCCCTGGCCACCCCCCTCCCCCTGCCCGCCAAGCCCGGCTTCGTGGGGGTGCCCCTCCCTGGGGTGGAGGCCCGGGTGGTGGACGGGGAGGGCCGGGTCCTGCCCCCGGGGGAGAAGGGGCACCTGGTCCTCCTCCGGGCGGGCCCCGCCCAGATGGTGGGCCTCTTGGGAGGCGAAAGCCCCTGGCGGGGTGGGCTCTACTGGACCGGGGACCTGGCCCTCATGGACGAGGAGGGGTACTTCCGCATCCTGGGCCGCTCCGAGGAGGTCATCAAGCTGGGGGAGGCCAGGCTGGGCACCGCCGAGGTGGAGGCGGCCCTCCTCACCCATCCTCAGGTGGCCGAGGCCGCCGCCATTGGCCTCCCCGGGGAGGAGGGGGAAAGCCTGGCCCTCTTCGTGGTGTTAAGGAACAAGGACCTCCCCGAGGAGCTCAAGCCCCTCCTGGCGGAGAAGCTCAAGGCCCACCTCTTCCGCCACCTGGGGGCCTTGGGCCCGGTGGAGGTCTTCTTCACGGAAAGCCTTCCCCGCACCCGGAGCGGCAAGATCCTGAGGCGGCTCCTCAAGGCGGAGCTTTTGGGCATGGACCCGGGGGACACCTCGGGACTGGAGGAAGCGTATGGCGGTGGAAAAGATTCTCAAGGTTGAGGAAAGGCTTTGGGCACCGGAGCACCTGAGGAAGGCGGCCAACCTGCAGGACTTCCAGGGGGAGTACGCGCGAAGCCTCAAGGACCCCGAGGGCTTCTGGGGGGCGTGGGCCAGGCGCTTTTACTGGGAAAAGCCCTTTGAGCGGGTCCTGGAGTGGAACCTCCCCGAGCACAAGTGGTTCCTGGGGGGGACCACCAACGCCGTCTACAACGCCCTGGAGCGGAACGTGGAGCGGGGCCTCAGGAACAAGGTGGCCCTCCTCTACCTCTCCGAGGACGGAAAGGAAGCCAAGCTCACCTACGGGGAGCTCCTGGACCGGGTGCGCCGCCTGGCCACGGGGCTCAGGGCCCTGGGGGTGGAGAAGGGGGACCGGGTGGTCATCTACATGCCCCTCACCCTCGAGGGCATCCTGGCCATGCTGGCCACGGCCTACATCGGGGCCATCCACAGCGTGGTCTACGCGGGCCTGGGCGTGGGGGCCTTAAGGGAGCGGATCCTGGACGCCGGGGCCAGGGTCCTCATCGCCGGGGACGTGGGCTACCGGCGGGGCAAGGTGGTGGACCTCCGCTCCATCGCCGAGGAGGTCATCCGGGACCTCCCCCTCAAAGTGGTCTGGTTCCAGAGGATGGGCAAGGCGGAACTTCCCCCAGGCCACCATGACTTTGAAGAGCTCCTCTTCGGCCACCCGCCCGAGGCCCGGGCGGAGATGGTGGAGGCGGAGCACCCCCTCTTCATCCTCTACACCTCGGGCTCCACGGGGAAGCCCAAGGGCGTGGTCCACGTGCACGGGGGGTACATGGTGGGCACCACCTACCACCTGCGCACCTTCTTTGACGTGAAGGACGACGACCTCTTCTGGGCCACCAGCGACATCGGCTGGATCGTGGGCCACTCCTACATGGTCTACGCCCCCCTCCTGGAAGGGGTCACCAGCGTCCTTCGGGAAGGGGCCCCCGACTACCCCGACCCCGGGGCCTTCTGGCAGGCGGTGGAGCGCTACCGGGTGAACGTGATGTTCACCGCCCCCACGGCGGTGCGCATGTTCATGAAGTTAGGCCCCGAGTGGCCCAAGAAGTACGACCTCTCCTCCTTGCGCCTCATCGCCGTGGCCGGGGAGCCCCTGAACCCCGAGGCCCTGCGCTGGGCCTACGAGCACCTGGCGGAGGGGGGCAGGCGGGGCTTCGTGGCCGACAACTGGTGGCAGACGGAGCTGGGGGGCCCCACCCTGGGCACCCCCCTCACCCTCCCCGCCAAGCCGGGCTTCGCCGGGGTGGCCCTCCCCGGGGTGGAGGCGGGGGTGGTGGACGAGGAGGGGAAGCCCGTCCCCCCGGGCCAGGGGGGCCTCCTGGTCCTCAAGCGCCCCTTCCCCCACATGATGCGCACCGTCTGGGGCAACCACGAGCGCTACCTCCAGTACTGGCGGGAGGTGCCCGGCAACGTCTACGTGGCCGGGGACGTGGCCAGCCAGGACGAGGAGGGCTACTACAGCGTCCTGGGCCGGGCGGACGACGTCCTCAACGTGGCCGGGCACCGTATCGGCACCGCCGACGTGGAAAGCGCCCTGGTCTCCCACCCCGCCGTGGCCGAGGCGGCGGTGATCGGCGTGCCCGACCCCGTGAAGGGGGAGGCCATCAAGGCCTTCGTGGTCCTGCGCCTGGGCCACACCCCCTCGGAGGAGCTCAAGGAGGGCATCACCCAGCACGTGCGCCGGGAGCTTGGCCCCATCGCCACGCCCAGCGAGGTGGTCTTCCTGGACAAGCTCCCCAAGACCCGCTCGGGGAAGATCCTGAGGCGCCTCCTCAAGGCCCAGGAGCTGGGGAAGGACCCCGGGGACCTCTCCACCCTCGAGGAGTAGCCCGGGAACGCCCCGCCGGAATCCTCCGGCGGGGTTTCCCCTCAGGGGAAACCGCCCCTTTAGCGCATAGCGAAAAAACCCCCGTTTCTTGACACCCTCCTCATGGGCCTCTAAGATGACCTCCACCAAACCGGGGCAAGGCGAAGTTATGCATCCCCAAGGGCCTTATCCGGTTTGGCGAGGGAGGGAGCTATGGACGGAAGCAAGCTGGCGGAGTACTGGCAGAAGAACCTGGCCCTGATCCGGAACCTGCTGGTGGTCTGGGCGGTGGTGGCCTACGGGCTCGGCATCCTGCTGGCCCCCGCCCTCAACGGCATCCGCCTCTTCGGCGGGCCGCCTTTGGGCTTCTGGATCGCCCAGCAGGGGGCCATCTGGGTCTTCGTGGTCTTGATTTTCATCTACGCCACCCGCATGCAGGCCCTGGACCGGGAATACGGGGTTGAGGACTAAGGGGGTAGCAGATGAGCGTTGAAGCCTGGACTTGGACCATTGTCATTCTGAGCTTCGCCCTTTACTTGGGCATCGGCTACTGGGCCCGGGTGCGGGAAACCGCGGGCTTCTACGTGGCGGGCCGGGGGGTTCCCCCCGTGGCCAACGGGGCGGCCACCGCCGCCGACTGGATGTCGGGGGCCAGCTTCATCTCCATGGCGGGCCTCATCGCCTTCCTGGGCTACGACGGGGCCGTCTACCTCATGGGCTGGACCGGGGGGTACGTCCTTTTGGCCCTCCTCCTCGCCCCCTACCTGCGCAAGTACGGCAAGTACACGGTGCCCGAGTTCGTGGGGGACCGCTACTACTCCAACCTGGCCCGGGTGGTGGCCGTCATCAGCGCCCTCTTCGTCTCCTTCGTCTACATGGTTCCCCAGCTCAGGGGCGTGGGCATTGTGCTTTCCCGCTACCTGGGGGTGGACGTGGCCACGGGGGTCTGGGCCGCCGTCCTGGTCACCGCCTTCATCGCCGTGATCGGCGGCATGAAGGGAATCACCTGGACCCAGGTGGCCCAGTACACCGTGCTCATCTCCGCCTACCTGATCATGGGCATCGCCCTCTCCAACCTCCTCACGGGCAACCTCATCCCCCAGCTCTCCTTCACCTTCAGCGACTTCGCCGTGCGCCTGAGCCAGCTCCAGGTGGAACTGGGCTTCAAGGAGTACGTGGCCCCCTTCCAGAACCTCTCCGCCCTTAACGTTTTCCTCATCACCCTCACCCTCATGGTGGGCACCGCGGGCCTCCCCCACGTGATCATCCGCTTCTACACCGTGCCCAGGGCCTCGGACGCCCGCTGGAGCGCTGGCTGGGCCCTCCTCTTCATCGGCCTCCTCTACACCACCGCTCCCGCCGTGGCCGTCTTCTCTAAGTACAACCTCCTCAGCACCCTGGCCAACAAGCCCCTGGAGGAGGTGCGCCAGATTGACTGGGTGGCCAAGTGGGAGAAGACGGGCCTCCTCAAACTGGAGGACAAGAACGGGGACGGCATCCTGCAGATGAGCGGCAACAGGGAGGTCAACGAGGTCACCATTGACCGGGACATCATCGTCCTCTCCACCCCCGAGGTGGCCAAGCTGGCCCCCTTCATCGTGGGCCTGGTGGCAGCGGGCGGTCTGGCCGCCGCCCTCTCCACGGCGGCGGGCCTCCTGATCGTGATGTCCAGCGCTATCTCCCACGACCTCTACACCCGGATGATCAACCCCAACGCCTCCGAGGCCACCAAGCTCACCATCGCCCGGGTGGTCATCGCCCTGGTGGTGATCCTGGCCGCCCCCTTCGGCATCAACCCACCCGCCTTCATCGCCCAACTGGTGGCCTTCGCCTTCGGGCTCGCCGCCAGTACCTTCTTCCCCGCCATCCTCCTGGGGATCTTTGACCGGAGGATGAACATGCAAGGGGCGGTGGCCGGGATGATCGTGGGCCTGGTCTTCACCGCCAGCTACATCGTGGGCACCAAGTACCTGGGCTGGCCCAACTTCGTCTTCGGCATCACGGCTGAAGGGATCGGGGCCATCGGCATGCTCCTCAACTTCCTCGTGGCCTACCTGGTCTCCCGGGCCACGCAAGCCCCGCCCCAGGAGATCCAGAAGCTGGTGGACGAGATCCGGGTACCCAAGGGAAGCGGAGCGGCTTTGGAACACTAAACCCCCCGTACGTAGGCCCCTGGGCCCCAGGGGGCCCAGGGGTAAACTAAACCCATGGGATTGAAACTCCTCCGCTTTTACCTGGGAAGCCTCAGCGCCTTCTTCGCCTTTTACCTCCTAGGCCACTACCTGCTGGGCTTCCCCTTCCCGACCCCGGGGGTGCTCTTCCAGATCGCCCTGGGAGCGGCCCTGGGCCTTGGGCTCGGCCTCCTCTACCACCGGGTATGGCCGCTTCCGCCCCCCGGGATAGGCCGGGTGGTGCGGCTCTTCGTCCTCCTTCCCCCCGCCTTTGTGCTGGGCATGGGCCTGGTGGTCCTCCTCCAGGCCCAGGTGGCCCTCCACTTCCTGGTACCCCTCATGGCCTGGCTGAGCCCCGATGGTGGACCTAAAGACCGTCCCACCCCTAAAGGACCTGCCTGAGGAGGCCCTGGGCCGCCTCGAGGCCAGCCTGGAGTGCCTCTCCTACCCAGAAGGGGCGGCCATCCTGGCTCAGGGGGGCCCCCCCAGCCAGCACCTCTACCTGGTGGCCCGGGGGCGCGTGGCCCTGGTGGACGGGGAAGAGGAAGCGGAGCTTTTGGGCCCCGGGGAGTTCTTCGGCTTCCCCTCCCTCTTCCTGGGGGAACCCCCGGCCCTGGGGGTGGTGGCCAAGGAGGAGGTGGAGGTCCTCCGCTGGCCCAAGGAGGTCTTCTTCTGGCTCCTCTCCCACCCCGAGGCCGCCCGCTTCTTCGCCTCCCGCCTGGGGGAAAGGGTGCGCCTCAGGGCGGGGGTGCGGGCGGACCTCTTCACCCCCGTGGGCCGCCTGGTGCGCCGCCCGCCCCTTTACATCCCCCCGGAGTCCCCGGTGGCCGAGGCGGCCAGGAAGATGGCCCGGGAAGGGGTCTCCAGCCTCCTGGTGGAGGGGGAACCTTTGGGCATCCTCACCGACCGGGACCTGAGGAACCGGGTCCTGGCCCAGGAAAAGCCCCCCTCCACCCCCGTGGGGGAGGTGGCCACCCGCCCCCTCTTCGCCCTCCCCGCGAGCACGCCCCTCTACGAGGCCCTGGCGGCCATGGTGGAGCGGGGGATTCACCACCTGGCCCTGGAGGAGGGGGGAAGGGTGGTGGGCGTGGTGACCCACACGGACCTGGTGCCCGCCACCAGCCCCCTCCTCCTCCTCAAGCGGGTGGAGCGGCTGGAGCTTGGCCGCTACGCCGAGGAGGTGGCCCACCTGGTGCATAGCCTGGTGCAAAGCGGCCTCCCCCCCTCGGGGATCGGCCGGGTGGTGGCGGGGCTCAACGACGCCCTCATCCGGAGGCTCCTCAAGGAGGCCGAGGCCCGCCTGGGCCCACCCCCCATCCCCTACAGCTTCATGGTCTTCGGCTCGGAAGGCCGGAGGGAGCAGGCCCTCCTCACGGACCAGGACAACGCCCTGGTCCTCCAGGAAGCTGGGCACGAGGCCTACTTCCAGGCCCTGGCGGAGCACGTGGTGGGGGGGCTCATCCAGGCGGGGATTCCCGAGTGCAAGGGGGGGTACATGGCCACCCGCTGGCGCATGCCCCTGAAGGACTGGATGGCCACCTTCCAGAAGTGGATGGAGGCCCCGGAGCCCCAGGCCCTTCTGGAGACCCAGATCTTCTTTGACTTCCGCTCCGTGGCCGGGGAGCTCTCCCTGGCCCCCCTCGAGGCCGCCATCCTCCAGGGGGCCAAGCGGGGGGTCTTCCTCTACCACCTGGCTCGGGCGGCCCTGGAGTTCCGCCCTCCCCTGGGCTTCCTGGGCCGGGTGCGCACGGAAGGGGGGTACGTGGACCTGAAGCGGCACGCCCTGGCCCCCATCGTGGCCCTGGCCCGCCTCTACGCCCTCATGGCGGGAAGCCGGGCCCTGGGCACGGAGGAGAGGCTTAAAGCGGCCGCCCAGGCGGGGACCCTGAGCCAGGAGGGGGCGGAGCGCCTAGGGGAGGCCTTCGCCTTCTTCTTCGGCCTGAGGCTTAGGGCCCAGCTCCAGGCCTGGGAGAAGGGGGCCCCCCTGGAGAACCGCGTCCTCTGGGGGGCCCTAAGCCCGGGGGAGAAGCGGCGGGCCCTCGAGGGCTTCCGGGCCATCCAGGAGATCCAGGAGAGCACCGCCGCCCGCTTCCAGCTAAGATGAAGGCCAAAGCCCTGGCCCTCTTTTTCCTCGCCCTCTTCCTCTTCCTCCTGCCCCTTTCCCTCCTCCCCCTGCCCCCCTTGGGCCCCTGGGGCCTCCCGCCCCTCTACCTCTACCTCTTTGGGGCCTGGGGCCTGGTCCTCCTCCTGGCCTTCCTCCTCTTCCGCAGGCCATGAGCCCCCTCCTGCTCCTCTTCAGCCTCCTCCTCTACCTGGGCCTCCTCTTCCTGGTGGCCCTCTTTGGGGAGGGGCGGGGCAGAACCTTGGCCCAGAGCCCCTGGACCTACGCCCTCTCCCTGGCCGTCTACGCCACCGCCTGGACCTTCTTTGGCAGCGTGGGCCGGGCGGCCACCGAGGGGGCCACCTTCCTCCCCGTCTACCTGGGGCCCACCCTGGTCCTCCTCCTCTGGCCCTTCCTCCACGGGCGGCTTCTGGAGCTTTCCCGGGCCCACCGCCTCACCTCCTGGGCGGACTACCTCTTCCTGCGCTACGGCCACGCCCCCCTGGCCTCCCTGACGGCCGCCTTCCTGGCGGTGGGCCTCCTCCCCTACCTGGCCCTGCAGCTCAAGGCCATCGCCCAGGCCTTCCTCTTCCTGAGCGGGGAAAAGGCCCCCCTGGCCGACGCGGCCTTCCTCACCGCCCTCCTCCTGGCCTTTTTCGCCATCCTCTTCGGCACCCGCCGCCTGGACCCCTCCGAGCGCCACGAGGGCCTGGTCCTGGCCGTGGCCTTTGAGTCCTCGGTGAAGCTCGTCGCCCTTCTCCTGGTGGGCCTGGCCGCTCTCCTCCTCCTGGGAAATCCCTTTTTAGAGGCCCAGAAGAGGCCGGAGCTCTGGCCCCTCCTCCTGCCCCCGGAGGGGCTTCCCGGCTACTTGGACTGGGTAGGCCTCACGGTCCTATCGGGCCTGGCCTTCCTCTTCCTGCCCCGGCAGTTCCACGTGAGCGTGGTGGAGAACGCCGACCCCAAGCACCTCCCTCTCGCCGCCTGGGCCTTCCCCCTCTACCTCCTCCTCATCAACCTGCCCATCCTCCCCTTGGCCCTCCTGGGCCGGACCCACTTCCCCGAGACCCCCCCTGACCTCCTGGTCCTGGCCCTGGCCCAGGAGGCGGGGCCCGCCCTGGCCCTCCTCGCCTTTTTGGGCGGGGTCTCCGCCGCCACGGCCATGGTGATCGTGGAGGCCTTAGCCCTTTCCATCCTGGTTTCCAACCACCTCCTCTCCCCCCTCCTCCTCCGGGCCCGGGCCCTGGGAAGCCTGCTCCTCTGGCGGAGGCTTTCCATCCTGGGGATCCTCCTCCTCGCCTACCTCTACTTCCGCCTGGCGGGGGAGGCCCACGCCCTGGTGGCCATGGGGCTCATCTCCTTCGCCGCCGTGACCCAGCTGGCCCCCCCTGCCCTCCTGGGCCTCTTCTGGAAAGGCGCCACCCGGGAAGGGGCCCTGGCGGGGCTGGTGGGGGGGGGTCTCCTTTGGGCCTATACCCTCTTCCTCCCCGCTCTGGCCCGCTCGGGCTGGCTTCCCTCCGTCTTCCTGGAGGGGCCCCACCCCCTCCTGAGGCCCGAGGGGCTTCTGGGCCTAGGGGGCCTGGACCCCGTTACCCACGGCTTTTTCGCCAGCCTCTTTCTGAACCTGGGCCTCACCGTGGGGGTTTCCCTCTTCACGAAGCGCCAGGCCCGGGAGGAGGGGAGGACCGGGGAGGTGAGGGAAATGGCCCGGCTCCTGGGGCGGGTCCTTGGGCCGGAGGCGGAGGCGGCCTTTTTGCAGGAGGCCCAGGACCTGCCCGGCCCAAAGGCGGCGGCCCGGGCGGAGGCCCTGCTCACGGGAGCTGTGGGGCCCGCCACCGCCCGGCTCCTCCTCCTCTCCGTCACGGAGAAGGCCCCCCCCGAAGCCCTTCTGGAGGAGGCGGCTTTGGAGTCCAAGGAGGTGCGGGCCTACGCCAGGGCCTTAGAGGAGGCCAGGCGGGAGCTGGCCCAGGCCTACGAGCGCCTGAAGGCCCTGGACCAGGCCAAGGACGAGGTCCTGGCGGCCGTCTCCCACGAGCTCAAGACCCCCCTCACCGCGGTGCGGGCCCTGGCGGAGATCCTGGAGGCCCACCCGGACCTGCCGGAGGAGGAAAGGCGCCGCTTCACGGGACTCCTGGCCAAGGAGGCGGCCCGCCTCTCCCGCCTGGTGGAGGAGGTCCTGGCCTACGCCAAGCTCCAGGCGGAACTCCCCCTGAAGCTCCAGAGCCTGGACCTAAGGGAACCCGCAGGGGAGGCCCTGGCCCTGGTGGCCCCCCTGGCCCGGGAGCGGGGGGTGGCCCTCGAGGCCCGCCTGCCCCAGGACGAGGTCCGGACCCTCACCGACCGGGACCGGGTCCTCCAGGTGCTCCTGAACCTCCTGCAAAACGCCCTCCGCCACGCCCATAGCCGGGTTATCCTGGAACTCAAGCCCTCGGGGAAGGAGGCCTCCTTCTACGTGCAAGACGACGGCCCCGGGGTGCCCGAGGAAAAGAGGCCCTGGGTCTTTGAGCCCTTCCAGAGCTTCGCCGGGGGCACGGGCCTGGGCCTCTACCTGGCCCGGAGGCTTTCCGAGGCCCTGGGGGGGCGGGTCCAGCTGGAAGCGGGCGAGGGGGCGCGCTTCGCCTTCACCCTGCCCCTGGAGGTGAACCATGCGGATTCTGGTGGTGGACGACGAGGAGAGCATCCTGGTGCCCCTGGAGTTCCTCCTGAAGAAGGCGGGGCATGAGGTGGCCCTGGCCAGGACGGGGGAGGAGGCCTGGAGGCTTCTAGAGGGAGGGAGGTTTGACCTCCTGATCCTGGACCTGATGCTTCCCGACCTGGATGGCTTCGCCCTTCTAGAGAGGCTTCCCCAGGGCCAAAGGCCCAAGGTCCTGGTCCTCACCGCCCGGGGCCGGGAGGCGGACCGGGCCAAGGCCCTGGCCCTGGGGGCGGAGGCCTTCATGGCCAAGCCCTTTGGCATAGGGGAGCTTTTGGCCCAGGTGGAGAGGCTTCTGGAGGGGGCATGAGGGAGGTCTTGCGCTTCCTTGGGGCCCTCCTCCTGGGCCTCCTCCTGGTGGGGGGGGTGGTGGGGCTCGCCCTCTTCCTCCTCCTCCAGGGGGAGGAGGCCCTGGCCCGGGAGCTCTTGCGGCTCGCCCGGGAGAAGGCCCCCCTCCTCCTCTTCGTGGGCTTTCTCTTCGCCCTGGTGCTGGCGGCCCTCCTCCACCCCCTCTTCCTGGGGTACCTGGCCGCCACCCGGGCCCTGGGCCAGGAGGCGGAGATCCTCCTGGCGAACCCGGAGCACCGCCTGCCCCTAAGGGGCCCCCTGGAGCTCCAGGCCCTGGGCCGGCTGGTGCAGCGCCTGGCCGAGGAGAAGGCGGCCCTGGAAAAGGAGGTGGAGGCCAAGGTGGAGGAGGCCAAGGCCCTTTTGGAGCGGGAGCGGGGCATCCTCTCCGCCCTCATCGGCCACCTGCCCCAGGGCGTGGTCCTGGCCAACCCCAGGGGGCAGGTGGTCCTCTACAACCCCAAGGCCCAGGAGCTTCTGGGGGAGGGCCTGGGGATCGGCAAAAGCCTCTTCGGCCTCCTGGAGCCTGGGCTTCTGGCCTCCGCCCTGAAGCTCCCCCAGGAGCGCTTCCTCACCCAGGGGCCCAAGGGACCCCTCGCCCTCCAGGCGGTGCCCCTTCAGGGCGAAAGCGGGTTTCTCCTCCTCCTCGAAGCGGCCCGGGAGGCGGGAGGCCTGGACGAGGCCACCCTTCACCGCCTTAGGGACAAGCTCTCCGGGCTCAAGGCCCTGGTGGAGCTCCTGGAGAAGGAGGCCCCCCAGGAGCTCCTTCCCCTGGCCCGGGCGGCCCGGGAGGCCGCGGGAGAGCTGGCGGATCAGGTGCGGGCCCTCGAGGCCCCTCCCAGGGCCGCCGAGGTCCTGGGGGAAGACCTCCTCCCCCTCCTGGGGGAGGCCCTGGAGCGGGAGCTGGGCCTCCACCCCGGCTTCACCCTGGAGGAGAAGGCCCGGGAGCTCCTGGTGCGCACGGACCCCCACGCCCTGAGCCAGGGCCTCGCCGCCACCCTGAAGGAGGCGGAGGAGGTCCTCCTGGAAGGAAAGGCTCAGGAAGGCTTCCTCCGCCTGAGCCTCCTCTTCCCCCACCCCGCCCCAGAGCCTCATCCCCTTTTGCGGGAGGCCGTGGAAAAGGCGGGAGGGAGCCTCTGGCGGGAGGGAAGCCGCCTCATCCTCCTCCTGCCCGCCCGGGAGGCCCCCAGGCTCCCCGCCCCCCCTGGCCCTCCCCCCAGGGCCGAGGTCTTTGACCTACGCCTCCTCCAGGTCCCCGAGGAGCTGGAAGAGGCCCCCCTGGAGGGCCTCCTCTACACCGCCTTTGACCTGGAGACCACGGGGCTGGACCCCCAGGAGGACGCCATCATCGCCCTGGGAGCGGTGCACCTCCTGGGAAGCCGGGTCCTGCGGCACGAGGTCTACGAGGCCCTGGTGGACCCGGGCCGCCCCATCCCCAAGGCCTCCACGGAGATCCACGGCCTCACCTGGGAGATGCTGAAGGGAAAGCCCAGGCTGGAAGAGGTCCTCCCCGCCTTCCGGGCCTTCCTGGCGGACACCCTCCTCCTGGCCCACAACGGGGCCTTTGACATGGCCTTCCTGCGCAAGGTGGGGATTGACCAGCCCCCCCTGGTGGACACCCTCCTCCTGGCCCACCTCCTCTTCCCCGACCTCAAGGACCACCGCCTAGAGCGCCTGGCGGAGCGCTTCGGGGTCCCGGTCCTGGGCCGGCACACCGCCTTGGGGGACGCCCTCATGACCGCCGAGGTCTACGCCCGCATGATCCCCCTCCTCAAGGAGAGGGGCCTCCGCACCCTGGGCCAGGTCCTCCGGGCCTGCGAGAAGCTTCCCCTGGCCCGGCTCAGGTACTGAGCCGGGCCAGGGCCTTCCGGCCGATATCCTTGCGGTAAAGCGCCCCGGGAAACCCGATCTGGGGGATGAAGGCGTAGGCCCGCTCCAGGGCCTCCTTCAGGTCCTTCCCCAGACCCACCACGTTGAGGACCCGGCCCCCGGCGCTCACCAGGTGCCCCCCTTCCCGCCGGGTCCCGGCGTGGAAGACCAGGACCCCTTCCGGGGGCTCAGGGAGGTGGAGGGGGATGCCCTTCCGGGGGTTTTCCGGGTAGCCGGGGGCGGCCAGGACCACGGAGGCGGCGGCCCCCTCCCTCCAGGAAAGCTGGGTGCCCTGAAGCCTCCCCTCGGCCACCTTCAGGGCCAGCTCCACCAGGTCGCTTTGGAGAAGGGGCAGGACCGCCTGGGCCTCGGGGTCGCCGAAGCGGGCGTTGAACTCCAGGACCTTGGGGCCCTCCTTGGTGAGCATGAGCCCGGCGTAGACCACCCCCCGGTAGACCACCCCCTCGGCCCTAAGGCCCCGGAGGAGGGGCTTGAGGATCTCCTCCTCCACCCGCCTAAAGGTGGCGGGGTCCAGGGGATACGGGGCCACGGCCCCCATCCCCCCGGTCATGGGGCCCTGGTCCCCGTCCAGAAGGCGCTTGTGGTCCTGGGAGGGGAGGAGGGGGAGGATGGTGGTCCCGTCGGTCAGGGCCAGGACCGTGGCCTCCTCGCCCTCCAGGTACTCCTCCATGACCACCTCCCCCCCCTCGGCCCGGTTCAGGATGTTGGCCACCGCCTGCTTGGCGGTGTGCAGGTCAAAGGCCACGGTGACCCCCTTGCCCGCCGCCAGCCCCGAGTCCTTGATGACGATGGGCACCCCCACGGCCTCGAGGTACTCCAGGGCCTCCAGGGGCTCCTGGAACACCCGGTAGCGCGCCGTGGGGATGCCGTATCGCTCCATGAGGGCCTTGGCGAAGGCCTTGGAGCCCTCAATCATGGCCGCCTTCTGGGTGGGGCCAAAAATCCTCAGGCCCCGCTCCAAAAAGTCGTCGGCGATCCCCTCCACCAGAGGGGCCTCCGGGCCCACCAGGGTGAGGTCTATCCCCGCCTCGAGGGCCCAGTCCGCCAGGACCTCCACCTCCCCGTTCCAGGGGACGCGCTCCGCCAAGGCCTCCATCCCGGCGTTGCCGGGAGCCACGTAAAGCCTTTCCACCAGGGGGCTTTGCGCCGCCTTCCACAAAAGGGCGTGCTCCCGCCCCCCCGAGCCCACCACCAGGACCTTCATGAGGGGGATTCTACCAGGGCCAAGGCCGCCAGGGCCCTCTCCCGCACCTCCTGGGGAAGGGCCAGAAGCTCCGCCCGAAGGGCGGGGTGATCCTCCGCCAGGAGGTGGGCGGCGAGGAAGGCCCCTCTTCCCCACTCCCCCGCCCGGCCCAAAAAGGCGGGGCCCGAAAGCTCCTCCTTTCCCCAGGCCCGGAGGAGGGCCCAGGCCCGGAGGTAAAGGGGCCTTTCCCGGGGGGGGAGGCCCTGGAAGCGCCGGGCGGCCTCCTCCCCCAAACGCCCCTCCAGGCCCTCGGGCGGGGGAAAGGCCAGGCCCAGGAGGAGGAGGCGGACCGCCTTCGGGTAAAGGCGGTGCTCCAGGTGGAGGAGGCGGGCCTCCAGGACCTCCGGGGTGTCCCCGGGAAGCACAGGCACCCGCCCCTGGAGGAGGATGGGCCCGGTGTCCATGCCCTGGTCCACGAAGTGCACCGTGGAGCCCGTCTCCTTCTCCCCCGCCTCCAGGACCCGCTGGTGCACGCGAAGCCCCGGGTAGTCGGGAAGCAGGGAGGGATGAATGTTGAGGAGGCGGCCGTACCAGGGGGCCACGAACCTGGGGGAGAGGAGGCGCATGAAGCCCGCGAGCAGGACGGCGTCCACCCGCCTCACCTCCAAGAGGGCCAGGGCCTCCCCCTCAAAGGCCCGCCGCCCCGCCCAGGGAAGGGCCACCGCCTCCACCCCCCGCCTCCTGGCCCGCTCCAGGGCGAGGGCCCCGGGGTTGTCGGAGAGGACCAGGACCACCTCCCCCAGGGGGTTCCCGGGGGGGAAGGCCTCCATGAGGGCCTCCAGGTTCGTCCCCCGCCCCGAGGCCAGCACAGCCAGCCGCGCGGAGCGGCCCAGGGGAAAGGGGGTCATCCTTCCAGGGCCTCCGGGTGGTGCTTCTGCCAGTAGCGCACGAGGCCCTGGAGGTTCATGAAGGGGGGGTCGGCGAGCTCATAGAGGCGCATCCCCGCCGCGTCCACCCCGGCTTTGGCCAGGCCTTCCCGCCAGTAGGCCTCAAAGCGCCGGGTCATCTCCTCCTGGGAAAGCCCCTCCTTCAGGCGGTGGAGGACCCAGCCCGCCCAGGCCTCGAGGACCTCCCGCAAGGCCAGGAGGTGGGGCTCCACATCGCTATAGGCCCCGAAGTGGGTGAGGTAGAGGGCCTCGGGCCTTAAGGCGAGGAGGCGGTCTAAGGAGGCGTACCAGCTTTCCAGGTGGATATCCGGGGGGGGCGTGGGGGGCAGGACGGGCCCGGGGGCGATGCGCACCCCGGCGATGTCCCCGGCGAAGACCGCCTCTTCCACCAGGTAGGCGTGGTGGTGGCTGGCGTGGCCCAGGGTCTCCAGGGCCTGCACCCTTACCCCGCCCACCTCCACCACCTCGCCGTCCTGAAGCACCCGGAGGCGGTCCTGGGGTATCCCCCGAAGCTCCCCCCAGAGGGGCTTCAACTGGTCCCCGTAGATCCGCTCCGCCGAGGCCAGGAGTTTGGAGGGGTCCACCAGGTGGGGGGCCCCCTTGGGGTGGACGTAGACCCTGGCCCCAAGCTCCGCCAAACGCCAGGCGGCCCCGGCGTGGTCCAGGTGGATGTGGGTCACGAAGACGTGGCGGACCTCTTCCGGGGCGAAGCCCTCCGCCTCCAAGGCCGCCACCAGGCGGGGGTAGGCGCTCTCGGGGCCGGTCTCTATGAGGATGGGCCCCTCCTTGGTCTCCAGGAGGAAGCTGGCGATGACCCGCTTCGCCCCCTGGAACTGGAGGTCCAAGACCCTCACCACGGCCTCTCCTCCTTGGAGCCGATGCGGGTGTGCAGGGTGCCGATCCCCTCCACGGCCACCTCAATCCGGTCCCCGGGGTTCAGGGCCCCCACCCCGGAAGGCGTCCCCGTGAGGACCACGTCCAGGGGCTCCAGGGTCATGAAGCTGGAGATGTAGGCCAGGATCTCCGCTACGCTGAAGATCATCTGCGAGGTGTGCCCCTCCTGGCGGAGCTCCTCGTTCACGTAGGTGCGCACCCAGGTGTTGGTGGGGTCCAGGTCGGTCTCTATCCAGGGCCCTAAGGGCAGAAACTTGTCGGCGCTTTTGGCCCGGACCCACTGGAGGTCCTTCTTCTGGGCGTCCCGGGCGGTGATGTCCACGGCGATGGTGTAGCCCAGCACGTGGTCCAGGGCCCTTTCAGGCGGGACGTTCCGCATCCTATCCCCCACCACCACGGCCAGCTCCCCCTCGTAGTGGAGCTCCTGGGTGAAGTGGGGGTAGGGCACAGCGTCCCCGGTGTTCCAGGGCTCCTTTGGGTTCCCGGGGTGGGCCAGGGCGTTGGGGGCCTTGAGGAAGAGGCCGGGCTCCTTGGGGAGGTCCTCCCCGAAGTCGTGCCCCATCTCCCGGATGTGCTCCTGGTAGTTCCGCCCCACGCAGACAATCTTGGTGGGGGTGGCGGGCACCAAGAGGCGCACCGAGGCCAGGTCGTACCGTCTGCCCGTGGGGTTTCCTCCGGGGCCGTCCGTTTCCAGGACCAGCTCCCCCTCGAGGATCCCCCATTGACCTTGGTTGAAGCGCAGGATCTTCATACCCTAAAGCTACCACCTTCCCCGGAGGATTTGCAGACCCCTCAGGCCCACGGCCAAGGCCGCCAAAAGGGCCCCGAGCCTCCCCGGACCCGGGAGCAGGAGGAGGAGGGCCAGGTAGCCGAAGAGGGCCCCAAAGGGGATGGGGTAGATGCCCCGCCTCCTTTTGCCCCAGTAGAGGAGGTGGTAAAGCCCCGCCACAAGGAGGCTAAGCCCCGCCGCCAGGAGGGTTTCCCGGGGAAACCAGAAGAGGAAAAAGCCCAAGGAGGGGGCGATCCCTCCCCCGCCCCGGAAGCGGAAGAAGAGGGGCCAGTTGTGCCCCGCCACCACCGCCCCCGCCGCCAGGGGCCGCCAGGCCTCTGGCGTGAGAAGGGCGGCCAAGACCCCTTTCCCCAGGTCAAAGAGGACCACCAGAAGGGCGGCCAAGGGGCCCTTTCTGCGGAACACCCCCGAACCCCCAGGGAGGTCCTTCTGCTGGACCTCGGGGAAGAAGAGGAGCCCCCCCACCAAAGCTCCCAGGAGGTAGGCCAGGAGGACATAGCCCATGCCCCCATTCTTGCAAAAGGGAGCCCCTTGCCCTATCCTGGGGATGGAAGTTTCCATGAAGCGCTTCCACAGGCCATGAAGAAGAAACCCACCATCCACGAGGTAGCCGCCCGCGCCGGGGTGGGCCTGGGCACGGTGAGCCGGGTCCTCAACCACCACCCCGCCGTGCGGCCCGAGACCCGGGCCCGGGTCCTGAGGGCCATGGAGGAGCTGGGCTACACCCCTAACCCCCACGCCCGCAGGATCGCCGGGGGAAGGAGCTATACCGTCTCCGTCCTCCTCCCCTTCGTGGCCACGGAGTTCTACCGCAGGCTCATTGAGGGGATTGAGGGGGTCCTATTGGAGAAGCGCTACGACCTGGCCCTCTTCCCCATCCTCTCCCAGGCCCGGCTCAAGCGCTACCTGGAGAGCACCACCCTGGCCTACCTCACCGACGGCCTCATCCTGGCCTCCTACGACCTCACCCAGTTCTTTGAGGAAAGCCGCCTGCCCACGGAAAGGCCCGTGGTCCTGGTGGACGCC
>Ga0197142_1000483_pt1 | contig 36714 bp, 32 predicted proteins | sample GBS60_MetaG_FD_148614 | JGI IMG/M metagenome (GOLD analysis project Ga0197142, IMG submission 148614) | Sediment microbial communities from Great Boiling Springs, Gerlach, Nevada, United States - GBS 60_MetaG | ecosystem: Environmental > Aquatic > Thermal springs > Hot (42-90C) > Sediment...
GTCCCCAAGGGCGCATTCAGTCGGAGGATGTCCGTCGCGCCCATGCCGCCCGGCCGGAGGCGCAGCCCGTCCCGGTGCCAACTCCCCCGGCCGTCGTCCCGACGCAGCCCCCTCCGGCGATACCCACGCCGGTGGGTGGTCGAACTCCTATCGCCGAGGTGATACCCCTGGCCGGGATGCGCAAGGTCATTGCCCAACGCCTGCAGCAAAGCGCCCAAAACGCGCCCCATATCCATCTGGAGATAACGGTGGATGCCACCGCGGCCGAAGCCCTGCGGACGCGCGCCAATCAACGGCTCCGGGAGGGGCAGGCGAAGGTGAGTCTGACGGCGGTGATCGCACGGGCCTGCGCCTGGGCGCTGACCCAGCATCCCCGGCTCAATGCCTGGTTGACCACGACGCCCCAAGGGGAGCAGATCGTCATCCCCGCCCAGGTCAATCTGGGGATCGCCGTGGCGCTCCCCGACGGTTTGATCGTCCCCGTGGTGCGCGATGCGGCCCGCCAGAATCTGCGTCAACTGGCCACGGCCATCGACGATCTGGTCGAACGGGCGCGGACGAACCGATTGCAGCCCGAAGACGTGGTCGAGGGAACCTTTACCCTTTCCAACCTGGGCATGTTCGGCATCGAGCGCTTCACGGCCATCATCAATCCACCCCAGGTGGCGATCCTGGCCGTGGGCAGCCTCCGCCGCGAGGTGGTCGCCGATGAGGAAGGGCAAATCCGGGTGCGACCGGTCTTCAGCCTGACCCTGTGCGCCGATCATCGGGTCGTCGACGGCGCCGTGGCGGCCGCTTTTCTGGCCGACCTGCGTCAGGCCCTCGAACAGCCGGAGGTGATGCTGGTTTGAGATCGATGGAGGCCATGGGATGACGACCCGCTCGCCTTTGCTCGATGTGTTGGTACCCGAGGCCGTGGCTTTGCACCTGCAGGCGACTTCGGCGGCCGAGGTGATTCGCCACCTGGCCGACGCCCTGTACCGGGGGGGCTACGTGCGGGAGTCCTTTGCCGAAGCCGTCCTGGAACGAGAAGCGCAATTGCCTACCGGCCTCTGGCTCGCCGGCGCCATCCATGCTGCCATCCCGCATACGGATTGTGAGCATGTGATCCGTCCGGCGGTGGGCCTGGCTACGTTGGCGGCGCCGGTGCCCTTCCAAAACATGATCGATCCTGCCGAAGCCATTCCGGTACGCCTGGTGTTTCTGCTGGCGCTGGACCAGCCCAAGGCGCAGGTCGAGATGTTGCAAGAGGTGGCCACCGTTTTACAGTCTCCTCAGGTGGTCAACGGCCTGGTTGATGCCGCCACGCCGGACGCCGTGTATCAGGTATTGGCCCAGACAACACCGGAACCGGCGTAGTGACACGCGTTTTATTCGTTTCCCTGTCTCTTTTTGGGAGGTCCTCATGAGCAAGCCTAAGGTCATTCTGGTCGCTTGTGGCACGGCCATCGCCACGTCCACGGTGGTAGCCCATGCCATCGAAGAGGGTATGAAGAAACGGGGTATCACCGTCACCACCCGGCAATGCAAGGCCACCGAGGTCCCCAGCCTGGCCGCCGATGCCGACCTGATCGTCACCACGACGCCGCTTCCGGGCAACCTCGGCAAACCCGTCATTCAAACCCTGGCATTTCTCACCGGTATTGGTAAAGAGGAGGTGTTAAAACAGATCGAAGAAATGCTAAAATAAACCACTCGTTACTTTATCCTTCGTAGTTCCTGTTGTTTTTTGTTTTTTTTGGAGGTAATTGCTATGGATGCCCTTCTAAGTGCGATCAAGGCTTTGTTTGATAACCTTGGCGCCACGGTCATGTTGCCGATTATCATTTTCCTGTTGGCCCTCATCCTCGGCGCCAGGCCCGGTCGCGCCTTCCGGGCGGCCGTGACCATCGGTGTGGCTTTTGTCGGTATCAACCTGGTCATCGGCCTGATGTGGACCAACCTCACGGAAGTGGCCCAGGCCATCGTCAAGAACACCGGGGTGGTCCGCGATGTGGTGGATGTGGGTTGGCCTTCGGCGGCAGCCATTGCTTTTGGTTCGTCGGTGGGCTTGTGGGTCATCCCCCTGACGTTGGTGATCAACCTGGTCTTGCTGGCCCTGCGCCTGACCCGCACCCTCAATGTGGATGTGTGGAACTACTGGCATTTCGCCTTCATCGGTTCCCTGATCGTCGCTGCCACCAACAATCTCCTTTATGGCCTGATCGGCGCTGCTTTGGCGGCGGCCCTGGCCCTTTTCCTGGGTGACTGGACAGGGAAGGCAGTGCAAAAGTTCTACGGCCTGCCCGGCATTTCCATCCCCCATCTGACATCGGCGCCCATCGTGCCCATCGCCATTGCCGTCAACTGGGTTATCGAGCGGATTCCGGGCCTGCGCGAGGCCGAATGGGACACGGAAACCATTCGTAAGCGTCTGGGGGTCTTCGGCGAGCCGGTCATCCTCGGCCTGGTCATCGGTCTGGTCCTGGGAGCGATTGCGTTCTTCAACGTGGGGGATGCGATCAAAGTGTTGAGCAAAGTGCTGGGTGCAGGCATCAATCTGGCTGCGGTGATGCTGCTGTTACCTCGCATGGTGGCCATTCTGATGGAAGGGTTGATTCCCATCTCCGAGGCGGCCCGCGAGTTCATGCAGAAGCGCGCCGGCGCCGGTCGCGAGTTCTACATCGGCCTCGATTCGGCCATTCTGATCGGCCATCCGGCTGCCATCGCCAGCTCGCTGGTGCTCGTGCCGATTGCCATTTTGCTGAGCATCATCCTGCCGGGGAATCGGGTCATTCTCTTCGCCGACCTGGCCGTTATCCCCTTTGTGGTGGCCATGACGGCTCCGGTTCTGCGCGGGAACGTGCTGCGGATGGTCATTACCGGTGCTGTGACCCTGGCCATCGGTTTCTACATTGCGACGGCCATGGCGCCCCTCTTCACCTCGGCAGCGGTTGCATCCGGCTTTTCGCTGCCCGAGGGCGCCGTGCAGATCACCAGCATTGCCGATGGTTTCCTCTGGCCGCCGTTCCTCTTCGTGCAATTGGTGCGGCTCCTGGGCGTGTTCGGATTGGTTGTCCTGCTGGCCCTGTTGGCCGTGGCCTTCTTCTTCTTCCTGCGCAATACGAGGACCTGGGAGCAGGTTGCCGGTGGCCCGGTCGAGGCTGTCGCCTGATGCCCCTCGTTCAGGTCCGCTGCCGGAAGGTTCGCCGTTCGTTTGGCGCTGACCGAGAAACCCATGACCCCGCTTGATCGCACCGCTTCCGTCATCGTCCTGGCGCTGGGTATTGGCTGGTTGTTGCAATTTTTCCTGTCCTACTTCCAGCTGCGGCGTTTCTATCGCCGGATCGGTGAGCTGCGCCGGGGCGGCAAACTGGTTTCCATCGGTGTCAGCGGTACGGCATGGCGGCGTCGTCAGTATGCCGTGCTGGTGGTCGATCCGGAAACGAAACGGATCGACCACGCCGAACAGCTTTCCGGTTGGACCGTCCTGGCCCATCTGAAGCCGGTACGCGGATTGCAGGGCAAAGCCGTCGAGGAGTTGCTGCGTGAGGATGCCGTCTGGCCGCCTCATATCAGCCGCAAACTGGCGGTTGCCCTGCAAAACGCGGCGCGCTATATCCTGGAGTTTCAGAAAGAGGAAAAGGAGGTGATGGCTTCGTAACAGCCATAATTTTCACGGTAAGCAAAGGAGGCGATTGATACGGGGCAAAGGCGCCACCGTTGGGGTGTTTGGAAACAACCGATACATCCACTCTTGACTATCGTTCCTTTTCTTGTCATTTCGCTCAGGAGGTTCTCTATCGTTGACTTACCTAGTATCTGCTATTTAATTGTTCGCTTTTTCGCATTACCCACACTCTTCGCACCCTTTCTTCGCTATCTACACTAAAGGAGGTTTTAGCATGGATGCTCTCGTCCAGGCTGCTATTTGGTTTATCGGTCTCTTCCAGAAGGGCGCCGAGACCTTCGTCGGTTTGGTAACCGGGATTATCCCCCTGGTTATCGTCCTCCTGACGGCTTTCAATGCGCTGGTCGCTTTGATCGGCCAGGAGCGGATCGACAAGATCGGCGAGGCGGCAGGTCGCGAAGGCTTTCGCTATATGCCTTTGCGCTACCTGGTCCTTCCGGTTGTAGCGGTATTCGTGCTCACCAACCCCATGGCCTATACGATGGGACGGTTCCTGCCGGAGCGCTACAAGCCTGCCTTTTACGATGCTGCCGTGTCCTTTGTGCATCCCCCGCTGGGGCTTTTCCCTCATGTCAACCCCGGTGAGTTGTTCGTGTGGGCCGGGATTGCTACCGGTGTCACCGCAGGATACGGCGCGCAGGAGACGGCCGCTCTTGCCGTTCGCTATCTGATCGTCGGTTTGATCGTGATCTTCATCCGCGGAATTGTCACCGAGCGCATCACAGCCTTCCTGTGGGCGCGTCGCCAGCAGGCAGCTTAAGGAGGTAAACCATGCAAGGCATTACCAAACTGCTCGAACGCATCGGCCGTGGTGCCGGCAAGGTTGTCGGTGTTCTCTATCAGTCGGGACGAGAGGCCATTGACCAGGTGGTCAAGAACATCCTGCCGTTCATGGCCTTCATCTCGTTCATCATCGGTATCATCCTCGCCACCGGTGTGGGTGATGCCCTCGCCCGCGCCCTCCAACCTCTGGCGCGTAACCCCATCGGCCTGATCATCATGTCGTTGATCATCGGCCTGCCGGTGCTTTCCCCTCTGCTGGGTCCGGGAGCGGTGATCGCGCAGATTATCGGCACGCTGTTGGGTACCCAGTTTGCGTCGAAGGCGTTGCCGGCTTCGGTAGCGCTGCCTGCTCTCTTCGCCATCAACCCGCAGGTCGGTTGTGATTTCATCCCGGTGGGGTTGGCTCTGGGCGAGGCCGAACCCGAGACCGTGGAGGTCGGTGTACCCGCTGTACTCTTCTCACGGGTTATCACCGGTCCTATCGCCGTGATCCTGGGTTGGATCTTCAGCGTCGGTCTATGAGATGATGCCCGGGCGCAGGGGTGGAGATTCCCACCTCTGCGCCCATTTCCTAACGTAATGCTTTCTCACAAGGAGGTTTTTTTACGATGACAGAGCAGAAGACCTATCGGAAAGTACGGATCAAGCGCGGTCCTAAGGGCTGGGGCGGTCCTCTCATTATTGAACCGAAGCCCGGTCGCGATCTGATCTACTCGGTTACCGGTGGTGGTATTCATCCCGTGGCCCAACGGATCGCCGAGCTGACCGGAGGCCGTCCCTTTGACGGTTTCAAGTCGAAGGCCAACTTCGACCAGATTGCCGTCGCCGTGATCGACTGTGGAGGCACGGCCCGTGTGGGTGTATATCCGATGAAGAAGGTCCCGACGGTGGATGTCTATCCCACCTCACCTTCCGGTCCGCTCATGCGCTTTATCACCGAGGATCTCTTTGTCTCCGGTGTTCGTCCCGAGGACATCGAGCTGATCGAATAGTGGGTCCGGCATCCACGGTCATGATCAAGTACTCGGCCACAGTTCATGAGGTAGGACCGCTGGTGGACGAATTCGTCGCGGCGGGCATTTTGGTTTTCTTCGGCCTGAACGCTCCTGAGGAACTCAGGGACTTCGCCATTCTTCACGATGGCACCGAACTGGTGGCCGAGGTGATGCCCGGCGATCGGTTCTGCCTCGACGGTCAGGACTATACCATTCTGGCGGTGGGAGAGGTGGCGAACCAGAACCTGAGGGCTTTGGGTCATTTCGTTATCAAGTTCAACGGCGAAACCAGACCCGAAATGCCCGGTGACATCTGCGCCGAAGCTCGCCCTCTCCCACCCATCAGGCCGGGCAGCCAGATGGTGATCTACTCGCCAGATCCCTGAGGCCTTTGCACCCGGCCAGACAACAGCGAAGGACAACATCATGGCCTTACGTCAACGTCTGCGTGCACGTGCTCAGAGCAGGGGGCCCATTCGTGTGGGCCTGGTCGGTGCCGGCCAGATGGGCGCCGGTTTCATCAGCCAGACCGAGCGGATGGAGGGGATGCGGGTGGTGGCTACGGCCGATGTCGTACCCGGCCGCGCCGAGGAGGCGTATCGCGAAAGCGGCGTGCCGGCCGAAGCGATCGTGTTCCTTGATGCCGATCCCGAAAGGGCTTCGGAGCTGATCGCCAACGGCAAACGCATCGCCACGACCGACGCCGATTTCCTGGTCCAAATCGCCGCCCTCGACGTCATTCTCGAATGTACAGGCATTCCCGACGTGGGGGCCCACATTTGCTATGCGGCCATTCAAAACGGCAAGGACATCGTCAACATGAACGTCGAGGCCGATGCGACCGTGGGTTATGTGCTGGCACACATGGCGGCCGCGCGCGGGGTGATGTATTCCCTGGTGGCGGGCGATGAACCGGGTTCGATCAAAGAGCTGTACGATTTTGCCGATGCCCTGGGATTCGAGGTCGTGTACGTCGGTAAAGGCAAGAACAACCCTTTGGATCGCAGCGCTACCCCCGATCAACTGCAAGAGGCTGCCAGACGCCAGCGGATGAACCCCAAAATGTTGGCCTCTTTTGTGGATGGGACCAAGACCATGGTGGAGATGACCTCTATCGGCAACGGCATCGGCTTTGCCCCCGAGGTGACCGGCGGTCGCGGCCCGCACTGTGCGGTGAAAGACCTGCCAATGGTCTTCGTTCCCAAGGAAGCAGGCGGCATCTTTGAGGGCATTCGGGCCGTTGATTTTGCCATCGGTGATGTCGCCCCGGGGGTGTTTGTGACCATCACCACCGACCAGCCCAAGGTCATTCGCGATCTGCGCTATCTGCGTTTATTGGGCCATCCTCACCGCGATTACTGGGTCCTCTATCGGCCTTATCATCTGGCCAACCTGGAAGCTCCGCTCACCGTGGCAAAGGTTGTCCTGGACCGGGAGGAAACTCTGGCGACCCATCAGCCGCCTGTGGCCGAAACCGTGGCCTATGCCAAGCGTGACCTGCAACCCGGTGATGTGATCGATGCCTTGGGTGGATATACGGTCTACGGTATGATCGAGAAGGCTCACAAAGCACGCGAACACGGCGAAGTGCCGTTGGGACTGGTGGTCGGGGGTGTCATCACCCGCCCGGTCAAGGCCCATCATCCTATTCACTACGACGAGATCGCCCTGAACACCGACCAGAGGATTTATCAACTGCGTCGGGAGCAAGATCGCCTGCTGGGATATGACCATGTCTGAGACCTGCTCCGCCGTCCTGACCGTCCGTCATCCGGCCGGGTTACACGCACGACCTGCGGCCCAGTTTGTCAAACTGGCCGGTCGCTTTCCCTGCAAGATTACCGTTCGCAAGCTCAACAGCGACAAGCCCCCTGCCAACGCCAAGAGCCCCCTCAGCGTCTTGACCCTGGGGGTCAACCAGGGCGATCCGATCGAATTGGTCGCCGAGGGAGAGCAGGCGCAAGAGGCGCTGGCCGCCTTGATCGCCCTCATCGAGGGCAACTTCGGCGAGTCGGAGTCGGCGCACTAGACCACGGAGCACCCCATGCCGCGCTACCAGGGTTTGCCTGCCTCGCCGGGCATCGCCATCGGCCCGGCGCTGATCTACCGTCCCCGCAAGGTCACCTTTACCGATTACCGCGTGGAAGACCCCCAGCAGGAGTGGCGCCTGCTGATGGAGGCCATCGAAAAAGCCCGCACCCAACTGCGGGCGTTGGAGGCGCGCGCCCGCCAGATGGCCGGCGAGGACGAAGCGGCCATTTTCGAGGCCCATCGCCTGTTCCTGGATGATGAAGAACTGCTGGCCCGACTCCGGGAACGGGTGGTGGAGGAGCATTGGAACGCCAAGGCAGCCGTGCACCATGTCTTCGAACAGTTCGCCCAGGCCCTCCTCAGCCTGGAGGAAGAGTACTTCCAGGCCCGGGCTCAGGACCTGCGGGATGTGGCCGAGCGGGTGATGAAATGTCTGGAAGGGGATGAGGATCTGCTGGGCGGCGGCGAACTGAAGGAGCCCGTCATCCTGGTGGCCGAGGACCTGACACCCTCCGATACCATCCGTTTCGACCGGGAGAAAATCCTGGGCATCGTCACGGCCAGGGGCGGACCGACCTCTCATTCGGCCATCCTGGCGCGGGCTATGGGCGTACCGGCAGTGGTCAGTGTGGCCATGGACCTGGCCGACATCCGCAGTGAGACCCTCTGCATTCTCAACGGGAATACCGGTATCTTCAATGTGGGGCCGACCCTGCACGAGCTTGAAATAGCGCGGCGGGAGAAGGAGGAATGGGAACGGCAACGTCGCCTGGAATGGAGCCAGGCGACCCGGCCGGCCATGCCGCGGGATGGCAGCCATCCCATCGAGGTAGCCGCCAATATCGGCAGCGTTGAGGAAGCCGAACTGGCCGTGCATTTCGGTGCCGATGGCGTCGGCCTGTTGCGCACCGAGTTTCTCTACTTGCAGCGCACGTCCATGCCCACCCTGGCCGAGCAGGTGCGTACCTACAGCCGTATCTTCCAGGTGTTGGGTAGCCGTCCTGTGGTGGTCCGCACCCTGGATGTGGGTGGCGATAAAGAGGTCCCCTATCTGGGCACCGGCCGCGAACCCAACCCCTTCCTGGGCTGGCGCGGCATTCGCATGATCCGGGAACGGCCGGACATTCTGGAGCAGCAATTCACGGCGCTGTTGCAGGCGGCGGGTGAAGTGATGGCCACCGGTATCGGCGTGGAATTGCGGGTCATGCTGCCGATGGTCTCCTCGGTGGCCGAAGTAGAGCGAGCCCGCGAACTCTTTGAAAAGGCCCGTGCCCATCTGCTTCGTCAGGGCAGACCGTTGCCCGAACGGGTGCAGTTCGGCATTATGGTCGAAGTGCCGTCGGTAGCGTTGCTGGCCGAGCGCTTTGCGCCCCTGGTGGACTTCTTCAGCATCGGCACCAACGATCTGACCCAGTACACCCTGGCCGTGGATCGCACCAACGAACGGGTTTCGGTGTTGGCCAGCCCTTATCACCCGGCCGTCCTCCGCCTGATCGCCATGACCATTGCCGCCGCCCATGCCCACGGTCGTTGGGTAGGGGTGTGCGGCGAACTGGCAGGCGATCCCCCGGCCGTGCCGCTTCTGTTGGGGATGGGGCTGGACGAGTTCAGCATGGCTCCCTCGTCCATCCCCACCATCAAAGACCTGATCCGACGTTGGTCGTTGGCAGCCAGCCGGGAAGTGGCCCAACAGGCCCTACAGTTCGCCCTGGCCGCCGATGTGATCGACTTTCTCAAGGCACAGACCCCGCGCTAGCCGGGCAGGGAACCGTCCGGAAAGGCACAGGTCCGCCGGTGTTCGCGCTCACTCCGTTGAGGGCGGTGGCAACTCGACATAAATCTCGAGCCAGGGCGCACAGGTGGGGTTGGCCGTGCACTCGCTGGAGTGGAAATGGTAGAGCACATTGGCCCCGGCCTCCCCGCGGATGATAAGACCGTGGTTGGCTTCAGGCCGGGCGTACCAATCGGCGATCAGATGGCCCAGGTCCCAGGTATAAGTTCGTGTCTGGGGGGTGAGTCGCGTTTGGGCTACGACGACATCGCTGCGGTCGCTGCCGATGCCATCGGCACCGCCTCGGGTCCAGCGCTGGCCGGTACGGGCCTGGAACCAGGTGACGCTGTTCTCATCCCAGGCGCGCAGCAGCCGATAGGCCCGCGCCCACGTCGTCCCATTGTTGTTCGGATTCGCCGGCGGCGGGTCGACCAGGTTCATGTGGAGTCGGGCCGCGAGGGCGCGCGCCTCCGGTGGCAAAGGCGGCGGTTCGATCTTGATGACCAGATGCCATTGCTTCTCCCCGCGCACGGCGATGACCGGCGAGTTGCCGAAGTTCGTATTCTCGTTCCCCGGCCAGGAATTGAGGGTGGCATCGGTGATGCCGTTATAGCCATCCACACCCGGCCGGAAGGTCATCCACTCCCGCCGGGGTCCGTTGACAAAGCTGAGCAAACCCTGGCCGGCCGAGGGGGCGCTGGAGGTCGTACCCTCCCACACAAGCTGCTTCAGCAGCACGCCGCCGTCATCGTCTTGCAATCCCCAGGTAAAACCAACCTGCGTGTTCGAGAGAAAATCGCTGCCGAACTGGGTGATGGGAACGGCCATTTCCCCCAGCCAGCCCTGTTCGTGGCGGCGGATGGCCGAGACGACGCCCAAAGGCAGGCCGCCGTTATCGGTGACCAGACCGTCCGGGCTGAGGGTAAAACGCAGATCGCCCAGGCTGAAAGCGGCATCGCCGTCGAGATCGAAGACGAATTCGGCCATATCGTCCAACCGCCAGTTGCGCGAGTTGCGCACGACGGCGTTATCCGTCACCCATACGGCCAGATACACGTGGTCCGAGGTCCAGACAATCGAAGCCCAGCCGCTGAGGTCATCGGGCCGGGGTCGTTGGGCCGGTACCGGGTAACTGGCCGTCTCGTTATTCAGGACCAGTTTGGGAAAGGACTCCCAATCGGATAAGTCGCCGTCCACCGTCGGTGGTGTGCGCTGCCAGAGGGCGGCAAAGGTTTTGACCTGAGGGGTTGCCGGAACAGCCGCCCTTGTGGACGAAGGCGAGATGAAACCGGCGCCGCCACCGAGAAGACCGAACAGCCCCACGATGACGGCCATGCGGAAAAACACTGAAACCATAGGACGCGAAATCTCCTCCACGGTAAGGATAGGGCGGGGAGCAGTTGCGAGTATAGCGCAATGGCCGCCCGCAAGAAAAATCGGAGGCATGCTTCGATCTCCGTGGTATTTTTTCCTTCTCTTTGTTGACAGATCCTCGCCAAACCGACTACAATGAACTGCTTGGCCGCCATAACCTGGCGCAGGATGCCGGGGGTCGGCGGTCTTTTTTAGCCCTTTATTGCTCTCCGGAGGACGGATGAAGGTCTACTCAAGCGACAAAATTCGCAATATCGCCCTCTTGGGCCATAGCAGCGCCGGCAAAACCTCCCTGGCCGAAGCGCTGCTTCACGCTACCGGTGCGACAAATCGTCTGGGACGGGTGGAAGACGGAACCACCGTCTCCGATTGGGATGAGGATGAAATCAAGCGCAAGCAGTCGATCAGTAGCAGCCTGATCCCCTGCGAATGGCAAGGCTACAAACTCAATGTCCTCGATACCCCTGGCTATCCCGACTTCGTGGGCGAGGTGATCTCGGCCCTACGGGTGGTCGAGGCCGGTCTGGTGGTCGTGGATGCCGTGGCCGGGGTCGAAGTCGGCACCGAGCTGGCCTGGCAATATCTCGACCAGGCCCACAAACCGCGTTTTTTGCTCATCAACAAAATGGACCGGGAAAACGCCGTTTACGATACGGCCCTGGCCTCGGTGCGCGAGGCGTTGCCCGGCCATTTTGTACCGCTGTTCCTGCCCATCGGCGCTCAATCGGGTTTCCAAGGGGTCGTTTCGGTCCTGGACGGCAAAGCCTATATGGGTAGGGACGGCAAAGAAGCGCCGGTGCCGGCCGATCTGGCCGAAGCCCTGGAAAAGGCGCAACTGGCGCTGGTCGAAGCCGCTGCCGAGAGCAGCGACGAACTGTTGATGAAGTACCTGGAGGGCGAAACCCTCAGTCCGGCCGAGATCGCCTCCGGACTGTCGGCCGCCATCCGCAACGGCAGCGTGGTGCCGGTCCTGTGTGCTGCTTCCACCCACATGATCGGCATCCAGGCCGTCCTCAACACCATGGCCGCGCTGGTCCCATCACCGGATGTGGCCGGCCCTTATCCGGCTCTGCGCAACGGCGAGGCCATCGAGCTGCAGGGCACGGTAGGCGAACCGACGGCGGCCCTGGTCTTCAAGACCATTGCCGACCCCTTTGTTGGCCGCATTACGGTCTTCCGGCTCTTCAGCGGTAGCTTGCAAGGGGATGTGCGACTGCACAACATGCAGAAGGGCGTTGATGAGCGTATAGCTCAGGTCTTCAGCCTGCGCGGTCGCGAGCAACTGCCCGTAGAAGCGGTCATGCCGGGGGATATTGCCGCTGTGGCCAAGCTCAGCGCCACGGCCACGGGCGATACGTTGGCCGAACGCGGGTCGGGCATTATCCTGCCCCCGCCGGTTTTCCCCAATCCCCTTTTCGGCGTGGCCGTGAGTCCGGTTACCCAGGCCGACAGCGCCAAGATCAGCGGTGCGCTCAATCGGTTGGTCGAAGAAGACCCCACCCTGCGCTGGCAAAACGACCCCAGCACCCGCCAGATCATTCTCTCGGGCATGGGCGATGTCCACATCACCATCGCCGTCAATCGCCTGAAGAACAAATTCGGGGTCAATGTGGAGACCTCGACGCCTAAGGTCAGCTATCGCGAGACCGTCTCGCGCACGGCAACGGCCATGCATCGCCACAAGAAACAGACCGGCGGCGCCGGTCAGTTCGGCGAAGTGCACATGCGGGTCGAACCGGGCCCACCGGGCAGCGGTCTCACCTACACCTGGGAAGTCTTCGGCGGCGCCATTTCCTCCAGCTTTATGCCCTCCATCGAAAAGGGCATCCGCCAGGTGATGGAAAGCGGTCCTCTGGCCGGGTATCCGGTTGTGGATGTGGCCGTGGCCGTGTACGACGGCAAAGAGCACCCGGTGGACTCCAAGGATATCGCCTTCCAGATCGCCGGCCGTGAGGCCTTCAAAAAGGCCTTTCTGGAAGCCGGGCCGATCTTTCTGGAGCCGATTTACAAAATCGAGATCACCGTGCCCGAGGCCAATATGGGCGATATCCTGGGCGATTTGAACACCCGTCGCGCCCGCGTCCTGGGCATGGAGACCATCCGCGGCAAAAGTGTGATCACGGCGGAGGTGCCTTACGCCGAGATCCTGCGCTATGCCAGCGATTTGCGTTCGCTGACGCAAGGTCGCGGCATTTACAGCATCGAGTTCCTGCGCTACGAGCCGGTGCCGCACCATCTGGCCCAGGGGATCATCGCCGCGGCCCAGCGCGAACGGAAGGAAGAAGAGGAAGAGTAGCCGGATTCCCCGAGAATTGACCGGGCCGCGCTCCCCTGGGGCGCGGCCTTTTTTGTTGGCAGGGCTGCCCTGGGGTCCCTCGCCAAACCCTCACGAAGGTAGGTTTTTGTGCGAGATATGGCAAACGGAGGCCTGGGGGTATCCGCTTCTTTGGTGCTCTGAGGAGCGTTGTCTCCCCGGCGGGGCTGGTGGGGTTAGGGAGGCGGCCATACGGGAGTGCTTGTGCGGAATGTACTACCGGTGCTCCCCTATACCTACCTCACCCCGCCAGCGACGGAACGCGAACGCCAACCGCTGCCGGGCCAACCCACCCGCCTGGCCTCCTCGCTGGTGGCGGTGCGCTGCTATTTGACATCTCTCTCCCGCCGGGGTATTATTTTTGTTGATGATGATTGAATCAGTTGCAGATAACTTCCAATCCATTACTCCGATTTCAACAGCGCGCCTGCTCCTGGAGCATGAGCTGTTTGCCTTTGAGACCCGCACCCTGGCGGCGCTGCTTGGCCTGGACGTCGGCCGCGCCTCTCGCCTGCTGGCGCGCATGGAGCGCGACGGCCTGGTCGCCCGTCTGGAGCGCGGCAAGTACGTCCTGCTCGGTCTGAACCCGGAGCAGACCCTTTCCAACCCGCTCTTCCTCGGCAACCAGTTCGTCACCCCCTCCTACGTCTCCTTCTGGTCGGCGCTGCATTTCTACGGCTTCACCGAGCAGGCCCCGCGACAGGTCTTTCTCGCCGTCACGCGCGCCAAACGCCCGCTCACCTGGCGCGGCATCGCCTTCCGCTTCGTCCGCCTGCAGCCGCACGCCTTTTTCGGCTATCGCCGCGAGACCCTGGGCGGGCTGCCCGTCACCGTGGCCGACGAGGCCAAAGCGATTGTGGATAGCCTCTCCCTGCCGCAGTACGCCGGCGGCGTGAGCGAGGTGGCCAAAGCCCTGCGGGACGCCCTGCAGGACGGACGGGTGAGCGCTGCCGACCTGATCGATTACGCCCGCCGCCTGGGGAACGTCAGCCTGGAAGCGCGCCTGGGCTACCTGCTGGAAGCGCTGGGCCAGCCCACCGACGGCCTCACCCCGCCGACGGGTCCCGTATGCCTCGACCCGCGCCGCCCGCGCCGGGGAGACTACGTCCCTCGCTGGCGGCTCTACCGCAACGTCCCGCCTGCGACGCTTTTCCCCGCAGGAGTCGGCTGAGATGTTGACCCGCGCCCAGCTCCAGCGTCTGGCGCAGCGCAGTGGCATCGGTCTGCAGGCGCAGGAACGGGATTACGTCCAGCACCTGCTCCTGTTCCTGCTCTACAGCCGTTCGCAGGCGTTGATCTTCAAGGGCGGCACGGCGCTGCGCATCATCTATCGCGGCAATCGCTACTCCGAAGACCTGGATTTCAACGCTCCGCCCGACCCGGCTTTCCTGCGAGACCTGTGGGGCGGGGTGGTGAGCGGGCTGAGCGCTTTTGGCCTGACCGCCGAGGTGCGCCATGCCTGGCAGTCGGAGGTCGGCTACAGTTTTGATGTCAGTTACCAGGGGCCGCTCTACGACAGCCGCGACCGCACGAAGGGCAAGGTGCGCGTGGACATCAACCTGCGGGCGGAGACGGTGGAAAGTCGCGCCGTGCTGGTCACGCCCGCATATGACGACCTGCGCCCGTTCGTGGTGCAGACGCTCACGTTGGAGCACCTCCTGGCCGAGAAAGTGCGCGCCTTCCTGGTGCGCGGCAAACCGCGCGACCTCTACGACCTCTGGTTGCTGACTGCTCAAGGCATCCCGCTTGACCCTGAACTGACGCGAGCCAAACTGGCCCTCTACGACCTGACGCCCTCCGCCACGCAGCTGGAGGAGGCCTTCCGCCAGGCGGCAACCGACTGGGAGACCGACCTGCGCCCGCTCCTGCCGCGCTTCGTCACCTGGGAGACGGTCGCGCCCCTGCGCGAACATCTCTTCCGCCTGCTGCTTTGACCCTATCTGACGAGGTGAGCCATGTCCTTCCGCTTCCCCCAAAACCCAAGGGGAAGGGAAGCATGGTCAAGAAGGCTGCCAGCCGGTGATGGGAAACGGTAGCCCGGCGGATGGCGCCTTTCAGCAAGCCCCTACCCCCCTCGCTCCTCCCCGACACGGGGGGATGGGGAGCGGCATCGTGATGACCCGTTTTGGTGCTCTGAGGAGCGTTGCCTCCCTGGCGGGGCTGGTGGGGTTAGGGAGGCGGCCATGCGGGAGTGCTTGTGCAACCTGTACCGGGAGGCGTCCGCCAAAAAGGGGAGAAGCGGGCGGAATGGTGCGCCGCAAGCGGTAGCCGGTGGGCGAGATAGGGCAGGGTTGAGGGGCAGCCCTTCAGGCCAGGCGGATGGGCTTTCCCGCTACCAGGAACAGCGTTTCATCGGCGGCGGCAGCCAGGCGCTGATTGGCGCGGCCCAGGACATCGCGGAAAAGCCGTCCCAGGGGATAGGGCGGGACCAGGCCCATCCCGACTTCGTTGGAAATGACGATCCAATGGCCTCCTGCGGCCCGCCAACAGGCGAGCAGGGCCTCAACCTCGGCCAGAACGGCCGCCGCAGCGGCGGCCTCGGTGGTTGGGCCTGGCTCCTGCACGAGAAGGTTGCTTGTCAACAGGGTGAGGCAATCGAGGATGACCACATCGGCGGGGCGTTCGCGCAGGGCCTGGGTGATGGCCTCGGCAACCCGATAAGGCGCTTCCAGCGTGCGCCAATGGGCAGGCCGTTCGGCGCGATGGGCGGCGATGCGCATCCGCATCTCCTCGTCGCCGGCCGTGGCCGTGGCGACGAAGAGCACCTCGCCGCCATGACGGCGGGCCAGCTCGAGGGCCCAGGCCGATTTGCCGCTGCGGGCGCCGCCCAGGAGCAAAGTCAGTCGGGAGGACGGGCCGGGGCGGGCGGCCAGCCGCGCCAGGCCGGCCTGGAGGGCCGTCAGCGAGTCCTCCAGGTCGGCCTCGTTGAACACCTCCAACGTGAGCACGCCCCGGTAGTGGCCATACAACCAGGCCAGAACGGCATCGAGTTGGGCCGGAGCTACGTGGTGGAGACCGGCATGGTCGCGGTCGGCCACGCCGTGCCAGTGGATCACCCGGGCCCGCGGCAGCCAGGCCTGCAGATAAGGCAGCGGATCGTGCCCATCCAGGCAGAGATGGCCGATGTCCACGCAACACCCGACGGGAATACGCTCCAACACAGGCTCGTTGAAAGCGGGCGGATACCCTTCCAGGTTCTCCACGGCCAGCTTTTCGGGGCCGCCGGCCCAGGCGGCTACGAGTTCTAAGGCCCGCACGGCCCGGTCTTGCCAGGGGCGCAAGACGGCGGGATCGGTGCTGTGGCGCACCGCCTTGCCGTCGAGATGGAGGACATAGGCCCAGGGCCTCAGGGCACGGGTGCATTCGATCACCCGGCGCGCCTTGTCCAGCGAGACATCACGGGCCGAGCCGTCGGCGGCCAGCTTCAGGTCAAGGGGTAGATGCACGGTGTAGCTCAGGTCGTAGAGCGCGGCCAGCCGGAGCAGTTCGTCTACGACCGCCGGTGTCGGCAGATTGTTGGGCCCGTCGTCCACCTCGAACAGGATCAGCTCGATATCGCGCACCTTGCCCGCCAGATAGCGCACATTGGGCAGGATGTCGGCGGGGATGATGTACGAGGTGGTGCCCAGGCGAAACGGCAGGTTGTTCACGGGATTTCTCCAACGGCTACCAGGAGCACGACCGTCTCCACCAGTTCGATGGTCATGCCCATGACATCGCCCGTAACCCCGCCCAGGCGGCGGTGGGCCAGGCGGACAATCCCGGCCGTGACGGCCAGGCCGGCGAGCACGGCGAAGGCTCCACGCCATCCCAGGCTTGCGGCCAGGAGGAGAGGGGCCACTGCGGCCGGGACCAGGTGACGCGGCCGTAGCCCCAGGGCGAAATCGGCGGCCATGCCTTCGGAACGGGCGAGCCGTCCCAGGCCCAGGGGCAAGACACACCAGCGCGCCAGCGCCGTTGCCAGGACCAGGGCCAGACCGCGCGCCGGGGTCAGGGCCATCAAGAGGGTGGTTTTGAGCAGGAGGACGCCGATGAGCGCAAGCGCGCCGAAGGCCCCCAGGCGCGGGTCCTGCAAGATGTCCAGACGACGTTCGCGGGAAACCGGCGCCGGCAGGGCATCGCCGCAATCGGCCAGACCGTCGAGATGCAATCCTCCGGTCAGCCCGATCCAGAGCAAGAGGGCCAGCACGGCCGCTACCGCCGGGGGCCAGAGACGATGGGCGCCGGCCCAGGCCAGCCAGATCAGGCTGCCGAGAAGAGTCCCCACCAGCGGAAACCACACGGCGGCGCGGCCGACTTCGCCCGCCGTCTGCGCCGTTGCGAGTCGCACCGGCAGCGTGGTCAGCAAACTCAGAGCGAGAAACAGCCCGCGCAGACTACGCGCGATCACGGACGCCGGCCTCGGCAAAGGTCGCCATTTCGGCCAAAAGTTTGCAGGCCGCCTCGGCCAGGTTCAGGCCCAAGGCAGCACCGGTACCCTCGCCCAGGCGCAGGTCAAGGTCGAGCAACGGTCGCAGGCCCAGCCAATCCAGCATGGCCCGATGGCCGGCTTCTTGCGAGCAATGGGCGGCGATGAGATAGTCCCGACAGGCCGGCGCCAGTTGCACGGCCACCATCGCCGCCGCCGTGGCGATGAAACCGTCCACCATAACCGGCACACGATGGGCCGCGGCCGCCAGGATGAGGCCGGCCAGACCGCCGATCTCGAAGCCGCCCACTTTGGCCAGCACATCGAGGCCGTCGTTGGCGTCGGGCTGATTGACGGCCAACGCCCGCGCGACCACGGCGATTTTGCGCCGCAGGCCCTCGTCATCCAGACCTGTGCCCCGACCGACAATGGCCGCCGGGGCAAAGCCGCCCAGGGCGCAGGCCACGGCGGCCGCCGCCGTCGTGTTACCGATACCCATTTCGCCGGTGGCGACGATGTCGGCGCCCTCGGCGATGACCTCGGCGGCAACATCCATGCCGGCCTGCAGGGCAGCCAGGGCCTGTTCCCGGCTCATGGCCGGACCGATGGCCATATTGGCCGTACCGGGGCCGAGGCGACGGCGACGGAGCTGCGGATGGGGCGGTACATCGGTCGCTACACCCATATCCACCACCACGACACGGGCGCCCACATGCCGGGCCAGGACGTTGATGGCAGCGCCGCCGGCCAGAAAATTGCCCACCATCTGGCCCGTCACCTCTTGAGGATAGGCACTCACCCCTTCGACCACGACCCCGTGGTCGGCTGCCATGACGACGATGACCTTGTGGCGCAGCCGCGGGAGCGGTTGTCCTGTGATGCCCGCCAGTTGCACCGAGAGGGCTTCCAGGCGGCCCAGACTGCCCGGCGGTTTGGTGAGGGTCCTCTGCCGTGCCTGCGCCGCCGCCATGGCCGTTTGGTCCAGAGGGGAAATCGAGGGAAGCAGCACGTTCATGGTTTCAGGCCGTTGCCAGGGGAAGGTCGGGATGGAACAACCGCGCCAATTGCTCAATGCCGTCCACGACGCGCGGCGCCGGCCGCGAGCAGTAGCTGTTGGCATCGAAGGGGTAAATGCGGCCGTCGCGGGCGGCAGGCATGGTTTCCCAACCCGGCGGCTTGGGTAATGCCTCCCATTCGCGGCGGGCGGCATCGGCATCGTAGCCACAGGGGATGAGAAGGATGATTTCGGGCTGGGCGGCGATGACCTGTTCCCAGGTCAGGCGAAAGGAAGGTTGCCCGGCGATGCCCAACACCTCGTTCCCCCCGGCCAGGGCGATCATCTCCGGGACCCAATGACCGGCGGCAAAGGGTGGGTCCAGCCATTCCATGGCGAAGACGCGCGGGCGATAGGTGACATAACGTTGCACGGCTTCGGCCACCCGCTCTACCCGTGCCTGCAGTCGCTTGACCAGCCGCTCACCGCGTGCGGCCACACCCAGGGCAGCGGCGACCACGCGCACATCGGCGAAAATGGCTTCCAGGCCGGGTGGGGTCAGGGAGATGACCCGGGGGTTGCCGGGCAAGTTGGCGGCCACATGGCACACATCGCCAAAGGCCACGGCGCACACATCGCACAATTCCTGGGTGATGATGACATCGGGTTGCAGGGCAGCCAGGAGCGTCTCATCCACCCGGTACAGGCTTTCGCCCCGGCGCAGGCGGGCCGAGACTTCGGCGTCGATCTCGGCGCTGCTCAGGCCCGGCGGCAATGTCGAGTAGGTCAGTCTGGGCAGGTCGTGGACAACATCGGGTGGATAATCGCACTCATGGGAAACGCCGACGAGTTGATCGGCCAGGCCGAGGGCACAGACAATCTCGGTGGCCGAGGGTAAAAGCGAGGCAATACGCATGGATGGACTCCGAAACCGGTGGTTTTGGCGAGAGGGAGGGGTCAAAAGTCAATGCCGGGTTGCGCGGTCAGACCCTGGAGGGTCCAGGGATGTTTGATCTCGCGCATTTCCGTGACCAGGTCGGCATAAGCGATCAGCTCCGATGGCGCGTCACGGCCGGTGATGATGAGATGCAGGGAAGGCGGTTTGTGGGCCTGCAACCACGCCACCACAGCGGCCGTCTCGAGCCAGCCGAAATGGAGGGGATAGGTGAATTCATCGAGGATGACGACATCGTAGTTATGGCTGGTGATCAGCCGCTTGGCCTCTTCCCAGCCGTGGCGGGCCAGGGCGATGGTGCTCTCCATGTCTCGGCTGGTCCAGGTGAAGCCATCGCCGATCGGCCGAATGGTCACGCCGATCTTCTCGGCAGCGCGGATTTCACCGAAACGGGCGCCTTCGTATTTGAGGAACTGGAGCATGATGACCCGCAGGTCGCGGCCCCAGGCCCGGAATAACACACCCAAGGCGGCCGTGGTTTTGCCCTTGCCGTTGCCCGTGTTGACGATGACCAGCCCTTGGCGCGGGGGACGGGGTGCTTTCATAAGCCCTCCGGCGTCGCCAACGCCATCGGAGACAAAAAAACCGACCTTCCGGTCGGCACGTTGTAGACGAAACAAGAAGACATGCTCGACCTCCTTGCGACGAGAAGGGTGAAAACGAGCTCCCTGAGACAGGCTTCCTGGCTTGTTGGCGAACCAACTTACAGTTGCGGCACAGCGCCGGACTTGCACCGGCTTCCGCCTTGACGCCCTGGCATCCGGGCCTACGGGTCATCTCAGGGGGACGGGTATCGTTTGTAGGCGGGCAGTGTAACACAGAGCGGCGTCGGGCGCAACTTTGGTCGCAGGTCGATCCGACGGGTGGGGGAGGGCGTGCGCAAGGAGAAGACCGCGCGAACGGCCGCCAGAGGGAGCGGCGTCCTGCGCGGTAGGACCGACCCCGCCCGGCGTCACTCTTCATGAGACGACGAGGGCTCCGTTATCGCCGGGCGTGGTCGCCGTGGTATGATGCCATCACCCATTTCGGCCGAGCCTCCCGCAGGTTTCTGCGCAAGCCGAGAAACCTGCGGGAGCTGCATCTTCCCTGCCCCCTTGTTCTCCGGTCGCGTTATGCCTGCCCTGGTCGCCCTCGAATCCACCGTGATCGCCCACGGTTTGCCTTATCCCGAAAACGTGCGCACAGCCCTGGCCTTGGAGACCCTCATCCGCCAGGCCGGCGCCGAACCGCGCACCTGTGGCTTTATCGCCGGCGAACCCGTAGCCGGTTTGAGCGCTGAGCAAATCGAGCGTTTTGCCCGCGGCGAAGGCGTGCTCAAGGCGTCTCTGCGCGATCTGGCTGTTGTGGCAGCCCGGCGGCTGGATGCGGCCACGACCGTGGCCACGACCATGTGGATCGCCCATCGCTTCGGTATTGACGTCTTCGTCACCGGGGGCATCGGCGGCGTCCATCGCGGGGGGACTTATGACGAATCGGCCGACCTGACGGCGCTGGCCACCATCCCGGTGCTGGTGGTGTGCGCCGGCGCCAAGGCCATTCTCGACCTGCCCGCCACGCGCGAGCGCCTGGAGACGCTGGGCGTACCCGTCATCGGCTACGGTTGCGACGAGATGCCCGCTTTCTACACGCGCAGCTCGGGTCTGCCGGTGGATGCCCGCTGCGATACCCCGGCCGAGGTGGCTGCCCTCTGGCGGGCGCACCGCCGTCTGGGGCTGCGCACGGGCATGCTCGTGACCGTCCCTGTGCCTGCCGAGGCGGCGCTGGACGAGGGGCTGGCGAACGCGGCCGTGGCCGAGGCCCTGACCGCCGCCGAGGCTGCCGGCCTTCGCGGCAAGGCCCTCACGCCCTTTTTGCTTGACCACATTGCCCATCGTACCGGCCGGGCCTCGTTGCAGGCCAATCTGGCTTTGCTGGCCAACAACGCCCGCGTCGGTGCCGCCATTGCCCTGGCCCTGGCCGCGGCGTAGGGCGCAGCGATGCCTGACTCAGGCGCCGGCGCTGAGGATATCCAGACAGGTCAGCAGGTTCTGGCGCCAGCGTCCTTCCGGGTCAATCTTCACCCATAGGGCTTGATTGCCCACGTAGGCCCGGTCGCCGAGCTGGTACTGCAGTCGTGCGCGCGGCAGGTGGGCTACGGCTTCGCTGCGGATGACCAACTGGTCATGATCGCGACCGATACTGGTGACCCCTGCGCGCAGGGCCAGCACTTTGACCTTGACCTGATAGAGGAGATCGACCACGGCGGAGGGCAGAGGACCGAAACGGTCGGCCAGCTCGGCGGCCATGTCGTCAATCTCACCGGGCGTATGCAGACCGGCAATACGGCGATAGAGCTGCAGGCGCAGGCTCTCATCGCCCACGTAACTCGTCGGCAAACCGGCGGCCAGGGGCAGGTCAAGCTGCACCGTCGGTCCCATGGGGTCGAGCAGGCCACCGAGGTCGGCAACACCGGGCGGCAGGCGTCCTTGTTGACGCAATTCCTCGACGGCCTGGGCCAACAAGCGCACATAGAGGTCAAAGCCGATGGCGGCGATGTGCCCATGTTGGCGGGCTCCCAGCAATTCGCCGGCCCCGCGCAGTTCCAGGTCGCGCATGGCGATGTGGAAACCGGCGCCCAATTCGCCGGCCTCCTGGATGATCTCCAGCCGGCGTCGCGCCTCGGTTGTAAGCGGCTTATGCTTATCGTAGAGCAGATAGGCATAAGCCCGTACGGCGCCCCGGCCCACCCGTCCGCGCAATTGGTAAAGCTGGGCCAGCCCGAAGGTGTCGGCGCGGTTGATGATGATGGTGTTGGCGTTGGGGATGTCCAGACCGCTTTCGATGATCGAGGTGCAGACCAGCACATCGAACTCGCCCTCGGCAAAGGCCAGCATGGTCTGTTCCAGTTCCCGTTCGGGCATCTGACCGTGGGCTACGGCCACGCGGGCTTCGGGCACCAGTCTGCGCACCCGCTGGGCGATCGCTTCGATGCCCTGGACGCGGTTATGGACGAAAAAGACCTGGCCGTTGCGGTCCAGTTCGCGCAGAATGGCATTGCGCACCAGCGTCTCGTCGTAGAAGCCGACAAAAGTCTGGATGGGCAGGCGTTCTGCCGGCGGCGTTTCGATGGTGCTGAGGTCGCGTACCCCGGTCAGACTCATGTACAGCGTGCGCGGGATGGGCGTGGCCGTCAGCGTCAGCACATCCACCTGGGAGCGCATTTGCTTGATGCGTTCCTTGTGGGCGACGCCGAAACGCTGTTCCTCGTCGATGATGAGCAGGCCCAGATTTTTGAAGACCACATCCGCCGAGAGCAGGCGATGGGTGCCGATGACCACATCAATGCTGCCGTCGGCCAACCCTTTCAGCACGTCCTGCTGCTGGCGCGGAGTGCGGAAGCGGGACAGCATCTCCACCCGGACCGGGAAAGGCTTGAGCCGTTCGCTAAAGGTGCGGAAGTGCTGTTGGGCCAACACGGTGGTGGGCACGAGCACGGCCACCTGGGTGTTGTCCATGATGGCTTTGAAAGCGGCACGCAAGGCCACCTCGGTCTTGCCGTAGCCCACATCGCCGCAGATAAGCCGGTCCATGGGCCGCGGTTTTTCCATGTCCTCTTTGACCGCCTCGATGGCGATGAGCTGATCCTCGGTCTCGACATAAGGAAAGGCGGCTTCCAGCTCCCGTTGCCATTCGGTATCGGGACCGAAGGCGCGGCCGGGCAGGGCCTCACGGCGGGCATAGAGGGCCAGCAGTTCTTCGGCGATATCGGCGACGGCGCGGCGGGCGCGGGCCTTGGCCAATCCCCAATCGGCCGTACCCAGGCGATGGAGCGCCGGCGGCGCATCGCCGGGACCGACATAGCGGGCCAGGCGATCGGCCTGATGCACGGGCACATAGAGCTTATCGGATTGCGCGTATTCGACGAGCAGATAATCCCGCTCGATACCGTCCAGATCCACCCGCACCAAACCGACAAAGCGACCGATGCCGTGTTCGATGTGCACGACATAATCGCCGGGTTGGATATCGGCGAAAAAGGATTCCGGCGCCAGAGGCCGGGGATGACGGCTGCGGCGCAGGCGCGGCTTTCCCCAGCCGAACAGCTCGACATCGGTCAGAAAGACGAGTCTGCCGTTTTCGTCTTCCATCTCCCAGCCCTCGTCGAAGGCGCCCTGGATGAGTACCAGGCTATGCGGGGGTGGTGTTGCCCTGAGGTCGGTGCTAAGGCCAAGGGGATGGCCGGCTTCGGTGAAGACATCGGCCAGCCGTGCCGCCTGGCGGGTTACCATAACCACCCGGCTGCCGGCCTTTTGCAGAGCTTCGACGTGGTCGATGATCCACTTGATTTGCCCGCCCCAGCGCGGTCCCGGTCGAAACAGCCGTCCTACGGCCGATTCGGCCCCGGTTCCGTAGCCGTCCAGTCCACCCTGGCCCAGGATGAGGGGAGCGGTTTTCTCCAGGCGAGGTCGCAGTTCCGCCCAGCTCAGATACGAAGAAGCAAAAGCGGCCGGCAGGTCGCCGCTTTTGACCAGGTCCTGGTGCAGTTGCAGGGCCTGGCCTTCCAGGTCTTGCGCTACGGCAGCGAGATCGGCAGCAGCGTCGATCAAGACCAGGGCGTTGGCAGGCAGATGGTCGAGCAGGGTGGCTGCTTCGTGATAGAGGTAGGGCAAATAAAATTCGATCCCGCGAAAGGCCAGGCCCTGGGCCAATTGGGCGGCTTCGCGCTCAAACTGGAACTGGGCAGGCGGATGGCAGGTACTGCGGTCGAGCGCAAGGACGCTCGCCGCGGCGGCGGCGCCGGCCAGAGGCATGGCTTCGTTGCCGGGACCGATCAGGACCCGGTCGCGGGCGGCAGCGGGCAGGGTGCGCTGGGTGCCCGGATCGAAGCGGCGGATGCTGTCGATCTCATCGCCCCATAGCTCCAGACGCACGGGGAACAGCTCGTTGGGCGGCCAGATGTCGATGATACCACCGCGACGGCTGCAGAAGCCCGGTTCTTCGACCAGGGTGGCCGGCTGATAACCGAATTGCAACCAGCGCTGCCACAGCGCCGTCGGGTTGATGGTTTCGTTCCGGCGCAAGGCGCGCAGGCTCTGGCGCAAGAGGGTTGGCGGTATCGTACGCTGCATGAGGGCTCGTACCGAAGCCACAACGACCGGTGGCGGCCCTTTCTCGCCCGGACGTCCCCAAACGGCCAGGGCCGTCAACGCCCGCAACCGCGCCTGTCGCGTTTCGGCCGACCACACAATGCGCTCGAACGGCAGGGCATCGGGGTCGGCAAACAGATGGACGCGGCTGCCGTCGTCGCCCAACCAGGCCCGGAGTTGCTCGACCAGCAGGCGTGCCGTCTCGGTTTTGGCCGTCAGGACGATGAGAGGCCACCCTTCGGCCGCCAGCGCTGCCGCCACGTAGCTGCGCGCGGCCGCCGGGATGCCCAACGGTTGCGATGGTCGCTCACCGGCAGCCAGGCGCGCACACAGGCTGCGGAAGGCTGCTTGCTTCCGCACCCGATCCGGCAAGCCGGAGAGGTCAAGCCGCGGGAGCGCAGAAGTAAGGACAGGTGTCTCAGGCGACATTGAACCGATTCATGGCCGCATCCAGCCCCTCCCTCAACCAGACGGCAATGGCCTGCACGGCCGTTGCCCGCGTCAGCGCCATCACGGCCTCTTCATCGGGGGTAAAGTCCTGGAGCACGTAATCGGCCGGGTCCATAGACCCGGACGGCCGACCGATGCCCACGCGCAACCGGGGGAAACGATCGCTTCCCAGATGGTGGATGAGGGAACGCATGCCGTTGTGTCCTCCGGCGCCACCGAAAGGCCGCAACCGTAATCGACCCAGGGGCAGGTCCAGGTCGTCGTACACGACCAGGAGATCGGCCAGGTCGATTTTGTAAAAGGAGACCAACGGCCGCACGGCCTCGCCGCTCAGGTTCATGAAGTTCTGCGGTTTGATCAGCAAAAAGCGCTGATCGTCAAGCCGGCCATCGGCTATCCGGGCTTTGAACTGGAATCGATCGAAGCGCAGACCATGCGCGGCGGCAAAGGCATCCACAATCTGAAAACCGACGTTATGACGGTTACGGGCATAGCGCAAGCCGGGATTACCCAGACCGACGACGAATTTCATGAAGGCAAGAGGCAAAGGGAGCGAGGCCCTGGAAGCACAGACGACAGGGTTGAAGAAGGGCAGGGACGGTCGAGCGAAAGCGGCGTTAGGCCTTAGCGGATGCGCAGGATGAGGCGGTAATACACCCAGGTGAGGAGATTTTTGACGCCGAAGAAGACGCCGACGGCCAGAAAAGCCAGGAGGACAAGCCGGGCTCCGCGCCAAAACGAGGCCGTCAACCGTGTCACAAGAGAGCCGATGTCGGTCATGCCCGGGAGAGAACGGTTATCGGTCACGGCGGCAACCGCCGGGGTGGCCGTAGGCGAGGCCGTCGCCAGGGGGGTGGGTGTGGGAATCACCGGGGTGAGGACAACCGGTGTGGCTGTGGGCGGTCGGGGCGTCGGTGTGATGGTGGGCGTGGGCGTGGCCACGGGGGTTGGCGTCGGTGGGGGTTCGGCATTCGCCACCTGCAGGCGCATGACGAAGTACTCGTCGTAGTTGCCGTCACGGCGGACGACGCGCAAGCGCAGGGTATAAGGGCCATCGCCGACGCTGCGCGTGTCCCAGCGCGCCAACACGCCGTTGACGACCTGCTCTTCCACCACGGCAATGACAAAGTAGTTTTGGGTGCCGAAAGGCGCGGCGGCCAGCTCGTATTTCCAGAATTCGGGATGGACGGCCGTTCCACGGATCTCGACCACCCCGCGCAGGGCTTCCGTTTCCGGCGGGTAGGTGATACCCGAACTCTGGGCCGAAAGCCGGGGTGCCATCAGGACCATGCCGGCGCAGAGGAGGCAGAGGAGAAAAAGACCGGGACGTTTCATACCGGGAAAGAGGGCAAACGAAATCAACCGGGACGACGGGGAACGCGAGGCCGTCGCCCCGACGGGGGTGTTACCGGACCGGAGTCCGGTCTTATGGTGGCCGGTAGAGACCACAAACGTTTATTTTAGCACAATCTCCGACAAGGCCTCGACGGGCGTAATCGGCGCCGAGGGGGCGGACCCATCCCGCGTGGCGCCGTCTTTCCACCATGGCGCCAGGCGTCGGCGGTCCCATCGCCTGTGGCGCTGCGTTTCCGGTTGGGCCGTTCGCGCGGCCTGGGGTGGGGCCGGCGGCCCCAGGCCGCCGGCCCCACCCCTCGCGACGCGTGGCGATCCCAACCGTTACCGCGGCCGAACCCGGCGTGGACCCACCGCGCGTAAGGCCGATCGACAGCTTTGGCGCCACGCGCCGCGGGTCCTCTCCCGCGTGGCGCCGTCTTTCCACCATGGCGCCAGGCGTCGGCGGTCCCATCGCCTGTGGCGCTGCGTTCCAGGTCGGGCCGTTCGCGCGGTCTGGGGTGGGGCCGGCGGCCCCAGGCCGCCGGCCCCACCCGGCGCCATCTCCTCAAACCGTCTTCATCCGCCCAGTTCTTCCAGCCGTTTCTGCCACTTCGCCACCAGGCGATCGTAGGTCTCCTGGTTGATCTCGCCCCTGGCCAGGCGCAGGTCCAGATTGTCGAGCAGGGCCTGGATCTCGGCTTTGGTCGTGGGCACGGCCGGGGTTGTCCCCGCCGCCGCCGGCGATTGCATGGCGCCGGCCATGGCCTGCGCCACCATCCCGGCCAATCCGGCGCCCATTCCCAGCCCGGCGCCCAGGCCTACGCCGGCAGCCACCCCTTCGCCGCCGGTGCCGCCCTGGCCTACCCCCTCCGCCGCCGTACCCAGGGCGCGGGCCGCCTTGAAGCGCAGATAGGCGTTCATATCGCCGATGGCGCCCATGGCCGCCCGTTCGTCAATGGCCTTGAGGGTTTCCTCGGTGGCCGAGATGGACTGCACGAACATCTGCTTCAGGATGATGCCCACCTGCTCGAACGATTCCGAGACTTTGGCCTTCAGGGCCACACTCAGCTCGTCCAGCAGGCTGGGCAGATTGAACAATCCCGCCCGGGTCTCGCCCAGGAGGTCGGTGAAGGCCGTGACGATCTGCCCGCGCAGCCAGTTGGTGATCTCCGCGGTGCTGTAGAACCCGCGTTGGCCGACGATCTGGGCGACGAAACGCTGGGCGTCGGCCACGCGAATCGCATACGAACCGAACGCGCGCAGGCGCACCATGCCCAGATCGGGATCGCGCAGGGCGATGGGTTCCGGCGTGCCCCATTTCTGGTCGAGCAGGTCCACCATGTTGACGAAATAGACCGAGGCCTTGAAGGGCGATTCGCCCCGGAAGAGCGTGCCCAACAGGTTGATGAGCAGGGGAATATTGGCCGTGGTCAGCGTATGCCGACCGGGGCCAAAGGTATCGAGGGCCTTCCCGTCGCGGAAGAAGACGGCATTCTGGCTTTCGCCGACGATGAGCTGCGAACCCAGACGAATGTCCCCCCAGCCTTCCGGAGGCACCCGTAAAACAAGCTGGTCCGGTCGTTGATCGGGCGCCTGGATGATGTCAAAAATGCGGGCCATAGCAATCTCCTGTGGAAAAAGCGGATAGAACCGGTCGTCAGACCTTTCAGAGAGCCGGCTCGTCGGTCGGTCCGGCCGAAACAACGGCGCCGATGGTTTCCTCACGGTGGTCAAGTTCATCGTTGAGGGCTTGCAGATCGGCGAGCAGGGCGGCCAGGGCCTGTTCAAAGCCTTCGCCCGTGCGGATGGCCTCGTTCACGGCCTCAATGTGGGCGTTGATGCCGGGCACACGGCGGGCAATGGCCTCGTCGAAGGCTATAAGCTGCTCCAGCTCCGGTTCGCGCACGCGCTCCAGGTCGAAGAACGGTGCATAACCCGAAGCTGCCGTCTTGATGCGGTCGATGAGCAATTGCAGACGGCCGACGGCGCGCTCCAACTCGGGCAGGCTACGCAGCCGACCCCGGCTGACCAGTTCGCGTTGGAGCCCGGTCAGCCGTCGCCGTGAGGCTTCCAATTGGCGGGCGATCGTCTCGCGCAGGCGACGGTCGGCCTCACGGCGCTTTTCTTTACTCCGATAATCCCCAAGTACGGGCAAACGGTCAAGCAGGCTCTCGGCGGCGCGCATCCCGCTGCGGGCCTGATCGGTCAAAGCCATGGTCAAACCTCCGGGTGAATGTCAGGCGAGATGGAGAAAGACTTCAGAACCACAGTAAGGGCAACGGATGACGCCCCTACCGGCCAGTTGTACTTCGCCACCGCAATTGGGGCACTTGCGGTCGGCCTTTAGTTGGGCGGCCTCTTTGGAATAGAGGACACCCGTTTCCCAATTGACGGCGCCGGTGAAGAGCTGTTTGCCCACCAGATCGCGGACCATCGCTTCGATCTCGCGGCGGGTCAGGCGCAGTTCGATCGCCGCTTCGTCAAAACGCACCTTGCCCTGGGTCAGCACCATGTTGAGCAAACGGCGTTCCTGGCGGGCCTGGGCCATGGCCGCTTCTTCCCCGCGGCCCCGCACCAGCAGATAAACGCCGATGGCCGCCAGGGGCAGGAAGATGAAGATAAAGACCAGGGCAAAACCGAGGACCTGTCCGCCCAGGGTGGCCGTGCTTTCGCTGGCGCCGGCCGCTACCAGCCAGGCCCCTGTGGCCAGCAGGATGGCAACCGCCACACCGAGGAGAATCAAACCGGGGATGCGTCCTGTGATCATGAGTGGATTCCGTGAGGAAAACGTCAAAGGATCAACCAAAACCGCCGCGGCCGCCACCACCGCCGCCACCGCCAAAGCTACCCCCGCCCGACCAGCTACCCCCGCGCCCACCCGACGGCGTCCACCCTCCGCCCTGGGGCGCGGGGCGGCTGCTGAGGGCGCTGGCGGCGCTGCTCAACATGGCGCTGAGGCCGGAACTCATGCCGGCCAGGCCGGCCGCCATGCTCTGGCTGGCGCCGCTCAGGCCACCCGGTCCGCTGCTTTCGGCCGGCCGCGGGGCTGCCGTCGCCTGGCCCGGTCGGCCCGGACCCATTATCGGCCTGCCGTAGGTCCCATCATAGGGGCGGGGATAGGGCACATACCAGGGTGGCGGCGAGGCTGTGGGCACCTGTGCCCATTTGCGCAGGTAATCCTTTTCCAGACCGAAGGCGATGGCGTAGGGGAGATAGCGCTCGAAGAGCTCGCCTGCGCGCGCTAAATCGCTGTATTTTTCCATCCGTCGCAGATAGGTCCGAAAGGCACGCCAACGGGCGTATTCCTCGGCTCCTGCGGCCGTGCGTCGCGGCATAAAGCGCGCCAGGAACAGCAAACCACCCACAAACAACGCCGGACCACAGGGGACCAGAATGACCAGGTCGCTATACTCGGCCAACAGGGTTATGGCTCCACAACTGAAGACAAAAGCCAGGATCAGGACCAGAACACCGTACAGGCTCCAACGATTGCGCACTTGCTCAGGGTTGCGTTCGAACAAACCGGCCTTCTCGACTTCTTGATAAAGTGCGTTTTGAATTTTAGGTAGATAAATGTAGAATTTTTGTCGCAAATCAGATAACTTACGCTCTTTTTGTTCACCAAAAAGATATTTGAGTAATAATCGCTCATATTCGCGTAATGAGTCATCTGGTTCTTTTAGCAGTGTATAAACGAAATCGCTTGAACGCAGACCGAAAGCACCGGTTTTGACCTTTTCCTCGATGCGGATGTAGCCACGGCGGGCCAGGTCGATCAGGGTGGCCAGGATGTCCTCCATGTCGGCGCGCTCGTCCATGAGGGTGCCGACCAGGCCCGGCGGCATGGCCGAGGGCGGTTCCGGCAGATACTCGGCCACAAACGTGGCCGGGACATCGCGTCCGCGCAGATACCAGAGCAGATAGAGGCCTGCCGGCGCCAGGATGATGAGCATGAGCGCCAGGCTGCCGACCAGGACGTTGATCAACGGCCGCCAGCGGCGGTCGAATTCGGCCTGCGCTTCGCGTTGCGCGGCGCGGGCATCCTCGGCCGCCTGCCAGGCCGGCGCCGTCCCCGCCACGATCCCGGGCGTGAATTCGACCCGAACCTCGAATTCCTGTTGCGGCGGGATGCGCTCCGTCGCCACAAAGCGGGCCGTCTGGGGATCGGGTTGCGTGATGTCGGCCGGCGTGAAGTACGTATCGAGCTTCTGGATGGTCGCCGGCGCCGGCACGCGGACGGTGACGGCGCTGGCATTGACCGGATAAGGGCGGTCGGCATAGACGGCCTTCCACCAGAGCTGATCGCCCTTCTCGTAATAGCGCAGCCCGCCCAGAACCCGATAGCGGAGGACAAAGGTGCGGGTCTCATCGGCCAGCGGCTCGAAATACCAGCGGATAACCGTCTCCTCTCCCTCGCGCGCCACGGTGAACGTGCGGGGGGTTTCGCCGAAGCCCATCGTATAGTCGCCGTCATCATCGGCCACGGCGATGTCGGTGATCCCCTCGGTCAAACGGCCGTCAATACCCCGGAAACCGAAGCGGAAAGGCCCGCCGATAAAGACGATGGTTTGCGTTTCGACCACATCGAAGGAGCCATCCCGATTGACCGTGATGTCTACGTCGAAGCGTTCCCAGTAAAAAGAGCGTGTTTGCGCGTGGCTGCGGGCAACCGTTGGCGCCGCTAACAGTGCGATCAAAAAGACCAGACTCAACCCCCAAAACCACGGCCAACGCGGTATCTTCATCGGCCACCTCGAAAAGGGAGAACGGACGCACACAGGGGATGCCTCTTGGCAAGCGTTGATGGCAAGCGCAGGGAGGAAGCGGAGTGCTTCATGGCATCCGGCATTGTAACACAGAAGACAAGGGAAGGACGAGGCACCATGGGATAAGCCCTCGCGCTCGACCGTGATAAGATACGGATAACACGCCTACAGAGTCGCGCCTGCCGGGGCCTGGGTAGCGCCGCAGACGTATCCTTCGACCTCGACAGGCATCCATCCACGCACCGAGTTGATCAGCCAGACGCCCTCGCTGCGGGCCAGATCGGCCGGGGTGAGCACCCGCTCATGGAGGATGCCTGCGGCCAGCAAGGCCGCACGCAGGACGCCGGGCAACAGGCCACACGCCACCGGCGGCGTGTACAGGCGGCCATCAAGCTGCACAACGAGATTCGCCCGTGTGGATTCGGTTAGCTCCCCGCGTGGATTCCAGAGCAGAACGTCGTCATAGCCGGGTCGGGCGGCCAGGGCCTGTTCGTACAGGCGACGATGGGTCGTCTTGTGGTACAGAAAGGGATCGGCCGGATCCACAGGCTCTGCCGCCAGGGCCACGCGCAGGGGGTGCGACGAAGGCGCGTCCAGAGGCGCGGCCTCCACCTGCACGGCGCCATCACGTGCCACAAGGAGCCGCACCTTGTGCGGTCGGGGCGGCAACGATGCCGCCAACTCGGTGAGGGCGTTCTGGGCCGCAGCGTTCGAAAAGGGCACGGCGAAATACGTGGCGGCCTCGCTCAGGCGCTGCAGGTGCCCCGCGAGCAGCCAATAGCCGCCCTCGGGCGTCCATAACAGGGACTCCAGCAAAGCAAACGCCGGTGGCGCCACGGTAAGCAGGCGGGCCTTGAGCAGACACTCGGCGTATTCATCGCCGGTCTCGGCATCCCAGACGATGCCGCTGCCCACCCCGTATTCGGCCCGGCCGGCAACCTTATCCACCACCACGGTGCGGATGGCCACGCTGAAACGGGCGCGGCAGCGGCCTTCCACCGTGGGCGCCAGATAGCCGATGGCGCCCGTATAGACCCCACGCGGTTCGCCCTCCAGCGCGGCGATGATGCGCATGGTGCTCACCTTGGGCGCTCCTGTGATGGAGGCGCAGGGAAACAGCGCCCGGAGCAAGTCGGTCACCCCGACCTGGGTGGTCGCCGTCACCGTCGAGGTCATCTGCCAGAGGGTGGGATACCGTTCCGTCGTGAACAGATGCGGCACCTGCACACTGCCCAGGGTGGCCACGCGACCCAGGTCGTTGCGGATCATGTCCACGATCATGACGTTCTCGGCGCGGTTCTTGGGGGATGTGCGCAGGGCCTGGGCCTGCGCTTCATCCTCGGCCAGGGTACGCCCGCGCGGGGCCGTGCCTTTCATCGGCCGCGCCGTCACCCGTCCGTCTTCGTACCGGAAAAACAGCTCGGGCGAAGCCGAACACACGGCGAAGCCATCGGTCTCAAGATAGGCGGCGTAGGGCGTGGGCTGGGCCTGCCATAACCGCCGGAAGAGGGCCAGGGGATCGCCGCGACAGGGGGCACGCAGGCGCAGGGTATAGTTGACCTGGTAGGTATTGCCCAGGGCGATTTGGTTTTTGATCTGCCCGATGGCTTCGGCATAGCGGTCCGGCGTGACCGAAGGTTCCCACGCGTCCAGGACAAAGTCCGCCTCGGCCGAAGGCAGCTCCTCGCCTACGTCTGGCGGCGGGAACAGCCCCAACCATACCAGCGGCAATCTCGCCGAGGGCGGGACGACGGTCAGGGCCGGGTCGAAGGCCGGCGCCGCTTCATAGGCGATGAAGCCCACGGCATAGAGACCCTGACCGCAGACGAGGGCTTCGGCCTGGCGCAATCGGGACAAGACCTCCTCCACCCGGTATGCCGCAAGCACGGCCACCGGCCGCGTAAATCGCCACCAGACCTTTGCGGTTTCGTCACGCAGGACGGCAAAAGGCTGCGAGAAAGCCATGACGACGTTCCCTGCTGCCTAAACCATCTCGGTTGTGACCGCCTGCTCCGCTTTGGTCCCTATCAAGCCGGCAAAAAGGGTTTCCAGACGGGCGGCAATGTCGGGCCAGCCGTAGCAGCTCGCCATCTGTTCGGCCTGGGCGCCCAGACGACGTCGCAGCTCTTTATCTCGCAGGATGCGCAGGATGCGGTCGGCCATGAGTGCATCGTCTCCACCCGGTACCTGATAGCCCGTGATGCCCTCGACTACGGTGAAGCTCAAGCCACCCACACGCGAGGCGATGACCGGCGTGCCGCAGGCCATGGCCTCCAATGCCACCAGGCCAAAGGACTCGTAGTAGCTGGGGATGACGACCACATCGGCCGCGGCGTAATAGTAGGGCAGCATTTCCTGTCGACGTCGGCCCAGGAATGCCACCAAATCGGTCAGGCCCAGCTCGCGACTGAGGTCCTGGAGTCGGAGCATCTCGCGTGACATTTGCTCGCGGGGGACATTGGCATCGCCGCCGATGACGGCCAGGCAGGGATGGGGTTCGTCGGGCGGCCAGGCGGCAAACACCCGGCTCATCGCCCGCAACAGGGTATCCACGCCTTTCAACGGTTCGATGCGACCGACAAAGAGGACGAGATGGCGGTCGGGTGGGGCTGCCACAACCGTTTTGGCTTCGGCCTGGGGAATGGGATGAAAGAGGTCGCGATCGACGCCCGGCGGTATAACCTGGATCCGGTCGGGACGGGCGCCGTAGCGAACCACCATCTGAGTCTTTTCCAGCGGACTGGCCGCAATCAGACAATCGGCCACGGCCATAATGCCCGTTTCGGCCTCAAGGCGCAGGTCGCCGACCCGCTCGCCGGTGTATTCGAAGATATCGTTTTTCATGTGGCCCAGGGTGTGGAACATCTGCACCATGGGCACATTCCAGACGCGACGCAAACGCTCGGCCACCAGTCCTGACAACCAGTAGTGGCTGTGGATGAGGTCGTAGGTGCGGTTATGGGCACGGGCATAGTCGAGAACGCCGGCCACGAAGGCGTCGAGATGGTCATAGATGGCTTCGGGGCCCGGCAGCGGTGTTTCCGGACCGGCCGGGATATGGATAACCCGACACTCAGGCCCCAGCTCGTGGCTGATGCGGGGGACACAGGGGTCTTCCGAACGGGTGAACACATCCACCTGATGCCCACGGCGGCCGAAGGTGCGGGCCAGGTCGCGCACATAGACGTTCATGCCGCCGGTTTTTTTGCCGCCCAGGGCCGCCAGCGGACAGGTGTGGACACTAAGCATACAGATACGCATGGGTTGCAAATGGGAACAAATGCGAAAGAGACTCTATCTTTTTGTCATGGCGAGCGGAGCGCTTGCCACGCCTGCCACGAGCATAGCATGGTGGAAGTAATCCCCTCATGTTGCTTAAGAAGACAAGATTGGAGATTGCTTCGTCGCTGCGCTCCTCGCAATGACATTTCAAGTATGTGTCCGAATATTCACAAATCGACGACGAATGGTTGTTTTCATGACAGCAGCATCGACGGCGCCAAAGCGGTATTTGTACACCTCGTTGCCTTGTAAAAAGTCAAAAACGCGATAACCACGGGCAATGGCGTCTTCGATCAGATAGGAATTGAGGACAATACCGGGACTGAGATGAGCATGACGAGATGGGTCGAAACCGGAGTTATAGACCCAAATACGATCATGAAAAGCAAAATTGAAGAACGTTGCCGTCGGTTCGCCTTCGATCTCGATGAAAGCCAGGGCCAGCCAGCCTGCCTGCGCCATGGTTTGGGCCAGACGATGGAAAAAATGGGCCATGGCCGGCGTCATAAAGGCCCTTTTGTCGGCCGAAGCCAGGCGATGCAGGGTGATAAAGCGTTCAACCCAGCGTTCCAGCCCGTCCATCGTGGCGATGGTAAACCAACGCCACGACCCGGCCTCGCGCTCCAGGCGATGGCGTTTGCGGCGCAGCTCGTGACGCTGTTTTTTGTCCAGGCTTTGCAGATAGGCCTCGAAGCTGGAAGGCAAGACGAGATAAGGCGCGACATCCTCCTGTTCAACCACGACCTCCAACCCGGCCTCCCGGGCCATGTCGGCCAACAGGCGATAACTCAGGGACGATTCGTGCAGATTGCACAGGGTGATGACGTCCCACGGCCGGGCCTGATCGCTTTGGAGATAAGATAAAAAACCGCCGTACACGTCGGCTTCATGTCCGGCGGCGATGATGATGTCGAGATAATCGGCCACCTCGGTACAGCCGACCACTTGCCAGTGATGGCGGGGCATGGCGCCGGTGTCGAACAACGGGGCGATGCCCACCAACTCACCATCAGGTCGGCGCCAGGCCAGGAGACGCAAGGCGCCTGTACCCAGGCAATCCCACCAGGTTGTCTGCCATTCCCATGTCAGGAAAACGGAGGGAAAACGGCTGCGCATCACAAGCCCGTTCCATTCCCGGCGTAAAGCGACAAAGCCCTCACGGTCTTCGTACAGGGTGAGATGCAACGAACCGGTGGGAATGGTTACAGGGTTGGGCATGAGTGAACAGACGGGTGGTTGCCACCCGCGCAAGGATCACGGTAACGGTACTTGCATCGAGTGTAAAGCGGGGACCGCCGGGAGACAGTAAGGGCAGTTACGGCGGGGCCGGGCGGCTGCGCAAACCCTGGATGATCCGGATCAGGAGCACGAGGATGACCATGACCACCACCAGCAGCAGGAGGACGAGCAGGCAATTGAGCAGGTTCAGCCCCGAGCGGACCCGGTTCCAAAAGCCCGGTTGGGCGCCGGCAGCGGTGGCGCCGGCGAGCTCACGACGCAGTTGTTCATAGGCCGCGATGGTGGCCAGGATATCCGGCGTGGGTGTCAACGCGGCCTCGCCGACGGTGGGCGGTGTCGGCGTCGGCGTCGCCGTGGTGACGATGGCGGGCGTCTCGGCGGGGGGCGGGGCAAACGTGGGCGGTCCCGGCCATCCGACGGTACCGTCGGCACAGATGGTCAGGGAGACATCGTCCAGGTACATGGCTGCCCGCCCGCTGCCGCCGTTGTTGTAGACATTGAAATACACCGTGATGGTCCGGCCCAGGTAGCGCGTCAGGTCAATTCGTTCCTGCCGCCAGGTGCGGTCGTTGCGGTTGACCCGCCAGAGCACGGCCAGCGTGCGGCCGGTGCGGCCGTCCAGAATGACGGCCTCTTGATAATCGCCGGTTTCGCCGTCGGATTGGGTGTAGTGCCAGAACTCGAGGGAGGCCGTTTTGTAGACCCCGCGTGGCAACGTCACCTTCTGGCGTACCGAGGAGTACGAGATGTAGTTGGGTGCAGCCGGATTGGGGTTGCCCAGAACCACCGAACGCAACCCGCTGTGGGCCTGCGCGGCCGCAAAGCTACCCTGAAGCGTGGTCTGGCCGAAGGTCCAGCCGCCCCATGCCTCAAAGCCGCCGTTGACCAGACATTCCTGGCAGCGGTCACCCGGCGGCGACGGCACCGGTGTGTACGTGGGGGCCGGTCCCGGTGTGGGCGTGGCGGTGACGATGAGGGGCGTGGGCGTGGGTGTAGCGGTGACGACGAGAGGGGTCGGCGTGGGCGTGTTGGTGACGACGATGGGTGTAGGCGTGGCGGTGACGATGAGGGGCGTGGGCGTGGGTGTAGCCGTGACCACGAGAGGGGTCGGCGTGGGCGTGTTGGTGACGACGATGGGCGTGGGGGTATCGGTGACGATGAGGGGCGTGGGCGTAGGGGTGGCCGTGGCCACGAGAGGGGTCGGCGTGGGCGAAGCGGAGG
>Ga0197142_1000484_pt1 | contig 36699 bp, 29 predicted proteins | sample GBS60_MetaG_FD_148614 | JGI IMG/M metagenome (GOLD analysis project Ga0197142, IMG submission 148614) | Sediment microbial communities from Great Boiling Springs, Gerlach, Nevada, United States - GBS 60_MetaG | ecosystem: Environmental > Aquatic > Thermal springs > Hot (42-90C) > Sediment...
CAACTGGGGGACACATAACACTTTGAATGGCACGAGAAATCGAATTTTCCAGCACAGTAAAATCGTTCGACGAAAAATCTCGAACTTCGTTCCCATCTTTATCCCAAACCTTAAATTCCAAAAGTATTGTCGGATAAGTTTCCGGAAAAACTTCGGTGATTTCGACTCTTTGGCTCAAAAGATAATTCATCCAAAGAGGAATTAACACAATAACAAGTAAAAATTTAATTTTATTCATATCTCCCTCCAATTATCAAAAACAATAACACCTTTATTCAATAGGAGTTACAATTTCAATATTAACTGTTCGACAGTAGAAACGCCCTTCGGGCAAGTCATTGTCATAAAGTAAAATCGTTTCGCCAAGACCACGAGCATATCTTGGATCAATTCCCAGCACCTTTGCCGTTTCTTGTGCTCTTCTTAAAGAAAGTTCAAGGTTGGTAGTTTCATTGCCAATTCTGTCTGTGTATCCTTCGATTCTAACAAGGGAATTCGGTTTAATCCTTCTTTTTGCTAATTGTGCAATTTTCAAATTATCTCCGGTTATGGTGAATTGGCCAAAGCCAAACAAAATCAAGCTAAACCGATCAATTTGTTTATCGGCTACTCTTTCGAAAATTTTCTTTTGAATGGTTTGAACCTCCACAGGCAATTCTTGTGTCCTTGACTCCCATCGCTTATTGTCTTTATCTACAACAACAAGTTTATACTTCAAAGGTTCATCAAGTTTTGGTACGTTTCTCTGCTCCAATGCCACATCCCATTCAATAACTTTTGGAATTTCTCCTTGTCCTTCGAAGATTTTAACAATTCCTTGACTCTGCATTGTAACCAACTGCCAACTTTCAACCCCGATCTGGGTTTTAACTTGTGGCTTGAAACGAAACTTTGGCGGATTAACTTCACGCAAAGTATCTTCTACAACTAATGGCTCCAAAATTTGAGGGATATTTGAATATATCTCAACACGACGATTTTCGGCAATACCATCAGGGTCATTAGGATTCGAGGGATTTTCGGGCAAATTCCTTGCTTCGATCTTTATTCTTTCGGGATCAATATTCCAAACATTAACAAAATAATTCCGAACAGCTTCTGCTCTTCGGCGGGATAGTTCTAAATTACCTTTCTCAGTACCTTGGTCGCTATTACAACCAACAATTGTTAGTTCTGATTGGGGAAATTGCAAAACCCTTTTGCCGATTATGTTCAACATATTATGATATATTTCAAGTGTATTGTATCCGTAAAGTTTTCTTGCAGAAAAATCCTTTGTTTCAGCGGTATTAAGTAATTTATATCTCTTTGGGATTTCAGCAGAATTTTCTTCGAAAAACACATAACCCAGAATTGGATGAGTTTGAGTTGAGAGAAACTCTTCAACCTTCAATACAGTAACAGGAAGTTCACGGCCATTTTCATCGAGACTAACAGCTTCAATAGATGCTTCAAGATAAGGTGCAGAAGGTGGCACAGGATAATCAGGCAAAGGTGGCATTATTGGAGGGGCAATTGGCGGTGGAATTCGCTTGATTTTTCGGGGAGCTAATACGAAATTCAACCCTGCAGAAAAAGTAAATGCTTTCCACTCGCTATTCGATGCAAGATCGTTTATCCTAAATCTGACCGAAGCATTAGGTATCAAAAAGAAAGTGCTACTCTGATTCATCGGAAGCCAATAGTTCACCCCTATCCCCACACCCAAAATTAATTGATTAACATTCGGTACTTCGCCTTGATAATGATTCCTAACCCTTGTCCTTTCAATTGCAAATACTCCATACGATGGACTAACAATTTCTTCCTTTTGTTCATAATTATACTTCAAAAGATAGTCAATAGTAGGTCCTAAATGAATTCGAAATTTAGGAGTCAGATTATACGCAATAGACAACTCAGCGGCAAGGGAATTAAAAGTCCCTTCTATTGAATGCTCAAACTCTCCCCAGACGCCTTCCAGCTGGGGAGTCGAAACATATTCTTTCTCGATTTTCGTTAACCTTGCTCCTAAATTTGAATAATTCGCGTTCATTTGCAGTGAAAAAACAGAATTAATTGGCACCGTTAAGAATGCTCCAAAATTATAGTTTAAACCAAAACCTGTCTCGAAACGAGGACAACAGCTTGGAATGTTTGGAAAATCGACCCCTTTGAAATTCGCAGTGTGAAAATTGAGACCACCCGAAAAACCAACGCCAAACGATAACCTATTCGTATATGGCTGGTCGAGGTATTCTGTTGAAAATAAAAAACAATATGAAAGTAAACAAATTAAAACACAAAGAATAAATTTCATCATATATTGCTCCTAAAAAGCATTTAATTCGTTCTTAAAACTAAAATAACAAACTTCGTGATTTACCAAAAAGAAAATTACAAAAAACTTTAAAATCCAAGTAAAAACCCATAAATTATTTTTACACTTTTGATAAAAAATCATAAATTTGTTTTTTAACTAAACATCAAAATGTTAAAACAAACATTAAAATTTTTAAAAGCAATTTCAGACACTCAAAGACTGAGAATACTGGCGTTGTTAAATCAAAGTGAATTATGTGTTTGCGAACTAAGAGAAATTGTTGGTTTCACTATGGCAACAATTTCTCAACATCTTTCTATACTCAAAGACGCAGAAATCGTTGTAGACAGAAAGGAAAAAAAATGGGTATTTTATTCAATTAACTGGGAAGGTTTGGCTAAAGAGTTAAAAGTTTTATTGAAAGAAATTTTAGATCTAATCCAAAGCGATAGGATAATTATTCAGGATATGGAAAAATTAAAAAAACTTGATAAAACTTTACGGTGCTATTTGGCAAATTAAATTTTCAGATTCTTCGAACCTTTATAGAGGAATAGAATTATGGAATTGAAAAAAGAACTCAAAACATTCTTGCTTTTCACCATTTTATTTTCTATTTTTTACTTTCTCCCGATTGGAATACCAAGGTTCAACAATGCAATATTTGAATCGCTTGAATTAACAAAATGGTATGCTCGAGAACACGTTTTATTGTGCTTAATTCCCGCCTTTTTCATTTCGGGTGCAATCAGCGTTTTTATCAAACAAGCAACCGTTTTAAAATATTTGGGTAGCAAATCAAACCGAGTCGTTGCCTACTGTGTTGCTTCTATTTCGGGGGCGATTCTTGCGGTTTGCTCTTGCACCGTGTTGCCGTTGTTTGCTGGGATTTACAACCAAGGCGCAGGAATTGGTCCCGCAACTACTTTCCTATATTCCGGTCCAGCAATAAATGTACTGGCAATTATCTTAAGTGCAAAAGTTTTGGGATTGGAGCTCGGCTTCGCTCGTGGAATTTTTGCCATTTTCTTTAGCATCATCATTGGATTGATAATGGAATTCTTATTCAAAAAGGATGAGGTCGCGAGATTAAACGATATTCCCACACAGGTCGAAGATAAAAAAGGCGAACGTAAACTCTGGCAAGATACATTATTCTTTGTATCCCTCGTAGGTATACTTGTTTTTGCTAATTGGGGAAAAACTGATGAAAATTCCGGTTTATGGTATAACATTTTCTTTCATAAATGGACCATCACAGCCTTCTTTTCGGCTTTGCTTGGTTTTATTTTAATAATCTGGTTCAAAGCTAATTGGAAACTAATTTTAGCCTCTCTTTTAGTAATTGTGATAACTCAAATTTTATTTTCAAATGTGTTGATTACCTTTTCTATTGGAGTTGTTTGTCTTTTAATTGTTCTTGCAATGGGTAATGAAGAATTAAAAAACTGGTTATATTATACTTGGGATTTCACCAAACAAATTCTACCATTGCTATTTATTGGAGTTTTAATTGCGGGATTTGCTTTTGGAAGGCCAAATCATGAAGGAATTATACCGAACCAATGGGTCTCTGAAATTGTAGGGGGAAATTCTCTGTTTTCCAACTTTTTTGCCTCTGTCATCGGAGCCTTTATGTATTTCGCCACTCTTACAGAAGTACCAATTGTTCAAGGACTTATTGGAAGCGGGATGGGAAAAGGTCCAGCTCTTGCTCTTTTACTTTCAGGGCCGGCATTATCGCTTCCAAGTATTCTTGTAATTCGAAGTGTCTTAGGAACCAAAAAGACACTTGTATATATTCTTCTTGTCATAATATTTTCTTCCTTTATCGGTTTTGTTTTCGGAACGCTATGATATAATATAGGAGAGTATTGAGATGAAAACATTAAAATATTTCCTTTTATTATCAATAATTTCCTTCATAATGCCTCGATTGGTTCTTGCAAAAGAAACTCAATCGAAACTCAGAATCGATGTACTTTACTTCCACGCTACGATACGTTGTGAAAGCTGTCTTTTAATTGAAAGACAATCTCGTGAAATAATAGAACAAGAATTTTCCAAAAACTTGAAAGAAGGAACTCTTAAATTCCATTCACTTGATTTCCAGGACGAGCAAAACAGCGAACTTGTCGAAACATACGAAATTGAAACTCAAACCCTTGTCGTTCGAATGACTACTGATAATAAAGTTATTAAGTGGAAAAAATTAGAAAAAATATGGGATTATTTAAATAATTACGAAAAATTTCGTCAATATATCATCAGAGAAATAAATGAATACTTAAAGGAAGTTGAATATGGCAAAAGTAATAATTAAAGTTTTAGGCCCCGGCTGTCCTAAATGCCAAACATTAGAACAAAAAGTCCGCGAAGTTGTTAAAAAAAATAATTTCGACGCCGAAGTTATCAAAGTAGAAAATCTTATGGATATTATGAAATATGGCGTTATGATTACGCCAGCACTAGTAATTAATGAAAAACTTTATTCAAGCGGAACACCACTTCCAAGTAGCGACCAATTGACAAACTGGATTAAACAACATTTTGAATAAAGTAATTATTAATGTTTTTTCAGTTCCTGCAATGTAAGGAAAAACTGTATTATTTTCTAAAATAAACCATTAAATTAGGTTCAATTTCATCATTTGGTATCTCAAAAGTATCTCTCAAAATCGATTAAGACCTTTACTATCTTCCCTTTTCGTCTAGTTTCAACTGACAAATAATTCATAAATTTGCTTTTTTTAAAAGAAAAAAAATGAGTTTTCCAAAACGCACTGCAACTTGCGGTGAGCTCCGCGTAAGCGACGAAGGGAAGGACGTTATCCTTAATGGCTGGGTGGCAAATATTCGGAATATGGGGGGCTTAGTATTTATCGATATTCGCGACCGCTATGGTATTACCCAGTTGGTTATTGTCCCCGAAGAGAAACCAAAACTCGCAGAAAGAATTAAAGAGCTCAAACCAGAATTCGTCATTTGGGCAAAAGGAAAAGTTCGACGAAGGGAAAATCCTAATCCTAAAATTCCCACTGGATTAATCGAAATTGAACTCGAAGATTATGGAATTTTAAATCGTTCAGAACTTCCCCCCTTCGAAATTTCCGACCTTGTTGAAGTTTCCGAAGATACAAGGCTCCGCTATCGTTTCCTCGACTTACGAAGACCCTCGGTTCAAAAAAGGTTCGTTGTTCGGAACGAAATTTACCAAATAATACACAAATATTTCCACGAAAAAAACTTTGTTGAAATTGAAACGCCATTTTTGACTAAATCCACCCCAGAAGGAGCCAGGGATTTTTTAGTTCCTTCTCGACTCCACAAAGGGAAATTCTATGCTTTACCCCAATCCCCACAACTTTATAAGCAAATCTTAATGATTTCAGGTTTCGACCGCTATGTTCAAATCGTTAAATGCTTTCGCGACGAAGACTTACGAAGCGACCGCCAACCCGAATTCACCCAAATTGATCTCGAAATGTCGTTTGTCGATAGAGATGATATTATCTCAATTACCGAAGGATTATTTGCACGCTTATGGCAAGAAATACTCGGCATCAACATTCTACCACCTTTCAATCGCCTAACCTACTATGAGGCAATGACCCGATTTGGTAGTGATAAACCCGATTTGCGTTACGAGTTCGAACTTATTACTTTAACAAACATTTTAGAACAAACAGATTTTAAAATTTTCCAGGAAACAATTGCATCCGGTGGAATAATCGCCGGGCTCAACGCAAAAGGGTGTGGCAATTATTCACGAAAACAAATTGATGAGCTTACGGAACTAACTAAAAAGTTCGGTGGCAAAGGGCTAATTTGGTTCAAAAAAGCCGATGGGGTTATATCTTCTCCAATTGCAAAATTTCTTTCAGAAGGTATTATCAACCGATTGCAACATGAAGCCAGGATCGAAGATGGTGATCTGTTGTTAGTTGTCGCCGACCAATGGGAAAAGTGTTACTCAATCCTTGGAGCTTTGCGCAAAGAAATCGCTTTGCAAACAGGAGTAATTGAAAAAGTTAAAGATAAATTTTCGTTCCTTTGGGTTATCGATTTCCCACTTTTCGAATACGATGTAGAAGAAAAGCGTCTTGTAGCTAAACACCACCCATTCACTTCACCAATGGACGAAGATCTTGACCTATTGGAAAGCCAACCTTTAAAGGTCAGGGCAAAATCATATGATATCGTGGTTAATGGAGAGGAAATTGGTGGTGGCAGCATCCGTAACCACAAACCCGAGATTCAGGAAATTATTTTCCGCTTGTTAAATCTAACTGAAGATGATATTCGAAATAAGTTCGGGTTTTTACTCGAAGCTTTGAAATTTGGCGCACCTCCACACGGTGGTATTGCAATTGGATTAGATAGATTAGTTATGACTTTGACCGGTACCGACAACATTCGCGACGTAATTGCATTTCCTAAAACCACAAGCGGATTATCATTGATGGAAAATTGCCCATCGACAGTCGACGAAACACAGTTGAAGGAACTAGGAATTAAATTGGCAGAATTATAATTCGATCCTGAAAACGCCCCCTTTAAACAGGAATAACTTTGTTTCTTTTGTTTTTTTTAATTTTAAACTTTTATTTTTAGGAAAATAAATATAAAAAATGAGATGGTCAAAAATTGAACCTGCGCAGCGAACTTATGGTATTACTTATGCAATAAGGGATATTGTAGTACTCGCCGAGCAAATAGCAAAAACAGGTCGCAAAATGCTTTATTTAAATATAGGCGACCCGAATGCATACGACCACAGAACACCCAGACAAATTATCGAAGCAGTTTACAAAGCAATGCTCGAAAACAAAAATGGATATTCCCCTTCGTCAGGGATTAAAATCGCGCTCGAAGCAATCGAAGAAGACGCTCGCCGAAAAGGTATTAAAAACATTCAAGACATTTTCGTAACAACTGGAGCAAGCGAGGCAATCGAAATTTGTTTAACTGCTCTTTTGAACCCAGGCGAAAATGTATTAATCCCCGAGCCAGGGTATCCACTTTACTCCGCAATACAGAGCAAACTTGAGCTCGTAGCAAATCCTTATTACCTGGATGAATCAAACGGATGGCAGCCCGACATCGATGATATTAAGAAAAAAATCAACAAAAAGACAAGGGCAATTGTTTTAATCAACCCAAATAACCCCACTGGGGCAGTTTTTTCGAAAGAAAACCTCGAAGAGATAAGCAAATTAGCACTAGAACATAATCTGGTAGTTTTTGCCGACGAGATTTACGATAAACTTCTGTTTGATAATGCAAAACATATTTCTATTGCAGCTCTTACTGATGAACTTCCTTGCATTACTTTTTCTGGACTCTCGAAAAACTACATTGCTCCTGGTTTCCGTATTGGTTGGGGGGTAGTTTCTGGGCCTAGAAATTTGTTAGAAGGTTATATCGATGCAATTAATAAAATCTTGCGGGCAAGGCTTTGTGCAAACCACCCCATTCAATATGCAATACCTGTTGCACTTTTGGGAGACCAAAGCCATATAGTCGAAATGAACTCCATATTAGAACGACGCAGAAATATCGTATTAGATAAAATTTCCAGGATACCCGGAATTAGTCTTGTCGAACCTCACGGAGCATTCTATGCTTTCCCTTCAATAGAAGTAAAAGACGACAACCACTTTGCAATCGAATTGATGAAGGAAACAGGAGTTGTGGTTGTTCCCGGACAGGGCTTTGGACAAAAGCCTGGCACCAGCCACTTTCGAATCGTCATCCTTCCACCCGAGGAAATTCTTTCGGAAGCATTCGAACTGATTGGAAATTTTTACAGAATGTATAAAGAAAAATACGAATGAAAACTATCAAACCAAAATTGGCAATCGTTGGATATGGAAAAATGGGCAAAGAAGTTGAACTTCTTGCCCTTGAAAAAGGATTTACAATAACAAATATTTTCGACATCCATAATCCTTTATCATACGAGGAACAATACAATTTTGATGTTGCAATCGAATTTACAACTCCTGAATCTGTTCTTGAAAACGTTAAGCTCCTTGCTCGTTTAAAAAAAAACATTGTAATCGGAACAACTGGATGGTACGATAAAATTTCAGAAGTTAAGGAAATTGTCGAAACCGAAAGTATTGGAGCAATTTACAGCCCTAACTTCTCCATTGGAGTTGCTATACTTTTCGCAATAATCAACGAAGCCTCGAAAATTATTAATCATTTCGAGGATTATGACATCATTGTCGAAGAAATTCACCATAAACATAAAAAAGATTATCCAAGCGGAACTGCATTAAAAATTGCTAAGGTAATACTTCAAAATGTAGGAAGAAAAAAAAGGATAACAACTGATTTATTACCCGATAATGGCGAAGTCTTAAGAATTGCTTCTCTTCGAGTGGGCGAAACTTTTGGAGTACATAAAATTTTAATTGATTCCGCTTTCGACACAATCGAAATAACTCATACATCAAAAAATCGGAAAGGATTTGCTTTAGGGGCATTGATAGCTGCTCAAATTATTTTCAACAAAAAAGGGTTTTACGAATTCAATCTGGAAAGCATTGTAAATAACTTTGGTTATTAAGAATATCAAATGAACCATCGATTTGCTGCCCCGCCAGGGTTCGAACCTGGAGTCTTCTGATCCAGAGTCAGACGTGTTGCCAGTTACACCACGGGGCAAAATTTTAATATACAAAATTACAAAAAAAATTTAAATTTCATCCATTTTTAACCAAAGGTATTTTTATAAATTTGAGATTGTATTTTTTCCTTATATTAAGATATGAATAAAGAAGAAATAATAAATTGGTTTTCGACAGAAAGGGATAAAAAAACACCCATAAAAATCCCTGAAGAAATTTTTTCGCAAATCACAAACGAAATTGCCGATGAAATTGTTAAACTTTTTGCAAAAGATACTCTATTCTACCTCCCGGAAAAGGAAATAAAATTTTTCGAATGGCTTAAAAAAAATGACTACGAAATATGGAAAGATTTATGGGGCGATGTCGAAGAAGAACCTTACGTTGTATCAATTTCGTTTTTACCCTTGATGCTCAAAAAGTTCAGCGGGTTCCCAATTTGTGATTTAACAAACAACGAAAATTACTATTTTACAAAAGAAATGATTGTTGAAAAGACTTCCCATTTACTATTGGAGACACTCCGCGATAAATACCTTCGACAAGAACCATTGTCAATTGCCCATGCCCTTCTATTGGAAATTTCTGTCTCCCCTGTGGACATTTGGCATTTTGCATACTATCACAATATATCAATCCAAGAAGCAAAGGCAGCTGTTAATGAACTTGTGGAAGATAATCTTATTATCCATCTCAAAAAAGCTGAAGAAATTGCCGATTTTGTTCAATTCGAATGAAGTATTATGTACAATAGTGAAACCAGAACAAAAATTGTAGCAACAATTGGTCCAGCGTCTTCAAACATTGATACTATTTGCAATATGATTGAAATGGGAATGGACGTTGCTCGTTTGAATTTTTCGCATAGTTCCCACGAAACCCATTTGAAAAATATCCAAATGATAAGAACTGCCGAAGAAAAAACGGGTAAAAGAATCGGAATTTTGCAAGACCTCCAAGGCCCCAAAATGCGTATTGGAAAAGTTGAAAACGACTCTATCACACTTTGGGAAGGTAAGGAATTTATTATAACAACTGAAAATTTACCCGTCGGAAACAATCAAATTGTTTCGACCAACTTCAATGAAATAATTTCCCAGGCGACCCCAGGCGCAACGATTTTACTCGATGATGGTTATATTATTCTTGAAGTTATTAAAGTTGAAAGCCATAATGTTATAACCAAAGTTATCAAAGGTGGAAAATTATCAAGCAATAAGGGACTTATTATTCCTCGAACAAAATCAACCACACCAGCAATTACTGAAAAAGACATCGATGATTTGAAATTCGGTATTCAAAATGGGGTCGACATTGTGGCTCTTTCTTTCGTTAGGTCTGAAAAAGACATCATCGAACTCCGTAGTATGATGAAATTGTATGGCAAAATTCTCCCTATTGTAGCAAAAATCGAAAGACAAGAAAGTTTGGAACACTTGGAATCAATCATTAAAGAAGCCGATGGAATTATGGTCGCTCGTGGCGATTTGGGTTTGGAGATTGAAGCCGAAAAGGTTCCTCTTCTCCAAAAAGAAATCATCCGAAAATGCAGATTTTTTGGGAAACCCGTAATCATTGCAACTCAAATGCTGGAATCAATGATTAACAACCCCCGGCCAACACGTGCCGAAGCAAGCGATGTTGCCAATGCTGTTCTCGACGGTGCAGATGCTCTGATGCTTAGCTCCGAAACCAGTATTGGGAAATATCCCCTCGAATCCATTGACTATATGAACAGAATAATTTTCGAGGCCGAAAAGGATATCTCTTTCAAAACTAAATCCAAACAGGACACAATTTCTTTAACAAGTGAAATCTACGATGCTATTGCAAATGCCGGGACCGTTCTTGCTGAACAAATTAATGCCAGAGGAATAATTGCCCTAACAAAAAATGGCTTTACTGCAATGAATCTTGCTAAATACAGACCCAATGTTCCAATTTATGCTTTTACCGAAAATCCAGATGTTGTTCGCAAATTATCCTTTGTTTGGGGTGTTAAAAGCCTCTACTATCCCCACAATGAAAACGAATTTTCTGTTAACGATTTAAGTGATTTTATAAAAAATGAGAAGATTGGAAATAGCAAAGACCTTTTTGTTGTTGTTGCTTGTTCCTCCCCAAGCTCAAAAAATAGTGAAAATCAAATTAAAATTTTAAGAGTGATATAAAGAAAAATTTTAAGCTTTTATTGATTTAAGTCTTACTTCAAATTTGCTAATTATTAAACTTTTTTGTTAAATTGCTACTAATTGATATTGGAAAATAATTATGAAACTTGGTGTGTTATTTATTGAGAATGAGCAATCAGTGATTAAGGAGCTAATTCAAAATGTTATTCCATTACAGGAAGAATGGAATGTTTATTTTGCCGAAACAGGCGATAGAGCGTTGCAAATTTTAGCTGATAACCAAATTGATTTTGTTTTTTCTAACCCATCGATTACTTGTTCCGACGGCGCCAATGTACTTTCGGAAGTAAAAAAGATTTTCCCCGAAACTATCCGTTTTGCACTTGTACCCAATCTGGAACATAGTACAATCGCTCAAATTAGCCAATTTGTCCATCAATTCGCTACTCCACCTTATTCAACAGAAAGTTTAAAACAGCGAGTCGAAAGAGCAAATAATCTTCAAAAAAATCTTAAAAATCCCACTATTATCGATTTAGTAAAAAATACCACATCTTTACCTTCATTGCCAGAAATCTATATACAAATAGAACAGGAAATTATTAAACCCGACTTTTCTTTACAAAAAATCGCAGCTTTAATTTCAAAGGACCCTAACTTAACTTCCAAAATTTTGCAAATTGTTAATTCAGCTTTTTTTGGTCTTCAGCGTGAAATCACTAATATAAACTTTGCTCTTTCTTATCTCGGCATTAATGTCATTAAGTCACTAATTTTCTATATACATTTATTTGCAAATTTTAAAGTCACACCCGAAAATAAAAAATACCTTGAGCAAATCTGGAAACACAGTTTGGTGGTTGCCTCGAACGCTTTTCATCTTGCACAAAAATACCTCACAAATAAGTATGACATTGATAGTGCCTATACCGCTGGTGTACTTCACGATATAGGAAAATTTGTTCTTTTAAATACTTTCAACTATCCCCAGAATATCTTTTTGTTGACAGAACAAAAAATGATAGACAATTACGAAGCTGAAATGGAAATTTATTCTTGCAGCCATGCAGATATTGGGGCTTATCTACTCGGACTCTGGGGATTTCCTCTTACAATCATTGAAGCGGTTTCCTATCATCATAATCCCTCTTTGCTTGGGAAAGAACAACTTACTCTTGCAACTATTGTCCATATAGCCGATTTTCTCTATTATGTTCCCAGATTAGATGTTGATCACATTTTAAATCTTAATTTTGAAAAGCACTTGCTACTCTCGATAGATTATTTTAAAACTTTAAGGCAAATAAAGTATAAATAAAATAAACTTAAATTATGGACAAAACTTTATGTGTTTTTTTCTCTACGGAAAGAACTTATTTTGCAATCGTGACACCAAGCCCAAAAGGTATGGAACTAGATTTTATTGCTACAACATCCGAACCTATTGATCTCGAAAATCTTGATAGTACCTATTCCCACAAAGGATTGGAAGAATTTTACGAAATAGCAAAAGCTATTAAATCGGATTACGACACAATTAATTTTGCAATACCAATAGAAAACACGATTGTAAGTGAATTCCCTGCCCGACCAAATATTACTAATGATGAAATAATGTCCATAATCAACATTGAAATTCGCCAAAACTACCCACTATTTAATCCACAAGAATTTCCGACTTATTTGTTCGAACTCTCACCCCGCAAAAATCAACCATTTTACTTGTCGATAATCATCCCTAAACTTGTCTTCAAAAACCTTAAAACAATTGCTAATAAATTGAACAAACCTGTTCAGAGAATTGAAATTAGTCAAATTAGTGCTCAAAATGCTTTTCTTTATAATTACCCCGAAGAGCAAACAAAAATTTCTGCTCTTTTAAATATATCGGATAAATTCGTTGACTTTAGTTTGTTGAACGGCTCAAATTTCATTTGGTATTCTTTGATAAAATTTAATTCTCCCGATGAAATACCCCAACTTATCAATGATAAAATCAACGAATTATCAAAAGTAATAAATTTTCAAATTGATTCAATGTATTTATTCGGGTTTGGTCTCAGCAAAATTTTATTCAATGAAATTTCAAATTCTTTTTCAAATAAAAGTTCGATAATTAAACGGCTAAATGCTTTTAGGATGTTCACCACAAAAGCTGACGAAACAACAAGAACCATATGCGCTCGCTTATCCCATCACTTCCCAGCCTGTATTGGTTGCGCAATTCCCGATTATCATAAAAGAATTAAAATATACTGATGAGAATTGTTGGGGGCAATTTTAAAGGAAAGAGGTTACAAAAAAAATTAAATAAAAATATTCGACCAACATCGGAGTTTGTACGGGAAGCAATTTTTAACATTTTGGAAAATAGTTTAGACTTACCCAACACGAATGCCTTAGACCTATTTGCAGGCACTGGACTTTTGGGTATCGAAGCATTAAGTCGCGGAGCAGAATTTTGCCATTTTGTCGACAAAAGCAAATCGGCAATAGAAATACTCAAATCCTTCTTGGAAGAGTTAGCAATTGAAAAAAGCCAATACAAAATAACCCATTCCGACGTTTTTTCGTTTTTAAATACATACAATAACCCTCGAAAATTCGATGTAGTATTTGCTGATCCTCCCTACGAAAGTAATCTCTTAAAAAAACTCGTTGAAGATACCAATTTGGAAAAAGTTGCCAAAAAAGGCACAATTTTTGTTATCGAAACTCATTCTAAATTTAGTTTCCAAAATGTTGATAATTTTAAGATACTTCAGAAAAAAATCTATGGAGACACGAAAATTTTTTTCTTTGAGTATAAATAATTTGCAAAGGTGATTTATGGGGCATAAAGAGAAAAACAAAGAAAATGAGCACGAACCCATCCCAAAATACAACGAAAAAGGAAAACTGCACAAAAAATTTTATGAACAGGAACTTGCAAAACTTCAAACTGAACTCGTAAAATTGCAATACTGGGTAAAATACAAAGGTTTAAAGGTAGTAATTATTTTCGAAGGGCGCGACGCAGCGGGAAAAGGTGGAACCATTAAACGAATCACCGAGCCATTGAATCCACGCGGTTGTCGTGTTGTAGCTTTGGAAAAACCCTCCGACCGCGAACGCACTCAATGGTATTTTCAGCGATACGTTGCCCATCTTCCCTCGGCTGGGGAAATTGTCATTTTCGACCGAAGCTGGTATAACCGTGCAGGCGTCGAACGAGTTATGGGGTTCTGCACAGAGGAAGAGTATTGGGAATTCCTACGCTCTTGCCCCGAGTTCGAAAAGATGCTTATCCGCAGTGGTATTATACTTTTAAAATACTGGTTTTCTATAAGCGACGAAGAACAAGAGAAAAGATTCCGCGAAAGAGCTACCGACCCTCGGAAACGCTGGAAACTTTCTGAAATGGACCTGGCAAGCTGGGACAAATGGGTCGAATACTCGAAGGCGAAAGACGAAATGTTCAAATATACTGATACCAAAATTTCCCCCTGGTATTGTGTCAATGCCAACGATAAAAGAAAAGCTCGATTAAATTGCATTGCCCACATCCTTTCTATGATTCCTTACGAAGACGTAACCCCAAAACCGCTCGAACTTCCACCGAGAAAGATCGACAACTCATATGTTCGTCCTCCTATTCAGGAATTTACATATGTTCCGGAAATCTACTAAAATTTAATGAAGGTCTACGAAAAACTTCTCAAAATTCAAGTATCCAAAAATTCAAGACTTTGTGTGGGACTTGACCCCAGAATTGAGCTTCTACCTAAACCATTCAAAAAAAAACTCAGGGATTTACTAAAGTTCCTTGAAATTATTATTGAAATTACACATCCATTTGCTTGTGCATATAAAATCAACTTCGCTTTTTTCGAACAATATGGTTCCAAAGGACTTCGTTTAATTGAATCAATTAAGAAAACGATACCTAATGATATTATTACAATAGCAGACGTTAAACGTTCCGATATTGGTTCTACCTCCCAGGCTTATGCCAAAAGCATATATTCTCATTTCGGCTTCCACTCTGCTACTCTTAACCCATACCTTGGGATAGATTCATTGCTTCCATTTTTTGAATATGAAGACCGTTTAAACTTTGTTTTAATTTGCACTTCCAACCCTGGCTCTGCTGACTTCCAAAAAATCAAAGTTGGTGACCTTTTCTTTTTCGAAATTGTTTTAGACAAACTTGCTACTTTCTATCCAAGCGAAAATCTCGGACTTGTTGTTGGAGCCACCAACACCAAAGAGTTTAAAATTGTTCGTGAAAAATGTCAAAGTAACTTTATCCTTGCTCCTGGTATCGGTGCTCAGGGTGGAAATTTGAGTGAAATACTTGTTACGAACCAGAATTTCCCTCTTTTGGTCAATGTTTCACGAGATATTATTTTCGCAGGTTCAAATGAAGATTTTGAAACACAAATCCTTAACAAAACAAAGTATTATTTTGAACAATTAAAAATAGTAAAATGAAAGAAAATCCAAATGAAATCATTTGGCAAAAGAAAATACACCAATTTATTTCGGACCCTTCAAAAGTGTTTAAAACATTAAATGGAAACCGATTGCAATTCCTTTCGCCCGGAAAGATAAATAAAAATCACGGCCCCGATTTCCTGGATGTCGCTATTCTTATTAACAGCAATGTCTTAATATGTGATTGCGAATTTCATATTAAAGCTTCGGATTGGATTAACCACAAGCACTCATTCGACCCAAAATATTCAAACGTCGGATTACACGTTGTTTTCGAAAACGATATAATGCTCAACGAAAATTTCGAGACAATAGTTGTTGACCCCAAAAAGCTTCCCGAAACGAAAGAGGACGTACCCATAACAGAAAACGAGTACATCGATACCATTGATGAACTCCAAAACTATGCACTTTTAAGACTGCTTCGGAAAACCGCTGAAGCAAAGATATTAAGAAACTCAATGCCACTGAAAGATGCTTTGAATATTTCTATAAAAAACTATTTTTACAAATATCTTTCAAAGCGACATCGCCCCGTTTACAAAAATATTAACGTTGATGATTATGCTAATGCTTTAACAAATTCTGAACTTCTAAAATTTCTTATTGATATACAAAACAATGAACAATTCAACATCACAGATCGTTTCTATTCTATGATGAAAACCCGAATACATAACGAGGGCAACCATTTACGGCGAGAGATTCTTTTGAATTGTGTACTTCCGCTTGCTCTTGCTATTGCAAACGAGGAACAAAGAATCAGTCTATTCGTTTGGTTTTGGTCAACTCCAGCTTTAAATTCTTATGGAATATTAACAACAAAGTTCAAAAACATCCCACAAAACTTTATCTGGCAACAGCAAGGTATGTTGGAAATTCTATACAATTTTGGAAAGAAAAGCAAAATTTCACCACAAAATTTCCTTAAAATCGGTGAAGTTTTGAATTTCTTTCAAGTTGGGAAACCACCATTCCCAAGTTGAAAATTTATAAATAATTAAGAACTTTGTTTGAACATTTTATAAGAGAAATTTCCTTAAATATGTAAATTTTTTGTTAACAAATAATTAAAATCAATGTATTATTTAGCGGTTCTTTTTTCGACAAAATATCTTACTAAGTCCTTGAAATACAATTTTAAAAAAGAAACAAGTCTTTTTTGGTAAAATTTTCAAAATTTTCATTTGAATATTTCAAAAAAATAACAGAAATTAGTTCAACAAGGTAAATCAAAAATTTTAATTTCGATTTACCTTGTCCTTTTTTGTCAAATTTTTGGAGGAAAAGGAGGGAATGAATTATACTGATTTGTTTAAAGAAATTTCAGCTGATGAAAATGATAGTAGCCAGGACAACAAAATTGAATTTGAAAATCGATGGAAGAAATTTATGCGTTTCATCAAAAATAACGTTTCGACTCACATTTTTCGAATTTGGTTCATTCCCTTGCATCCAATTAAATACGAAAATGACGAAATACTTGTCGAAGTTCCTTCGCAATTTTACAGCGAATGGCTGGATCAACACTATTACTCCCTTATTCGAGCAGGTCTGGAAAGATTTTTCACACCCGACACAAAACTCAAATACCAAGTGGTTGTCGATACAACAAATCCCGAAGAATCTAAGATTAAAATTCCAAGCTCGGACGAACAAAAACAAGAGCTTATACGAAAAAATATTAATCAAAACAATAACCATAACCCCAATCTAGTCAAACATTTTACCTTCGATAATTTTGTTGTTGGCGATAGCAACCAATTTGCCTTTTCTTCTTGCTATGCTGTCGCTCAAAATCCTTTCACAACCAAATACAACCCGCTGATCATCTATGGCAACACAGGCCTGGGTAAAACTCATCTAATCCAAGCTATAGGAAATTACATTTTAATGAATTTCCCGTTTATCCGAGTTCTTTACTCAACAAGCGAAAACTTTGCAAATAGTTTTATCGATTCCTTAAAAAACAATAATATGAACGAGTTTGTTCAACTTTATCGTAATGTAGATGTACTTCTCATAGATGATATTCAATTTTTCCAGAATAAAGGCAAAATACAAGAACACTTTTTCCACACTTTTAATTCTTTGCATCAAGCAGGTAAACAAATAGTTTTAACCAGCGACAAGCAACCAAAAGATTTAAAAGACTTAGACGAAAGATTAATAAGTCGTTTCCAATGGGGACTACTTGTGGATATTCAACCACCGGAGCTCGAAACCCGAATTGCAATTACAAAAATGAAAAGCGAAAAAGAAGGGCTGGAATTATCACAGGATGTGATTGAATTCATCGCTCAAAATGTTACTTCGAACATTCGAGAAATTGAAGGTGTAATTGTAAGCCTAATTGCTCAGGTTGCTTTTGGAAGCAAAAAGCCCACAATTGATTTAGTTCGTGAAATTCTTCGAATTAAACATATTAAAACTTCAAAAATTATAACAATCGATAAAATCAAAAATGCTGTTGGTCATTTTTTCAATCTTAACCCGAGCGACTTGGAATCGAAATCAAGAAAAAAAGAAATTGTTGTTCCAAGACAATTGGCAATGTATATTGCCAAAGAGCTTACCAACTCTACACTTGAAGCTATAGGAAAACATTTCGGAAATCGCGACCACACTACAGTTCTACATTCAATAAATATTGCTGAACGAAATATTCTTATAGATGAAAGAATAAAATCTGCCTATGAATTCATCACCCGAAAATTAATCTGATTTATGCCTTCGAAAATTAACGAACTTTTTAAAAGGAGTGTTTTAAAATATATTTCATTAATCTTAGGAGTGCTTTCAGCTACATTCGGACTCAAATCATTTCTTTTGCCCAACAAGTTTATCGATGGTGGTATAACAGGCATCTCGATGCTGAGTTCCGTTCTTTCGGGCATTCCTCTTGCTGTTTTTATAATAATTTTAAATTTACCATTCATTATTTTAGCCTATTCATTTATTTCTCGCGACCTCTCAATCAAAGCAATTGTTGGTATAAGCTGCCTTTCTTTGTCCCTGTTTATTATTCCCTTTCCAGTGTTAACATACGATAGGCTTTTAGTTGCAGTTTTTGGAGGCTCTTTTTTAGGTGCTGGTATAGCTTTTGCAATTCGTGGTGGAGGCGTTATAGATGGCACTGAAATCCTCGCAATCTTTTTAAGCAGAAAACTCCATACTACAGTGGGCGATATTATACTCATAATTAATATTATAATTTTTTCTCTTGTCGCTATACTTCTTGGTGTTGAAACTGCTTTTTACTCAATTTTGACATATCTTTCAGCTTCTAAAACAACTGATTTCATCATCGAAGGCATCGAAGAATACATTGCTGTAATAATTGTTTCTGAAAAATCAAAAGAACTACGAGAAGCAATACTTTTTAACTTAGGCCGGGGAGCTACAATCTTTTTAGGCCAAAGAGGTCTTGGCAACAATGAGTCTGGTCCTTCTAATACCGAAATTATTTATACTGTTTTAACACGACTCGAGTTACCTAAACTTACAGCCGAAATAAAAAGAATCGATCCATCGGCTTTTGTGGTTATGCACAAAGTAAAAGATACAATTGGTGGATATATTAAAAAACGACCTCAAAAAGTTATTTAGAACATATATTTACTTTTAAATTATATAATGGAAGAGCAAAGCCAAAAGCGTGCTGTATTAACGGTATCGGTGATTACTGCATTCCTAACAGCATTTCTTGGTAGCTCTGTAAATGTCGCTCTTCCATCGATTGAAAAGGAATTCCAGATAAATGCTGTTTCTCTTGCCTGGATCTCGTCTTCGTATTTGCTTGCCACCGCTTCGTTCCTTTTGCCTTTTGGTCGAATTTCCGATTTGATCGGAAGGAAAAAAACCTTTCAAATTGGATTAATATTTTTTTCCTTCTTTTCTTTCCTCTGTGGATTTGCTCCCAACATTCAATCTCTGATTGTTTTACGCATTTTGCAAGGCCTTGGCTCTGCAATGATATTTGCAACAAGTAATGCAATTATTACTTCTGTTTTTCCACAGGGCGAGCGGGGTAGGGCTATGGGTCTGGCAGTTACAGGTGTCTATTTTGGTTTGACCATAGGCCCACTTCTCGGTGGAATTCTAACTCATAATATTGGCTGGCGCACTTTATTCTTTTTAAATCTACCAATCGGATTTCTCCTTTCTTACATTACATACACAAAACTTCCAAGCGAATGGGCCGACGCTAAAGGAGAAAAGTTCGACTTTCTCGGTTCTTTAATATACATTGCTGGCTTGGTGCTTTTGTTGCTTGGCTTCTCCAAAATCCAAACACATTTCGGAAAAATATTCATAATACTTTCTGCAATTCTCTTTTTTCTTTTTATGATTATCGAAAATAAAATTGAACAACCAGTTTTAAATACAGCCCTTTTCCGAAAGAATCTGACTTTTGCTTTTTCCAATCTCGCTGCGTTAATTAATTATAGTGCAACATTTGCAGTTAGCTTTTTGCTAAGCCTCTACTTGCAATACATCAAGGGATTATCGGCTCAGTCGGCTGGGTTTGTGCTGGCAATACAACCCGTGGTGCAAGCAACCTTCTCTTCATTTGCAGGCAAACTTTCCGACAGAATCGAACCACGCTACGTTGCCACTTTCGGTATGTTCCTTACAAGCCTTGGTTTATTTGCTCTTTCATTTATTTCTTTTAATACTAATTTGTTTTACATCTTTTTTTCACAAATCCTTTTAGGTCTTGGCTTTGCATTTTTTTCCTCACCTAACACCAATGCGATTATGAGTTCGGTCGATAAACGATTCTTGGGCACTGCTTCGGCAATTGTTGGAACTATGAGACTCATTGGTCAAACTTTGAGCCTTGGTATAGTTACCCTATTCTTTTCTCTTTATCTTGGCGGGACCCAAATTACCTCCACATTATATCCAGAGTTTCTAAACATCACCCAAATTCTTTTCATTGGGTTCGCAGTTATTTGCAGTTTAGGAATGATAGCCTCGTTGGCCCGAGGGAACATTAACTAAAGTGCCCGGAACAGGAATCGAACCTGCACGGCTTTGCAGCCACTGCGCCCTGAACGCAGCGCGTCTACCAGTTCCGCCATCCGGGCAGTTGCGGAGAGTGAGGGATTCGAACCCCCGGAAGGATTACTCCTTCAACGGTTTTCGAGACCGCCCCGTTCGACCACTCCGGCAACTCTCCTCGATTACAAAATTATAAAATTTGTTCGACTTCTATTGGCTCTTATCTAAATAGTATCAGCCTATTAGCAATTCTGTTATTACCAATTACAACTTCAACAATATATATTCCATTTGCGAAATTCGACAAATCAAGCATTTTCTCATTTACAGGCACTTCGTAATTGTATCGTACTAATTCTCTACCAGTTAAGTCACGAATTAATAACTCGGATATTCCCCTTGCCCCATTCGTCATAAACTCTACAAAATTGCTAGCAGGATTTGGATAGATCTTCAAGGTTTCATTCTCATCATCAACACCACTAACAAAGTAAAATGGATCGGAAAGTTCACTTTCACAACCAGGAGCAGTGATAACCCTAACAGTATAGTAACCAGTACGCAAAGGCACAATGGTTCGGTTTGTATCTCCAACAAGAATCCTACCATTAAAAAACCATTGATTGCCAAAAGGAGCACTGGAATATAGATAGCCACCGCTATCAGAAATTACTGGTTTTTGGGGAAGTTTAGCAATTCTAACAATTTGAACTATTGAATCCTTGAAGAATGTATTAGGAAACCACTGAACAAGTTTAACTAATCCTGTTCCGGAGGGACCCCATCTAATCCAAACTCTTCGACTTGAAGGCTCCGAAGTTATGGTTCCACCTTGAACAGACCAGCTGTTGTAGGCCCCAAGATTCGATACAGCCTCGAAATAGGTTTCCTTATTTTCACACACTAATGTATCACCATCAACTTTAAGATGCTCAAATATTCGGACAACCATTTCACTCGAATCGAAACATCCTGCGGGTGTTCTCTGTAATAACTTCACTTTGCCAAAACCGGACTTATTCCAGCCAACAACAACCGTATCACCATCATTTCGTCCAATAATCAAGCCATTTGTAACACTCCATTTATTAATCACAGAAGCATCCAGGCGTGTGCCAATATATTTTTCGATACTTTCGATCAAAACCTCCTTCTTTCCAAAAATTGTGGCATCGGGTGTTGGGAAAATATCAACTTTTAATTTTACAGAATCAACACACCCAAATTGATTAATCCTTTTAAGAATTACCCAGCCTGGTGTTGTGTTGCCCCACTTAATTATAACTACATTATTCGAGAGTTTCTTCTCGAGAGTTCCGTTCTGCACAGACCAGATATTTGTGATTTGAGAAGAATCAGTTGTTGAATAAATAAATGATTGTCCGGAGCAAACACGGGTCTGACCATTAAGAATCTTTCCCGGTGGGTGAGAAACATAAACATTTGCAAAGGTTGAATCTTCGCAACCTAACTCATTTATTGCCTTCAATATGACTCTTCCAGAAGTAACAGTATCGAAACGAACCAAAACAGTATCGTCGGTTGGTAGCGAAAGCAAAGTTCCTCCTTCTACACGCCAGATGAAGCTATTCATCAAGTCCCAAATACCCTCGCGCTTTGGGTGTGCCCAAAGTTTAATTGTGTTTCCCGAACAAACAACCGTATCGCCGTAAATTTTGGGATGTGGCACCTCGAAGATTCCAAGTCGGTCACGCCCAAATTCAAATTCAGACATCAGAGGTGGATTTGTTGATAGAATCCTCAAAAGGTATGTATATCCGGGGGAGATGTTTCTAGGAGCCAGACAAAGAATGGGCTGAGCTGAACGACTCTGTTTCCTTCCTATGACAAAAGCACTATCGAACGAACCCGAAGAATCGCTCATTTGGACAATAAAAGTATTTCCCGGTTCAAAAAGGTAGAATGTATAAAAATCGACAAAGAACGGGTTTCCCATACAAACTTGTTGGTTAAAAGGCTTTAGTTTCAGTTCAGGCTTTAAAGAATCCTCGTTATAAACATAAAGTCCAAACTCGGTTGATATCCATTTGTTATTGGACAAGTCAGTAAAAACATTTTTAAATTTATTAGTATAAAATGGATATGCATCCTCTGTTAAGAGAGAAATCAAAGTATCTTGCCACACTACAATTCCGCCATTGGATGTTGTCAGCCATATACTATTTTCTTTATCAACCTCAATGTCCAATACATTAAAATCCGGAAAATCCCCAGTGTTTGGATTATGTGCGTTCCAAACACTGTCGTAGGTAAACACCCCTTGTTCTCGTGTTCCAACATACAACCTACCATTATTGTCTTCGGCCACATCGGTTACAAACATATTCACAAGTGGTGAATTACTTTCATCAATAAACCATACTGAATCTTTATAGAATACCCCAATTCCTTTCTCACCTAAACCAGCATAAACTTTATCTTCAAAATCCCCGTAATCGGTTGGAACTTTGACAAGGCTTAAAGAAGAGATAATTCCTTTAAGTTTTACACCATACATAGTATCCAACCGAACCCATACCTGGCTACGTTTATAAACTAAACCAGAATCTGTCCCAACATAAACTCCATTTTTTACTGGAAGAACACGCAAGATTCTATTGCTTGGCAAGTTTGCTGTATCGTAGTAATATTCAGCCCAGCTGTTTCCACTTTTAACAAACAAGCCAGAGTCGGTTGCTACCCAAAGATTGTTATACTGGTCAATGTTAATATCGTTAATGTTCGATTTTAAAGGAGAATTTGAACTATCAAAAACTTGCCAGCTATTACTATCGAAGGAAACCAAAGCAAATGGCGTTGCAATCCATTTTATCAGGTCTCTACCTTCCACAACTTTAAAAACATTATTGGTAGGGAGTTTTGAATTAGTAAAATCTATTACGATAAAATTAGTATCTATCAAGACAGAAACTTTATTTCGAGTGCCAAAGAATTTACGATTTTGTTCATCAATATATATTGCATTTATAAAATTGTCGGAAATTTGTGAATTACTTGTATCAAAAATCCTCCAACCACTTTGAGAAACAAAAGCAACACCTTTGTCCGTTCCAATCCAGCGATTACGAGACCTATCGAAAGCAAAACAGGTAACCATATTACTCGGCAAGGGCGAATTTGTCGTATCGAATACATAAAAATTATCGCCAAGCCAGTTGACAAGACCACCGCCAAGTGTCCCAATCCATTTTGAATTATTGAAACTGTCGAATTCAATAAAACTTATGTAATTGTCGGGAAGCCCAGAATTGCCGGTATTCCATACATACCACTCATTCCTGTCGAACATACCTATACCATTGGGAGTTCCAACCCAAATATTTCCCAAGGGGTCTACCTTAACAGTAGTTACGTAATCATCAGGTATCCCAGAATTCGAAGTATTGTAAACTGTCCAGTTATCACCCAAATTATATGCTAACCCATTCGAAGTGGCAATCCACAAACCACCAAGAACATCTCGATAAATATCATTAACAACATTCGATGGTATTGGTGAGTTGTTCGTATTTAATATCAAAATTTCATTACTACGATAACGCACAAGCCCCCTATCAGTGCAAATCCATAAGGTATCGTTCGAAAATTTTTTAATATTTCTGATGTTATGGCTTGGAATCTGAGCATAAAGTTTTTGCAAAATCCCAACGTATTTCATAGAATCGATATTGAATGCCCCGAGACCAGCTTCCCTTGAACCAAATAAAAAAATTGAGTTGCCAAAAACTGGAACGATAGAGGTAACATCGTTTCCATTAAAATAAAACTTAAAGAATGGATTTTGCTGGGCAAAAAGAAAAACATTTAACCCTGCAAAAAAAAGTAAAAAAATAATTGTTTTTTTCATATAACCTCCAGAATTTTTTTATTTTTCTTGTAATTTCCTTATATAAGAAATAACACACCACTTATCGAAATCCGAAAGTTTATCGTGATACGAAAACATTAAATTTTGACCCGCCGAGAGAATATGGAAAAGACGACCATCGGTCATTTCCTTTGTTCGTTTACTTGTTAGGTCAGCTGCATTAGGAAATCCTTCTTCTTCTAAATTTAAAACAACCTCCGTAATTATCGGACCATTTCCTTTACCATCGGTATTATGACAGGGAACACAAAAACGCTCGAACAAAATACTTCCTCGAGTAACAGTTATTTCATTGCTAAGCAAAGGGTTTATAAAACTTTCCTCGGGCACTGAATACTCATATGGTTCAAAAGTGTAGAATATATCTGAAGTAGGGAAATTACTTTTTAAAGGTAAGGTCCCAGGTTTATTTTCTTTCCAAAGTACTTTAAGGTTGTCTTTCGAAATTTTATTTTGTTGATCCATATCAGCAATTAATTGCATTACCGGAAATTCTTTGTAAATCTTTATGTATCCAATATTTAACAGTATCAAAAAAATTAGAATCACAATTAAAAACGAAAGTATGACCATAATAGTGAGATAAACTTTCATATTTTTAAATATTTTTTTCAAACGCTAGCATTTTTTCTTGGAGGAATTGTGGTAAATCTTTAACATCGTCAAAAAATAACAACAATAGTTGATCCTCTTTTAAATTCAAAATTAACTCCTTGACCTCAACAGGAATATGTTTATTGTGAAAATCATTGACAACCATAAAACGAATGAAAATAATCATCCCAACAAAAAATAGTGACAACTCGAAAGCAAATATAAAACCTGTAGAAAAATGAAAAAATGGCTTGGAACCTAAAATCTGGAAGTTTTCAATCGAATTTGCCCAAAACTGAAAAACCATAGCACAAAGAAAAACGGTCAATCCAAAAAAGAACAAAAAAAATGAAAACTGCTTTTTGATTTTTTTTCTACCTGTAAAATAATTTGGAGAAAAGATTTCCCAGCTCTTCAAATTATTCAATGTTAAAGAGTAAGAATCCAATAACTTTGAAAATTCTAACTTTGAAATGACTATATATTTCATAAAAATTTAAAAAATGTCCTCTTCGAGCATAGAAAGGTCTTCGGGGCCAAGATTATATTCTTTGTTGTAAATTTGTTCTTCTTCGGTTTTATCTGGGGGTCGAACTTTCCCAAGAGATACAAGTTTATCTATTTCTTGTTTCGGAAGAATCAAAAAGGTTCCGTTATTTTCCAGCAAAATATGAACTTTATGATTAAAAATATCAATTTTGTGAATTCGACCTACAACATCACCTAATTCAACCACAGAAAACATTGGGGGGTAATTTTTGTATTCTTCTAAATATACATTATGTTCATACAAAATACAGCATTTCAAGCGACCACAGTACCCACTCAACTTAGCAACATTACTTGCAAGCCTTTGAATCCGAGCATGTTCCAAGGTGACATGGCAATTTTGACAAGCAAAAGTTGAACAACACAAAGGGAGCCCGCAAGGACCCATCCCCCCAATTCGCCGGGCTTCTTCGCGTGTGCTTATCTGTCGCAATTCAATTCTTGTTTTGTAAATTTTCGCAAGGTCTTTAACCAATTCACGGAAATCAACTCTTTGAGGAGCACTGAAGTATATTGTCAATCTTTGACGGTCTAATTGCCATTCGGCATCGGTAATTTTTATATCCAAACCGTGTTTTTTGCAAAGTTCTCGAGTGGTTTCGACAACAAGTGGTTCTTCGTTTCTGTTCTTTTCGAATATTTCCATATCTTTGTCGGTGGCGAATCGAACTACCGAAAAATGAAGTTCTTCCTTTTTGTAGTTCTTTTCCCACTTCTCCTTTGCTTCGTTTCCGATAGAAATTACCGTTCCAATATCGAAGCCATTTTCGACTTCAACAATTACATATTCAAAGTTGTAAAAACTTAAATTCTTGGGATTTTTATATATTTTTTTTCGCTTTACTTTAAAAATTACCTCAACAACCTCCGAAACCACGGAGCGATTGTCGCCATTATATTTTACCTCGCCGACCTCAAAAATTCCTACGTACTCGGTATTGTAATATCGAGTTTCAATCCCCAGATTTGTTTGATTATTTTGACGAAGTATTTGGTAATAATATGGGTTACGCTTCTTTACATTCGGAGAATTCCTTTCCTCCCTACCTGAATTCTCGGATACCTGATGTATGTGCTCCATTTATTTTCCAAGATTTTGCCAAATATTAAAAGTAAAATTAAATAAAAAAAAGAATTAAAACAATTTTTTTGTGATTTTCGTAGAACTATTTCGGCAAAATTATTTGCAAGAGAAAAGTGGCTAGGGACGGAATCGAACCGCCGACACATGGATTTTCAGTCCACTGCTCTACCAACTGAGCTACCTAGCCACTTCGAAATGCAAAATTACAAAATTTTAAATTAATAAACAAGAAAGAATAAAATAAAAAAAGCGGGCTTCGAAAAGAAGCCCGCCAAGACGATGATGCAACCAATTATCGCACGAGTGTCATAATCCCTGTTAATGTATTACCGTTCGCTGTCAAGCGATAGATGTAATTTCCGCTGGGTACCAAGTTGCCCGATGAATCGGTACCATCCCAGAGGATAGTATTATATTCACCAGCTGGTAATACATCATCAACAAGGGTCTTAACAACTTTACCATAAACGTCGATAACTTCTAATTTGACTTTGCTCTCGTACGGCAAAACGAATGGAATTGTTGTATTCACACTGAACGGGTTCGGTGCATTTTGATAAAGCTCGATCTCTCCAAACCCTTCGTATTTAATCGTGATTATTTGAGAATATGTCACATTTCCATTCGAGCCGTCGTTATCAACTTGACGCAATCTGTACTGGTAAACCGTGTTGGGAACAACATCTCGATCGAAGAACGAGTAGCGATTGGTTGTGGTTGAATATCCGGCGCCTTTAATAAAGCCAATATCCCTAAATGGGGTATTATTGTCGGTACCAACCCGTCGCTCAATATAGAAGCCGTAGTTGTTTAACTCGGACGAAGTCTCCCAGAACAAGTCGATACCAGCATCACGAGCTCGACCATCGAAAGTAAGCAATTCAACTGGGTCAACGTCACCAGGCTGGGTCAGATACCAACGATTCCCAAGGTATGGTCTGATCAAAGGAACCCAGGTTCCTCGTGAAAGTGTAGCAGTATAGTTATCAGACGGTGAAATACCATAATGATGGAGATGCGCATATCCGGGGTTCCCAATCGTTGGCATAAATTGGACCCAGTTGCCGCTTCCACGAGTGTTTTCGAATGCAAACACGTTGTCGTTAACAAGGTTTAAAGTAGCACTTAGCTTACGGAATACTTTCTCAATCATCAGATGGTAACCGGAACCACCAACTGGACCACCGCTTGTGATTGGTGGCGGAATGTAAATTGAGGTAATCCTCATACCCATACGATATTTCGAAGCACCAAGCTCCATTCCAGTCTCGCCTAATTGAGCAATTGCCATCCAATATGTACCAGATTGCAAGATAATTGGTTTGTTGAGGACATATGTTAAATATCTACCAACAGAAATTGAATCACCCTCGAAGTCCCAAGCACGCAATGTATAAATGGTAGAACCTGCAACAAGCGATGTTGGTTGTTCATTGCCAGTATAGATGGAAAAAGCAATATAATCCGGGCTTTGGTTTTGCTCGGCGAAGAATGCCTGGTAACCATACACCGTATCTTGCTGATACAATGTAAATCGCATAGCGATTTGACCAGAACCGTTACCACCCTCGTAACCTACACCATACTGATAGTTATATGCAGTTGAAGGACCGTAGACACTACCCGTAGCTCCATATGCAAAGCCGAACATATTCAAACCCCTACCAGGCAAGCCAGAGAATTGTTGGTCAGGAACATCGTTTCTGGTATTTGTGGGGTTGTCATAGGCAAAGTATGGGCCAAACCGAATTTCTACATCAGTATAGTTTGTATCATTTAAGGGTTCAAGATCTCCTCCCGGAACGGTCAAAAAGGCATAGATTCTATATTGCCCTGGTCCATATAGCCGTGCGTTGAAGTTCGGCATAGATAGCTCGTGAGTTTGAGAGGGAAGCATACCAGGCATTTGTTCTGTTCTCTTATAAACAGCTAAACTTTCACCGGGTCGGTAAATCATAACAGTTACTAGAAACGTTGGAGCACCAATGCTCGTATTATTACTAAGTTTTACTCGTATTGGGATCTTGATAGCCTGAGATGCAGGGGCAACTGTATATGGCCAAATAATCTTTACCGAAGTCAATTCGATATCGGTAATTTCGCTTGGGAATAATAATTTAACATTGTCGACATAGCAAACATCATCGTCATCGGGGATACAGGTTATACATTTCTTATTATTTCTGGCATACATTTTAATTCGGAATCGGAAATATTTTGCACCTTCATTTTCGTAGAATATGACTGTGTCGGGTATTGTAACAAAGGCTTTAACATAATCGAAGTCGATACCATCGTCAAATAGTCTGGGTCTTAAACCATTCAAGTTTGGTGCCGAAGGCAAAGACAATGCAGAATCTTTGTCCGACTCAAGATAACCAACTAAATAACCACCAGCACCATACAATGAGTAGGCAGGCATATCAGTTACAGGCTTTGCACCACCACGGCGCGGATGGATACGCCAACGTTTTTCATCAATATTGCAAATGTTGGTAATGCCATCGCTACTTGGAAGAGCCCATTCTATAGCAATTTCATCGGGTGGATTTGCGGCCGACCCACCAAACTGCGTCCATACACTGAATACATCGCCGTTGATTACCGTCCGAGGTTCCATACCAATTAATTGGTTATCGCTCCAGCCGCGGTCCCAGCTGTCTTGTTTCGTTGCCCTCTGGAAACCAACGGAAATAGTAGCCCCTGTTCTCCCAAGCAGATTAATTGGGAATGAACGAAGTTCATCACCGCCAGGAGAAGTTGCTGGCTCCTGTCGTTCAAGAGTCAATCGGTTCATTCTAATAACCGGAGAACGAAGTTTAAATCCTGTGTAATCGGGAGTTTTGAAATTAAAATCATTATTATTGGTTGCCGAATATTCACCGCGTGGTGGTAATGGATAATATGAAACTTCATCACCACTGGCAACCTCGGCATCGATATTCACCCATTTCAAAGTACTTGGCATAGGAGTTCTTTCAGCAATATGGAACGAGGTAACATCATCGTTGAACTCATCCAAATGTTGCATAACGAAAATGCGGACAGTTCCTGTATCGTCGAACGCCCAGGTGTCGCCCCAACCTTCTTGTGTTTTTGGGTTACGTGGGTCGGCAATTACAAATGCCTTCAAACGCCCAATTGCATTAACAGTATATGGGTTTGGTTCAAATGGCGGGAAATATACTTGTACAAATCCATAAGGTGGAATTCCATTATAGCGATTCGAACCCGGAAAAGGTAACTTTGTTGTTGTAAGTACGTTATTTTGAATACCAACGCTAACATAATGAACTTTTACGCTAGGATCCCCAACGCAATTTTCAAGTAATGTATCAAGCCAACCATAGGCCAAGCAAGCGCTATCCACCGGAACCATTGCATTGTAAACCTTTCGCTCACTTGCAAGATTAATAATCATAAATCGGGCAAAGAAGTTAAATTGTTGAGGTTGAAAATTAACTCCCTGAGGACCTTGAATATTGTTGGACAAGTTCTGGATAATAGCTACAGGTTGAAGTGCTCCAAGTTGTTCATGACCAGCAAGCAATTCGTAATTATTAACTTTGTTGGCGGGGATTTTCTCGGTGAAATCAATTGCATCTTTTACCTGCTTTCGAACACGATATTCTATAGCAACAACTCGAAGGGTGTTCTTCCATTGTTTGAACTTAATTGCCAAACCATTCTTCGGATATCCAACATTAGGATCACTAAGTCTCATAAAGTAATGTGTATACTGCTGATATTCTCCAGCCCAGGGATAGGTTGGACCGCCTGGCTGACCGTAATTCACGTGGCGTGCAAAACCGGTTACACCAACAGTTGTGTTATATCGAAATACTACATAAGATGGAACGGCACGACCACTTACGACCGCAACACCATCGAAACGCTCATAGACAATAGTAATACTGCTGTCGCGCTTGTCTAAAATCACCTGGGCATTTGCTGAAATATAGTTCGATTCACCAAATCGGCCATTGGTTGGAGCAGTAAATGTACCGAAAGGTGTATTCATTGTTCCCTTTGGAGCGGCGTTGACAAAGTAAATTATTAGCTTATCTGCAGTCGCTGTCCGTTTGAAATAAACCTTGCCATAATCATCGGGCATAACAGTAACTTTGTTGAACTGAGAAAGATGCAAATCACCCCAGAACGGTGCAATTAAATGTGCGCGATACCCAGCAATAAACCCAGGAGCCTGTGGCCCGCCAAGAGCCCCACCGCGAGCACGAATACCACCTTGCGGGTTTGACCGATCGTTTCCAAGAACGACAAATTGATAGCCCCAGTTATCGGGAGTTGGATCGGTCAGACCATCGCCACTACGACCCCGTAGGAACCAGTCGCCACTCATTGGGTCGTAACAAGAAGTTGCTCCAGTAGGTATAGTTCTATTTCCAGCATTATCATAGAAATATCGCCGATTGGTTAAAGCAATGACACCATTGGTAGAAACATAGAAACTATCGAATCGCAAGCCATTGAAGTAGAAATTAAATCCAATTGGTATCGGACCTGCAATAGCATCATCAGTTGAATCAGTAGGTCCGTTGAAAAAGTCGCCATCGCTTGGGTATGCAGGGTTTCGGAAGAATCGTAAGCCTTCATCAGGATTCTCCGTCCAAAAGCTTGGGTCAAGAATTCTGGGTCCAGGAACAATTCTTCGCCACAACCCGGGCTCATCATTTGTATCATATACAAAGACGCTCGGACGCCAATAATCGGGGGCATCGTCGTCGCTGTCAACGAAGTAGTAACCCGTTGAAACAGCAGGCTGAGTAATAGGGTTATTCAATTGATCAAAAGGCATCGGGTAGCTTGTGTTTTGATAGAATGGGTTAGGTTCGAAAATCTGGCTACGCCTTAGTGGGTCATCGCCAGTGTTCTTGTCTCCTGTTGCCAAAGCAGTAATACTACTGCTCAGCAGAAGACCGAACATTAAAGCCAAATAAAGAAAACGCTGCTTCATTTGTAGTACCTCAATTGTTTGTTGAACATAATGCAATTTAAATAAATTATTGATTTTAAAAATAATTATCTTTTGAATCTCCATCCTTTATCTTCATTTTCAAAAATCCAGGCAATTAATTTACCTTCCTCTATTGTATCGAAATTATGCCAAAAATCAAGGGTATAGTTAAACTGGCTACTTGTATCATCATCGGTTTGCAATTCAATTTGCTTCATAATTTCTCTAATTCTATCTTGCCATTTCAGGAAGTTAGATTCCCTCAAATCCACCCATCCTTCGGCACACCATCTTTCAAGATTATCAGGAGTAAAATCAAGCTCGCCAGAAGCATTTGGCAAAGGTATCTTCACCTCTTTACCTCGCAAATATGTTTTCCCATCGGGCAACAAAATTACCAAACCAATCGATAAAATTTGAGAACGCAAATTAATATTATTTTTTATTATTTCCAAAGATTTATCGGATAATTCCCGTGGCGAATATTTCAACACTTCCCTCAAGTTTCCTGCAATAAGTTTTAGCAAATGGGCTTCGAAAAGCAATTTCGACAGCCTTGGAGGCCCAAGTAATTCAAATGCAATACTATCAGTTTGATAAATTTTCTCCAATTCTTTCAATTTATTCAAGGCATAATTACGCAGGAAACCTCCCCGATAAGTCGGCCCTAGCGTAAATGCATCTAATCCCTGTATTACGTCTTTGCCAGTATTCCCGCCAAGAATTTCGTGAACTGCATAGGTGGCAATTTCTTCCGGTGTTACAATTTCCATCTGCCCAAGCGAGCTAATTGCTTCGAATTCTGCGCGGGAAAAAATCCCATTTTCGCCAGTATCAATAAAGACTGAGCGATAAAAGTCGTTTGTCTCGACAATTCCGTCGGTATCTGCAAATTTGAACTTCCCCTCAATAGATTTAGCATTCTCCAAAGGCATATCCACAAGCTGGATTGGCTTACCACGCCGGACAATCTTATCGTAAGCTATCTTTTTCCAAGCAATCGCTGCCGTAGGCTTAATCTCTTTAACCAAAGGACCATTTGGAGTCCGAGCCATAAGATAAAGTAAAAGTGTTTGAGCTCCAGCCACTGCCGATTTGGCAAGCAAAACTCTCGAAGGACGCTCTTCGCTATGTGTATACGGTATGTTTAACCCCATCCCACCTGTTCCGCTCGTCCCTATTTTCAAATACACTTTAACCTGAGCATCACATAATCCCCGATATAAAATTTGAATGTGACGAATCAATTGTGGGATATAAACGCTTGCCATTAGTTTTTCAACATCGGCTACCTTTAATGAATTATTTTGGATTTCGGCTCGAAGAGAATTCACCGCTTTGTAAATATCTTGGTATGCTATCGCAGTAGCAGTATTAATACAATCAATAACAACATCAGGCTCACTTTCCTTAATCAAAGTATACAAGAAAGATTCATTCAAAATATCGTCCGAAAGTTCGTTGTAGATATCATTAATGATCTCCCAACGCCATTGTGGATTCGATACAACATCAGCCCAATCCATATCTTTCCAGGCAACACGAGCAAAGATATTCCCCCACCGAGCAACAAACATATCAGGACTAGACGTTGGATACTCTTTACGAAGTTGAGTAACCGCATCTTCTGCTTCGCTTTTCCTCAAAGAGGATACGATAATTTTTGAGGGATTGTACTTCATTATTTCACGACAGATTGCTGAACCTACAAGGCCCCATCCGCCTAATACTAAAACCTTCTTACCATTTAATTCCATCTTTTTTCAAATTTGTTTAAGAAAATTAATTTTCGAAGAAGTCAAAATAATTAATTTTTTTTAAATACCAAAAGTTTTTTCGACGACTGCCCCCAATTTTCAAAGATCTTTTTTGTTCTGTACCTTTTCCAAACGTTATAAACACATAAACTTTAAAAAAGTCTCATTCTTTTTTAAAAATTTTTTTAAAAATTTATAACTCCTTTAATTTCAATAAAATATTTATTCAACTTCTTGGCAATATAATAAATACCCCTTGGTAAATTTTTGATTATCTCCTCGGTTGGTACACCAATTTTTACTCGAAAAACTAAATTTCCAAGCAAATCGAAAACTTCAACTTCATCATAAATCGAGATTTTGGACTCTTTTTCAAAAAAACCTAGTGTTTTTTCCTTGCTCAATGTCGATATGAATCCATCTCTACCATACCCATAGAATTTTAACTCCCGGTGTAAATATGTAGGCTCACTCTTAGACTGACAAAAAATTATTCCTCCGGTTAATTGTTTAGCTGAAGGTATTTGTTCGTAATCCCAATTTTTCCCATAGTCACTGCTAAATAAGATACCCCCATTGTCGAACAAAACAACAACGTTTTTTCCATTCTCGAAAGAATAAACACTTATAGGTTGGTCGAAAGATTGTCTTTCAAAAACTTTTTCGAAAACGCCCAAATGGTCATTTGACCGCCAAACAACAATTGTATCGAAAACAACACCCACAGCATACCCCAAAGGGAACCCATCAGAACTCAGCCCATAAAAATGGAAATCATTAACTTCTGCGCCTTCGGAAAATGTTCTAAAATCATAAATTAGTTCGCATTTTTCTAAATTATCAAGCAAGATATAAATCCGGTTTGAAATTTGAAAAGATTTACCCCCAAGTATGCATAAAAGTGAATTTTCATAGGAACCATTTCGAACAAGAAATTTTTTGAGTTTTATTCCAACAATGTTGGAATCGATAATAATCTGGTCCCAAGTTCGATTTAGCTTATCAAATCGAAAAATTGAACCACCATATCCAACAGCATAGAAAAATTCATCTTTCTCAAAACAATCAAAAAAACTTTTAATCAAAGGTAAATTGTCACCATCGAACTGGAAGCGCTCAAGTTGATTTCCATAGGTATCGAAAATTTTCAATTCTGCATTATCAAAAATAAAATTGTATCCAACAACGAGAATTTTGTTCTCGGAAGTAAATATTCCAGAAAATGGGAAAAACGTATTATCAGTCCAAATTGACCAGTTTTCTCCACCATCGAACGAGAGAAAATAGGCTCCGTTTGAACTACTCCATCCAACTGCCAAAATGGTATCAAAATCAACAAATGAACTGCTACAATCTGAATCAAAGTAACTTGATTTGAGGTTTAAACTATAAATCCTTTCTCTTCGCCCGATTGGGGAAATATCCTTCCATTGAGGCAAAAGATTTTTTACATTGATAGAAGCAAAGAAGAAAACAAGTAAAAATAGAATTCTATTCATTCATATGATTTTTTGTATTTTGGGTCACGATTTTTAGAACGAGATTCCTCGGCAAGTTTCAATTTGTACTCATCCATCTTTTTTTCCAAGTTTTCATCGAATAACGATAGAATTTCCACTGCAAGAAGCCCAGCGTTTTTAGCTCCATTAATTGCAACTGTCGCAACTGGTACACCCGGAGGCATTTGCACTATCGACAGAAGAGAGTCAAGTCCCCCAAGAGATTTCGTCTGAATAGGGACACCAATCACTGGCAGTGTGGTATGAGCAGCGCAGACTCCCGGTAGGTGTGCAGCTCCACCAGCCCCCGCAATAATAACTTTTACACCCTGACTACGAGCTTTCGATACATAACTGAATACATCGTTTGGGGTTCGGTGGGCAGATGCTACGAAAATATCATAGTCGACATCGAATTCTTTTAAAATATCAGCAGCTTGCACCATAACGTCAAAATCCGAATCACTTCCCATTATGATTGAAACTTTCGGCATAAATAACCTAAATATATTTAACAAAAACAAAGGCCAAAATTAATAAAAAACAAATTTATTGAAAATTAACTTAAAAATTTTCTTTGGTCTTTCTGCTTTTATCTAAATTAAAGCATATAGGTATTTTTTATTGACCTAATGCTTTGAAATTTACCTATCCCATAGAAATTGAAGAACTTTTATAATAATGTTCTACACTTCGAGGTTACGGTAAAACAATGAAATTGCGGGTCTTCCTAATAGCAAACTTCATTTCAATCCAAATGCACTATTTTAAATATGGCTTAATTTCATTATCACTATTTAACCTTGTATTTCGCCTGCCACCTCAACTTAATAAACTTCTTTAACTCTGACTTAAGTATCTATTTGTCTTGTTTTTCTTAAAGCTTACACATTCGTTTGAGCACTCATAACGAAATTATAAGTAATTAATCAAATAATTAAATTCCTCAATAAATAAACTTGAAGAGACAAAAAGTACAAATGAATACAAAAAAGGGATGGTAATTCCATCCCTTTTTTACTCAAATAAGGATAATTAGTCTTCCACAATAGCAAGAACATCGGAGCGCTGAATTATACGATATTCTTTACCATCAATTGTAATTTCTTCGCCACCATACTTGGCAAAGATGACCTTATCGCCAATTTTAATAACTTTTTGTAACTCTTCATCCGTACCAACAGCGACAACTTCGCCCATAATTGGCTTTTCTTTTGCGGTATCGGGGATTATAATTCCTCCAGATGTTTTACTTTCTGGTTCAAGTGGTTTGATTAACAAACGGTCGTCGAGCGGTTTGACTTTCATAAAACCTCCTACTTAATGTTTAAAAATTTGTCAATTTGTTGTTTATCGAACCCAATGATTGGTCGATTGTTGATTAAAATTACTGGAACTCCTGTATTACCTCCAGTTCTGCGTTGCATATCACGGAATGCCGCCATATCGCGAGAAACATCTACTTCTTTAAAAGGAACCTTTTTTTCTCTAAGATATCTTTTCGCTGCATTGCAAAAAGAGCAAGTTGGAGTAGTGAAAATAACAACTTTTGGGGTTCCTTTCATAATATTACCCACTTTTGAAATATGAATAACGAGTTATATAAGATGATATTTTATTTGTATACAAGAATTGGGGCAAGCCATTTTTCAACTTCCTCAAGGCTCATCCCTTTTCTTTGTTTATAATCCAAGACCTGATCACGGTCGATTCTACCCACAGGGAAATAGTGGGCTTTGGGATGTGCAAAATAGAGTCCACAGACTGATGCCATCGGTTTCATAAGATACGTTTCTG
>Ga0197142_1000487_pt1 | contig 36605 bp, 29 predicted proteins | sample GBS60_MetaG_FD_148614 | JGI IMG/M metagenome (GOLD analysis project Ga0197142, IMG submission 148614) | Sediment microbial communities from Great Boiling Springs, Gerlach, Nevada, United States - GBS 60_MetaG | ecosystem: Environmental > Aquatic > Thermal springs > Hot (42-90C) > Sediment...
TGGCCGTTGCTCCGGCCCCGGAACCGGAAGCAGAGGCTGCGCCGGAGCGGCCCGCCCGTGTGGAAATCCCCGAAGTCATTTCCGTGCGCGATCTGGCCAAAGTCCTGGATACCAATCCCATCGAGATCATCAAAATCTTGATGAGCTATGGGACGATGGCCAATATCAACGAATTGATCGACTTCGACACGGCCGCCATTGTCGGCGAAGAATTGGGGATCGAGATCGTCCGTGAGACCATCGCCGAACCCGAAGTCGAACCGGGCGCCGAAGCACCGAAGACACTGCGGGAACGGTTGCTGGAAATGGAGACCGACCCTTCGAAACTCAAGCCGCGACCGCCTGTCGTGACCGTGTTGGGCCATGTCGATCACGGCAAGACTACCCTGCTCGATGCCATTCGTAACACCAATGTCGTAGCCGGCGAGGCAGGGGGTATTACCCAACACATCGGCGCTTACCAGGTCGAACTCGACGGCCGCCGCATCACCTTTCTGGATACCCCCGGTCATGCCGCATTCACGGCCATGCGCGCCCGTGGGGCGCAGGTGACCGATATCGCCGTTTTGGTCGTGGCCGCCGACGACGGGGTGATGCCCCAGACCCGGGAGGCCATCGCCCATGCCCGGGCCGCCCACGTGCCCATTATCGTCGCCCTGAACAAGGTGGATAAACCCAACGCCAACCCCGACCGGGTCAAACAACAACTGGCCGAACTGGGCCTGCAACCGGAAGAATGGGGTGGCGATACGCCCGTTATCCCCGTTTCCGCTAAAAAGCGCACTAACATCGAGGAATTGCTGGAAAACATTCTCCTCATGGCCGAAGTGATGGACCTGCGCGCCAACCCGGAGGGTGCCGCCGTCGGGACCGTTATCGAGGCCAATCAAGACCGCCATCTCGGCATGACGGCTACGGTGCTTGTCCAAAAGGGCAGGCTTGGCGTGGGCGATTCGGTGGTAGCCGGCCAGCAATGGGGCCGTGTCCGGGCCATGTTCGATGCCGATGGCCGCTCGATCACGGCGGCCACACCGGGCATGCCGGTGCTGATCAGCGGGCTGCAGGGCTTGCCTGCCGCCGGCGACATCCTCCAGGTGGTTGAGAACGACCGCCTGGCCCGCCAGATTGCGGCCGAGCGCGCCGAAAAGGCCAAAGCCAGCCAGACCGAAGCCAGGATGCTTTCGTTGGATGACCTCTACCGCCAGATCCAATCGGGCGAGATCAAGGAACTGAACCTGATCGTCAAGGTGGATGTCCAGGGCTCGATCGAACCCATCCAAAACTCGCTCCTCCAGCTCAGCAGCGAGGAAGTCAAAGTGCGCATTCTGCACATTGACGTCGGCACCATCACCGAATCGGATGTCATGCTGGCTACAGCCAGCCGGGCGCTCATCGTTGGTTTCCACACCACGGTGGACCCGGTGGCCCGGCGCTATGCCGAGCAAAACGGCGTGGATATCCGCCTGTATCAGGTCATTTACGACCTGGTTGACGATATCGAAAAAGCCCTCAAAGGCATGCTGGAACCGGTCTATGAGGAGCGGACCATTGGCAAAGCCGAGATACGCGCCATTTTCCCGTTGCGCGGCAACGCTAAAGCCCTGGGTTGCCTGGTGGTGGATGGTGTCGTCCGCAAAGACGCTTTGGTGCGCGTCTTGCGCTTCGGCAAAGAAATCCATCGCGGCAAGATCACATCATTGAAGCGCTACAAGGACGATATTGACGAAATTCGCGCCGGTTATGAATGCGGCATCGGCATTGCCGATTTCACCGAACCGGCCGTTGGTGATGTGATCGAAGTCCTGGAGAAAGTGCGCATTCGCTGACCGACCCGAGACGGCTATGGCCCGACCTTATCGCAAAGAACGTCTCGACGAGCTGTTGCTCCGTGAGCTCGAAACCATCATCTGCTATGAGCTGGACGATCCCCGGCTCCGCGATATCACCGTAACGGCGGTGGATGTCACGCGCGATCTGCAAACGGCGCGGGTGTATGTGGCCTTACTCGATGAGAGCGGTGACGAACGCGCCGTCTTGAACGGTCTGGAACACGCACGCGGGTATGTGCGCAGCCAGATCGCCGGACGCCTGCAGCTACGCCGGGTGCCCGATCTGGTTTTTCGCATCGATCGGCAATATGCTGCCGCCGCCCGTGTCGATACCATCCTCGACACCTTGAGCTCCGGTACCGGCCCGGAACCCGAAGCCCATGCAACAGCCCCAGAGAGCCCATGAGCGCCGATTCGCCTTTCCGACCGCCGGCCAGCCTCCTCGATATCCTCAACGGCGCGCGGCGTCCATTGGTGATCGCCCATCTGTCGCCCGACGGCGATGCCATCGGCAGCCTGCTGGCCCTCGGCGGTATTCTCTATCGCCTGGGCAAAGACCCCGTGCTGGTCTGCCAGGACCCGGTGCCGACCAATTTGCAATTTTTGCCCTACCACGACCGTATCATGACCACCCCCGTTGACGAGGTGGATGTGGTCGTGGCCCTTGATAGCAGCGATCCTTCCCGCCTCGGCGAGGTATACCAGCAGGGACGCTACGGCCGTCTGCCGCTGGTCGTTATTGACCATCACGTCACCAATACCTTCTTCGGCACCGCCCATTGGGTCGAACCGGCCGCCTGCGCCACGGCCGAACTGGTCTATTACCTGGGTGAGTTGCTGCTGGCACCCTATAACGGGCCTGACTGGATGGCCAACGAGCTGGCCACCTACATCCTCACCGGCATCGTCACCGACACCCGCGGCTTTCGCACGAACAGCACCAATGCCAGGGTGATGCAACTGGTCGCCCGCCTGGTGGCGGCCGGCGCGCCGCTGACCACCATCACCGAGCAAGTCCTGGAGACGCGCACCTTCGACCTGATCCGCCTCTGGGGACGGGTGCTCCAGACGGTGCGTCTGGATGATGGGGTCATCAGCGTCATCAATACCCAGGCCTTGCGCCAGGATTTGGGCGGTCTCGTGCGGCCGGAAAGCCTGGTTTCCTTTCTGCTGGGCGCGCAGGAAGCCTACATCGCCGCCGTCTTCACCGAGCTGCCCGACGGCCAGGTTGAATGCAGCTTCCGAGCGCGGCCGGGACATGATGTCTCGCGCCTGGCCTTAGAGTTGGGCGGCGGTGGCCATGCGCTGGCGGCCGGGTGTACGGTCAAAGGCGATATTGAAGCCGTGCGGCGCGTTCTGGTCGAACGGTTGCAGCGCTGTTGACCCGGAACCTGTCATGTCCAACCTGACCCAGACCGGTGCGACGGAACCTGCCGGCGTTTTCAATATCGACAAACCGGCCGGCCTCAGTTCTCACGATGTCGTCAATCGGGTACGACGGCTGCTCGGCATACGGCGGGTCGGTCATGCCGGCACCCTCGACCCCCTGGCCACAGGGGTGTTGCTCGTGTGCGTAGGCGTGGCCACGCGCATTGTCGAGTACCTCCAGATCGGCCGCAAAGTATACCAGGCCGACCTCGTATTGGGTGCCACTACGACGACCTATGACGCCGAAGGCGAGGTCGTGAGCACAGCGCCGCTGCCGCCTCTCACCGTATCCGCTTTGGAGGCGGTCTTGCAGTCGTTTCGAGGCGAGATCTGGCAACGGCCACCGGCATTTTCGGCGGTCAAACAGCGCGGTCGGCCCTTATACGCCCTGGCTCGCGCCGGTATCGAAGTCGAAACCGAGCCGCGACGGGTAACCATCTACCAAATGGAGGTGCTGGACTGGCAGCCACCCCACCTCGGCCTGCGCATCACCTGTTCGCCAGGGACCTACATCCGCTCGTTGGCCCATGATATCGGCCAGCATCTGGGCTGCGGGGCCTATCTCCACAGCCTGCGGCGTCTGGCCTCGGGCACCTGGCGGGTCGAGGATGCCGTGCGCCTCGAGGATCTGATGGCTGCCGGTGCCTGCTGGCAGCCCTATCTCCATGGCCTGCCGGCCGCATTGGCCATGTTTCCCCCGGTTGTGCTGGGGACGGCGGAGGCGGCGCGCTTCATCCGGGGCCAGGTTGTCCTTTTGCCTGCCGTCCAGGTACCGGTTACCATTCCTCCCCAAGAGGAAATGGCCGTTTTCGCCGACCTGTGTCGGGTGTTTGTGTTGCCGGAGCGCTTACTCGGTATCGGACGAATGGAGCGCACGGCCGACGGCATCCTCCTCCATCCTCACAAAGTCTTACGTCAGCACCTCGAAACCGACCTATCTGAGACGAGGGTGGTTTGAGTTTCCTCCGTTTCTCTCAACGTCAGGAAAAACAGGCAGCAACGTGCAACTTTACGAATCCATCACCGCCGCCGGCCTGACCGGCCCGACTTTTTTGACTATCGGCAACTTTGATGGCCTCCATCGCGGACACCAGATGCTCATCACCACCATGCGCCAGGCTGCCCGCGCCGAAGGCGCCACCTGTGGGCTGGTCACCTTCTATCCCCATCCGCGCACCGTCCTGCGGCCGGAGCAATCTCTGGCCTCCCTCAGCTCGTTGGACGAACGCCTGGCGCTTTTTGCCGCTGCAGGACTTGATTTCGTCGTCATCCATCCCTTCACCCAGGCTACGGCTCAGATCGAAGCGGAGGATTTTCTGCGCCTGTTGCATGGGCACCTCGGTCTGACCCGGTTGTGGGTAGGCCCCGATTTTGCTCTGGGTCGCGGGCGCAAGGGGACGACAGCGTTTCTGGCCACTCAGGGCGCCGGCCTCGGGATCCGGGTCGAAGTCGTGCCCGAATTCACCTGGGAAGGCCAGATCATCCGTTCCAGCCGGATCCGACGCCTGGTGGAGATGGGCCATGTGGAATGGACGGCGGCCTGGCTGGGGCGTTTTTATGGCCTGACCGGTCTGGTCGTACGCGGTTCCCGTCGCGGCCACAGCATCGGTTTCCCCACGGCCAATCTGGCCATAGCCGCCGGCCGCGTCATCCCCGCCAACGGCGTGTATGCCACCTGGGCCTGGGTAGAAGGACGCCGCTATATGGCCGTGACCAATGTGGGCGTACGGCCCACGGTCAACGGCACTCACCGCACGGTTGAAGCCCATATACTCGATTTCGACGGCGAACTTTACGGCCGCAGCCTGCGCCTGGAATTCGTGGCCCGACTGCGCGATGAGATGCGTTTTCCGAGCCTGGAGGCGCTCAAGGCCCAAATCGCCCGCGATCGCGACCGGGCGGCGCTGTTGCTGGCCCGGGAGCCGACCGTCCCCAACGAACCGCGTTTTGAGGAGGTCCCGCATACGGCCGATTGGGCCATTCGTGTGCGTGGCCAAACGCAGGCCGAGCTGTTTGCGAACGCGGCCATTGCCATGTCGGTCTTACAGGGCGCGGCCGATGTGGACGGTCCCACGGTCACGACAAGCATCCACGTCGAGGGGATTGACCGGGAGACGTTGCTGGTGAACTGGCTCAACCGGCTCCTGTGGGAAGCCGAAACCCAGCAACTGACGCCCCATGCTTTCTGGATCGAGCGCATTGACGATTGCCAGCTTCAGGCTCAGGTCACGGGTCGCCGTGGTCGTAGCGAGATGGCCCATATCAAAGCCGTTACGTTTTCAGGTCTTGAGGTGATAGCACCGGTCCAGGCCGGGGATGACTGGCGCGCGCAGATTGTTTTCGACACGTAGCTTGTTGTCGGACGTCAGGCGTACATCTGGGGGTGTGATCCCTTTGATGGCTTGATGGGCGCGCGTTTGGTGGGCACATGCTCGTGCGCTCTTATTGTGGTTTATTTGCAGGACGAAGGGCGTTTGTTTTGTTTGTTGTATTTGTTTGGGTTGGTGGTGTATTGTAGCCAATGACTATGCGAAATATCCCCTGCCCCACCCGTTCACCAGCTCTGCTCCCATCGGGCCAGCGCGGCCTCCAGGGTCAATTCGGCGGCCACGCGCGTCATCAGCGCCTGCGCCACGGCCACCCGACGAAACCCATCTTGTAACGCCGCCGTCAAAGCCTGCGCCAGCTCCGCCGGCTCGCCCGGCCCGGCCAACCAGTCGTCCGGCATCAGTTCGGGCAAAAGACCAACCCGGGTTCCGACCACCGGGCAACCACAGGCCATCGCCTCCAGGGCCACCAGCGATTGACTTTCAAAACGCGAGGAGATGACGAGCAGATCGGCCCCCCGATAGAAGGACGGCAGGCGCTCATGGGCCACGGCGCCATGGCAATGCACCCGTCCGGCCAGACCCAGAGCCGCCGCCTGCGCGCGCAGGGAGGGCAACAGCGGCCCGTCTCCCACCAGATGAAGGTGAAGTCCGGGAAAGGACGGGATAAGGAGCGCCACGGCCTGGAGAAGGGTGGCCTGGTCTTTCACCGGCGTCAGCGCGGCCACTTGCAGCAAACGCGGCGCGCCGGTCAGCGCCATGGCCTCCCCGGCCGGGTTGAACAACGTCGTCGGCACGCCCAGCGGCCACAACCGGGGAACCCGTCCTCGCTCCTGCACCCGCGCGGCCAACCCACGCGAGCCAACGGTCACCACATCGGCCCGGCGCAAAGCCTGCCCCACCAGCAGGCGGTTAAGGCGGCTGAGCTGGCCGCCGTAGCCCAAATCGGGAAACCCCACCAATTCACCCCCCAGGACGGACACCATGGCCGGCACCCCCAGATGGCGACCCAGCGTCACCGCCAGAAAGCCCGGTTCATCGGCCCATAGGCCCTGCAGGCGGTCAAAAGGCCGCCGCTGATGCTCTTGCCGAATGGCCAACGCCGCCCGGACCAACAGGGGCAGGCGTCGCCATCCCCCCGCCAAGGCGCCGCCAAAGGCGTACACCGTGGCGCCCCAGGCCTGATAACGGCCCCGACGATGGGGATAGCGCAGGCTGAACACGACCACCTCATGGCGCCGTGCCAGCTCGCGCACGAAGTGGCGCAGCCAGGGCAGGGCCTCATCGTGTTCATCGCCGCCAAAACCAGGGGTGATCAGGGCGATCCGCATCGCTCGACCCCACCCACGCACCACAGGGTATAAGGCCCATAACGGCCCAGGGGGACCAGGCCGGGCTCTGCTTGCAGGCGCCGGTAATGGAGCGCAGGCGCCCGTCCCTGCCATTGCGATTCGACATTGGCCTGATCGAGCAGCACGTAGAGCGGCCGCCCCTCGGCCACATAGGCATCGAGCATGGCCGTTGAGAGGGCATACAGATCGGCCACTTCCAGCCGGCCGTAATGCCGAAAGGTGGGCGTCAGATTGAAGGTCAACAACCGGACTTCAGCAGGCAGCCGTGCCTCGACCCAATGCACCGTCGCCACGTCGGCGTTCTTGCGGGCGATAAAGGTCGTGGTCAGTACCCATCCTCCATGCGCCATGAGGAGCAAACCGCCGAGGACCCACAGGCCTAGAAACCCCATGGCGAACCGTGCAACCCGGGCATTGGCGAGACGCCGACACCACCTCGCTGCGGTCAGGATGCCGAGACTCGTCAGCACGGCCAGGGCCGGTAAATGGGCCAGATTGAAGCGGAAATTCTGCCAGGCCGCACCGGCGTGAAAGCCCCATACGACCCCTGCCCAGGCCGGCAGCAACAGCAGCCGCGGGTCACGCCGCCACAGCCGGACGGCCGTGACAACGCCCACGGCCAAAAACGGCGCCAACAGCACCGTGAAGAAGTAGCGATGGGCCGGCGCTCCTGCGTACCACAGGCCGTTAGGCCAACGATAGCGCAATAGCCCGTCAGGGGTGACAAACTCCCGCTGCCAGGCGTGCCGCGGGGACCAGGAATAGACCTGCCAATTGCCGGCAAAGGCGATATGACCGCTGACCTGATCCACCGCTCCCGTGAGCCAGGCCCACCACAACGGCGCCAGCAGGAGAACGACAACGAGCAGCGCCGGTCCCACCTGCCGTCCCAGCGTCTGCCACGGTTGTCGCCATAAGCGGACCAGGGTCCATAGCGTCGCCACCCAAGCCACCAGCGCATAGGCCCAGCGGGTGAGCAGGGCCAGGGCCAGGCAGGCCGAGGCCAGGATCAACCACATCCCCCGGCGCTGACGGTCGTAGCGGACCAGGGCCCACATCCCGGCCGTGGCCGCGGCCAGACCGGTCGTATCGGCCATCACCACAACGCTCGATTGCCAAAGCTGGCCCACGCAGACCGTCAGCAGAGCGGTCATCACCATTCCTGCCCGGCGCCATGAGGGCCACGGCCATAGTTCCCCGGCCAGGAACGCGGCGAACCATACCGTCAGCACGGCGGCCGCCCAACTGAGGGCCTGCGCCACCTGGGGATAGGGGCCGATCACCGCCATGGCCAGGGCCACCACCAACGGATAACCGGGCGGCCAGAAAAAGGGCGGCGGGGGCTGGGCCGCCCGCAGGGCAGCCGTCAACGGTCCTGCCGCGTAGTCAAAGTAGGCGTAGGCATCCTGCCCGTAGAGGCCGTCGAACCCTGCCTGCCGGGCCAGCCAGGCCGGTATCAGCAAGGGCAGGGCGGCCAGCATGGCCATCGCGACATCCCGTCCTTTCACGTCGTTACCCTCAACAAACCGTAGGCCGGCCACGGCCGGTGCGGCCGCAGACGCCACCACACGCCGGCCGGCAGCCAGGGTCGGTAGGGATACAGGCGCATGCCCAGCGCCCGGAACGCCGCCAGGTCCTGCCGGTCCAGATAGCCCCGGGTCGGCCGCAAGAACAACTCAAAACCGTAGGCCTCCCGATAACGCCGTTGTTCGGCCTCGACCCGGGCGCGACCATCTTCCGGATACCGGAAGCCTTCCAGACCGAGCGCCAGCAGAAAACCGCCGGGCTTGACCCGGGCCCGGGCCATCCGGACAAAAGCGAGCGGATCGGGCTGAAACTGGAGGCAACGGTTGAGGATCACCCCATCGAAGGCATCGGCCAGGACGTCCAGATCGAGCAGGTCCATCTGGATGGCCTGCCAGCGGGGGCGGCCATCGGAGTCGATGGGATAATGCCGGATGGCGCCCAGACCATCGTAGGGATCGGCAAAGTAATCAACGGCGACAACGGTATGGCCTTGCGCAGCCAGCCGGTGGCTCAGCCAGCCGTTCCAGGCGCCCACGTCGAGGATGGTCAAGGAGGGCATGGCGGGCAGCAGACGACGGACAAGGGCCCAATCCCGGCGGCGCCATCGCCACTGCGGGTCAGCGGCCACGGCAGGCCCCCACGGGAGCAAGGGATAGGCGGTCGTATCGAGCAGACGCCGCCCCTCGCGCTGACGAATGAGCGACCAGGTGGCGGTAAACCCGGCCAGCCTGGAGGCAAAAGCGGCCGTCAACAAGACCAGCACCCCATTCTCATCGCAGCCAAAGCGGTGCCCCTGGGGGCAGAGCCAGACGGTGTCCTGCGGTAGCAGGAAATGACGGCATTCCGGACAACGGAGACGCATGGCCCGCGCTACCCTTCCCAGCTTAACCTGCTAAACGCTGTTGACGATAATAGAAAAGTAAAATCATCCAGTTAATCAGTACCTTGTTTATAATTGCACCTATTAAACCTATTTTTGACAAAAGCGCAATATTTAGTAAAAAGTTAATTATTATTCCAATGACATTTACATAAAATACAATTAATTGTCGATTATTCTTATAAAATGTGTAGATAACTGGTAAATAATAATATATCGGTAATACAGAGAGTCCTCCTAAAACAAAAAATATAGGTTCTAGGACGATATGATATAGAAAACTCAAGATTATATTAATGATAATCATCATAGGAACAATTCCAATTATAGCCATGAAGAAGAGTTTTTGTGAAATTTTACGGACAATGGTAGAGTTTAATCGAAGCATTGTCGGGATAAAAGGAGTTAAAATAAAAACGGTTACAGATTGTAAATATAGCAATAAGTTGCTATAAACTTGATAAATTCCAACATATTGCGGACTTAGCAAAACATTAATGCTGTATAAATCAATGCGCGAATGGAGCATACCGCTAAAACCGAGCAGGAAAAAGATAAAGGCCTCGCGCCAAAAACGCGCTTGAAAGCGCGATCCTGTTGATGCCCCCTTCCCCGTGATATCGCGGCGAAAGCGCAAGGCCATTGCTAATCCCTTGCACAAAGCTGCTGCCGTAAAAAGTCCCGCCAATTCGTGCACCGTCAGACGGTTACCCCGCCCGAAGAGGAAAGCCACCATCCCGGCCGTTACCGTGGCTTCGACCGCCGTGGCCCACACAAAGGCGCGGCGATAGACAATCAGGACATCAAAGGACTGCTGCCAGAAAAGAGCGCCCAACCACAGACATGCCAGGCCGGCCAGGAGCCCATCGGCCCTCTCCCCCACCAGGAGGATAAACACCAGCGCAAGGGCCACAGGGGGTAGCAGGGCGCTGCGGGTTAGCAGGCTGCTCTGCCACAGGGCGGCCAGGGCCGAGGGGCGTTGGCTAAACGCGCGCAGCAGGTACTCTTTATTCCCCCACCCCACCACCATAGCGCCGAGCTGCACCCAAAGCATGATGGCCACGAAATGCCCCCACAAGGACACCGACGTCAGTCGCACAACCAGTAAAGAGATAATAACGTTGATAAAAGGTAATAAGATGTTATAAAGCGAACTGGTGGCAATACGAAGTAATCGTCGTTGTTGTTTTTGTATAGATTTTAGTAATATTTTCTTTTTATACGTATAATGCATTAATTTCTAGAATCCGCTTGTCTCAGGGCGCTGATAGGCTATAAAACGATGTAAAACGCGCAATTCTAGCGGAAAATGATAAAAACTCAAATGATAGCGCCAGGACGAAAGCCCGCGCAAAAGCGCACGACGCCACCCCTTCAGTTTGATATCGGTCGAAGTGGGGTAATAGGCATTGAGCACCCGCTCGAAATCCCGCAGGCGTCGACGCCATACCGGCTTGATCCAGGGCATGACACCACGGCGACGTTGGGAGAAATCCAGCCACTCCGGACTGACCCAGGCCTCCAGGGTGGTCGGAAAGGTGAAGCCCTCGGCGCGAGCCTCGTCGTAGAGGTCCCCCGCCAGCGGCACCGGGGTGTAGAGGTAGAGGACGATCTCGGCCTGGGGATTGACCTGTTTGACCCGACGGATGAAGGCGATGGTTTCTTCGATATCGCGTTCGGGGTCGGGTGGATTGCCCAGGACGAACGAAAATTCGGGCACGATGTCCCACTTCGCCATGAGCCGGGCGATCTCCAGGGTCTTGTGAGGGTGCATGGTGCCGCCCTTGCGCATCCGCCGCAGGGTTTCGAGCGAACCCGATTCGGCGCCCATAAAGACCATCTTCAGCCCACTATTCCGCATCAGGCGCCACGTCCCTTCGGCGAAGGCGAGCAAGGTGTCAATGCGCGCCTCGCCCCACCAGCTCACCCCCAGGCCGATAATGCGGGCGGCAAAATCGGCTACCCGCTTTTCGCTGACGAAAAAGTTGTTGTCGTAAAACTCGACGCCGTCCACGCCCCAACGCTCCACATACAGGCGGACGACATCGGCAACCTGGGCGGCCGTTTGCGGAAGCCAGCGTCCCTCGACCATGTTGACCACGGCGCAGAAGTTGCAGAAGAAAGGGCAACCGTAAGACGAATGGTAGCCCAGGGTGCGATCGCCCAGGAACGTACGGCGCAGATAGCGCTCCACCGGTACCCGATGGAAGGGGAAAGGCGGCAAGCGGGCCGGATGGGGGATGGGAGCCAGCGGATTGGTCACCGGTTGGCCCTGCTCGTCCCGATAGGCCAGACCGGGAATGGCGGCAAGGGCGCTCACAGACGGCCGCCGCTCCTGCTGCAAGAGGTCGAGGAGGGCTTTGAAGGTGTACTCGCCATGCCCACGCACCACGTAATCCACGCTCTCCGAACGCAAGACCACATCCCAATGCTGGGTGGGGAAATAGCCGCCCCAGACGACGATGAGCTGCGGATGGCGGCGTTTGAGTTCGCGCACCAGCGGCACGGCCTGGTGCAACTGCGGTCCCGGCATCACGGTGACGCCGAGCACGGTCGGCTCCCGGTCATCCTGGGCCGCTATCAGCCCATCCAGCCGGGCCAGGGGGTCATGCTCCAGATTGCCGTCGACGATGACGTACTCGTAGCGGCCGGGGTCGGCCTCCAACACGGCGGCCAGGGCCAGCAGGGAGCAGGGCAAGATGGGCTTGCGATTGGCCGAAGACTGGGGATTGTAGAGCAGGATCATCGTTCACCGCACGGATAATTTAGGATTCCAAAACCACCGGGATTGTACGACAAATCGTCCGTGCCGCCAAGCAAAGCCGGGATTGGCCCTTCAGACCCCATCCTGGACGCGCGCCACGGCATACACAGTCATGATTTCGTTCCACCAGCGTCGTTCCCTGACGATGTCGAGACGGAAGCCGGCCTTGCGCAAAAGCGCGAGCAGTTCGTTCCCGGCGCCGTCGGTGGAAAGCAGCACCCAGGCCTGCCCACCGGGCGCCAGATGCCGATCGAGCCCGGCGGCGAAACGCTCGAAAACGGTTTCCCCACGCCAGGCGTGGTCCAGGGCATCGCGGGGACGGCCGCGGAAGAAAGGCGGATTGAAGACGATGAGATCGAAGACGCGACCGGCCAACGGTTCAAACAGATCGCCTGCGGCCGTCTCTACCTGGGTCTCGACCCGGTTGAGCAGGGCATTGATGCGGGTACAGCGCACGGCCGCGGGGTTGATGTCGGTAGCCGTTACCTGCGCGCCGCGGCGGGCGGCAAAGACGGCCACCACCCCTGACCCACATCCCAGGTCGAGCACCCGCAGACCGGGTGTGGCCAATAAGGGATGGTCGCGCAGGGTATGCGCCAGGAGCTCGCCCCCACGGAAGAGCACGGGATTGAAGACATCGGGCAAGACCACAAGCGGCACCCCATCGATCCACTCGATGACGAGATGCCCATACCGGCGCCCCAGCCAGCGATGGCGTATCCGCAACCAGGCCCGGCTGAGACCGGCCCGTACCCCACGCAACCGCGTCCTGGGCTCCCTGTGCGGCTGCCGGTCATGGGGCTCTGACCGGGGGAGGAAGTCGATCGCGAGCCCCATGATGCTAGTCCTGTCGTGGGATGGGTACCGGTTGCACCCGACTGCGGATGGCCGCTTCCATGGCGGCGATGTCGTTGCGCACGCGGGCCACGACATCGGACAGAGGGACCATCTCCCCCGCGGTGGCCGTGCGATGCTTCAACTCCACGGCACCCTGCTGCAGACCCCGCTCGGACACGGTCAAACGGATGGGGATGCCGATGAGGTCGGCATCGTTGAACTTGACCCCGGCGCTCAGCTCCTCGCGATCGTCCAGCAAGACTTCGACCCCGGCTGCCCGCAAATCGGTATAAAGCTGCAGGGCCGTTTCCAAACCGCCTTTGAGGGGCACGATATGGACATGGAACGGCGCCACCGTGATCGGCCAGCACAGGCCCCGCTCGTCGTTGTATTCCTCGGCCACACAGGCCAACAGGCGGCCGCTGCCGATGCCGTACGAACCCATGATGATGGGCTTGCGCGTGCCATCCCGGTCCAGGAACGTGGCGTTCATGCTGGCGCTGTAGCGGGTGCCCAATTTGAAGATGTTGCCCACCTCAACCCCGCGCGAGGTGCGCAAAGGACTGCCGCAACGGCTGCAGGCAAAGCCGTCCTCGGCGGCGACGATGTCGGCGACAAGGGTGGCCTGATAATCGCGGCCGTGGTTCACGTGGAGGAAATGGAAACCGTCTTCATTGGCGCCGGCCACCAGATTGGGCGAGGCCGCCACCAGGTCGTCCACGACGATAAGGGTATCCGCTTTGACGCCAATGGGCGAACCGTAGCCGGGTGAGGCCCCGATGGCGCGGATTTCGTCCTCGTGGGCCGGTCGCAGGTGTTTGGCCTTGATGGCGTTGGCCAGCTTGGTCTCGTTCAGTTCCATGTCCCCGCGCACGACGGCAAAGACAAAACGGGTGGTTTCCTGCTGGCCTTCGTCGATGGTGGCGACCAAAAACACCGCCTTGGCCGTTTTCGCTTCGGGGATGCCCAGGAAACGGGCCAGGTCGGCGATGGTCTTCGTATCGGGTGTGGCGACTTTCTGCAGGGGTAAAGGCGTTTCGGTCGGAGGCTCGGGTTTACGGAAAGTCGCCACCTGGCGGTTGGCCGTATAGCCGCAATGGTCACAGAGCACGAGGGTGTCTTCGCCGATGGGCGTCAGGTACATGAATTCGTGGGCCTGCTGGCCGCCCATCATCCCGACATCGGACTCGACGGCAATGACATCCAGCCCACAACGCCGGAAAATGTTGAAATAGGCCTGATAATGGGCCCAATACTGCTTATCCAAACCCTCCCAATCGGCATCCAGGCTGTAGGAGTCCTTCATCGTGAACTCACGCACCCGGATCAGGCCCCCGCGCGAACGGACTTCATCCCGCCATTTGGTCTGAATGTGGTAAATCAGAGCCGGCAACTGGCGATAAGACCGAATGATGGAGCGCGCCAGGTCGGTCACGACCTCCTCGTGGGTCATGGCCAGCACCATATCGCGACCGCTGGCATCCTTGAAACGCCCCATTTCAGGACCGATCTGGTACCAGCGCCCGGTCTCCTGCCAGAGTTCGGCCGGGTGAACGACGGGCATCTCCATTTCCTGGCCGCCGATAGCGTCCATCTCCTCACGCATGATGTTTTCGATCTTGGTGATGGAACGCTTGCCGAGAGGGAGCAGGGAAAAGATGCCGGCGCTAAGCTGACGGATATAGCCGGCCCGTACCAGGAGCTGATGGCTACGAAGCTCGGCATCGGCCGGAGCTTCGCGCAGCGTTTGGGCAAAAAGCGTGCTCATGCGCATAGGAAATCGTACCTCGCCGATAAGGTCATGGCCACTAAAGGCATGATAGAATACAAAGACGGCCTGAAGTCCGATTGTAAACCAGAAAAGCAAAAGGACGGAAAACCGGACGAGTCTGTGCCTGGAGTTTGGTCTTTTCTCCCCGTTGAGCCTCTACCGCACACCGGCCCTCTAGAGGGGGCAGAAGCCAATGCCTACGCCACCCAAAGGGCAAACTCCGGGTCCCAACGTTGTACGCGATGGTCACCATGAATCTACCGGGGCCGCTGATCGAAGGACGCTTCTGGCAACGCGATAACCGTTTCCGCGCCACGGTCACCGTCGGGGATGAAACCACCAAAGCCCATGTGCCCAATTCCGGCCGTCTCCACGAGCTTTTGGCCCCCGGACGACGGGTCCTGTTGGCCCCACGGCTAACGGGCTCCCCCCGTCGGACGGCCTACGACCTGGTCATGGTCGAGGTGGAGGGGCATTGGGTGAGCATGGACGCGCGGTTACCATCCCGCCTCTTTGGCGAGGCTGTGGCCGCGGGCCGGCTCGAGGCCTTCCAGGGCTATACCCTCCTCCAGCCCGAAGTGCGCTACGGGGCAAGTCGGCTCGATTGGCGGCTGCAAGGCCCAGCCGGAACCTGTTACGTCGAGGTCAAGTCGGTAACGCTGGTCGCGAACGGACGGGGTCTCTTTCCCGATGCGCCTACGATCCGGGGCCGCCGTCACCTGCACAGCCTGATGGCCGTCGTGGCCGCAGGTTGGCGGGCGGCCGTTGTCTTCGTCATTCAACGGGAAGATGCGCAGGGGTTTGCCCCCCACGATGCCGCCGATCCCGCTTTCGGCCAGACCTTGCGCGAAGCGGCTGCGGCCGGGGTCGAAGTCCACGCCTATCGCTGCCGGGTCAGCCCGGAAGCGGTGACCATCATCGCGCCGGTGCCTGTCATATTGTTATAGAACCGGCCTCCCGCAGGTTGCTGCGGGAGGCTGAACACGGTTACCCCTCACGGGGAAAGACCGGCACATCCGGACCGACATACTGCCGGAAAAGCGCCAGAATCTCCCCGGGTTCGGCATGGCGTTTCAACGCCTTTTTCGAGAACAACAGCTCATCGTTGACCCGAAACTCGAAAACACCGCCGCTTCCTGTCACCAGGGTGAAGGAAGCGATGACATGCTGATAATCGCCCAAGATCTCGGCCGCCACACGGACGGCCCGCTCCAGGTAATTTCAAGGTACGCAGTACTCAAGGGTAATGCGATAGGGTTTGGTGGATACCATCATGGACCTCAAAAGCAAAATGGAGAGAGCCAGAGCGACGAACAACAGGGCCGATTATGCCAAACCTTAGGCGCCGAGGTCAAACGATGTCGTCCCGATGAAAGTCCTTACGGCGGAAAGCGATGATGTAATGGTCCCCCCACCCGGCCGTCAACCGGGCGGTGCCGGCTTCGAGGCGCTCGAGCACGGTCAGCAGGCGCAGATAGCGGCCGATAGGCCCCGTGAGCGCCGTCGGTGGCAGCCAAAAACCCAGGCTTAGCGTCTCAAGATGATCGAACCAGGGAGCAAAATCGCGGCGCAGCCGGCGCGGCGATGGATAGGCAACGGGAAACGAGCGGGAGCCGATGCGGGCTACCGCCTGCCCTCGCCAGCGTCGCGTGGCCGTGCGGAGATCGCCGTGGACGAGATGCCAGAAGACCTCCCACGGACACCACGGACCCATGGGCACCAGCACCGCCACGCCGCCGGGACGCAGCACCGTCGCCAGGGACCGGGCCAACGGCCGCCAATCGCCCAAGACGTTGATGCCGCCGAAATCGGAGAGCACACCGTCGCACACGGCCGTCCCCAAAGTCGGCCACTCCCCGGTCAGATCGAGTTGCAGGAAGGCGATGCGGTCGGCCAGGCCTGCGGCCTCCGCCTTGGCCTGAGCCACGGCCACCATACGCGGGGAGCCGTCCGTCGCCGTGACACGCACCCCCTGCCCGGCCAGCCATACGGCATCCTCGCCGGTTCCGCAGGCCAACTCCAGCCAATGCTGGCCGGGCCGGACATAGCGGGCCAAAACGGCCCACACGCGGCGGCGCAAAGCCTGACCCAACGGCGTGTGGGTAAAGTCGGCGTCGTAAGCGGCGGCTACGGCATCGAAAACCGCCTCCGGTGCAACCGCTGCCCGGTCCATCACCAGCCCTCGTTGGCCCGTTCGCGGACGGTCCATCCCCGCCCGGCCGGACGGGAGCCATCCTGCCCCTCCCGTTCGTGTTGGGTCAACCACATCCCCAGACGGCCACGGCGGGCATTGAGCCAGGACTTGAGCAGCGGCCAGGGTCGTCGTTCCCCGCGTCGCCATTGCCGGTGGAACCGGACCTCGTTGACCATCCAGCGGGTGGCATGAGCATAAAACCGTCGGGAGTGGCGTCCGGCCACGCCCAGGTCGCGATCGGTCCGATGCTCCCAATCGGCATAGGCCAGGATGCGATCGGCGACGGCCTCGTAATAGGGCGTCCCTTTGATGGGATAGGCCACGGTGGTCAGGAACACGTCGGGATCGGCGCGTTTGAGATGGGCGACGGTGGCGGCGATATCGGCCACCGTTTCGCCCTCGTAGCCGAGCATGATGAACATGCCTACGGTAATGCCGTGGGCCTGCAGCAAACGGGTTTTGGCCTGGATGTCCTCCACCCGGGCTTTGCGCTTCATGGCGTCGAGCACCCGCTGCGAGCCGCTTTCCGAACCGATCCACAGGCGGCTGCAGCCCATGGCGGCCAGGGTGGCGACGACCTCTTCGTTCAGGCGATCGGCCCGGCTGATGCACTCAAAGGGCACGCGCAGACCGCGGCGCTTGAGCTCCTCGGCATAGCGCAGGGTCCACCGCGGTTGGATGGTGAAGACATCATCGGCGTACCACAACTGGTCGGGCCGGTATCGTTCGACCAGAAAGGCCACTTCGGCGGCCACATCCTCCGGGGTACGTCGGCGATGGCTGTAGCCGAAGACGGTGTGGCTGCACCAGGTGCAGGTGTAGGGACACCCGCGGGCCGTGATCAGCGAGACCGAACGCACGCCGTGATGGGTGTGCCAGGTCTCCAGATAGCGTTCCAGGTCGATGGCCTCCCGATCGGGCCAGGGTTGGGCCGACAGATCGGCGATCTGCGGTCGCGGCGGTGTACGCACCACCCGGCCCTCGGCATCCCGAAAGGCAATCCCGGCCACATCGTGCAGATCCGTGCCGTCGCCTCGGACCAGATGGGGGATAAGCTCCTCCAGGGTCAGCTCGCCCTCGCCGATAACGATGACATCGGCGCCCCGTTCCAGGTACTCGCGGGCATGATGGGGCGGTTCGGGTCCCCCCAAAACGACCCTGGCGCCCACATCCCGACAAAGGCGTATCATCCGCACGACGTTTTGCCGGGTCATCAGATTCGTGTAGATGCCCACCAGCGACGGCCGCGCCAATTCCAGATAGGAGGTAAAGGCATCCCAGTTACTGAAGGTCGTATCGAATACCTCGACATCGAAGCCCTTCGCCTTGAGATGAGCACTCACATAGAGCAAGCCCAACGGCGGATAGGGCTTCATGACCTGAAGCTCGTGAGGGTCTTCGTAGAGGAAGTAGCCGTGGGTGAGAAGGATGTCCATAGCGATCTCAACCGTTGCCCTGGACATGGAGCGGCAGGATTTTGTAGGTCACCCGTTGTTCGCCAGGCCGACGCCGGGGATAGACCGGCTGGCCGGTGTACTTGTAACAGAGCCGGTCGATCATGGCATCGGCGCCTTCTTCGGTTATCTCGACCACCCGCCCGCGGATCTGCAGGTAACGATAGGGATTATCCGGGTCGGAGATGGCCAGGGCCACGTGCGGGTTGCGTCGGAGATTGCGGTCTTTTACCCGCCCGCGGGTGCTGTTGATGAGGATGCAGGTTCCATCGTAATCGAACCAGACGGGGGTCACCTGAGGAGAGCCGTCGGGCATGATGGTGGCCAGATGGGCGAACGCCCGTTTTTCAAAACTAACCAGGTCACGAAACGGTTCAGGGATGGGCACAGGGGTAGATGGCATCGTTCACGCCTCAGATTGGGGAGTAGGGATGGCAGCAGCAGCCGGCGAGAGGCCCGGCGCCAGCGGTGGCAGCGCTTCATGGGGTACCCGCGCCAGGCGTTCCAGCCGATACCGGGCCCCCGGTAGGGTGAGAAGATGATAGCCCATGGTCATCACCTGACGCCAGCCGGGCCTCCTGGCTCCACCCGGCCGCAAGCCGGTCAGACGCCACCAGGTGCGTCGCGCCCGATACTCCTTGTGCAAGACGACGTGCAGTTGGCGATAGAAAGCCGTGGTGAACGGTCCCCGGTAAAGCATGGCCAGGTCATCGGAGTCCTCCCAGTTCTGCTTAGAACCGAGCTGATCGCGGACGCGCTCGTAGAATTTGGTCCCGGGCAAGGGATAGGAAACGGACATGCCGATATCGTCCGGCCGGCAATCCCGCACCATCTGCAGCGTCTTCTCGATGTCCTCGCGGGTCTCGCCGGGATAGCCGAACTGGAGGAAAAAGCCGATCTGGAAACCGTGCTCGTGGACGCGGCGGGTGGCCTCGACGATCTGGTCAACCCGCGTCCCCTTCTCCATGGCATCGAGGATTTTCTGGGAGCCGGATTCGGCCCCCACCCACACGATCTGACAACCGGCCCGTTTCATGGCCGCGATCTCGCCGGGACGCAGGAGCAGATCAACGCGGCTGAGGCATTTGAAGGGCACGCGGGCATTGTGGGCCTCGACCAGCTCGGCAAAGCGCGGCCACCAACCGGGTTTGAGGCCGACGATGTCATCGGCAAACCAGATGTGATCGGGATGGTACGTCTCCTTGAGCCATTTCAGTTCGGCGACCACGTTTTCAGGGCTGCGTGCGTTGTAGCGTTGTCCCCAGATGGGTTTGGCGCACCAGTTGCAATGGTAAGGACACCCGCGCGTGGTCACCATATTCATCGAGTAGTAACCATGACGCCCGTACCAGATACGGCGATAGCGCTCCACATCCACCAGGTCCCAGGCCGGAAAAGGGAGGGCATCCACGTCTTTGATATCGGGACGTCGGGGGTTGCGCACGGGCGCGCCGTCCTCGCCACGATAGGCCAGGCCCAGGATGGCGGCAAAGGGCGTATCGGTGCGACCGCTCAAACGGTCGAGCAGCTCGGCCAGGGTGTATTCCCCTTCCCCCAGCAGGACGAAATCGGCGCCTCGGCGCAGGTAAGCCTCGGCATGGTCGGTGGCATCGGAACCGGCCACGATGACGGTACAACCCCGGCCTTTGGCCATGTCGATCATGGTGAAAGCCGCCTGGCGCATGCGCAGCAGGCACATTTTGGAGAGATAGTTGAAGTTATCCTCGTAAATGACGGCGAAACGCGGGCGATGCCGGCGCAGGGCCGCCTCCCACTCGGCCTCAGACTCGGCCAACATGGCGTCAAACAAGGCGACCTGGTACCCGCGCGTGCGCAGATAGGCGGCAGCATAGAGCGTCCCCAGGGGCGGATACGGCTGCATGGCCTGCCAGAGCTTGGGATCGAAACGGAGATAGTACGATTGACCAAAGAGAACAACGCTCATAGAAGGACCTCTTTAAGAACAATTTTCATCATGAGAGATATCATTTTGCATTTTTATTCATATCTAAAAAACGAAGCTCTTTATCATAAAGTGAAATAATACGTCGAGCATGCCCATCAAAATGTCCTTTACAACAATTCGCAGAAAAAATTGCTTCACTTTGATCGGGATATAGACGCCGCAGTTTACGAACTTTTCGCCTCATTTCCCACCGTTCGAGGCGGCCCACAGGAGGCAAACGTAACACGAGCTCCGCCATCCCACGCCCAAAACGGGAGAACGCGGGGATACCGGCAGGGTGTGGGCAAACCGGACAGGTCGGCGGACCATCGGCATTGGGCAAAAAGGCCTGGCTCCAGGCATTCACCTGCCGCAACCGCGTGTAGACATCCAGACCATAGAGCGGGACCATCTGCACCAGCTCGCGGGCCACGAAGAGATTGCGGGGTTCCAGGGCCAATGTCCGCTCGGAGAGGAGATAGTTCGGGCAGATCACATCGCCACGGCGGGCGATCCAACGCACAAGGGCCACAATGAAGGCCCGACACAGCCACAGGCGGTCGCCTGCCGTGACGATGAAATAGTCGAAATCGCTGCGCTCATCCGGGTTACTGACCGCCAGGGAACCGGTCAAAGCCACCATACGCACAAAGGGCATCGATGCCAGCAGACGGGCATAGGCAAGCGCCCGTGGCCACAGCAGGCGGGCACGGGCTTCCCGTTCGCGACGAACGGCGATGATGGACTCACGGCCGGCCAGGGTGAAAAACCCATCCCGATAACTCAGTCGGTCCCGTGGCCATGAGCCGCTGCGGATGAGCGCCTCGATCTGGGCCTGCGTGGCGGGGACTTCCAGATAGCGATGGACCTCGCCAACGGTGAGCGGATAATCGAAGATGTTGGCATAGGTCACGGTCCGCACCATGGCCTCGATCAAACGCTCCTGATCGGAGGGCACCGGGGCCCGCTCAGCAGGGATGGTCGCATCGTGAAGGGACGTCATCGACACCGCTGTCAAGAGAGGCGGACAATGGACGGTTTTGTCATGTGAGACATAACCTCCTTTGCGCACGGCGACTGCCATGCTCACTCACAGTGACAGATAAGCCGGTCACGCAGGCTCGCTCACAGCTCTATCCGGGCATTCGCTCCGAAATGGTCTCAGTATAGCGAGGAAGTGAACCTCGAAAAGTTGTTTTGATCTCCGAAATAGTTCGGGTTTGTATGAGTACTTACCACGGATGTCCGGAGCTCCGACCGGGCTTTTGACATCGCCATCAAGCCGTTCTATCATGCCCAATTGCAGCCGTTTGCGCAAACAGCCTCGTAACCATGCGCCAGTTTGGGGTCATGGCAGGCTTCCATCGTATGCTATGACCTCGTTTTTGGTCAAAACGGTACCTCATCTCCTTATGTCCGATCCCTATGCCGATCTGAAACAGCGTCTACAACGGGGCGAAGTGTGCGCCTTTGTCGGCGCCGGCCTGGCGCGGGCGGCGGGTCTGCCCGATTGGTACGACGTCATAAGCCCCTTGGCTGCCCGTATCGGCTTCGATCTGCCCCCGCGGCGCTGGGCCACCGGCGAGGCGCTGCTCGATGCCGCACAGGCGTATGTCAACCAGCGCGGTCTCAACGACCTCATCCGCTTCCTGCGCGAGCGGCTGGCCACCTGGCAGATCGGCCCCAGCAGCGTTCATCTCGCCCTGGTGCAATTGCCCATTCCCATCATCTTCACCACCACCTACGACGACCTCATCGAAAAAGCCTGTCAGCAGGCAGGCAAACAGGTGGATGTCGTCGTGCGCGATAGCACCATCCCCTATCTGCGTCGAGGGCCACACGTGGTCAATCTGATCAAACTCAACGGCGACCTGGCCCAACCCGATACCCTGGTCATCACGCGCGAGCACTACGAACGGTTTCGGCTGACGCGGCCGCAGATGCTCAAGCTTGTGGAAACCGAGTTGGGACGATCGGACATGCTCTACCTGGGCTGGGACCAGACCGACCCGGCCTTTGCCCTCGTTTTGGGCGAAGTCCTGGGCCGTTTCGGTGCCGATATGCGGCCGGGTTACGCGGCCCTTTGCGACATCACACCGGTCCAGGCCGGGGAATGGCGACGTCGGAACATCCAGCCGGTGACCCTGCCTGCCGGGGACCCGATCGCGGCTTTGACGGCCTGGCTGACGGAACTGGGCGGCATGGCGGCCGCCGTCGCGGCCGAAACGGGTCGTATGCCTCCGGCCACCGGCGACCTGCCGCCCGACGAGGCCATCGCCCTGCCCGCGACGGACGAACGGGCCGCCCTCCAGAAGCAATGGCGCGACTTGCGCGCTTACATCCACGGCCTGGAACAGGCCCGTCTCACGGCCGGCCCCATTGAGCAGGTCAAGATCGACCTCGAGATCGCAAGAACCCAGGAACGGCTGCGCGCCCTCGAAGCGACGCTGGACGCGCTGACGCCATGACGGCGACCGCCAGGGGTATGGCGGTGCTCCTCCTCTTTTTCCATGGCTTTTCTCTACGACGCCTTTATCAGCTACGACCCGGCCGATGAGGAATGGGTTTATACCTGGCTGCTCCCGCGGCTGGAAACCGCCGGCGTCCGGGTCATTACCCCTGCCGACTTCGCCGCCGGCGCTGCGCGTGCCGTGGAAATCGAGCGGGCCCTCCGCAGCAGCCGCTGTACCGTGGCCATCATCACCCCGGCCTGGCTGCGGAACCACTGGGCCACCTTTGAGATCGTCCTCGCCCAAACCCTGAGTCTGGACGAAATCCGGCGCACCCTCATTCCCGTCGTGCTGGAACCCTGCGAGGTGCCGTTGCTCCTGCGCCATCGGGTTGCCGTGGACCTGACCCAACCCGCCTGGCGGGAAAAACGGGTGCGCAAGCTGGCCCAGGACCTCTTCGCCCGCTCGTGGGTGCCGCCGCCGGCGTTGCCCCATGACCGCCGGGATTGGCAAACCTTCTGGCCCCAGCTCAGACGCTGGCTACGGCGCCATCGCCGTTGGTTCATGCTGGCAACGGCAGCCATCCTGCTGATGACCCTTCTGATGCTCATGAGCCTGCAATGGCCGCCTTTTCAGCCGCAATGGGTGTGGGTTGCCGACCCCGGCCTGGCCGCTCCGCGGGCCACAGCACTGGTCAACACAGGGGTTTCTCTGGTCGTGGGGGCCGAAAACTACCGACAAGGTTGCGAGATCTCGCCTAAAGGGTTGTGGTATCGCTCTCTGCCCGATGGAGGCTGGCGGGAAAGCGATGTGGGTAACTTCCTTTGCCTCGAAACAAGGCAACCGCCGGCGTTGGCCAACATCCCCGATGTGGCCATGGCGCCGGAGCCGCCGGGCCGGGTCTATGCCTTGAGCAGTCACAAGGGCATCTTACAAAGCGAGGACGGCGGCGCCAGCTTTCAACCGCATCCGGCCCCCTATCCCGGCTTTCCCGAGCACAACCTGCCCTTCCGCCTGGCCGCCGATGGCGACGGTGTCCTTTGGGTAGCGGCCGAAAACCAGGGCCTCTGGCGGGTGACGACAACGGCCTGGGAACAGGTGGACGGACGTGAATGGGGCGGTTGTCAGGGTCTGCCGGCGGTGCGCGTCCGCAGTCTGCTGGCGAAAGCAGGACGATGGCTCATCGGCACCGACCAGGCGGGCTTATGGTTGAGCGAAGATGACGGTCGTACCTGCCACCGCGTGTTCGACGACGAGGGCCGTTACGAAATCTATGCCCTGGCCGCTGTCGGTGCTCCAGACCACCCGCGTTATCTGCTGGCCCTGCGCGATTGGCAGGACGACAAACGGCCGACCATGCTGATCGACCTCTGTCCCCGGCCGGAATCATGCCGTCAAACGCCCTGGCAGGCAGAGCCGGGCAGTCTGTTGCCGACCGACGCTGATCTCCTGACCTTGTTTGTGCCAAAGACCGGCATGACCGACCTGCGCTGGTTCGCTATGGACAGCCGAGGACGGGTCTGGCAGGGCGATCTGGCGCGCCGAGAGGCCATCCGGCTTCCCGGCTTTGGGCGCTGTATCGTGTTTCTGGGTTGCGAGGCCGAGTTCGCAGGTGTTGAGGATACCCTCTATGTGCTGGTATCCCCTCTGCAAGGACCACCCGGTCGCGTTTACACGTTCGCCGTCGGTGCCTGGTGGCGCCGACTCTGGCCCTGAGGAGACAGACCATGAAGCCATCCCAGAACGGACCGGATTGGGAGCACTTTCGCCGGACTTCCCTTCGTCCTCGGCGGTTGAGTCACGGCCACGAGAGCTTTCCCATCGATCCGCAGCGGCTGGGGATATCGCGAAGGGCCCTGGCCGAGCTGGCCCAGGGCTATCCCGATGCAGAGGGCACCTATCCCTGGCGGCTGCTGTTCCATCCCGGCACCGGTTTACCGGCTTTTGTGCGGCTGCGGCTTCATCATCCCCTGAGCGACAACGATGCCGCCCTGGATAACGCCGCGGCCTTGCTGAGAGGGCAGTGGGAACAGTCGTACACGGGCTTTACCGCTGCCCTTTTCGGCGCGAGCGACGAGTTCGACCGGTCCTTCGGGGAGGAGGGCGAGGTCATTGTCCTCCCCGGGGGTGGTGAGTTGGGCAAACCGGCCATGCGCCATTTCGCCTGGACCCAACGCTTTGCCGGCCTGCCGGTGGTGGGCGGCAGCCTGCGGTTGCACGAAGGGGTGCGCGATAGCCGCGTGGCCGTTACGAGCAGCTTTTTCCCGGTGGCCGATGCCCCGCCGGCAGAGCAGCCCTGGGAGCCATGGGCCCTGGAGCTGCGGATCCGGCAGGCCATGCTGGCGCAGGCCGATGACCAGAAGCGGACCGCCTCGCTTTGGGAGCTTCTGCGCGCCTGGTTGCAATCGCCCCTGGCCGGCGATTGGGAAAGCCTGGCGGCGCTTTTAGGCACCGAGCCGGCAGGTCCGGAGGCCATCTCGGCCTTCCTCGTCGGGCTGATGGCCGACCAGGCCGATGCCGACCGTGTAAGATGGCTTCTCGAGGCGCTGCGCCGGGATCCCATGGCGCCCGTGGGCATCATCGCCGCCCTACCGGACGACGCCATCGACCTGAAACCGGTCCCCATCCGCGGGAGCGAGCGGGCCGTTCTGCCCTTTGACGGCGAGTACCGCCTGATTCGCCGTTATCAGGTGCACCTGCCCGATGGGGACCTCTGGTATGCCGATGTGGATGTGCACAGCGGCGAGGTGTTAGGGGGTTTGTGGCAGGCCGCCGCGGCCGCGCCCTACTTTCGCACGGCGGGCGAGGCGTTGGCCGGTACACCGGGCGGCGATGACGGCCATCTCGGTAACGCCGACCGGGCCGAGCTGACCGACTTTCTTGCCCATGCCGATGACTTGCTTGCTCCTGCGGCCACGCCCGCCCAGCGCACCGCTGCCGTCCATGCCCTTGCTGCCTATCGTTACCTGATCGGGAGGGGTATCTCGTCGGAACGGTTGCAGGGTTATACCCGGCCTGACGGTACACGAGAGAGTCCCGGCCTGCGGGTGACGATGGGTGCAAACCAGAGCACCCAATTCCAATGGGGGGCCGGTGATCCCAAAACCGTCCGTCTGCAAACGGCCAACACCAACGCCGAGGGTAAACCCATCGTCGCCCCGGCCAACGATCCCGAAGTCGTCCTGCACGAGTTCTTCCATGCCTTTCTCTGGCTGTTGGATCCCGAGCCCTGGGATCTGCCTGCCACCATCAACCCCATCGGACGGGCCTTGCAAGAGGGTTATGCCTTCTATCTGGCCCGCTCGCTGGCTGCACAGGCCGGCAGCAGCGAGGTAGAACAGCCCTGGGCGCGGGGCGCTTATCGTCCCTCCTCGTGGGGCAATCGCTGGGCCCTGGCCCGAGCGGATCAACAACCCGGAGCCGACTTCCTGCCGGCGCCGAACGTTTATCCTGCCGGCCTCTTCCAAACGACGCCCGACAACCGGGTGCCGCTCTATTACGACATCGGCATGGTCTGGGCGCGGGCCTTGTGGGACCTCCGGCAGATGGTGGGCGCGGCGCACACCGACAGTCTGATCCTGCGCGCCTATCCCTACCTCCACGGCTATATCGCCGGTTTTGAGCTGGCCGCCGAAGCCTTGATCGAAGTGGACCGCCAGGAGCAGGAGCAAATCGACCTGGGTGACGGCACCCTGCCCATCTGGGCCCAACGCGGGATCGTGGCCGGCCAGGGCATTGTCGCCTTTGCCGAAGCAGGCGGCGTCCTCATCGCCGGCAGCGATGCCGGTATCCTGCGCTATAACGGTCAGAGCTGGCAGCTCGAAACCGGCAATCGGGCCGACGGCAACACGCTGCGGGGAATCGTCGCCCTGGCTGCCGCCGGCAGCGACTTCTACGCGGCAGCCCATCTGCCCGGTCCTACCGCCGGCGGCGGGCGCGAATGGACGCCGGGCATCTATCGGCGGCCGGCCAACGGCGGCGTCTGGCAGGCGCTGGGCAATTGGGCCGTCCAAACCGGCAATGCCACGCCGCTGGCCTTGTGGCCCCTGGGCGGCGGTGGGTTGTTGGTGGCCAGCACAAGAGGAGTTTTTCGCCATACGGGTGCGGCCGGTGGTTCCTGGCAGATCCACGGTGGCTCCACCGGCATGGCCATGCACAGCCTGGTCGCGGCTTCCTGGGGACGACGCGGGTGTGATGCGACCGAGCTGTTCGAGCAGAGCGGCGGGGGCAACTGGTTGCCGACGATCGGGGCTTTCGGGGGCGCGACCACGGAACGCCTGCTCCGGCTGGCCGTAGTCAACGACCGGGTATTTGTAGCCACGCTGAGCAGCCTCTACGAGTTGATGCTGAACAGGAGCACCGTCAAGGTAGATGGTATTAGCGGCCCGGTTCTGGCTCTGGCCGGCCGCGGCGGGACGCTGTATGCCGCAACCAACACCGACCTGTTCCGGCTGACGCTGAACGGGCCGGCCGGAAACGCCCAGGCTATACCGGGGCCGACCGCTGCCCTCGTCATCGCGCTTCACGTTGCTGCCGATGGGACTCTCTGGGCCGGCACCCAGGCCCACGGCATCTGGCGGTTGCGTAACGGCGCCTGGTCGCAGGCGTATACGCCGCCGGCGCCATCCTTGCCTCATCTCCAATCCCATCGTCGCGCCTTGCTACGCCTGTATCAGCCTCAGGCCAATGCCCAGACCGCCATCACGGTGGCAGGTAGCGGTGCTTTACAGGTCCTGGCCGTAGGTCAGCCGGGCCTGCCCCTGCGCCGGGTCGAACCCGATAACGCCGGCCGCTACAACCTTCAGGCAGGCGAGGTGCTCGTGCTGGTGGCCAGCGGCGGTCAGGCCGTGGCGATCACGGCCGTAGGGCACGATACCGCCCTCAACATTCGCATTCAAACCTGAGGCAGTCCCATGCGATACGTATCCCTTGCACTATCCATCGCCGTTTTGCTGTGGACCGGCCTGGTCGGGGTGGCTTCGGCCCTTGCTGACGGGAATCGGCAGACCTGCGTGCACCATCATCGGGTGCGTGAGGGCGAAACCCTGAGCCAGATCGCCAACCGCTACGGCGTGAGCGTGGCCGCGCTGACGGCGGCCAATCACCTGGCCAACCCCGACCGCATTCGCACGGGACAACAGCTCTGTGTGCCCCCGACCGGAGGCATGACGACTTCGCTGTTCGCCCTCAGAGCCACGTATCGGTTCGCCCCGACGGCGGCCACGGCCATGGCCGACGATGCGACACCGAACGGTTGGACGCTGGGCCGCGACGAGCGGGCCGGACGACAGCGGGACTATCCGCTCCTGAGCGGCGACCGCATCCATACCTACGACACGCCGGAAGCGGTCCGGGACGCCAGCTTGAAGGCAGGCACGCAGCCTATCCTCTGGCTGGCCCGTCACGACGCCGCCACCGAGGCCCAAGGCGCCTACGGCTACACGCTGATGGTCATCGGTGACGCCGCGCCGTTGCTCGACCTGCAAATCGGCTTTACCCGCACCCTCACCGAGGTTCTTGCCAGCGACCGCATTCCCGATGACGAGGCCGGGCTTGACCGCTGTGTCCGCCGCGGTGGCCTTCCGGTAACGGCCCTGGTCCCTCCTGAGCGGGTAGAAGAGGTAGCGATCGAGGCCCTCCTGATGGCGGGCGATGGGAGCTTTATCCCGCTGAGCATAACGGCCATTGACTACTTTGCCACGGCGGACGAGGCCGGGCGCTTCTACCGCTGTCCCGGTTTCGCCCTCCATGCCCTGCGGCGTCCGGCCCGAGCCGGATACGAGCTGCATATGGTGCTCAACGAAGAGGGCGCCGGTCCGCCGGGGCCGCATTGGCGGATCCGCTGCCAGAACTGGCTCGGCATGAACTGGTGGTCGCGTTTCTTGCGGTTCTTCTACCGGTGTCGCCAACCATGACCCTGCCTGCTCTGGAACCACTCCTCAGCGAACGCAGCCGCTGGTTACGGCTGCGCGACCATCTCCGCCTGCAGTACGTCACCGCCGACCCCGAAGCGCGGGCGCGCCTGCAGATCGCCATCGAGGATGCCGAAAAGGCCATCGCGGCGCTGGAAGCGCAGATCGACGCCCTGCAACGGGAGCCGGCACCGGCACCGGTGGCAGCGCCGGCGCCGGTGGCCGATGGGTTCGGCACACCCGCCGCGTTCATCTACGATGTCTGTCTGAGCTATGCCCCGGTTGCGCCCGACCAGGATTGGGTATGGCTGGAGCTGATCCCACGGTTGGAGGAGGCCGGCGTGCGCTACATCCTGGCCGAAGAGGCAGCGCCGCCGGGTGTGCCCCGCCTTCTGGGCATTGAACAGGCCCTGAACCAGGCACGACGGCTCCTTATCGTGCTGACACCGGCCTACATGGCGACGAAAGCGCTGCAATTCGAGGCCATCCTGGCCCAAACCGCAAGCTGGAACCAGGGCGTGTTTCGACTTGTCCCCGTCCTCTTGGAGCGCATCGCGCCGGACAACCCGCCTTCCTGGCTGCCTGCCCGTCTGCACCCCCACATGGTGCGACCTCTCGATTTCAGCCCCGCCGCCCTTGCCCGCGGCCAACGTCTGCCTCGCCTGGATCCCTGGACCCAACTGATAGCGACCCTGCGCAGCCCGTTGCCGACGACAGGTGCATAAAAAACGCCGCCGATCGGTTGGGATCGGCGGCATCGGGACCAGGCGGGGAGGGAGGGATTTGAACCCTCGAGAGATGTTTCCACCTCTACCCACTTAGCAGGCGGGCGCACTCGACCGGGCTATGCGACCTCCCCTCAGGATAGGTTATGGCCTCCCGCCGCTTTGCGAACCGGCAGGAGGCCGGTGTGGGCCTGTTTGTGCCAGGATTCTGTCAAGGTGGATAAGGCGGAGGGAGAGGGATTCGAACCCCCGGTACCGCACAGGGTACAGCTGTTTTCAAGACAGCCGCCTTCGTCCACTCGGCCATCCCTCCGGGGACAGCTCTCCCTCGTTGCGAAGCAAAACCATCATAGCATCGCCGTAAGAGGCTGTCAAATTGGTTGAAGCCTGGAGGGTTGGGATTAGCGAATCACATCAACACCCATGTATGGGCGTAGAACCTCAGGTACGATGACGCTACCGTCGGGTTGTTGGTAATTTTCCAGGATGGCGATGACCACGCGCGGCAGGGCCAGGCCGGAGCCGTTGAGGGTGTACACATACCGGGGTTTGGCGCCCGGTTCCGGTCGGTAACGGATGTTGGCGCGCCGGGCCTGGAAATCGGTGAAGAGCGAGCATGAACTCACTTCCAGCCATTCGCCCACCCCCGGCGCCCACATCTCGATATCGAACTTGATGGCGGCAACAAAACTGAGATCGCCCGTGCACATCTGGACGACCCGATAGGGGATATCGAGCAGGCGGCAGATGTCCTCGGCGTTGTCCACCAGGGAATCCAGCTCGGCACGGCCGGTCTCGGGCGTGCAAAACTTGACCATCTCCACCTTGTCGAACTGATGGCCGCGCTTGATGCCGCGCGTGTCTTTGCCGGCGCTCATTTTCTCCCGACGGAAGCAGGGCGTATAGGCCACATGCTTGATGGGAAGCTGATCCGCCTCCAGGATTTCATCGCGATAGAGGTTGGTGACGGGGACCTCGGCGGTGGGAATCAGCCAGAGGTCGTCTTCGATGTCCCGATAGAGGTTGTCGCCGAACTTGGGCAGATTACCCGTACCGACCAGACAGGCTTCGCGCACCAAAAAGGGCGGGTAGACCTCGGTGTAACCGTGTTGATGGATGTGCACATCGAGCATCCAGGTGATCAGGCTGCGCTGCAGACGGGCGCCCAGACCTTTCATGACGTAAAAACGGCTACCGGCCAGCTTCACCCCACGCTCGAAGTCCAGGATATCGAGGGCTTCGCCGATCTCCCAGTGCGGTTTGGGCGGAAAACCCAGGTCGCGCGGGGGGATGGGCGTGCGCACGACGACGTTCTCGCTTTCATCCTTGCCGATGGGCACTTCGGGCAGGGGCAGGTTGGGGATGTTGAGCATGGCCCATTCCAGCTTGGCCTCCACTTCTTTCAACTCGGCCTCGAGCTCGTCAATGCGGGTGCCCAACGCGGCCATCCGCTGTTTCAGCGCCTCGGCCTCCTCGCGTTTGCCCATCCGCATGAGGTTGCCGATTTCTTTGGAACCGGCATTGCGCTCGGCCTTCAGGGTCTCGACCTCGACTAAAATGGCCCGACGCCGGGCATCGAGTTGGATGGCTTCCTCGACCGGGGCATCGGTGGCGCCCAGGGCCACCATGGCCTGACGCACCCGATCCGGTTCTTCGCGCAGCAGACGGATATCCAACATGGAAACAGTTCCTCCTCATACAACGTGTTGTTCGCCGACGCCGCCACCGTGTCGGAAACGTTCATACCGCAATTCGCCGATGTCCACAGTGGTAGCGCCGCCGTCCAGGATGTCTTCGGCGACGAGCTGCCCGCAGATAGGCCCCTGCATAAAGCCATGGCCGCTGAAGCCGGTGCAGGTGAACAGGCCTGCGATCGGCAACGGCCCGATGATGGGCTGACTGTCGGGCGTCACCTCGTACAAGCCGGCCCATTGGGTCAACAACTCGGCCCGCTCGAGCAGAGGCATGCGGGTCATGGCCCGCTCCAGGTGAAATAGGGTCCAGGCCTGATCGACTTCCAGTTTCTCTCCGGGGGTTTCGTGGGGATTCGACATACCGGTGAGGATCCCACCGGTTTCGTAATGGAAGTAGAGGCTTTGGTCAAAGTCAATGATAAACGGCATCTCGCGCGGGATACCCAACGGCCGCGTCACGGCGATCTGACGCCGCAGCGGCACGACGGGCAGGTCAATCCCCACCGTCGCCGCCAGAGGCGCCGACCAGGGACCGGCGGTGAGCACGACGGTACCCGTCGCCACAAAGCCGGCCGTGGTCTCGACGCCGACCACACGACCGGCCTCGGCCCGGATGGCCGTGACGGTCACATGGGTACGCAGATCGGCGCCCAAACGTCGGGCCTGTTTGACATAGCCCTGGACGACCGAATGGGGGTCACATAAGCCATCGCGTCCGTAGAAGGTGCCGGCCACGATGACCGGTTCGGCATCCAGGTCGATCCAGGGAGCACGACGGGCGATTTCGTCCCGCTCCAGCCACTCCGTGGCAATGCCGAGGCGGTGCTGCATGGCCACGTGTTGGCGAAACGCGGCTATCGTGGCCGGCGAGCTGAGGAGAAAGAGGTAGCCGCACAGATGGAGGCCGATGTCTTGCTCCATCTCCTCCGGAAACCGTTCTAACATCTGGATGCTGAGGGTGGAAAGCCGGACGTTGACCGCGGTGGAGAACTGGTGGCGGATACCGCCGGCACAGGCTCCGGTAGCGCCCTGTCCGAAAAAGGGCGCTTTTTCGAGGAGCAAGATACGCCCGGCCTGCCGTCGGGCCAGGTGATAGGCGGTGCTGGTACCCATCACACCGCCGCCGATGATAACGATGTCGGCCGTAGGAGGAAGCATTGGGGTGGGAAGGCGGGGAGGTTCTAGAGAAGCTCGACCAGGGTGCCGATGTCCTCGGCTTCGGCCCGCGCCAGGGCCGTGCAGGCGGCAGCCACATCCTGCGCGGCCAGACCGACGCTTTTGAAAACGGTGATCTCGGTGGCGGTGCGTCGGCCTGGAGCCCGGCCCAGGATCACATCGCCCAGGGTGGTGCGGAAGTGGTCGGCCGTGATCAACCCGGCCGCCAGGGGCTGCAGCACATCGCCGGCTTCGGCCATACAGGCCTCGACCTGGTCCACAAAAACGCGGCTGCGGGCGATGGTAGCGGCCGGGGCTTCGACCATTTCCGGGGTGTAGGCGCCGGAGAGGTTGAGATGGGTGCCGGGAGCGATATCGGCATCGGCAAACAGAGGCGTGCGGCTGGGGGTGATGCAGGAGACGATATCGGCCCCGCGCACGGCAGCGGCCGGTTCCTCCACAGCCCGCGCCGGCAGCCCTTCGGCCTGCAACCGGGCCGCCAGACGACGGGCGCTTTCGCCGTGACGGCTGACGATGCGAATCGCGGTCAACGGCCGCACGGCCGCCACGGCCTGAACCTGGTCGTAAGCCATGCCGCCGGCGCCGAACAGGGCCAGGACGCGGCTTTCAGGCCGGGCCAGCAGGTCGGTAGCCAGGCCGGCTGCCGCCCCGGTGCGGATGGCGGTCAAGGTACCACCATCCATCAACCCACGGGGAAGCCCGGTGAGGGGATCGAGGACGATCACCAGACCGGTGATGGCCGGCAAACCCCGGGCCGGATTGTCGTTGTACACCGAAACGACCTTTTGCGCCAGGCCCTGACTTTGGGCCAGATAGCCGGGCATGAACAGGCTGAGGCCGTGGGGGGTGCTCAGAACGGTGCGTAAGGGGACCTGGGCCGTGCCGGCCGCCACTTCGGCAAAAGCCGTACGCATGGCGGCGATGGCAGCCGTCATGGGGAGCACACGGCGCAGGTCGGCGGCAGAGAGAATGCGAAGCAGCATAAAGACAGATCGAACGTGAAAAGCAACGCCTGCAAAGCCATCGATGCGATGGATTCTAGCATCGGCAGACGGCAAGGGCCAAGGCCTGCAAAGCCTTTGCCACCCCTCACGCGCGGCCTGTTGGGATTTGACAGGCATGGCCTGCCTGCATATGATCGGCTCTACCCTTTCCGATATCATCCCTCCGTATGCATTCCTCGCTCATCGTCAAGTGCTTCAAGGTCAAGAAGCCCTCCCCTGCCCGGGAAGGCTGATGGCCCTTGCGGTGAGCACGATCACCCGACAGGCATAAGCCCCACCGGGCAAAAAACCGGTGGGGCTTTTTTGTATTGGTCATCCCCTTCGCCCCTGATGCCTCTTCTCCCTATGCCCTCGTTTTGCAAGCGCGGTAAGAAGCAGTTCCCTACCCTGCCGGACCGGTGGTTCGGATAGGCTGCTTCGACACGCTTGTGTCCGTTCCTTCAGCCCCTCCGCCGGTTCGGCGGAGGGGCTTTCTGTTTTTGTCGTCCTGTCTTCCTGCCCTATTTCTCAACCCATAAGGAGTGTGTCCCATGTCGTACCAGGCCCTTTGTCCCGAATGCGAAGCCACCCTGACGCTGAGCAATCCGCTGCCGGGTGAAATCGTCCCGTGCCGGGATTGCGGGGTGGACCTGGAGGTTGTCTCGGTCGAGCCCTTGCGCCTGGATCTGGCCCCGGAAGTTGAAGAAGACTGGGGAGAGTGAGGGTGCCCATGCCGCGCGTTGCCGTCATCGTCTCCCGCATTCGTGTGGAAGAAAAACTTTTGTTGGCGGCGCTGGCAGCGGCCGGCGCCGAGGTGCAGGTGGTCAACGATGAGGAAGTCGTTTTCCACGCGGATAGGCGCCAGCCACCCCTGGTTGCCGATGTCGTCCTCGAGCGCTCGGTCAGTACGGCGCGTGGGCTGTATGCTTTGCGCCTTCTGGAAATGGCCGGCATTCCCACCGTCAATCGCTATGCCACAGCTGCTACCTGCGCCGATAAACTGCTCACCACCGCCGCTTTGACCGATGCGGGTCTGCCTCAACCCCAGACCCGCATCGCTTTTTCGCCTGCAGCCGCCTTACAGGCCATCGAGGAGTTGGGGTATCCGGTGGTGCTCAAACCGGTGATCGGTTCCTGGGGCCGTCTGCTCGCCCGTATCAACGATCGCGATGCGGCCGAAGCCATCCTGGAGCATAAAGAGACCCTGGGCTCTTATCAGCACGGCATCTTCTACATCCAGAAGTACATCCGCAAGCCGGGACGCGACATCCGCGCCTTCGTCGTCGGCGATGAGACCATCGCGGCCATTTATCGCCAATCGTCTCATTGGATCACGAACACGGCGCGCGGGGGTCAGGCGGAGCCTTGTCCGATCACCCCGGAACTGGACCGGCTTTGTCAGGCAGCGGCGCAGGCCGTGGGCGGTGGTGTGGTGGCCATTGACTTGCTCGAAGACCCCGACCGCGGGCTGCTGGTCAACGAGGTCAACCACACCATGGAGTTCCGCAACAGCATTGCGCCCACGGGGGTCGATATCCCGGCGCGTGTGGCGGCCTATGTCCTGGCCGTGGCCCGTCAGGGGCTTCCCGGTTCGCCCACCCTATCCCCGGCGGAGGTCGCCGCATGAGCGAACGCGTGCGCGTGAGCATTGTCGGCGGCTCCGGTTACGGCGGGGGCGAGCTGCTCCGGTTGCTGAGCGGCCATCCCTATGTGGAGATCGCGCAGGTGACCTCGGAGTCGCAGGCCGGGAACTACATCCACAGCGTCCATCCCAACCTGCGCCCGACGGGCGGCCGTCAGCCGCTGCGCTTCACCGCTTTGAGCGAGCTGCAGCCGTGCGATGTCCTGTTCCTGGCCCTCCCTCACGGCGAGGCGCAGCGTCGGATCGACGATTTCGCCCGTCTGGCGCCCCGCCTCATTGACCTCTCGGCCGATTTTCGCCTGCGGGATGCCGCCGTCTATCGCCAACGCTACGGAGAGGACCATCGGGCGCCGGATTGGCTCGCCCGTTTCACCTACGGTCTGCCGGAAGTGTATCGGGAAGCGCTGCGCCATAGTCGCTATGTCAGCGGTGTGGGCTGCAATGCCACGGCGGCGATCCTGGCCCTGCTGCCGGTGGTACGGGCGGGTTTGTTGCGCGCAGACCGCCCGGTGATCGTGGATGTGAAGGCGGGCTCCTCTGAAGGCGGCGCCACGCCCAGCCTGGCCTCCCATCATCCCGAACGGAGCGGCGCCGTCCGCTCGTTTGCCCCCACAGGCCATCGCCATGAAGCCGAGGTTATCCAGGCCCTGGGACGGGAAGACATCTACCTTTCGGTCACGAGCATCGAACTCGTGCGCGGGGTCCTGGCCACGGCCCATGCCTGGGTAGAACCGGGCTTGAGCGATAAGGACCTGTGGCGGGCCTATCGCGCGACCTACGGTCAGGAGCCTTTCGTCCGCATCGTCCATGAGCGGAGCGGCATCTACCGGCATCCGGAACCCAAGCTCCTGGCGGGCACCAACCTGGCCGATGTGGGTTGGGAACTTGACCCTGCCACCGGACGGCTGGTAGCCCTGGCTGCCATTGACAACCTGGGCAAAGGGGCCGCCGGGAGCGCCGTGCAATGCCTGAACCTGATGATGGGCTGGGAGGAAACGACCGGCCTGACCTTCAGCGGTTTGCATCCGTAACGTTTCCACCTTTTTGTTATCGCTATGAACCCTCTTGTCATCAAAGTCGGTGGTGGTGTCGGCGTGGATACGGAGGCCGTGTGCGCCGATGTGGCGGCGCTGGTCGCCCGGGGACGGCGGGTCGTCCTGGTCCACGGGACCTCGGCCGCGGCCGATGCGCTGGCCCGCCGTGTGGGCCTGCCGGTGCGACAGCTCGTTTCGCCCACAGGCCACGTCAGCCGGTATACCGATCCCGAAACGCTGGAGATTTACGTGGCGGCAGCCGCCGGCCAGGTCAACAAACGGTTGGTCGCGACCCTGCAGGGTCTGGGTTGCAATGCCGTCGGGCTGTCGGGCGTGGATGGCCGTCTGTTGCAAGCCGAACGCAAGACGGCCGTGCGTACGGTCGAGAACGGACGTCAGCGCGTCGTGCGCGACGATTACACCGGGAAGCTGACGACGGCCAATGCCGGGCTGTTGCAGCTGTTGCTCGACCACGGCTATACCCCGGTGGTAGCGCCTCTGGCCCTGGGCCAGGAGGCCGAGCGCCTCAATGTGGACGGCGATCGCGCCGCTGCCCTTATCGCCGCGGCGCTCCGGGCGGATACGCTGGTCATTCTCAGCAATGTGCCGGGGTTGCTGGAACGCTTTCCCGATGAAGCCAGCCTGGTGCGCCATGTCCCGGACGAACGCCTCGATTGGGCC
>Ga0197142_1000489_pt1 | contig 36548 bp, 29 predicted proteins | sample GBS60_MetaG_FD_148614 | JGI IMG/M metagenome (GOLD analysis project Ga0197142, IMG submission 148614) | Sediment microbial communities from Great Boiling Springs, Gerlach, Nevada, United States - GBS 60_MetaG | ecosystem: Environmental > Aquatic > Thermal springs > Hot (42-90C) > Sediment...
CGGATTGGGCAGCTTGCGGATGGCGGCGGCGATCTTTTCGATGCTCGGGTAGGTGGCCGGGTCTATGGTGTCCTCGCCCGTGGGGAAAAAGGCGGCCTCCGTCAGACTCACCACCAGGCCGCGGGGCTCCAGCTTGACGCTCAGCTTGCCGGCCGCGATTTCGGTCTTGAGCTCGTCGGTGAGCAACTGGAGCGACGGTAACAAATCCGCCCAGAATTGGTTTTTTTCGCGGCTGGTGGGCTCGGTCCGCGTTCCCCCGGGTCCCTTCAGCATGGCGTTGCCCTTGCCCTTTTCGCCCACGGCGCCGCCGAGAATGCCGGCGATGACGCTGGCGATCTGGCCTTCCTCCAGCGCCCGTCGCACGGATTCAGAGACCTGCTGGGCCTTGCCCCGGTCGGTTTGCGAAGACGCAAACATGACCACGAAGAAGGCGAACATGAGGGTGATGAAGTCGGCGTAGGAAACCAGCCAGCGCTCCAGATTTTCGTGCCCGCCGTGTTTGTGCCGTCGCCCCATGGCGCCTCCTCAGCGTGCGGCCGTCGCCTTGGCGGGCGCGCCGCTCTCTTTGGCCGCTGCTTTCCGGCTGCCGGCCGGCCGAGCGGCGGCCTGCGCGTAGGCCTCCAGCTTGCTGCGGATCAACTTCGGGTTGAGGCCTTCCACGATGCCCGCGACCCCGTCCAGCATCAGTTCCCGGAGCTGCGACGCGGCATGCGCGCGAGCCCGAATCTTGTTCGCCGCCGGGATGAAGAAGATGTTGGCCGAGCCGACGCCGTAGATGGTGGCCACGAAGGCCACGGCGATGCCCTTGCCCACCTCGTCAATGTTGGCCAGGTGTTTCATCACCTGGATCAATCCCATCACGGCGCCGATGATGCCGATGGTGGGAGCGTAGCCGCCGGCCTGCTCGAACACCTTGGCGCGCGCCTCGGACCGCTGTTCCTCCAGCGCGATTTCCAGCTCCATCATCTTGCGGATCTCTTGCAGGTCCGTGCCGTCCACGGCCAGCGTCAGCGCCTTGCGCAGGAAGCGGTCTTCCACCGCCTCGGACTCTTCCTCCAGCGACACAATCCCGTTCTTGCGCGCTTTGGTCGCGTAGCCGATGATCTCTTCGATGACCGCCTCCGGATCCTGCTGTTTTTCGAAAAACACGCTGAACAGCTCTTTGACGGCCGCCAGCACGACTCGCAGCGGGGTGGCGACCATGACGGCCCCGATGGTCCCGCCGAAGACGATCATGGCCGCCGTGGGCTGCAACACCTCGGCGATGGTGCCGCCTTCCAGAATCAGGCCGCCCAGGATGCCGCCGAGGGCCAATCCCAGCCCGCACAGCGTCGCCACATCCGGCCGCCCGCCGTTCCCGCGTCGCGAGGCCGAAACGGACTTGGCTTGCGGCTGCTCCGCCATGACGGTTGCACCCGATTCAGGATCCGTGCGGCCGGCCGGCCCCCGATTCCAGCCGTTGCCGTTCCAGCTCTCGCAGCGTCGGGCACTGGCACATGCGCTCGTAAATGGCGCGCCGGAAGGCGATCACCCGCTCCAGAATCTCTTCCGCCGACTCCAGCACCATGAAGGTGTGGCCCGTGGTCAGCGTCACGACCGTGTCCGGAGTCACTTCGATGTGCTCGATCAGATCCGAATTCAGCATCACCGGAACGCGGTTCAGGCGCGTCAGGCAAATCATGGACGGTCCCTTCCCTCTCCCTTATCGGTCAATCCGTTTCGACTTTCAGGAGGGGATTCAAGCCCCAAGGTCGGCGTCCGATAAGGGCTTGTGGGAGGAGAGACGGTGACCTCTGGCCCCCGTGATTCAGCCCGAGCGGCTCGCGCGATTTTGTCTGCCCTTGAGGCAGCCGACCTTCCGGCGCTGGAAGAAGCCCTCGAGCGCTCGGCTGAGCTCCTCCCGCCAATCTCCCCTTACCCCGACCTCGAAGGCGAGCGCTGGGAGTTGATCCAGGCCATCAGCCAGGCCTTGCGCGCCGGAATCCGGCGAGTGCGCCGCCAGGGCGGCCGGTGGGAAGGCCTTGGCGCTTGCGTGGCGTTGCTGGCGCATCTGGCCCGGACGCCGCCCATCCCGATGCGCCATCCCGCCGCTTGAGCGCGCCCGCGCCTATTTGAGCAACTCGATCAGCTCAGCCAGCTCCCGACGGATCTGCTCCAGCGTCGTGGCGGGGTCTGCGAACAAGCGGCCTTGCGTTGCGGCCTCCGGGACCTTGCGTCGCCGCGACTGCTGCGCCAGCCACTGCCGCGCCCCGGCAATCGTGAACTTCTGCTCGTAGAGCAGGTGCTTGATCATGAGCAGCAGCTCGAGGTCCTTGCGCCGGTACATGCGCTGCCCGCCCGGAGACTTCCTGGGCGCCAGCGACGGAAATTCCGTTTCCCAGTAGCGAAGAACGTGCGGCGGCAGACCCAGCAGGCGGCTGGCTTCCCCGATGCGGAAGTACAGCTTGTCAGGCAACGCCGCCGTCTGGCCCGGTTCGCTGGAAGTCTTGCGGCCGGCAGTCTTGCTCATCGCCGCCTTTGATCTCGCACGTTAACCATACTCCAGCCGGGACCACGGGATGCCCGGATCCGCACGCTCTTCGTCTTCCGGAAAGCGCTGCATTGAAATGCGCCCCGGGCTGGCCGAGACCCTCTGGCCGACACATCCATGCTTCACCCGGCTTGTTCCGCGCGTATCCATGATTCTATACCCCGCAGGCCGCAGACCTCCAGTTCCGCTTCGACGCCTTCAAGTCGCCTTGGTGGTCTTTGACGGTTCAGCGCGCCGTGCGCCCCCGGGGGAACGCTGTCGCCGGCCACGTTCCGGTTGTGGCTCCCGCGGAACCGGTGTGTTCAACGCCCGGCCGCCGCAGCCTGCGGGCGGTAGGATTCGGCCGGCGCCCGAGCTCGGGAACGGGTAAATAAAAAAACGCTTTTGTCGCCTCGCCGCAGTAAACTGGGTTCATGCGTCTTCTTGCAACGGCTCTGTTGGTGACGGTGTGGAATGCGGCGGCTCCCGCGCAACGCAAATCCGGAAACCCGCTGGACCATTTGCCGCCCAACATGGAAATCCTGACTTACTTCGGGGAAAGGGCCGATATCTCGCCTGACAACCAGCGCGTAGCCTTCATGGCCAAAAGCTTTGGCGACGCGATGGTGATTGACCTGAGGACGCGCATCATCCGTTGCCTGACCTGCAACGTGCCGGGCGCCGCCTTCCTGCGCGTGATGCACCTGGTTACGGGGGATTACCTGTTGATCGGCCCGGAACGCTTCCAGGACTTGCGTATCAGCCGGTCGCGGGACAACGAACTATGGTTCCTGAGCAGGCAGCCCGGATCAAAGCCGATCCGCCTCAACCAGAAAATGAGCGAAGGCGCGGCGGTTTCCAAACGCAGCCTCAAGATCGGTTTCGCCGAGACCAGCGCGCAGTTCCCGGATATGCCGCCGGGATCCTCGCGGCTGGTCGTGGCGGAGCTGGATCTGTCGGCAAGCGGGCCGCGCCTCATCAACAGGCGCGTCGTCTTCGAAAGCAAGGATCGCAGTTGTGTAATCGAAGCGCAGGATTTCTACGACAACGATCGGAAAATGACCTTCACCTGTTATGAGCCCAATGATTGCGCCTCGGTCATGACGATGGATCTGGAAACCGGGGAGGTGCGTAACTTCTCCCGGGCGCCCGGAACTTACAACGAGGTGGAAGGGATCTTTCCCGACGGGCAATACACTTTGGTGGAGGCTGACCGGCAGGCGCACCAGCAGGGACGCAAGGGCGGCTTCCGCGAGATAGACCTCTGGAAGTTGAAGCTGGACGGAACAGGGACGGATTTCGTCCGGCTCACTTATTTCAACGACTACGAGGGTTACAAGGCTTCCAACGGCGTGGTTTCCACCGACGGTCGTTTCATGGCGTTCCAATTGGCGCGCACGGCCGACGAGGCCGGCGTGGGGTACGGCATCCTGCTTTACTGGTTCCGCAAGTGACTCAGTCGCCCGGCGCCGGGGCAGGCATGCGGACGGCGCGGCGGGCCGCCAGCCAGGCTTTCGCGTCCTCGACCAGCGAGTAAGCCACCGGAACGACCAGCAGCGTCAACAGCAGGCAGAGCGTCTGGCCGCCGATGATCGTCACCGCGATGGCCGAGCGCTGCGCGGCGCCGGCGCCAAAGCCGATCGCGGTGGGTATCAAACCGGCCACGATGGAAAACGTGGTCATGAGGATGGGTCGCAGCCGCACGCGATTGGCCTCCAGGATCGCCTGTCGCAACGGCATGCCGCTCGCGTAGAGCCGGTTCATGTAGTCAATCTGGAGGATGCCGTTTTTCTTGACGATGCCGAGCAGCAGGAGCACGCCCACCGCGCTGAACAGGTTCAGCGAGCGCCCTGTCGCCAGCAGCGAGATCAAGGCGAACGGAACGGACAGCGGCAGCGCCAGCAGAATGATGAACGGGTGAACGACGCTCTCGAACTGCGCGGCAAGAACCATATACATGAAGATCGAGGCCAGCGCGATGGCCAGGATCATGTTGGTGGTAGTCTCTTCCAGGATCTTGACCTGGCCGGAGAAGGCCAGCCCGTAGCCGGGCGGCAAGCCGACGCGATCCACCGCGGCCAGCGTGTCTGCCGCTGCCCGGTCGAGGTTGTATCCCGGGGCCACGTTGCCATAGAGGCTGACGGCAAACTGGCGATTGAACCGGTCAATGCGGCTGGGGCCCAGCCCCCGTTCCAGTTTCGCCACCGAATCGAGCCGAATCAGACCGAGTTTGGCGGAGGGGATGAGGATCCGGCTCAGCACCGCCGGGTCATCGCGCTGGCCCGGCATCAGGCGCATCGTCACCGGGTATTGCTCGGAGCCCTCCTTGTAGGTCGAAATCTCATCGTCGCCCGACATCAGCAGGCGCACCGCGCGCGCGATGTCGGAAACCCGCACGCCCAGATCGGAGGCTCGAGCGCGGTCAATGGCCACCTGGAGCTCGGGATTGTTCAGGTTGAGGTTGACCTTGACGTCCACCACCGACGGCACGGTCAGCATCTCCTGGTTCACCTGCCTGGCCAGGGCGAACAGGCTGTCCATGTCGGGCCCCAGCAGCATGGCGCGGATGGGAGCGAAGGTTTCGCGCCCGCCCAGGGCGTTGGGGAAGGTGACGCGCGGGCGGGTATAAGCGAACTCGCGGATGGCCTCGCGGATGCGCTGACCCATGGTCGCGATGTCTTCGCGCTCGCTGGTCGGCTTCAGGAGGACTCCGATCTGGGCCATGGTGACGCGATCAATGAACCCCATGCTGGCCGGGATCACCGTGGTGACGCCCGGGATGCGGGCGATGCGTCGCGCCATCTCGCGCGCCACGCGCTCGGTCTCCTCGATGGAAGAGCCTTCAGGCAGTTCGATGGAAACGTAAAGCTCGTTCTGATCTTCCTGCGGCATCCAGTCGCGCCCGATCATGCGGTTGAGGACGAAGGTCGAAGCGAAGGTGATCAGGGCGGCGGCCACGATTACCCAGCGATGATCGAGCGACCAGTCCAAAAGGCGCACATAATGGCGGTCGAAGAATCCGCCTTTGTGATGGCCGTGTGCGGTCGCAGAATCCGCCCGCAGGCGTTTGAGCACCCGCGCGCTCAGGGTGGGCGTCAGGGTAAAGGCCACCAGCATGGAGATCATGATGGCCGCCGCCATGGTCCACCCGAATTCGTTCAGGTACCGCCGTGCGTAACCGGTCATGAAGGCGATGGGGACGAAGATGATCACCAGCGAGAGCGTGGTGGCCATGACCGCGAGCGAAATTTCCTTGGTGGCCACGATGGCGGCCTGGCGGGCAGGCAAGCCTTTTTCCTGAATGTGCCGGTAGATGTTTTCCAGGACGATGATGGCGTCGTCAATCACGATGCCCACGGCCAGGGTCAGGCCCAGCAGGGTCATCGAGTTGAGCGTGAAGTTGGCCGCCTTGAGCACCGTAAAGGTGGCGATGATCGAGGTGGGGATGGCGATGGAGGCGATGATGACCGTGCGCCAGTCGCGGATGAACAGGAAGACGATGAGGGATGCAAAGAGCGCTCCCAGCACCAGGTGTTCCTCCAGCGCCTTCACCGAATTGCGGATATAGGTGGCTTGTTCGCGAACCACCTTCAACCGCACTCCGGCGGGCAATTCCTGCTCGGCGGCCTTGATGCGGGCGAGCACGGCGTCCACCACCTTGACCGTGTTGGTGCCCGTCTGCCGGCGGACGTCCAGGATGACGGCGGGGGTCTCGTTCAGGTAGGCGAAACTCCGCTTCTCGCTCATGCCGTCTTCGGCATAGCCGAGGTCGCGGATGCGGACGGGGGCGCCGGCCACGTTCTTGACGATGATGTCGTTGAACTGGCTGACGTCCTGGACGCGCCCCAGCGTGCGCACGCCCACCTCCGTAGGACCGCGCACGATGCGCCCGCCCGGCGCTTCAATGTTTTCGGCCATCAGGGCGCGCTCGACGTCCTGCGGCGTCAGGTTGTAGGCGGCCAGTTTGTCCAGATCCAGGAAGACGTTGATCTGGCGGTAGCGTCCGCCCGCGATGTCCACGCCGGCCACCCCGTCCACCGTCTCCAGCGCGCGCCGCAACTGCTTGTCGGCGATTTCGGTCAACTCGCGCACGCTGCGTTCGCCGCTGAGGGCGATGGTGGCGATCGGTTCCCGATCCGGATCCGCCTTCTGCACGACCGGAGGCAGAACGTTGGGCGGCAGGCGGCGCATGGCGCCCGCGACTTTTTCGCGCACGTCCTCGGCCGCCTCCCCGATGTCGCGCTCGAGCACGAAGGTCACGATCACGGTGGCGCTGCCCTCGGTCACCATGGCGCGCATCTCGTCAATGCCGCTCACGGACGCGATCGCCTCCTCCAGAGGCATGACCACCTGCGAGACCATTTCTTCGGGGCTGGCCCCGGGCAGCCGCACGCGAACAAAGACCGTGGCCGGGTCGCTGCGCGGGAACAGGTCCACCCCGAGCTGGAAGAAACTGAACACTCCCAGCACGGTGATGAACAGGATAAGCATGGACGCGAAGACTGGCCGCTCGACGCAGATCTCCGTGAGCCGCACTTCCAAGCCTCCTGGGCGGGTTAACAGTTTTGGCGCGCGAACCCGATGGTTGGTTACCCCCTCCCATCGTACAATGGTTGGCTGAATGTCCAAGATTGCGTTTCTGTTTCCTGGTCAGGGATCCCAGCAGGTCGGAATGGGCAAGAGCCTGGCCGAGACGTTCCCCGCCGCGCGCGCCGTCTTCGAACAAGCGGACGCGGTTCTCGGATTTCCGTTGTCCCGGCTGTGTTTCGAGGGTCCTGAGGAGCAGTTGCGCCTGACCGAAAACACGCAGCCCGCCATCCTTACGGTTTCGGTGGCAGCGTTTCGCGTGCTCGAAGAACACGGACTGCGACCTGATTACGTGCTGGGACACAGCCTGGGCGAGTATTCCGCGCTGGTGGCGGCCGGCGCCTTGTCCTTCGCCGAGGCGCTTGTGTTGGTCCGCAAGCGCGGGCGTTACATGCAGGAGGCGGCGCCGCCCGGCGTAGGCGCCATGGCGGCCCTGATCCGACTGCCCGATGGCAAGCTGGAAAGCGTGCTGGCTCAGGCGGCGCAATTGGAGGTCGTGACCGCGGCCAATTTCAATGCCCCGGATCAGGTGGTGATCTCCGGGCACGCAACCGCAGTGCAACGGGCCATGGAGCTGGCGCGGGCAGCGGGCGCCAAGCGCGCCGTGCTGCTGCCGGTGAGCGCGCCTTTCCATTGTCCGCTGATGAAGCCTGCGCAGCAGCGCCTGGCCGTGGATCTGAACGCGGCGCAGTTTCAGGATCTGCGTTATCCTTTGGTCAACAACTGGCAGGCGCGGGAAGTGCGCACGGCCGAGGAGGCGCGTCAAGGGCTGATTGAACAGGTGGCGCGTCCGGTCCGCTGGACCCAATCGGTGGGATACGTGATCAGTCAGGGCGTGGGACGCTTCGTCGAGGTGGGACCGGGAGGCGTGCTTTGCGGATTGCTGCGCAGCATCGCTCCGGACAAGTCTTGCTGGCGGTTCGGCGAGGCCAGTCAACTGGAGGAGGTCCGTGCGGCTCTGGCTTAGATTGTTCGCGGCCGCTCTGGTCCTGGCGACCGGTGCGTGCCGTCGTTCCCCGCCCGCCAACGTGGCGGCCACCGTCAACGATCGGGCCATCACCTACGACGAGCTGGAGAAGTTCTACCGGATCCAGTTCCCCACCCCGCCGGAACAGGCCAGCGAGGAGCAGATCCTGTACCAGAAGCTCGAGTTGCTGCGCATCCTCATTGACAACGAGATCATGCTCCAGCGAGCCGAAAAGCTCGGGTTGCTGGCGGTGGATGCGGACGTGGACGCCAAGGTCAACGAGCTGCGCGCCGGCCTCACCCAGGAAGAGTTCGACAAGCAGCTCCGCGAGCGCAATCTCACCATGGACGAGTTGCGCCGGCAACTCCGCCGCGATCTCTCCATCCAGAAGCTGCTCAACAGGGAAATCACGGCGCACATCACCATCACCGACAGGGAGGTGGCCCAGTTCTACGAGGCCAACAAGGCCAGCTTCAACCGGCCCGAACCGCAGTACCGGCTGGCGCAGATCCTGGTGACCCCCTACCCCGATCCCAACGTGCGCAACCTCAAGAACGACAAGGCGCAGAACGAGCTGGAAGCGCGCAAGAAGATCGAGATGATCGCCGCCCGCCTGCGCGCGGGCGAGGACTTCGCCATGCTCGCCCAGCACTACTCGGAGGATCCCAACAGCGCGGCCAACGGCGGCGAGGTAGGCTACATTCCCGAGTCCGCTTTCGAGAAGGCGGATGTGGAGTTGCGCAAGATCCTGTTGTCGCTCAAGCCGGGCGAAGTTTCTCCTATCATCCGGACGGCCGAAGGTTATCGCATCCTGCGGCTGATCGCGCGGGAACCCGCGGGACAGCGGGATTTGAACGATCCCCGCGTCCAGCAGGACATCCGCGAAACCTTGCTCAACCGCAAGGAACAGTTGCTGCGCGCCGCCTATTATGAAGTCGCGCGCAACGAGGCGCGCGTGGTCAACTATCTCGCCAGGCGGGTGACGGAGACCAAAGGCAAGATGAAGTAACCCGGCTACTGCTCGGCGCCGGAATTTCCGGGCTGATGAGCGCAGCGCGGGTCCTCGCCCAGATAGTCGCCCGTCAAGGCGTAAGCGCGCGAGCGGGAGCCGCCGCAAAGGTTCTTGTAATGGCAGCGTCCGCACTTGCCCCGCAGCAGGGAGCTGTCGCGCAGGACGTGGAACAGCGGCGAGTTGCGGTAAATGTCGGCCAGCGCCTGGCGGCGGACGTTGCCGGCCGAAACGGGAAGGAATCCGCTGGGGTAGATCTCGCCCGTGCGCGAGATGAAGACGAAGCCGCGTCCGCTGTTGATGCCCAGCGCGCGGTGCAGCGGATTTTGGCCTTGACGCTGCGTGCCTCCGTCACCCTCGGCTTTGCGTCGCTGGGCCACGAATCGCCGGTAATGCATGGCCTCGGTGGTTTTGATGACGAAAGGCGAACGTTTGCTGCGCTCGTAGAGGAAGGCGAAGACCTCTTCGTATTCGGCCGCGTTCAGCTCGTCGGAGGTCTGCGCGCGACCGGTGGGAACCAGGAAGAAGACGTCCCACATCTCGGCGCCGCTGCGCTCGACCAGATCGGCCATCTCGTCCAGTCGGCGCCAGTTATGGCGGCTTACGGTCGTGTTGATCTGCGTGGAGAGGCCGACGCGACGCGCCGTCTCCAAGGCGAACATGGCGCGCGCAAACGAACCGGGCACGCGGCGGAATCCGTCGTGGCTCTCCGCGTCGGGTCCGTCCACGCTGATCGAGATGCGCGCCACGCCGCAGGCGCGGAAGCCTTCGATGGCCTCGCCGGTGAGCAGCGGCGTGGGGCTGGGCGAAACGGTGGTGCGCAAGCCCAGTTTTACGCTGTAATCGAGCAAATCGAACAGGTCGGGCCGCTTCAGCGGATCGCCCCCCGTGAAAATCATCAAGGGGTCGCCGAACTGGCGCACCTGTTCGAGCAGGCGGAACCCCTCCTGGGTGTCGAGCTCGAGGGGGTGTCGCAGAGGATCGGCCGAGGCCCGACAATGCACGCAGGCCAGATCGCAGGCGCGTGTGACCTCCCAGATGACCAGCCAGGGAGCTTGACTGAAATCCATCACGGCGCTTCGCCTCCCGCAAGCTGTGCGTCGTCGCCAGCCCTTTTCTTCATTGTCCGCGATCTCGCGCGGTCCCACAAGGCAGTGCCGCGCGCGACGCGCCGCACCGGAGGCCCCGCGTGCCCTGCGATCACCCGTTCCAGCCAGGTCGCGTCGCGTTCGAACCTTTCCAGTGCGAAGCGCGCCAGGTGCTCGTAGGCGCGCGCCAGCGCAGGATCTTGTCGGCGAAGCGCCTCCAGCTCGCGAGCCGTTTCCCGCTCGTCGGCGTCGGCCAGTACGCCGCTCCATGCTTTTCGCCCGCCGTGCATGTAGGAGCGCATTGCGCGCTCCAACAATTGTTCGAGCAGGGAGTTGGCGGCGGCGGGCGCCATCCCCGTAGCCCGGAGGCAACGACTGGCGGCCTCGGCGACGGGCAGCATCAGACCGCTGAGGGTGAGCGCGGCCCAGAAGACCGCCTTCTTGCCGCAGGGGATTTCAAAGAGCTGAGCCACCCTGCGTCCCAGCAGGTGACGCGCTTCGCGCACCGCCTTGCGATCGCCCTCCACCACGAACCTCTCGCTCAAGCCGGGTATGGGATCCACGGATGCAACCACGGCGCCGCGAGCAACCAGGGGCGCCAGCGCCGTGCAATCTTCGCGGCTCTCGCACAGCAGCGCGAACTTGCCCCTCCAATCCGGCACGCCATCCGCGAGCGCCTCCACCACCTGCACGAGCATGCTGTCGGGAACGGCGATCAGAACCAGATGCGCCTCTTGCAGCTCCTCGTAGCGCTCCGCCGGGTGACCGGCGCGCAGCCCGTTCACCAACCGGCTGGCCAGGCGGCTGGAAGGCGCCAGCACGGGACCCAGACGCTCGGGCAGTGCCGGCAGCCGCGCCACGAAGGAACGACTCAGACAGCCGGCGGCCACCAAACCGACCGGAAGCGGTTTCATCGCCCTTTCACTCGCCGGGCGCCGAGGCAGGCTCCAGCACCAGGCGGGCTTTGAGCGCCTTGATGCGGTCCCGCAGCGCAGCCGCTTTCTCGAATTCGAACTTGCGAGCCGCTTCGCGCATGCGCGTCTCCAGCTCTTGAATCAGGCGTTCCAGCTCTTCGGGGGGCAGCTCGGCTTCCGGGATCTCCGGTTCGGCGGGAATAGTCACGTAGTCGGCCTCGGCGATGGCCACCAGGCTCATGTCAATTGGTTTGACGATGGACTGCGGCGTGATGTTGTGCTCCCGGTTGTGCTGCATCTGGATCCGGCGGCGCCGGTTCGTTTCCTCGATCGCCGTGCGCATGCTCTCGGTGATCGTGTCGGCGTACAGGATCGCTTTGCCGTGGATGTGACGAGCGGCGCGACCGATGGTCTGGATCAGGGAGCCGGACGAACGCAGGAAACCCTCCTTGTCGGCATCCAGGATGGCGACCAGCGAGACCTCGGGCAGATCCAGGCCTTCGCGAAGCAGGTTGACGCCGATCAGCACGTCGTATTCGCCACGGCGCAGGTCGCGCAAGAGCTTGACGCGCTCCAGGGTCTCGATTTCCGAATGCAGGTAGCGGCAGCGTACGCCGACCTCGGTGTAGTATTCGGCCAGATCCTCGGCCATCCGTTTGGTCAGCGTGGTGACGAGGACGCGCTCGTTGCGTTCGGCGCGCTGCCGGATCTCGTGCAAAAGGTCGTCCACCTGTCCCTTGCTTGGCCGAACTTCGACCTCGGGATCCACCAAGCCCGTGGGACGGATGATTTGTTCGACCACGACCCCGCCCGATTTGGTCAGCTCGTACGGTCCCGGCGTCGCGGAAACGTAGATCACCTGGTTGACGCGGTTCTCGAACTCCTCGAAGGTCAACGGGCGATTGTCCAGCGCGCTGGGCAGGCGGAATCCGTACTCGACCAGGGTTTCCTTGCGGGAGCGGTCGCCGTGGTACATCCCGTGAAGCTGGGGGATCGTCTGGTGGCTTTCATCAATGAAGACCAGGGCATCCTGGGGAAGGTAGTCGAGCAGCGTGGGAGGGGCCTCGCCGGGCAACCGCCCCGAGAAGTGGCGCGAGTAGTTTTCGATGCCGTGACAGTAACCGATCTGGCGGATCATCTCCAGATCGAACATGGTGCGCTGCCACAGCCGCTGCGCTTCGACCAGCTTGCCCTGCCTGACGAGCTCGCCATGCCACCACTTCAGCTCTTCCTCGATGGAGGCCAGAGCCTGCTCCCGGGTCTGCGCGCTCATGACGTAGTGGGATTTCGGATAGATGGGCAGCCTGACGTAGGTCTCCAGCACGCGGCCGTCGAGAGGATCAATTTTGGCCAGGCTTTCGATTTCGTCGCCCCAGAGCTCGATGCGGTAGGTGTAGTCCTCATATGTGGGGAAGACTTCGATGACGTCGCCGCGAACGCGGAAGTAACCGCGGCGGAAATCCTCGTCGTTTCGTTCGTACAGGATCTCGACCAGCCGGCGCAGGATCTGTTCACGCGAAATTTTCTGCCCCTTTTCGAGCATCAGGAGCATGCCGTAATACGCCTCGGGCGAACCCAGTCCGTAAATGCAGCTCACGCTGGCCACGATGATGCAGTCGCGGCGCTCGAACAGAGAACGCGTCGCCGAGAGGCGCAGTTTGTCGAGCTCGTCGTTGATCGTGGCTTCCTTCTCGATGTAGGTGTCGGTGGCCGGTATGTAAGCTTCCGGCTGGTAGTAATCGTAGTAACTTACAAAGTATTCGACCGCGTTGTGAGGGAAAAAAGTCCTGAATTCGTGATAGAGCTGGGCCGCCAGCGTCTTGTTGTGGGCCAGCACAAGCGCGGGACGATTGACGCGCTCGATCACCTTGGCCATGGTGAAGGTCTTGCCCGAGCCGGTGACGCCCAGCAGGACCTGGTGCGGTTCGCCTTCCAGGACGCCGCGAACGAGCTGGTCAATGGCCTGTTGCTGGTCGCCCCGCGGTTGGTAGCTGACAGCGAGCCGGAAACCCATCCCAGGCTCCAGTATAGCGGCCCGGCGGTTTCCGGGGTGGGTCTTGACAGTATCGGCGGCGGGCCGTTACATTGGAATCAGAACACGCCGGCGCGCCTGTAGCTCAGCTGGATAGAGCGTCTGGCTACGAACCAGAAGGTCGGGAGTTCGAGTCTCTCCAGGCGCGCCATTCAAGCCCTTCCCCCTTACTTGATCAGGCTGAAATCCGCGTCGCTGTTGGGTACCGGCTCATCTCCGCTATGCCCACCCTCGGCGCCGCGAGCCTTCTCGATCGCAGCGCGGATCGTCTCCTCCTGCGGGTGCACGTAGCGGCGCGTGATCGCCATGTCCCGATGACCAGCCAGATGAGCCAGCGTCCAAGGATCCATGTGCGGCGCCCAGCGCGTCAGGCAGGTGTGCCTCAAGGTGTAAAGCGGGAAGGGTTCCAGACCGGCCTGGCGGCAGGCCCAGCGGTGCTGGCGCTTCAGACTGGCCGGTTCGATGTGCCCGCTGCGCGTCGCTGCCGGGAAGACCCAAGGGCTGTCGCCGCCCGCTGCAACTCCAGTTCCTGGCAGTCGGTGATCTGTCACCCGTGGGAGGTAGGATGCGGCAGTCGAATCAAGGCTTGGAATCGTAAGACTTTACCCAAAATTTCTCAACCCTCCCAGGCCAGTGCCGGCTCCAGTTGGAGGCTGCGGGGTGGCGGTTCCGCCTGGCGGACGCTGCCCGGGGCGAGGACGCGGCGGATTCCCTCCGCCAAGGCGTAGAGCCGAAACGGTGGCACGCCGAAGAATCGCTGCGAGATGATCAACAGGTTCTCACAGAGAATGCGCAGCTTCATCTGCCGGCCCAAAAACGCCGCCGCGAAGTAAGCCACGGCGGTCACCAGGACGACTAAGTTCTTCAAGCGCTGGTAGTTGAGCACGCGAACATCCTCCAGGTTGTAGCTCGGTTTGACGAAGCGGAAAGTTTCCTCAATTTTCCGGCGCGTCAGGTAGATTGGCACGATCCACCAGACCGATGGCGAGTCCCTCTCGCCGCCGGGGCAGATTTTCGCTCATCGTGACAATGAGGTGTGCACAGGAGAGGCGCTTTGTGTCGCTCGTTGCGCAAGAGCCGACGCCAGGGACGTCGCAGACGGGCGGCGGGAATGCGCCCGCCGGATCGAGAAAGTCCGCCTTGCGGCGGGCCGGGGTCGCTACCGGATCCGCCCCAGCATGCGATAGAGCCAAAGCAAGGCCGCGTCCATCAAGCGCTCGCCCGCTCCGATCTCGGCCGGGGCCACCGGCGGTTCGGTCCCGTAGCCGCCCTCGGCCACCGCTTCGATGGTCGGAAAGTACTGGTGATAACCGTTCGTGAAACCGAAGAAAAACAGCGGGTCGGCGCGGAGGCGATGTTTCAGGTGCAAAGCGTGCGCGCAGAAGACCTCGCCGGACACGGCGACGAACGGAATTCGGCGGTTCAACAGAGCGACGCTCAGCCGAGGCCGAACGCCCTCGGCGTATTCATCCCCGTAATTGGCGACCAGCTCAGGGAAAAAGGCCTGCCCTAACAAAGTCCGCACCAAAGGATTCGACAAATCCATGCGCGCATCGAAGCGCATGCGTTCTTCGCGGAATTCGAGCGCGGCTGTCTCCGGCCATTGCGGGACAAGTTGACGAGCCAGCTCGAGCGCGCGCTCCGCCAGCGCCTGGCCGTATTCGCGATAGTCCTTGCGCCCGGCCGCACTCACCGAGAGATCGCCCGCCGCCCCCTGCACGAAAATCGCTCCCGCACCGAACTCGCGCCGGATGGTTTCTTTGAGGGCGCCGACCCAGTCCGCGGAGAACTTCAGCAGCGAAGCCGGCAGCATGGTGGGATGGGCGGCGAAATTCACCAACAGCGCGATGGGCTTGCCGTCGGCGTCATCGAGCCGCAGGACCGCAAGGTCACGGTCCACGGGCGGCGCCTCGCGCTTGCTGTGCCGGTTGCGATTGAATCCATCCAGCCGGATGGCGCCTGCGGCCAAACGGGCGGGGCCGATGCGCGCGTCCGCTTCCAACACCGCTTCTACGATGGCGTCTTCCAGCCGCCGGTAATAACGCAGGGCCGCGTCGAAGCGGCCTTGGCCTTTGCCGGGCTGATCCGCCAGCTCCAGGACGGGTCCGTGATGCGTGTGCGAGGCGGCCAGCAGGCTCCACCCGATGCCCGCTTTCTCGCGAATCCGTTGCCGGATCCGGACCAGCGATTCTTCGCCCGGGCTGCGCCCCAGATCCAGCCCGACGATAGCCAGCTTCGCCCCACCCGCCCGGATCACCAAGGCGTCCGCGTAAAGCGAATCGAGCGTTCCTTCCGACAGGGCGTCGCGCCGGGCTGCATAGCCCCACATGGGGACGGGTTCCTGGGGCGTGATGTCGCGGCGGGCAAAACCAGCGCCAAAATCCGCCTGGACAGCGGCTGCCAGCCGGCCCAGGACGAGGAACGCAAGCAGCAAACGAACCGTCATAACTGCATCGTAGCCGCGGCGCGCCTCCTCCACAAATCGAGCCTTCGGGCGCCTGTGCGCGAAGTTATGCACGGGCGCCGGGCGGTCACCCAAAATCTCCCCAAGTCGCCTCCAGCGAATGCAAAGTCCCGCGAGAGGACGGCACCCAGCGTTGTGGATTGACTCGTCCGGAGGGCGATGTGCATTCGATTTGGGTGGGGGTCCATCACGCGGATCCCGAGCACGGAGTCCTCCATGACTTGCCTGAAAGGAAGGGCCAAGGGTGAAGCGCCCTCTGGCGCCGGTGCTCAGCTTCGGCCCAGCTACGGACGCCCGCCGTCGAAGTTTACGGCGTGGCGAACGCCTCCCAGTGGGGTGATGAAGGGTGGCGCCCCGAATTCGGCGTTTCCATCCTCGCCCGGCTTGACGAGCGCTGGGGAGTGCTGTGGGATTTCACGGCAAGCCGGGCGCACGTTTCAGTCGCCTTTCCTGCCCAACCTGAAAGGGAGGGTCGAGGGCGAACAGCAACGCTCCTCGTGCTTGGCCCGATTCTCGTTGATGCCCCGTGGTGGGGCTTGGGCCCACCCGGGTCATTCAGCCCCGCTCGATGGGCGCACCAACGAGGTTTCCCCATTCCGTCCACGAGCCGTCGTAATTGCGCACGTCGCCGTAGCCCAGCAGGTACTTCAGCACGAACCAGGTATGGCTCGACCGCTCCCCGATCCGGCAGTACGAGATGATGGGCTTGGATCCGTCTACGCCCTGACTTCCGTAAAGTTCGCGAAGCTCAGCCGCCGACTTGAACGTTCCATCGTCGTGGCAGGCCAGCGACCAGGGGACGTTGCGCGCGCCGGGGATATGCCCGCCGCGCTGGCAAGTCTCCGGTAATCCGGGAGGCGCAAGAATTTCACCCGTGAACTCGGCCGGGCTGCGCACGTCCACAAGCACGGCGGAGGATGTTTCCATGGCCTCGCGAACCTCCGGCAGGAAGGCCCTCAATGAAAGGTCGGGATCGGCGGCCTGGTAGTTGGTCCGCGGGTACACGGGAACATCTCGCGAGAGATCGCGCCCCTCGGCCAGCCACTTCTTGCGCCCGCCGTTCATGAGCCGGACGTCGCGGTGGCCGTAAATCTTGGCCTGCCAGAAAGCCCAGGCGGCAAACCAGTTGTTGTTGTCCCCGTAAAGGACCAGCGTCGTGTCGTTGGCCACGCCGGACCGGCGCATCAACTCCTCGAACTGCTCTTTGGAAAGAATGTCGCGACGCACGGTATCGCACAGCTCGGTTTTCCAAGACCAGGCGATCGCCCCCGGGATGTGACCCTCATCGTAGGCCGATGTGTCCACATCCACCTCGACCACACGAACCCCAGGATCCCGTCCATGCCGGGCCACCCAGTCCGTCGAAACGAGAACTTCCGGATGAGCATAGTCGGTCATAGCGAAAAGCCCTCCTGAGTGAGCGGGTATAGTGATAATGTACATCGAGATTGCAGGGAAAGGCAACCCTATTCCTTTAACTCGACGATCGTCGCCCCCGTCCCGCCTTCGTGAGCAGGCGCCGGATAGAAACGCTCGACGTGGGGGTGCCGCGCCAGCAGGTCGGAGATCGCTCGCCGGAGCACTCCCATGCCGTGGCCGTGAACGATACGGACGCGGTTCAGTGAAGCCAGAACCGCGCTGTCCAGGAACTTGTCCACGGCCTCCACGGCTTCGTCGGCGTGGCGACCGATCACGTTGATCTCGCGCAGGGACTCGGCCGCCCGCGCCGGAGCTTCGTACGTGATCCCTTTGGGCAAGGCTTGTTGCGCCAGCGAGGCCGGGAGCACCTCCAGAACCTCGTCGCGCGAGACCTGTATGCGCAACAGGCCCGCCTCCACTTCGAGCCGGTCGTCGCCGATCAGGCGGCGCACCCGCGCCGGTTCGCGCACGTCGCGCAGGCGTACCCGCACGCCTTCTCGGATTTCCAGCGGACGATCCGAGGAGCGGGATTCCGGCGGCCTCATACCAGGGATGGCGCTGACCTGCTCACGGAGCTCGCCCTCCAATCGCCCGAGGCGCTGCCGGGCCTTCTTCTCGGAGACGTCCGCCTGTCGCAGCTCTTCGAGCAGTTGTCCGGCCTGCTGCCGGAAGCGCTCGATCTCCGCCTCGACTTTGCGCTCCAGTTCGGCCAGCTTCGCGGCCTCGCGCTTTTGCCATCGCTCGATCAGTTCGCGCTCGCGGGCCGCCAGCCGGTCGCGTTCCAGGCGCAATTCGTTCTGAAGCCTCCCGAGTTCGTCCAGCCGCTCGTGCAGCTCGCGGATGAAACGCGCGATGTCCTGCTCGCGCGTGCCCAGAGCGGCGCGCGCCTGCTCGAGCAGGGTGGCAGGAAGACCCAGGCGCGCGGCGATGTCCAGGCCCGCCGACTTGCCAGGCGCGCCGACGCGCAACACGTACGTGGGCGCCAGCGTGGCTTCATCGAAACCCATGGACGCATTGACTACGCCCGGCGTGGTGGCGCCGTACACTTTCAACGCGGCCAGATGCGTGGAAGCCAAAGTGAAGCAGCCGGTCTGGCGCAAGTGCTCGAGGATGGCGACGCCCAGCGCGCCTCCTTCCTCAGGATCGGTCGCGCGACCCAACTCGTCCAGCAGCACCAGCGAATCGGCGCTGGCTTGCTCGAGAATCGAGCGGACGCGAGAGATGTGGGCGGAGAAAGTGGAAAGGCTCTCCTGGATGGACTGCGCGTCGCCGAAGTCGGCCAGCACCTGATCGAAGAAGGGCAGCTCGGCCTCGGCCGCGGTCACGGGCAACGCGGCCTGCGCCATGAGCGCCAGCAGGCCGACCGTCTTGAGGGTCACCGTCTTGCCGCCGCTGTTGGGGCCGCTCACCAGGAGCACACGCGCGCCGCCGTCCAGCTCGAGCGAAAACGGCACCACCCGTCCGCGCCGCCGCCGCAGGACGTCTTCGAGCAGCGGGTGACGGGCGTCGCGCAGTCGCAAACGACGCTGTTCCGGCGGACTGAAGCGCGGGATGACGGCGCCGAAATCGCGAGCCAACGCGGCCCGCGCAAACAGCCACTCCAGCTCGCCGAGGATCCGCACGGTGCGCGCGATAGCTTCGGTCTGTTCCCGGAGGCGGGCGGTGAGTTCCAGCAGGATGCGGTGAACCTCCCGCGCCTCCTCTTCGCTGAGGCGCACCAGTTCGTTGTTGAGCTCGATAGTTTCCAGCGGCTCGATGAAGAGTGTGTGGCCGCTGCCGCTGGCGCCGTGGACCACGCCCTCCATGCGCCATTTCTGTCCCGCCACCACGGGCACCACGAAACGGTCGTTGCGGATGGTGATGAATTCCTCCTGCAACAGACCGTCCTCACGGTGCGCGCGCACGAAACGTTCGAGCGATTCCTGCACCAGACGCCTTTGCCGCTCCACGTCGCGGCGCAAACGCGCCAGCTCCGGGCTGGCGTCGTCGGCCACGCTTCCATCAGGCAGGATCTTTCCGGCCAGCGATTTCAGCAGCGAGCGGAACTCGCCCATGGCCGCCGCGCGGGCGGCCAGCTTGGGGAACCGCGGCGCCACCGACAGCAGGACCGAACGAATGTCGCACGCGCGGTCCAGCAACTCGCACAGACCGAGGATCTGCCCGGGTTCCAGCGCGGCGCCTTCGATGCGCAGCCTGCCCAAAGCTTCGGCGGGATCGGGCAAGCCGTCGAAACGAAATCGCACGGCCGCGCCGCGCGCGGCCGGCTGCGGTCGGGCGGCGGCCTCCAAGTACGCAATGGCTTCCCCCACCTCGGCCAGTGCGTTCTCCACCCACGCCCGGTCCTCGCAGGGGGCGCAGCGTTCCAGCTCGGCGCGCCCCAGTGGGCTGGACACGTAGCGGCCGAGCAAGTCCCGCAGGGCGTCGAATTCCAGCAGGGCGGCGCTCGTGTTGCGCATCAGGTTCGGGCCCTCAGCACTTGCTGGAGGAACTCGAAAGTGCCCGGCGTCAGCGAGTAGGATGCCAGCTCTTCGCGTTGGACCCATGCGGCTGCGGCGGCGTCGGACCCGCAACGCAGGCTGCCTCCCCGCAGCCGGCAGAAATAATCGAGCAACACGTAGTGGTATTCGAGGTTGCCCTCGCTGTCGCGCACGATCCTCTCGAACACGCCGGCCAGCGAGAGCACTTCCACCTCCAACCCGGTCTCCTCGCGCACTTCACGGCGGACCGCCTCCTCCAGACGCTCGCCGGCTTCCAGCAAGCCGCCGGGCAGCGACCAGTCCCCCTCGTGCGGAGGGCTGCCGCGGCGCACCAGCAGAAGTCGTTCCCCATCCAGGATGATAGCGCCCACGCCGATCAGCGGACGCTCCGGATACTTGCGCTCCATCCCACTTCAGTATGGCACTGCGCCCCGCACATCCAGGCGGATCCGGTAGACCGAGCTGCGCGCGGTCACATAGAGGGCGCCGAAGTCGGGATCGCCGAACGCGCAATTGGAGGGCGTCTCAGGCATCTCGATCGTAGCCAGCAATCTGCCCTCCGGCGCGTACACGAATACGGCGCGGGCTGCGACGTAAAGATTGCCCTTCTCGTCCACGGCCATCCCGTCGGGCACTCCTTCGATGCCTGATATGACGACGCGCGGGTTGCTCGCCCGCCCTTGCCGGTCCAGATCGAAGGCGTAGACGTTCCGCTCGTCGGAGTTGGCCACGTAGAGAGTCCTGCCGTCGGGCGAGAGCGCGATGCCATTGGGTCGCGTCTGCCAGCGCGCGATCGCCTCCATCTCGCCCTTGGGAGTGATGTGATAGACGCCGTAAAAATCCAGCTCGCGCGCATCCTGCTGCGCGCCGAAGGCCGGATCCGTGAAATAGACGTGCCTGTCGCGGCGCACCACGATGTCGTTGGGTGCATTCAGTCGTTTGCCTTCGAACCGTTCGGCCAGCACCTCCAGGCCGCGTTTGGGATCCGTGCGGACCACCCGCCGCGTCCGGCTCTCGCAAGTGTAGAGCCGCCCCTGCGCATCGAACGTGTTGCCGTTGGCGCCGTGGGAGGATTCGCGGAAGCGACTCACGCCTTTGCCCGGCGTCCATTGCAGGATCAGATCCTGCGGCACGTCGCTGAACAGCAGAAACCCCTCGCGCGACCAGACCGGGCCTTCCGTGAACCTGTGGCCCGCGGCGATTCGCTCGATGCGAAGATTGCTGAAATCCTGGCCCGCCAGCAGAGCGGCCGGCGCCAGCCAGGCTGCGAGCAGTCTCATGACAGAATCTCCCCTACGCTCACCACACGGGCATCGGCCGCGCTGCGGTAGGCGGCTTCGACCGCGGCGAACGTTTTCAGATACTCGCGCCCCTCGCTCTCGGCCGGCGCGCCGCTGAGCAGGCTCTCGACGAAATGCCGCTGCGCCGCCCACACGCTGTCGCCGCGATAGCCCGTCCGTACGCGGTTCTCCCAGACCACGCGCCCGTTCTCGACCAGGTCCCCGTGCGCAGTCACGTGCAGGAAACCGCGGTCGCCCTCGAACCAGGCCTCGCCCATGGGCGGCGAATCGGGCGCCAGATCGAGGAAGCGATGCCCGTCCACAACGCCCAGCAGCGCCTCTTCGTGCCGCACGAGCAGGGCAGCGTGATCCTCTCCCGCAATGTACGGGTTGACGCGACGCATCAGGGCCGAAACGGCCGCGATATCGCCGAACAGCATGCGCGCCGTGTCGAGCGCATGCACCAGCGTCTCGAACACGAGCAAGCGCGGCATGCTTCGGAAGTAAGGCTGCCGCGAGTACGGCTCGGCGCCGGCCCCATCGCCGCGCCGCACGCGGAACCAGTAGCTGACCGGATGCCCGATGGCGCCCTGCCGGATGCGCTCGCGCGCCTCACGGTACCACGGTTGCCAGCGCCAGTTTTCGTGAATGATGAGGCGGATGCCGGCGGCCTCGGCCGCTTCGACCATCGCCGTCGCCCGGCTCCAATCCGGCGCCATGGGCTTCTGGCAGATCACATCCAGGCCGCGCCGGGCGGCCAGCCGCACCAGCTCGAGATGCGAGTCGGGACCGGTCGCTATGTCCACGAAATCCAGCTCCTCGCGCTCGAGCATCTCCTCCGCGCAGGCGTAGGCACGGGGCGCGATTTCCCGGGCCCGCGACAGCTCTCGATCGCAGGCGGCCACGATCTCGGCCTCCGGGATCCGTTTCCAGGCTTCCGCCTGGATGCGACCAAAAAAGCCGCAGCCGATCAAAGCGCCACGCAACGGTCTTTGCTTCACGGTTTCCTATTGTAGACGCATGACGCCCGGCCCCTGCGGCTACAATGAAGCTATGTACCGGCGCCGATTCGTGCAGGCGGTCTGGGCGCTGCCTGCGAGCTTGTGGGCCGGCGCCGCGGATTCGGTCCGCGGGATCCTCGAGCTCGGGCGCGGCGATCAACCCGTGCTGCGCACCGCCTCCGGCGAACGCGTCCTCATCGAAGGCGACGAGGACAGCCTGAAGGTCCTGCGCGACCCGCGTCTTGCCGGCCGCGAAATGGAGATTCTGGGAACCCGACTGGGGGCTTCGCGTTTCCGCGCCGGCCCCTTTTATCAGAAAAATATTTTGGTCATTAAGAACGGAAAGAAATACCTTGTCACTTACTGGTGCGACGTATGTTCGATCCGTTCCTACACGCCGGGGCAGTGCGCTTGCTGCCAGGAGGAGACCGAACTCGATCTCAGACCCGTGGATAGCCCGCCATGAAAAGTTTCTGCACCGCACTTATGATCTGTTCGACCGCGCTGGGTCAGACTTACACCGCGGAACGTCTCTCGATAGAGGGCGTCGAAAACATTCGCCTGGCCGATGCGGCGCGCGGCATCGAAGTCTTCGTCGCGCCTTCGCTGGGCAACAACGCCTGGCGGATGCGCGTGCGCGGGGAAGACGTCCTCTGGGCCCCGTACTCCGGTCCCGCCGAGCTTAAAATGAAACCGGCGCAGGGCGGCAATCCCTTCCTGGCGCCGTGGGCCAACCGGCTGGACGGCGATGCTTACTTCGCCAACGGCAAGAAATACCTGCTCAATCCCGAGCTCGGTAACTTCCGCCGCGATCAGAACGGGCGGCCCATTCACGGTTTGCTGGTCTATTCGAACGCCTGGGAAGTTACGGAAGTCCAGGCCGGCCCCGGCGGCGCCCAAACCACGAGCCGGCTCGAATTCTACCGTTACCCCGATCTGATGGCCCAGTTTCCCTTCGCGCATGTTTTGTGGATGACGCATCGGTTGAAGGACGGGGAGCTGGAGGTGCGGCTGCGGGTGGAAAATCTGGCGCGCGAGCCGATGCCGCTGGCGATCGGCTTTCACCCGTACTTCCGGCTGGCCGATGCGCCTCGGGACGACTGGCAGGTTCGCGTGCCCGCGCGGGAACGGGTGGTGCTCTCCGCCGAACTGCTTCCCACGGGCGAGCGCCGGGCGGCAGGGCTGCCGGATCCCGTTCTGCTCCGCGGAACGCACCTGGACGACGTTTTCACGGGGTTGGTGCGTGAGCGGGACGGACGGGCCGAGTTCCGGGTTCGCGGCAACAAACAACAAATATCCGTTCTGTTCGGCCCCGGCTATCCGGTGGCGGTCGTCTACGCTCCCAAGGGCCGCAACTTCATCTGCTTCGAACCCATGACCGCCGTCACGAACGCCTTCAACCTGGCGCACGCGGGTCGTTACCCCGAGTTGCAAAGCGTGCCGCCGGGCGGCTCCTGGGAAGCAAGCTTCTGGATCCGGCCCGAGGGCTTTTGAGAGCGCTTCAACGGGACTGCTCCGGCGAGGCAGCCAGCCACTCCATGAGCCGGCGCAGCGCCTGGCCGCGATGACTGACGCTCATCTTGCGCTCCGCGCTGACCTCGCCGAAGGTGGCGCCGAAGGGCTCGTAATAGAAAAGCGGATCGTATCCGAAACCGTTGCTCCCGCACGGCGCCTCGGCAATGCGTCCTTCGACTGCGCCGCAAAACGTGCGGACGAGCCGGCCGCGATCCGCCAGGGCCACGACGCAGACAAAGCGCGCCCTGCGGTCGGCCACGCCGCGCAGTTTTTCCAGCAGCAGGCGGTTGTTGGCTTCATCGGTCGCCCCGGGGCCGGCAAAACGCGCCGAGAACACGCCGGGGGCTCCGCCGAGGGCATCCACTTCCAGCCCCGAATCCTCCGCGAAGAGCGGGCCCGGCGCCCGGAGGCTGTAGTAGAGCGCTTTCCGGACGGCGTTTTCTTCAAAGGTTCGTCCCGTCTCCTCGCAAGGAGGGATCCCTTCCAAACCGGGCAGCAGCTCGACCTGAATGCGGCCCTGACCGTAGGCTTCCGCCGCCTTGCGGAACTCGCGCAGCTTGCCCGGATTGGTGGTGGCGCAGTACAGGATCACGGTAGCCTCACCAGCCCGCGCTGGATCTCGATGAGCTGCGCGATGCCGCGCCGGGCCATCTCCCGCAGCACGTCGAACTGCTCGTCCGTGAACGGGGTCTGCTCGGCGGTGGCCTGGATTTCGACGAACCGGCCCGAGCCGGTCATGACCACGTTCATATCCACCTGCGCCCGGGAGTCCTCCTCGTAGGTCAGATCCAGCAGAGGCAAGCCCTCGACCAGTCCCACGCTGATTGCCGCCACGTAATCGCGGATCGGAAGGGACTTGATGACGCCGAAGCTGACCAGTTGGCTGACCGCCTGGACCAGGGCCACGAAGGCGCCCGTGATGGCCGCGGCGCGCGTGCCGCCGTCGGCTTGAATGACGTCGCAGTCCAGGATGATGGTGCGCTCGCCCAGCGCCTCCAGGTCCACCACCGCGCGCAGCGAGCGCCCGATGAGCCGCTGGATCTCCTGCGTGCGGCCGGAAGGTCGGCCTCGCGCCAGTTCGCGCGGCGTGCGCGTGACGGTGGCGCGGGGCAGCAGCGAGTATTCGGCGGTCACCCATCCCTTGCCGGCGCCCCGCAAAAACTGCGGCACCGTCTCGTCCAGGGATGCCGCGCACAGCACCCGGGTGTTGCCCATCTCGATCAGCACCGATCCTTCGGCAGTCAGCAAATAGCCGGGCGTCATGCGCACGGGCCGTAACTGATCGGCGGTTCGCTGGTCGGCTCGCAGCATTCAGGCGCCTCGCAGAATCGCGTAAAGCAGCAGGAAGAACAGGGCCATGCCGCTGATCAGCAGCACGATGCACGGGATCGCGGAGCGCAGACCGCTGGGCTGCTTTTTCTTGCGATCCGTTCGAGCAGGTCTGTACCTCACCATGGATGGACTCTCTGCGGCTTGTCTCAGATTACACCGACGGCCGCGCTGCGGCGGGCTGCGGCCTTCAGCGCGACGGCTGCGCGATGGAAGAATTCCTGCAAAGCCGACAGGCTGTCCGGCTCGAGGTCATCCAGCAGCAGCGCCACCACCGGACGCCGGCGCCGCGCCAGTGCGATCTGGGTCGCCAGAAACTGCGCCAAATGGTAATCCGCCGTGTAGCCCGCCGCCGGAAGCTCCTCCGGACGCAGGGTGGCGACCACGGTGGAGAAACAGCGGCCATGACCGATGATCATTTCGTGGTAGGAGTGGTTCATCGCCGGGCCCTCGTACACGTCGGCGGGCATCTTCAGCCCCGAGCGAAACAATTCTCCTGCCGCTTGTTTCAGCACGCGCAGCGTGGCGATCCCCTGGGGCCAGTAGCGCGTGTCGCCAAAAAAAGTCAGCTCGCCGTAGCTGACGCGGCCCGCGGCCGCCTCCCGGTGCAGCAGTCGCGCGTAGCGTTCCGGCGCCGGTCCCTGGCCCGGATCCTCCCCGGTCTCCAACAGGTGGTGACAGAGCGTGACCGGGCCGAAGCGCACGCGACGGGGCGTCTCCATCATCTGCCGCCAGGCCGCAGTCCGCCGGATGCCGCCGACACGCAGCGCTTCCTGGTAGATCTCGGCGGCCACGGACTTGTAAAGTTCGACGCTGGGCTGCGTGACGAAGTTCATCTCGCGCAAATACGCCACGCCGAAGACCGTGTAATGGATGAACTGCATGTAGGAAGACAGCAGCGAGCCGCGCTCGAAACCGAGAACCGCGATCGGATAGCCGGCGGCTTTCAGGCGCGCGATTTTGGCGGCCTCGGGATGCTGCTCGCCCTGCACCTGGACGGCCAGGAAAGCGCGATCCTGCCTCGCGTCCCTGGGGGATCGGTACTCGGCCAGCTTGGGTTTCTCGCCGACGATGACCTTCAGGCCGAGCTGTTCGCTCTTGCCCAGGCTTTCCTCGAAATCCTGTTTGGTCCAGATCCCGGCGCCTTTCCAGCAACGCGGCAGCAGCAGCGTGAGCTTGTCGCGGCCGGCCTCGCCCTGCGCGTGAATGAAGGACGCCAGACGCCACGCCGTGTGGATCTGCTCATCGTCGAGCACGGCGCCCTTCATCCAGCTCTCCAGATGCACGCCCGCCAGCGCCAGCGGGTACAGGCTTCCGCGCGTCAGCGGACCGCTGTGCCGGCCGGCGATGGTGTTGGCGTTGTCGGGCTGGAGCTCAACGCGCCGATATCCTCGCGGCCGCGCGAACTGGTCCAGGACCGAGCCGGGCAACGTCATGTACAGGAAGTTCGCCTGGCTGGAAATGCGATGTTTTTCGTACAGCGCCGTGAGCTTTTCCAGGTTCAACACCGGCTCGTAGGAGGTCATGCCCATCGCCATGCCGACGACCAGCGTTCGTTTCAGGATCTCGGGCAGCGAGCGGGGATCGCGGCGGCGAATGTCTTCCAGGATCCATTTGAGCTTGGCCGGATCGGTGGAATCCGCCACGTAGCAACGCACGCGACGGCGCAGCAGCCCCGTAGCCAGGTACATGGACTTGTCCTCGGCCGAGCCGCCCATGCCGCACCACAGCAGGTAACGCAACCGGACGCCGTGGGCGCGATGAATGCCCTCCCGCAGCTCGTCCACCTCGGCCGCGATCATCTCCGGCCATTCCGGGTGCTGCGGGACCTGCCAGCTCAGATTGAAGACGCCGTAGCCGTTCTTGGTGACGCGGCCCGTGCTGTCGGTTTCCATGCCGATGCGTATCAGCAAGTCCTGATCGGCGTGCAGCGCCTGGAGGCCCTCACGCCGCGCCCGTTCGTCCAGAGCGCGCAGCCGCTCGAGCACCCGCTCGGTCCGGAAGCGTGCGAACAAATCTTCGGAGCGCCCTTTGGGATGATCGTTGGCCAGCGAGAGACGCACTTCATCGTTTTAGCACAGCCGTCGGGTTCCGGCTGGCGGGTTTTTACAATGAAAGAAGGGGAGGGTCTGTGGACCGGCGAGGCACGGGCCAGCGACCGCCGGATTCGAGTCACGCCATCGAGCGCTTCTTTCAGCTTTCGGTCCTCGGCCTGCTCGCCAGCGGCTACCTGGCGCTGGCAGGGTCAGGGCGCGTGGACCCGCCCTTGCTTTCGGTCACCGGCGCAGCACTGGCGCTTCGCGCAAGCGCCGCGGCCGGAATTCTCCGCTGGCAGCTTCCCGCGCGATGGGCCACCTGGCTGGCGCTGGTTTCGGTGGCCTTCGCGTTCGTGGACTGGAAACTGATCTCCCGAGACCTTCTCACCGCCGGCATCCACCTGATCCTGGCCCTGACCGCCGTCTTCGCCCTGGCCGCCCGGACGGCGCGCCAGTACGGGGTCCTGATCGCGCTGGCGTTCCTCGAACTGCTCGCGGCCGCTTCGGTGTCGCTGGACGTCAACTTCTTCCTCTTCCTGGTGCTGTTCCTGCTGCTCGGAGTCGCCACTCTGACCAGCGCCGAGATTCGCCGATCCCTGAAAGCCTCCCCCGTTTCGGGCGCGCCCTCGCGGCGCCTGCCGTGGCGGCTCGCCGTGCTTTCGGTCTGGCTCACCGGCGCCATCCTGGTATTGACCAGCGCGTTGTTTTTCGTGTTGCCGCGAACCGCGGAGGCCGCGTTTCGCCGACTGGCGCCCTGGCGCTACCAACTGCCCGGCTTCGCGCAGGAAGTGCGGCTGGGCGACATCGGTCGCCTGCTGGAGAACCCGCGGCCCGTGCTCCGCGTGCGCGTGCTGGGCAGCGATGCGGGCCTGCAACTGAAATGGCGAGGCGTCGCCTTGAGCCGCTTCGACGGCCGGCGCTGGTACAACCCGTCCGGGCCGCGCACGGTCCTGCCGGCGCAAGACCGCCTGATCAAGCTCGCCGACTCGGCGCCCATTCAGGGCGGACGCCGCCTCAGCTACGAGGTCATGCTCGACGGCTCGGCGGCCGACGCGATTTTCTTCGCGGGCGCCCCCGAGTTGCTTTGGACGAGCCTGCCCGCGGTGATCCGCGAACCGAACGACAGCTTCCGTCCGGTGACGCCTCGCACGGGAATCCTGCGTTACGGAGTCCATGCCTTTCTGCCCGAGCACGTGGCGCCGGGTGCGCTGCCGCGCAGGCCGGTTCCTTCCGAGGTCTTCGAATGTTGCCTCGACCTGCCGCCACTGGACCCGCGCATTCCCGCCCTCGCGCATCGGCTGGCCGCGGGGTTCACTTCGGCGCACGCCTGTACGCTCGCCATCGAAAGATACCTGAAGGAGAACTACGCCTATAGCACACGGTTGCCCGAGCCGCCCCCGCCTGAACCTCTGGCCTGGTTCCTTTTCGAAGGCCGACGTGGGCACTGTGAGTACTTCGCTTCCGCCATGGCCGTGCTGCTGAGAGCCGTCGGCATCCCTTCGCGTGTGGCGACCGGCTTTCAGGGCGGCGTCTACAATCCGGTCAGCGGATGGCACGTGCTGCGAGCCTCGGACGCACACGCTTGGGTGGAAGCTTACCTGCCCGCCATCGGCTGGACCGCGTTCGATCCTACGCCGCCGGCCCCACGCCCGCCGCGGCTTTCGCCCCTCGCGCATCTTGCTTTTTACCTGGACGCCACCGAAACCTTCTGGCACGAGTGGGTCTTGAGTTACGATCTGGCCCGGCAGCTCGTGCTGGCCTCGCGCATGGAGCGAACCAGCCGCAATCTGGGCGCGCGATGGCTGGAGGCGCTCGGCGAACGCTGGACGGGCCTCGTGAAACAGACCGGCGGCATCCGCGGCCGGTCCTTGCCGCTCGCGGTCGCTGGGGTTCTGTTGGCGTGCATTCTGGCGATCCTCGCCGCACGCCTGCCGCGAAGATGGCGCGCTCGCAGAGGGATCCGGCGGCTGGAACGCGGCCGGGGCGCGCCGGCGGAGGCGACCTTCCTGTACCGCCGGCTGCTCCGCCTGCTGGAGCGGCGCGGCTACCGCAAGCCGCCGTGGCTGACGCCGGCCGAATTCGCCGCGGTCCTGCCGGAATCCGAGCTGGCCGGCCAGGTGCGCGAGTTCACCCGGAATTACAACCGGCTGCGGTTCGGCGGAGAAAGCGACGCCGGCCCCGCGCTGGTGGCGATACTTGCACAACTCGCAAAGGCCCGGTAAGCGAAGGCGTTTTACTTGCCGGAAAGATACTGTTGCATGAAGTCGTCGCGGTGAATGACGGGAAAATCCAGGTTGCGGAGGGCGTAGATCAGTGGTTGATCCGTGGTGACGAGCAAGTCCCCGTGGCTCTCGCGGAACGTCAGAACCAAGTAATGATCGTCGGGCTTGACTTTTCCTTCTGGTTCGGCTTGTTCGAGTGAGTTCGTCGGCAACTCCAATATCTCGCCTTTGCCGGAATTGTTAACGAATTTTTGCGCAAAAAGCCTGACGATCTTGCGCAGCCGTTGATCCCGCCCAGCCCCTCTGCACAAATTCCAGAACTTGCGGGCGAACTCCGTACCCTTGGGGATGACGATCCTGTCGCAGCGATCTAACACGGCTTCGAGGAACTGCAAGGACTCCCGTTGGCGCTCCTCTCCGTTGTCGCCGCCGGCATCGGCCCACAGCCACTCGTCCAGGACCAGCTTCTTCGCCTTCTTCGTCACCCGGCCGCCTCAGATGCCCAGTAGCTTCTTCAGATCCTCCAACTCCGCCTCGATGAAACCCCGCAGGCCGCCTTCGATCTGACCCTTCGCATTGACTTCCTGCCGCTCGAACTTCGTCGTGCGTCCTTCTTTGGTGCAGAAGAATATGCGAAGATCCCCGGGGGGAAGGCCGCCCTCGGCTACCGCTGTCAAGATCGCCGTGAGGAATACTTCGCTGTGGGTGGTCAGCAGGATTTGCTTGTTTTCTTGCCCAGCGATAGTGCAAAGTTCCCGGGCGAAGTTGCGAACAACGGCGGGATGCAGATGCACCTCCGGTTCCTCGATCAACACCACCCGGGCCTGGTGCCAAAGCAGCTTCGCGAGCATGTAAATGACCTGATTCACGCCGTAGCCGTCGTTGACCAGCAGAGTTGGAATGGGTATACCGGCGTGTTTCTCGGTCGTTTGGAAAAAGGCCGCATGGGTCCCCAAGGGCACGTGAACGCGGAAGTCACGACCGAGAATCCTTTCCAGGCAGGTTGAGAGTCGCGCCGGCAGGTAATCATCCGAGAGTATGACCGAGGCGACCTCGTCGTCGCTGGTCGGAATCGGCGAAAGGGGCGTGGTCGTGTAGCTCGGTTTGTAAAAGCCTCGCCGCTGCGGGGCAATGTCCACTTGTTGGATCGTCCGCAAGGGCGCATTGAGAAGACTTTCGATTTCGGAAGCCCTTGCCTTGGTTTCCGGTGGGGAGGCAACCGAGGCGGCAATTCCGTTCCAATTGACCGTCAGGTCATCCGCCTGTTTCGTGAGGTTCTGGTTGACCGGATACGGCAGGCCCAGCTCCGCCGTCAGCTCGATTAAGAAACGCGGCTCGATAAGTAACACCACTGCCACGTCCGGCCCCAAACTGACGCGGTAGGTGGCGGATAGCTGCTTGTATTCCACCGTGCAAGCCACGGTCACTTTGCGGTCCCGATCGTGATCGAACACGCTCGCCTCGAAGCCGCCGAGGTTTACGAAACCGAGGTCGAACAGAGCATCCGCCCGGCGGTTGGGGTTGGCGACAAAGTTCTTCAAAACGAGCAACGCGTAAAGAACGCTCGACTTTCCGGAAGCCGTCGGGCCGTAGAAGACGTTGACGCGGCCCAGTTCGAGATCGGCTTCGGCGATGCTGCGGAAATTCCGGATGCCAAGGTTCGTGATCATGGTTTACCCCTTTCGAAATACGGGTCCGGCTCGGGCACGGCGGCGCCGTCTTTGCGCGGCGAGGAGGCGCCGTAGTTGACGCGGGCCGCCGCGTCGTGCATGACGACCTGGCCCCCGCCGACCGTGCCGGAGAACTCGGCCAGCCACTTGATTTCATGACCTCGGCGCGCCAGCTCGCTGCGCACCTCTGCCGGCACGCGCGACTCCATCATAAGATCACATCCGCCGAAAGTCAGTTTGGTGAAGCGCGGGGCTTCCAGAGCGGCCTGGATGTTCATGCCATGGTCCACAATGTTGGACACGAGCTGCGCGTGGGCCTGCGCCTGGTTGTAGCCGCCCATGATGCCGAAGCCGATCTTCAGCGGCCCCTTCTCCATGAACGCGGGGATGATCGTCTGAAACGGGCGCTTGCGCGGGGCGACCGCGTTGGGATGATCGGGATCGAGCTCGAACAAGGCGGCGCGATTGTGCAGATGGAATCCCATGCCCTCCACAACCACGCCCGAACCGAAGTGCAAATAGATGCTCTGAATCAGCGACGCGATGTTGCCCTCGCGATCCACCACGGCGAGGAAGACGGTATCCCCGGGCGGCGGAGTTCCCGCGGTGGGCCGGCACTGTGCGCGTTCGAGATCCACCAGTTTCGCCCGCTCCGCGGCGTAGCTCTTCGAAAGCAGTCCTGACACAGGCACGCGCGCAAAGCGCGGATCCCCCACGTAGCGACGCAGATCTTCGTAAGCGAGCTTTTGCGCTTCGATCTTGACGTGCAGGGCCTGGGCGCTCATCGCGGGCCAATCCGGCAGCGGAAAGCGTTCCATGATGTTGAGCATCTGGAGCGCGGCGATTCCCTGGCTGTTCGGCGGCAGTTCGTACACGGTCCAGCCGCGGTACGTCGCCGAAATCGGCTCGACCCATTCGGCTTCGAACTCGCTGAGATCCTCGGGAGCCAGCAAACCGCCGAGCCTGTTCGAGGTGCGCAGGATGGCCTCCGCGATCGGGCCTCGATAAAAAACATCGGGGCCCTGTCGCGCCAGCAGCTCGAAGGCCCGCGCCAGCTCGGGGTTGCGGAAGATATCGCCCGTCTTCGGCGGAGCGCCGCCGGGAAGAAACAGGCGGCGCGCCTCGGCGTCCGCCGCGAGCTTGGCCTCGCTGTCTCTCCAGTGCTCGGCGATGATCTCGGTGACGGGAAAGCCGTGGCGCGCGTAGTAGATGGCCGGCGCGAACAAGTCCTGCCACGGCAAACGGCCAAAGCGCTGGTGCAATTTCTTCCAGCCATCCACCGCCCCCGGCACGCTCACCGAAAGGATGCCCGTCTGGGGCATCGCGGCATGGGCGCGCTGCTTCAGCGCCTCGATGCTGAGCGCGCGTGGCGCCCAGCCGCTTGCGTTCAATCCCCAGAGCTTGCCGGTGCGGGCGTCCCAATACATGGCAAAGAGGTCCCCACCAATGCCGCAGCTCATGGGCTCCACCACGGAGAGTACGGCGTTGGCCGCGATGGCGGCGTCCGCCGCGGCGCCGCCGCGCGCCAGCACCTGCGCGCCCGCCTGGGAGGCCAGCGTCTGGCTGGTGGCCACGATGCCCATGCGGGAGATGACCATGGAACGCGCCTGCGAACGGTTCTGCGCCCAGGCCGCTGCCGCCGTCGCCGCCAGGATGGTCAGCATCCACTGCACCCGCGTCATGCTGCCATTTTATTCCGCAACCGGCGTATGGTAAGTTGAGCCAGAGGGGCCAATGCGACGACGAACGTTTTTGCAACTGGGACTGAACACCGCCGGCGCTGCCTTGCTCGGCGCCACGCCCAACCATCGGCAGGCTTCCGACACCCTGCTGCTGGGACCGGCGAAAGTGCCCGTCACGCGCCTGGCGATCGGCACCGGCACCAACGGCGTGGGCGGCAGCTCGAACCAGACGCGCAAGCTGGGCCTGGGAGGCCTGGCGGATTTGCTCCAGGCGGCCTGCGATCGCGGCGTCCGCTTCTGGGACTCGGCCGACCAGTACGGCACTCACCCGCATCTGCGTCACGCCCTGCGGCGCACGCCGCGCGAAAAGGTCGCCATTCTCACCAAGACGCGCGCCTCCACCGCGGCCGAAATGCGCGCCGATCTGGATCGCTTCCGCCGCGAGCTGGGTACTGATTACATTGACATCCTGCTGCTGCACTGCATGATCCCCGGAGACTGGCCCGAGCGCATGAAGCCCGTGATGGATGTGATCGCGGAAGCGCGCGAGCGCGGCATCGTGCGCACGCACGGCGTTTCCTGCCACAGCCTGGCGGCGTTGTCCGCGGCCGCGTCGGATCCGTGGACGCAGGTGATCCTGGCGCGGATCAACCCGGCCGGGGTGGCCATGGACGGCCCGCCCGACGCCGTGATTCCGGTACTGAAGAAGGCCAAGGCTGCGGGCAAGGGCGTCATCGGCATGAAGATCCTGGGAGTGGGACGGCTGCGTTCGCGCGCCGACGAGTGCCTGCGCTACGCCCTGACGCTGGACTGCGTGGATTGCTTCACCATCGGCGTGGAGAGCCGCGAAGAGCTCGACGATCTGGTTTCGCGCATTGCCCGGGTGAGCGCATTTACTTGAGCAAATGGGCCCTCATCCGCTGCCGCGGCACGCCGGGTTGCACGTCCCGCCGGAAGACAGACGCTGCTCCGCCTTGCCAGAGGTTGACAAGGCAGGCGCGCGGTAATATACTCGATTTTACCGATAAAGAATAGCGGTCTCATGGGGGAAGCCATGACGCGCAGCCGAACGAACCTGCCCTGCTCTGTGTGGATGAGGATCGCCGTGCTCGCGGGCATCGCTGCTGGCTGGCTGACCGCCCAGATCGTCACGGGGTCCATCTCCGGATCGGTCGTTGATCCGTCCGGGATGCCCGTAATGGGCGCAGAGGTCCAGTTGGTCCAGCCGGCGACGGGAGCCACCCGCATCACGCGTACGGACGAACGCGGCGATTTCCTGCTGAGCGGTCTCGATGCCGGCGCCTATGACCTGACCGTCGCGGTGGCCGGCTTCAGGAAATACGAGCGCAAAGGGATAAAGCTCGCCACCGGCGAACGTTTGCCGCTGGGGATGATCCGGCTCGAGATCGGAACCATCACCGAGACGGTCTCGGTCACGGACCGCGGCGGAGCGGTCGTTCAGACCCAGACTGCGGAACGGGCTGACGTGGTCACGAGCGTACAGGTGGACCGGCTGCTGCTGCGCGGACGCAACGTCAAAGATCTGGTCGGCCTGTTGCCGGGCGTGGTCGTCGTGAGCGAGGCTGAGGACCTGAGCAGTTCCTCGAACTTCAACGTCATGGGGAACCGCAACACCTTTAACAACATTTCCGTTGACGGCATGCCCGCCACGGACATGGGCAACGGGTCTATGCTGAAGCTGACGGTCAGCCAGGATGCCGTCAGCGAGGTCAAGATCCTGATCAGCAACTACCAGGCTGAATACGGGCGCATGGCCGGCTCCAACATCCAGATCGTCACCAAGAGCGGAACCCGCGAGTTTCACGGCCTGGCCTCATACTTCAAGCGGCACGAGCAGTTCAATGCCAATAATTTTTTCAATAACCAGCGCGGCGTGCCGAAGCCACGCTACCGTTACAACACCTGGAACTACAACATCGGCGGCCCGGTTTTCATACCCGGGAAGTTCAACACGGCGCGCGACAAACTTTTCTTTTTCTGGCACCAGGAGTTCTGGCCCACCAAGACCGCCACTACTGGCCAGCGCACCGTGCCCACTGCGCTCGAAAAGCAGGGTAACTTCTCGGCCTCGGTGGATCTCAACGACAAGCTGATCATCATCAAGGATCCTTACAGCGGCGGTGCGCCCTTTGCCGGAAATGTGATCCCGCCCGCCCGGATTGACCGGAACGGGCAGGCCCTGCTGAAAATGTTCCCCGACCCCAACTTTCTGAACCGCGCCATTTCCCGCGGCCAGTACAACTATGTATTCGTTTCCGAAAACGACATGCCGAAAAGCACCAGCACCCTGAAGCTGGACTATAACCCCAACGCGAGTAATTTTCTGGCGGTGAGCTACTCCGCTTTCAGCGAAGACCAGACCTGTTCTTCAGGCTGCGCCCTAACGGCCAACTGGCCACAAAGACGCCAGACCTGGTGGAGCCATCCCAAGAGCCTGGTTGCCCGCTACACGAGAATCATTTCGCCCACACTGCTCAACGAATTCAGCTTTGGCTATCTCAGCCAGCCGGCCGAAAACTCGATCGCACCCGAGGAATTGCGGCGTAACTTGCGTGAGACAGTAGGCTTCCAGATCGGGCAATTTTACCCTGAGGCCAACCCGCTCAAGGTGGTTCCCAACGCCAGCTTCGGCGGCGTACCCAATGCCGCTACACTCTCCTTCGAGGGCCGCTTCCCGCTGTGGAACCGCTATCACCTGTTCAACTGGCAGGATAACGTCACGCTGCACCGCAGCGCCCATACCTTCAAGGCCGGCGTTTACATCGAAACCTTCTTCCGTCACCAGAAAAAAGCGGTACCCTTCAACGGATCGTTTGACTTCGGCCGCAATGTGAACAACCCGTACGACACGAATTATGCTTACTCCAACGCCATCCTGGGCGTGTTCAATTCCTACACCGAGATCAGCGGACCAGCCTGGATGCGCCAGCGAACTGGCGGGCGCGAGTTCTTTGTCCAGGACAACTGGCGCGTGACGCGCAGACTGGCGCTCGATTACGGCTTGCGCATGTACTACACGCTGCCCATCACGGAGCGCGACAACTTCATGGCCGGGTTCGTGGCCGATCGCTATGACTGGGCCAAAGCGCCCCAGTTGATCCGGCCGGGCCTGGACGCGCGGCGGCGGCGCATCGGCGTCCACCCCGTCACAGGCCAAGCCTTCTTCGTGGCGCAAATCGGCGCCATTGCGCCGGGGGTAGGAAACCCGTTCAACGGCATGGTGGTCGCCGGGGAAGGCGGCTACCCGCGGGCTCTGATCAAAACGCGCGGGATCCAATGGGCACCGCGATTCGGTTTCGCCTACGACGTTTTCGGCAATGGCAAGACCGCCCTGCGAGGCGGATTCGGGATGTTCTACAACCGCTTCTTCACGGAAGGATTCGCGGGACCTTTGACCGGACAACCGCCGCTGCTGCGCACGCCGGTAGTCAGCTTCGGCGAGCTGAAGAATCTGCTTTCGGCGACGGGCCTGGACTTCCCCAGCACCGTCGTGGGCGCGGACGTGGAGGGTTACCTGCCCACGGTGATGAACTTCAGTTTTTCCATCCAGCAGGATGTGGGTTACGGAACCGTACTGGACGTGGCCTACGGCGGTTCGCTGGGCCGCCATTTGCTCTGGCGCCGTGACATCAATCCGGTGCCCCTGGGCGCCAACTTCGATCCCAAAAATGCCGACCCCACCCTGCCTTCGCGACCGCTACCGAGCGCCTTCCTGCGACCGATCCCGGGCTACAACGCCATCAACATCATGGAGGGCGCCAGCAGCTCAAACTACCATTCTTTGCAGGTGCAGGCCAAGCGGCGCTTCACCGCCGGTCTGCAGTTCGGCGCCGCCTGGACCTGGTCCAAGGCCATGGACTTCAACGACACGGACAGTGAATCTGTCAGTCCCCTGGTGCCGGTGCGCATCTGGAATTACGGCCTGGCCAGTTACGACCGCACGCACGTCCTGAAGATCAATTACGTGTGGGACGTGCCGGCGCCCCGGGTCAGCAGTGCCCCGCTTCGGCATCTTATTGCGGGTTGGCAGTTATCGGGGATTACGAGCTTCGTGAGCGGGGCTCCGCTGGGCATCGGGTTCTCGACCACCACCCCCGTTGATATAACCGGGTCCGCTTCCCAGGGCGCGCGCATCGTGGTCCTCGACAATCCCGTACTGCCCAAGAGCCAGCGCACGTTCTACCGGAACTTCCGGACCGAGGTCTTTCGGTTGCCCGCCGTAGGAACCCTGGGTAACGCGGCCAAGACGCTGATTCGTGGCCCTGGAATCAATAACTGGGACATCGCCGTGTTCAAGGATTTCCCACTGAAGGAACGGGCACGGTT
>Ga0197142_1000490_pt1 | contig 36388 bp, 33 predicted proteins | sample GBS60_MetaG_FD_148614 | JGI IMG/M metagenome (GOLD analysis project Ga0197142, IMG submission 148614) | Sediment microbial communities from Great Boiling Springs, Gerlach, Nevada, United States - GBS 60_MetaG | ecosystem: Environmental > Aquatic > Thermal springs > Hot (42-90C) > Sediment...
GACGGCGGCGTGTCGGACACCCCGCGCCCGCAGATGTACGGCGCACGCTACACCGCCGTACATGTCAGCCGCGCCGATGAACCGCACACCCGCCCCTACCGCATCATGGGCAAGCACTGCGAGACCGACCCCATCGTTGATTGCGCCCTGCTGCCCGAAACGCGCGCGGGGGATGTGCTTGCCGTGCTAACGACGGGCGCATACGCCTACTCGATGAGCAGCCAATACAACCGCTACCCGCGCCCTGCGATGGTCGCCGTTGCTGGGGGCACGGCGCGGGTAATTGTGGAACGCGAGACCTACGCCGATGTCGCCCGCATGGATCGGTAGCCCCGCAAATCGGCGAGGGGAGGTATAATACCGCCGCTATGAGCGTGAAACGCCTTTCGCGTCGGGAGTTCCTGCAGCATGCGGCGGCAACCACCGCAATCGCAGTGCTGGCTCCCCACGCGCTGGCTATCCCAACACAGCAGAGGAGGGTACCCACTATGGCGGAGATTCAAGTCGTTGAGATTACGGCGAAGCCCCTGCCTGAGAAGGTGTTCGAGACCGAGAAATTCGGCATCTCGCGCAAGACGCACGAGGAACACTACAAGCTTTATCAGGGGTATGTGAACAAAACGAACGAGATTCGGCGTGCGCTGGCGCAGTTGACCTCCGACGACTTTGCGAAGGGCAACCAGACCTACAGCTTGATCCGCTCGCTGAAGGTGGACTACACTTTCGCGATTGGTGGGGTCAAAAACCACGAGCTGTATTTCGAGAACATCGGCGGTGGCGGTTCCGAGCCAAGTCGCGAGTTGCGTGCTGCGCTGGCAAGGTCCTTCGGCTCGTTCGAACGCTGGGCGGAGGACTTCAAGGCGACTGGCATGGGCGGGCGCGGCTGGGTCTGGCTCGCCTACGATCACGATGAGGACATCCTCTTTAACTACATCGGCGATGCGCAGAACACCTTCCCCGTGTGGCACAACACGGTGCTGCTGGCGATGGATGTCTACGAACACGCCTACTACTTGGACTTCCAAACGGCGCGCGCCCGCTACATCGATGCGTTTATTCAGGCGATTGACTGGACGGTCGTGAACCGTCGCTACGAAGAGGCGTTGCGCACAAAGCGCGGCTAACCGTGCCCTTTGTGCCCCTCTCCCGCAAACGGGAGAGGGGGTTGTACGCGCCTAACTCTCTGGCGTACAGAAGCCCCCCTTACAAAGGGAGTAAGGGCAAAAGAACGCTTCTGCGTATTTGCCCGAGCGTGTTGGCAAGTCAATTGTCCGAGCACCTGCGCCCGAACCTTGCAGCACCGTGCGCTGAACCAACTGCTCTATGCCCTGCGCCGCCTGCGCCCCAAGCCCGCGCCGCACGCCCGACAGAATCTGCGAAGCGACCTGCTCCGTGCCCAGAAAGTAGCCCGCGATGCCTGTGAGCGCGAGCAGCATCGGTGCGAGGGTGAGCATCGTGAAAAACGCGAGCGCAGCCGCATGGCGCGGCATGGCACGACCAGAGTGCCGCAATCTGCACCCCAAGGTGATACAGCCAGAGCCGTTGCAGGCGTTCCAGCAGACCCACTATCGTCGGGCGGCGACGAGGCTACGCCGATAGGTCGGGTGGCTTAGGTGATCCACTTGCACGCCCCCACGCTGCCGTGAGCTGTGAATGAAGTACCCGTCGCCGATATACAGCCCTGTGTGGTCGATCTCCTTGCCTTTGACGGCGAAGTAGAGCCTGTCGCCAGGACGCAGGTCTTCAAATCGGGTGATCGGCGTGCCCACCTTCGCTTGGTCGCGGGCACGGCGGGGCAAGCGGATGCCCATCTGCTCGTAAATCAGTTTCACGAAGCCCGAACAGTCCATCCCTGTGCGCGGGTCGTTGCCGCCCCAGCGGTAGCGCACGCCCAAGTAGCGCATCGCGAGGCGCGTCACATACGCAGGGTCCGCTCCGCGCGGGAGCGTATAGACCACATCGTAGTTGGTGAACTGCACGGCGCGGCGGGGAACCCAGCCGATGGAGCCGTTGTTCATCAGCACGCCACACCAGTCGCCCCGCTGCTGGATCATCATCAAATAAAATCGCGCGGGTGTCTGGGGATAGAGAATCGCGCTCCGGAGGTTGGGATGCGCATAAATCGGCGTGGGGCGCAGCGTCATAATAAGCCTGCCAATCCGATGCGTCACATACTCAGGCTCGCGCCGCACACTCCGACGGGAAACCGAACGGCTCTGGGGCATCTTACGCGCTCTCCACCTCCTGCAACGGCTGGGTTATCAGGTTCCGTACGCGATGACGCTCGGCAATCAAGATGCAGCGCAGCGTCTCCAGCGCACGGTTCAAATCATCGTTGATAATCAAGTAGTCGTAGCGCGGGATATATTCCATCTCTTCGCGGGCGTTCCGCAGGCGCAGTTGGATGGACTCCTCGTCGTCGCGTCCGCGGCGGCGCAGGCGGTGTTCGAGTTCCTGCAGCGAGGGCGGCGCGACAAAAATCAGGATCGCTTCGGGGTATTGGGCGCGCACTTGCATCGCACCTTGCACATCGATGCGCAACACGACATCGCGCCCTGCCTCACGCAGTTCCTCCATCTCGCGGCGCGGCGTGCCGTACCAGTTGCCATGCACCTGCGCGTATTCGATAAACGCGCCCTGCGCGCGCAGCGCGTTGAACTCCTCTTCCGTCACGAAGTAGTAGTCCAGCCCGTGCCGCTCCGTGAGCGCCTGCGGGCGCGTAGTGTAGGTGACCAGTCGGCGCACATTGGGCGCGACCAGTTGCCACTGCTCGATGAGCGTATCCTTGCCCACGCCTGCGGGACCCGACAGCACGATGAGCAGCCCCCGTGGGGGCGCGCCAGGCTTCGCCATAGCGTTCAAGTTGCACCTCCTTCACTTGGCGCGTCTGCAGCCTCGTTGCTCCAGCGCAGCACCCACCTGTACGCCGTCTCGGTCGCCCTTGCCCCGTAGCCGACGGTCACTGTGCTACTGCCGCCCATACACCCGTATTATCGGCAGCAGCGGCGAATCCGCGCAGCCTCTATCCGCGCACAAATGGCTGCCTTTAATGATATACCACCGATGCGCCAATTCCTACACGCGCTCAGGCGATTATTTCGGCGGAATTGAGGTATCCTTCATCAGTGGGATGAGAGGGGCAGTTTGGACGCTATGGATGGCGTGCGTGTGGGTGGTTGCGCCTGCACAGGAGTTGATAATCGACACGCTTGTGGGGCGCGGCGTTGTCGGACCCTACACACTTACTTGGAACCGCCTTGTGGAGCGCTCCGAGATTGTGCTGCTGGAGACGCGCTGGCTCGCGCGCGACACGGACTACTGGATCGACTATGTGGCAGGGCAGATACGATTCGCCAAGCCGCTGCGCGTCGGTCAAACGGCGCGGGTGAGCTACCGCATCGCAAGCGGCGTCTCACAGCGCAACACCAGCCCCGATCTCGCCCTTGAGACCGAGCTGGTGCGCTGGGGAGCCGCTGCCTTGAGCCTGCGCGGGCGACTCGCGGGCGACCCGAACCGCCCCACAGCCGACTTGGGACTGCGTGCCACTTGGCAAGAACCGACGCGCGAGGGTGAGGCGCTCTACCTGCTGCGCAACCCGCGGGGCGACGATATGCCTGCGCTACTGCACCTGCGCTCCCAGTGGCGCACCCACACGGGCTGGCAAGGCGCGTTTCGATTCAGCCGCGTGGAGACGGACTTCGGCGACGCCAAACCCTACGGACTCGCCAGCGGGCAGCAAAGCGCGGAGGCGAACCTACTCTTCCAGCCCGATGCGCACCTGCGCACGCGTTTGCAGTGGAGCCTTACCGAGCCGCTCACGGCGGGTGCGCCCGCCCAGCAACGCTGGCACGCAGGACTGGACTACCAGCTCCAGCAGGTGCGCGTCTCACTGGAGCGACACATCGCTGCGCTGGGCACTCAGCCGATGCAGGCGACCGACCGTGCCGTCGTGCAGATGCGCCCCACTGACACGGTGCAACTGCAGATGGAACACCAGACCCAGACGCAGGGCGAGCACACGACCGAGCAGACGCTGGTGCGCACCCAGTTAGGTCAGGCGGTGGAACTGCGCCACCGCACGCTGGACGATTCGCAGCAGGGGCGCACGGAAGAGAGCAGCGTCGCCATGCGTTTTGGAACCTCGACCGTGCAAGGCAACATCGGGCTGGAGCAACGCTGGCGCGAGGACGCCCAGCACCGCACGGCGCAACTCGGGCTGCAAGCGCAGCTGCACCCGCGCCTGCGCGTCAGCGGCGAGTACGAAATCACCGAGAACGGAGGGCTGATGCGCGGCTACCACCTGCAGGCGCAGCCCACAAGCGGACTGCTACTGAGCCTGCAGGCGCGCGAGTATCAGGGGCTGCACGGACTGAACTTACGCAGCCAGCAGGTGCAACTGGACTGGCAACTCAGCGACGGACTGAGGCTCAGCGGGCAGGTCGCTCAGCGCCCGCTCCATCAAGGTGCGCCTCAACCCCTGCAAAGCGAGCAGTACCAGCTCCGCTGGCGACAGGGCGCCTGGGACATCGAAGCGGGCTACGCCGAGCAGAACCAGCTGGGACAATTGCTCACCGAGCGACGCTATCTGCTGGGCGTGCGCCGACGCATAGACGCCTATACCCTGCTGAGGATGAGCTACCAGCGGTCGGCGTGGGAGGAAGTCGTGCTGCGCTTGGGATTGACGCGCCAGCTGGCGGACTTCTACCTCTCGCTGGAAGTGCAGATGCAACTGCCCCGCGTCGACGCCCAGCCGCAGCAGCGACCGAACTATTCGAGCGGCTTCCGACTGGGCGTGCAATTTTAAAGTCGCGCCTCGAGCTGTTCTGCCTCTTTGAGCCGATCTTCCAACCGCTCGCCTTGTACCAGCGCCAGCGGCAGCACCTCGTCCATATGGTGCACCAAATGGAAGCTCATCTGCTTGCGCACATGTTCGGGAATGTCGTCCAAGTCGGGTTCGTTCTCGGCGGGCAGGATGACCTCGTAGATGCCCGCGCGGTGCGCCGCGATAACCTTCTCTTTGACGCCGCCGACGGGCAGCACGCGCCCGCGCAGGGTGATTTCGCCCGTCATCGCGATGTCCCGCCGCACAGGACGCCCCATCAGTGCCGACGCCAGCGCCGTCGCCATCGTGATGCCCGCCGAGGGACCGTCTTTCGGAATTGCACCTTCAGGCACATGGATGTGGATGTCGCGCGTGCGGTAGAATTCGGGGTCGATCCCGAGACGGGGTGCGCGTGAGCGGATGTAGGTCATTGCCGCCTGCGCTGACTCTTTCATAACCTCGCCCAGATGCCCCGTGAGTAGCAAGCGTCCCTCGTGCCCTGGCACTACAGCGACCTCGACCGCCATCACATCGCCGCCGAACTCGGTGTATGCCAGTCCCATCGCCACACCTACCTCGTCTTTCTCCTCCTTGACGCCGAATCGGAAGCGTGGCTTACCCAGAAACTCCGACACCTTCGCTGCGTCTACGACCACATGCACCTGCTCGCCCGCCGCGACCTGCTTGGCGACCTTGCGGCAGATGGTGGACAGCTCGCGCTCGAGGTTGCGCACGCCCGCCTCGCGCGTGTATTCGCGAATGATGCGCAACAGCGCGTCCTCGGTAATCTCCAGATGCTCAGGTGTCAGCCCGTGCCGCTCCAGCACGCGCGGTATAAGGTAATCGCGCGCGATATGCAATTTCTCGTCCTCCGTGTAGCCCGAGAACTGGATAATCTCCATGCGGTCGCGCAGGGGCGGCGGGATGGTCTCCAGCGTGTTCGCCGTCGTGATGAACATCACATCCGACAGGTCGAACGGAACCTCCAGATAGTGGTCGGAGAACTTGTCATTCTGTTCGGGGTCTAACGCCTCCAGCAGGGCGGAGGTCGGGTCGCCGCGGAAGTCGTAGCCGAGTTTGTCGATTTCGTCCAGCATGAACACAGGGTTGCGCGTGCCCGCTTGCCGCAGTCCTTGGATGATGCGTCCAGGCATCGCGCCGATGTAGGTGCGTCGGTGTCCGCGAATTTCCGCTTCGTCGCGCACGCCGCCCAGCGAGACGCGGATGAACTTGCGTCCCAGCGCGCGGGCAATTGAGCGACCCAGCGAGGTCTTGCCCACACCCGGCGGTCCCACAAAACACAGAATCGGTCCTTTGAGCGAGCCAGCGAGTTTGCGTACCGCCAAAAACTCCAGCACGCGCTCCTTGACTTTCTTAAGCCCGTAGTGGTCTTCGTCCAGAATCTGCGCTGCCTCGGCGATGTCCACGCGGTCTTCGGTGCGCTCTTGCCATGGCAGCGAGAGCATCACATCGAGGTAGGTGCGAATGACCGACGCTTCGGGCGAGCCGAAGGGCATCTTTTCGAGGCGATCCACCTCCTTGAGGGCGCGCTCGGCGATGTCTTCGGGCATGCCCGACTCGGCGATGCGCTTGCGGTACTCTTCCACCTCCGAGAAGCGTTCGTCGCGCTCGCCAAGTTCGCGCTGGATGATCTTGAGTTGCTCACGCAGATAGTATTCGCGTTGCGTGTCGCCGAGTTCCTGCTCCACGCGGTCGCGAATGCGCTGCTGCAGTTCGATAATCTCCAGTTCATGGCGCAGTAGGTGCACCAGGACCTCCAGTCGCTCCTTGATGGGTATGGCTTCCAGCACCTTCTGCTTGTCCGTGAAGCGCAGGGGCGCGAAGTGAGCAATCGTGTCGGCGAGGCGCCCTGGCTCTTGGATGTACGCGACTGTGGCGACAACCTCGGGCGGGATATTGCGCTCATGCGAGGCGATTTCCTCGAACATTTCGACAGCGGAGCGCATCAACGCCTCGATGTCGGTCGTGAGCGCCACCTCGCGCACAGGGATGGGTTCGACTCTTGCCAACAGGAAGGGCTCGTCCGATTCAAGCGCGACAAGGTGCGCGCGTTGAATCCCACGAAACACCACGCGCATCGTATTGTCGGGTGCATGAATGACTTGCAGAATCTCGGCAACCACTCCCACCTCAAACAGGTCGCTCAGCGTCGGCTCGTCGATGGTCGCATCGCGCTGGGTGAGCAGCAGCATCAGTTTGTTGTGCGATTCCAACGCCGCTTCGACGGCGTGAAGCGACTTCTCGCGCCCCACGAGTACAGACGCCAGCGTGTTGGGAAAGTAGACATTATCACGCACAGGCAGAACGGGTAATGTGCGCGGGATCTCGATTCGACGCCTTGCTGTGCGTCGCCGCCGTCGGGCAGGCGTCTCCATAGGTTCCGATGCAGGCGCTGTTTTCTTCCTTGCCATAGTGTCTACCTCATCAGTATACGCAATCGAAGGGTTTAGGTTCCTTTTTGTTCCCCATAGGCGCAGCAATTCCTGCAGGCAGACCGCGTAGCCGACATCGGTACGCCCGTTGGGCGCGAAACCGCTGGGGCAGGCGCGAGCATTGCCTGCGCGGGGGGCGCGGCGTCTTCATAACCCCTGACAAGGACACAGCGATAATGGTGGGTGCCGTTACCCGCCCTTAGCGTCCTGTCCCTATCCGCTATTCGCCCTCACTGCGCGTGCGTGCGCTGGTGGGCGCGTCGATGATCGCTTGCGGCGGCGCGTAAACGAACACATGCTCGCTCACGCGCTCCACGCTGCCTTCAATCGCGTACACCACGCCGTTGAGGAAGTCGATAATGCGCTCCCGCAAGCCTTGCGGAGTCGCCACAAGGTTGAGAATTTGCTGGACACCCTCTTTTAGCCCGTCGGCGGCGACCCGCGCATCGTCGAAACTAAGTATCTCCTTGCGGATGCTGATGTGGTACGCCTGCACGCGGCGGTAGCGGACATCGGTTGCATGGGCAGGCAGCGCTTCGTCCGTGTCTTCTTCGCGACTTAGCCCGACCCAACTGCGCACGCGCGCCCACAGAGTCGGTCGCACTTCGTACTCCTCATCCATCTCCTCGTGATAGCGGTTCATCGGTCTACCTCCCTGTACGGTGTTTATAGGCGCGCGCCGAAAAGCGCGCTGCCGAGGCGCAGCATCGTGCTGCCCTCTTCGATAGCGATTTCAAAGTCGTGGCTCATGCCCATCGACAGGTAGCGTCGGTTCGGCGCAGGCAGCGTCTCATAGAGGCGGTATAAGCGTCGGAACGCCGCACGGATCACGCGCTCCTCGTCCGTGTTGGGCGCGACGCCCATGAGTCCTTGCAGCTCGACGCCATCGGCGCGTAGTGCCTGCTCAATCAGCGCAGGCGCGTCTTCAAAAGAGATGCCCGCGCGCCCCTCGACGGCTGCAAGGCGCACCTCGATAAGCACTGGCTGCACTACCTCGCGCCGCTGCGCCACACGCTGTACCTCCTGTAGTAAGGATACCCTATCTACCACTTGTATTAATGCAAACCGACCCACGACATGTTTGACCTTATTGGTTTGGAGATGTCCGATGAAGTGCCACCGTATGTCGTGGGGTAGAGCGTCCAGTTTCGTGCGCGCCTCTTGCCAGTAGTTCTCGCCGAAGTCGCGCAGTCCGAGCGCGTAGGCGTCGGCGATACGGGCAGGCGGGACGCCTTTGCTTACGGCGACGATGCTTATCTCAGCAGGGTTGCGTCCGGCGCGGGCGCACGCGGCGGCAATCCGCGCCTGCAGCGACTGCCATCGCTCAGACAGAGATAGCGTCTGCACCATTCTCGCTGGGCTGGCTCTCGGCAGCGCGCTGGGCAGCTTCCGCGTATGCCTCCTCCAGCGCGCCGCTCTTGTGCTTTTTCGCCAACTGTTCCAGCCGTCCCGTCTCCATAAACCACACGCGCTCGGCAATATTGGTCGCGTGATCAGCAATACGCTCCAAGTAGTGCGACACCAGCAGCAGCCACGATGCCGCTATCACCTGTTCGGGATGCTCGCGCATAATCTCTTGCAGCTGCGTGCGCAGGCGACGATAAATCGCGTCCACCTCGTCATCTTGCTGGCAGACCTGAATCACCTTCTGGAGGTCACGCTTGACATACGCCTCAATACTCTCCAAGAGCATTCGTCGGGCAGCATTCGCCAAGCGGGGGATGTCTACCAGTTGCTCCACGGGTGGTTCGTCGCGAATCTTGCGCGCGGCTTTGGCGACATCGACCGCGTAATCGCCGATACGCTCAATATCCGTAATCATCTTCATGATGGTGCCAATCACGCGCAGGTCGCTGCCCATCGGCTGCTGCAGGGCGATGAGCCGTAGACAGCTCGACTCGATCTCCACATCAATCTGGTCTACTTCGTCGTCGCGTACAAGCACCTGCTCCGCGCGCGCTATATCGTGCCGCCAGAGCGCCTCGACGGCGTCCGCGACCATTCCCTCCACGATGCTTGCCATCGCAAGCACTTTCGTCTCCAGCTCCTGAAGCTCCGCATCAAACGCCTGTCTCGTCGTCATCGGCAGAGAGTATACCTAAGGTGGAGGGTTTTTGCGACAGGGGGCAAATCTTGTAGGGGTGAGAAATCGTCCCACTACCGATTGGATTTGGCGCGTTTGAATGCATAAAAGGGCAAGAATTCTCGGAAAAACTTGGTTTGCGGCTACAAATGCTTGTTTGTGGCTTTTGGGGAGGCTCTTGACCTTTCGAAATCCCCACAGAGTCGCAGGAAAAGGGGGCGCGCATGCTAATATATGCGTTATCCCACTGGCGAGCGCAGGGACGCAGACATAGCGATGCGCAGGGACGATCATTTCGCAGAGCAGTTGCAACTTGGGGAGGATATCGACGCGGCGCGGTTGCGCCATGCGTGGCGCAATGTGGTGCAGGCGTTGCTGCCGAGCGTGGCTCCCTCCAGCCGTCGGTATCTTGAGGCGATCGCGCCGATGGGTATCGAGGGCGATTGCGTGCGCTTGCGACTGGACAACGCGTTCGGGCGCAACTGGGTCCAGAGGCGGTTCCAGCGCGACCTTCAGGAGGCGTTGAGCCAGCAGTTGGGGTTTCCTGTGGTGGTGCAATTCGTGGGCGCGGATGTTGCGCCTGAGCCGCCGCCCCTACCTGTCGCCGCGCCGACCGCGTCGCCTGCCCGCAGCGTGTCTGCGCTGCCGCGCCCCCAATTCAACCCGAGCTTTACCTTTGAGAGCTTTGTGGTCGGCGCGAGCAACCGCTTGGCGCACGCCGCCGCAGTCGCCGTCGCGCAGGGGAATAACAGCCGCTACAATCCGCTCTTCCTCTACAGCCCACCTGGACTGGGCAAGACGCACCTGATGCACGCAATTGGGCAAGTGTTCCTTCGGCGCGTCCCGAACGCCTGTGTGGTGTACATTAGCGGCGAGGAGTTCGTGCGCGGCTATGTGCAGGCAATGCGGCAGCAGCGAGCGGACGAGTTCCGCGAACGCTACCGTGCCGTACACCTGTGGCTGGTGGACGATGTGCAGTTTATCGCGGGCAAGGAACGCACGCAAGAGGAGTTCTTCCACATCTTCAATATGCTGCACGGCGCGGGGAAACAGTTGGTGCTGTCCAGCGATAAAGCCCCACGCGAGCTTATCGGTGTCGAGGAACGGTTGCGTTCGCGCTTCGAGATGGGGCTGTGCGCCGATATTGCGCCACCCGATCTGGAGATGCGTGTCGCCATCCTGCTCAATAAGGCAGCGCGCGACGGTGTTGCGCTGCCGCTGGAGGTTGCCGAGTTCATCGCCGACAAGATCCAATCGAATGTGCGCGTGCTGGAGGGCGTACTCACGCGCGTGATTGCCCAAAGTTCACTTACGGGCGAGCCGATTACACTGGCGTTGGCGGCGCAAGCGTTGCAGGCGTATTTCGTGCACGCGCAGTCCCCGCCTGGGCAAACGCCCTCGCTGGAGCGGATTGTGCGCGCGGTGTGCGAGGAATTAGGCGTGCCCCCAGACGAGCTTCTTGGCGGCAGTCGTCGGAGCGAGGTTGTGCAGGCGCGCCAGATTGCCGTGTTCCTCGCGCGGGAAGCCACAGGCGAGTCGTGGCAACGCATCGCCCAGGCGTTGGGGCGCACGGATCATACGACGGTGCTGCATGCCTACAAGCAAGCCGAGCATCGGCTGCGCCAAGACGCCCGCCTGCGGGAGCGCGTGCAACGCCTCCGCCAGCGCGTCGGCTAACCTTGCGTGCCCGAACCCAACACCTCGACGGTAATCGTCGCCTCGATGTCCGCCTCCCATCGAATCGCCACCGCGTGCGTGCCCGCCGTCTTGATTGGCTCCAGCAGGTCAATCCTGCGTTTGTCGACGCGAACGCCGTGCTGCTGCTGGATGGCGTCGGCAATGGCGTCGGCAGTCACCGCGCCAAACAGCTTGGTGGAGTTGGGCGCGGTGCGTCCCTGAATCGTGACGGTCTGCCCGTTCAGTTTTGCGGCAGCCGCAAGGGCGGCTTGGCGGAGCTGCTCGGCGCGCTCTTTGCGCACGCGCTCGCGCTCCGCATACATCTTCAGGTTGCCTTTCGTAGCGGGCACTGCCCAGCCCTTCGGAATCAGGTAGTTCCGTGCATAGCCGCCCGCCACCTTCTTAAGATCGCCTGCTTTGCCCAAATTGGGCACATCGCGTACTAAGATCACTTCCATCGGGCTTGCCTCCTATTTTTCTCTGCCTATGCAATTAGGCAAACTACCGTTGAATTCGCACGCCGAACGCAAGCTGGTTGCGTCGGAAGGGGCTGTCTAGCCCGCCCCAAAGCCATACGCCGTCTGCCACACGCCAGTGCAGGCGCGCGTGCCCGCGCCAGTTGTTCGGGTCGAACAGGTCGAGCGTTAGCAGACCCTGCTCGCCAAGCTTATAGTCTACCCCAAGTCCCGCTTTCCCGCCAAAGATGCCGTAGCGCAGCAGCAGGTCGTCGGACAGCGGCGTCCCGTACTGGGCTATCAAATCGTCCGATTCCGTAAAGTCATACAGTCCGAGTGTGAGCTGGTTGCGGTTCTGCAGAAGGAAAGTCGCGGTCAGATCGGTGCGGTAGCGTTCGGCGTCAGTGTTATAGCCCATTTCGAGGCGGTAGCTCGCGTCGCGGATGCCGAAGGTACGCGCGCTTACGAAATTCTCCAGCGACTCGTTGACCTTGCGGAACGATTCGCCTGCCTGCTGAAGGATGGGTTTGGCTTCGTTGAGCGTTTCGTTCAGGTTGCGCGTGAGCGTCTCGGCGTTGTCTATTACCGCGCCCATTTTATCGGCGAGTTCAATCGCGCGTTCGCTTACTGTGCGTATATTGCTGGCAGTCGCCTTTAGGTCGCTTTGTAGGCTCTCGTCGGCGACGAGTTGGTTCACCTCGCCAAGAACTTCTTCCACACGCTCTGCGCTGGCGCGTGCGCTGGCGAGCGTCGCGCGTAGAGTGTCCGTCAGTTGCGGGTCTTGTAGCAGTTGGTTCGCGGATTGCAGGGCGCGATTCATTTCGCGGGTCGCCTCCGCTGCACTGGCGAGCAGTCGCCGTACCGAGTCGCGGTTCTCGGCAACGAGTCCTTCGGCTTGCGCAAGCAGGCGGGTGGTCTGCTGGGTCGCCTGTTCCACCGCCTGAAGCGTCTCTTGGACGCTGGCGCGCAGCTGCTGGTCTTCCAGCAGGGTGCGTGCAGCGGCGAGCGTGCGACGCACCTCCTGTAGGGTCGCCCTTATTTCAGGCGTGAAGCGGTCTACCGTGCGGCTGAGGTCAAACGGCGGCTCGCCGTCCACGACGCTGCCTGCGGCAAGCGTGCCGCGTACTTGGTCGGGCGGGACAATCTCCACGCGCGTCTCGCCTGGCAGCAGCAGCCCGCCAGAGAGCCGAAAGGTGGAGCCTTGCGGGATTTGGACGCCCTCGCGAATTGCGAGCGTCAACACGGCTTTCGGCGGCGCACCCTCCAACGCAACCGCACGCACGAACCCCACAGGCACGCCCGCCATCAATACCGACGCCCCAGGCGCAATGTTGCGAGCGTCATCGAAGCGAGCCTTGATCAGATAGTGCCCTCGCTCCGAGAAGCGCGCCTGTAGAAACTGCAAGCCCGCAATCAGCAGCGTGACCCCAATCAGCAGCACCGCGCCGACACGCGCCAAGTCCGACCGCATCGGCATAAGGGTACCCGATTCAGCCGTTCACCGACCACACGCGCGTGGTCTCAATCTGGAGGCGCAGTTCCGACACGCCGCGAAACTCCAGCAGGCGGTGGCTGCCCTCGCGGGCGGGCAGGTAGCTGCGCACTTCGGGCGCCTCGGCGCACCATGCGCGCGCCGTATCCTCCGATTCGGTCATCCCGACGCTCTCCATATCGAAGAGGAACACGCGGAACGCCTCGCACAGGCGCGCCAGCAGCGTGGGCGGCAGCGCACTCGTAAACACCGCCTCGATGCCCTGCGCCTGCCAGCGTGGGTTGTCCGTGGCGGGGTCGTACTGTGCGGTCGTCTCCACCACTTCCGCACCAAGTTCCATAAGCGCGCGCTGCTGCGCTCCAAGCAGCGTATGGCGGCTGATCACTACCGCTTTCATAGGCACGGTATAATACCTTGCGATGCGCCAAATCGCGTGGGTGGTGGACGCGCTGCTGTGCCTGCTGCTGCTCTGCTTCTACCTGCCTGACCTGACAGGCGAGTCGCGCGAGCGGCTGCTGAGCGTCGACTACTGGCGGGCGCGATTGCGCGGCGAGCACCTGACGATGCGCGACGGAGTGTTATGGCGGGGCGACCCCTCACAGCGCGTCGTGGCACTTACCTTCGACGACGGACCCGATCCCAAAACCACCCCGCGCATCCTGGACATCCTGCGGCAGGAGAGCGTGCGGGCGACCTTTTTCGTAGTGGGCACGAAACTGAAGCGATACCCCGAACTGGCACAGCGCATCGTGCAGGAAGGGCACGCGCTCGGCTGCCATAGCTACGACCACCAGCGTCAGACCAACCTTACAGAGGAGCAGGTCTGGCGGCAAATCCGCGATTGCCAAGTGCTGGCGCGTCGGGCAGGCGTGGAACTGGTCGCCTACCGCCCACCGTACCTTGCGCTGAACGGAACCGTGCGCCGCGCCGTGCAGCGCTGGAACTTGCCGATAGTGATGGCAACTGCGCTGGGCGAGCCAGCCCCGCCGTGCCATGATCGCCGCTGGGTCTACCGCTACGCCCACCGCGCCCGCAACGGCAGCATCTTGCTGCTGCACGATACCTACCCGCACACCGCCGACGCCCTGCCCGACCTGATACGCCTGCTACGGGCGCGCGGCTATCGGTTCGCCACCATCCCAGAAATGGTGGAACGATTACAAAAATGCGATCTCTGAGGCATTTGTGAACTGGCTGATAGGATTTTGCGTCGCGGGACTGATTGCCCTGCTGGCGTATTGGTGGCGTCTGCTGACAGGAGGCGGCGCGTGGGCGGCAGTGGTGGTAGGCGCGAGCGTGTTCGGAACAGGTGGCGTGTGGTCAAGCCTGCCGATGGTCGGCTTCTTTTTCGCCAGTAGCTTGCTTCCCCGCGTGCTGGGACGTCCTCACACTATCGAACAGCGCACTGCCGCGCAGGTGCTGGCGAACGGGTTGGCGCCGATGCTCTGCTGCTGGGGCGCGACGCTATCGCCTACCCATGCAGAGTCGTTTTGGCTGGGCTACCTTGCGAGCGTGGCGACCGCTACAGCAGACACTTGGGCAACCGAGTTCGGCGTGCGCTTTGGCAGCCCTGTGTGGCATCTTACCACATGGCGACGCACGCCTGCAGGCGAATCGGGCGGGGTCAGTTGGCAGGGCACGCTGGCTGGCGTAGGAGGCGCGTGCGTGATTGCCCTTAGCGGACAGCCCCTGATGCAGGCGATAGAGCCACTTGCTCTCGCCTTCGCGCTCGGCGTTGTGGGCATGGGGCTGGACAGCCTACTGGGCGCAACGCTACAGGCACGGTATGAATGCCCCCTCTGCACGATGAAAACAGAGCGCCCCCGCTGCTGCGGTGCGCCTACCCAGCGAATCGGAGGGCTCTGCGGCGTCGATAACAACGCTGTGAACGCGCTTAGCACGCTGGCAACCGCTGCAGCAGGCGTCGTACTGGGATACCTGCACGGATGAATGCATCTCGACTGTCGCCGAAAGTGTTTGAAAAAATCGCTCGGCGACACAGGGGCATCGGGCTTTTGCGCGAACGCAACTGCCACATCCTGCTCTCGAACACTCCCACTGTTGCCCCGTCAAACAGCAAAGTGTAGAAATCCCTGAGAAATTTTGGGTATCCTTTATAGAGCAGGGCATCCTCGCCTTGCAAGGAGGTTAGCTATGGCGCGCAAGATACTGATGCTGGTTGGTGATTACGCCGAAGATTACGAGGTCATGGTACCGTTTCAAGCGCTGCAGATGGTCGGTTTCGAAGTGCATGCGGTCTGCCCAGGCAAGCGTGCTGGACAGAAGGTGCGCACTGCCGTCCACGACTTCGAGGGCGACCAGACCTACTCCGAGAAACCTGGTCATAACTTCACCCTGAACTACTCGTTCGACGAGGTGAATGTTTCCGACTATGCGGCGTTGGTCATCTCAGGCGGGCGTGCGCCTGAATACATCCGCCGCGAGCCGAAGGTGCTGGAGATCGTGCGCCACTTTTTCGAGGCGAACAAGCCCGTCGCCGCGATTTGTCATGGACTGCAGGTGCTCACAGCCGCAGGTGTGCTGCAGGGGCGCACCGCGACCGCCTACCCTGCGGTCGGTCCTGAGCTAACACTGGCAGGTGCACGCTACGAGGAAGTCCCCCCCGACAAGGCGGTTGTAGACGGAAACTTGGTGACCGCGCCCGCATGGCCCGCCCATCCCGAATGGCTGGCAAAGTTCCTACAGGTATTGGGCGTGCATATTCAGGGCGTGTAGGAGGCAAGAGTAGGCAGGTGCAGAAGGAACACCTTCCCTTAAACCCTTGACTTTTTCGGCGTGTGGAAGGTATATTAATAGCGCCATAACGCGGGGTGGAGCAGTCCGGTAGCTCGTCGGGCTCATAACCCGAAGGTCGTGGGTTCAAATCCCACCCCCGCAACCATTTTTTTATTCCCCGACAGGTACAATTCCCACGCATGCTGCCCAAGTGGCTGCTCCAGGTGGGCGAGGCGACGCCCGCGCCGACGCATGGTGACCCCACCGTCTGGCGTGAGGTGTGTCATGAGTCGCGTCCCGTGCTGCTGGCGTCGTGGATAGCCGCCCAATCCCAGCCTGTGGTGGTGCTGACGCCGTCGCTGGCGCGTGCCGAGCAGTGGCTGGCAGTGCTGCTGCGGCTCGGATTATCCGAAGACCGCTTGCTGCGCCTGCCCAGTAGCCTGACCCCGCTTTTGGAGCCGACAGGCGTGGAGCAAGAGACACTGCACGAGCGGCTGCGCGCCCTACATGCGTTGTATCGGGGCGAGGCGGTGTGCGTCCTTGCGCCGATTGCCGCCGCGCTGCAGCGCACGATGTCTCCCGCCCTGTTTGAAGCGGAGCTGGTGCGTCTGCGCCTGCCCGACGCCGAGCCGCCCGACACGCACGAGTGGCTCTGCCAAATCGCGCCCAACACGCTGCTGCACCGACTCGCCGAAGACGGCTACGAGTACCAAGAGCCTGTGCGCCTGCCTGGGCACTTCGCGCGGCGCGGCGGGATTGTGGATGTGTTCCCGATGGGTGCCGCCCTGCCCGTGCGCATCGAGTTCTGGGGCGACGAGATTGCCAGCCTGCGCCTTTTTGAACCTGCGACACAGCGTTCCGTCAAGCAAGTCAAGCATGCGGTGCTGCCGCCCGCGCGCGAGGTTCCGATGGGCACGCCCGAAGTCGCCGAGCGCATCCGCGCCGAGTGGGAGGCACGCATCGCCTGTCAGCCCGCCGCGCTGCAGCCCGCGCTGCGCCAAAACCTGGAAGACGACCTGCGCCCGCTGCTGCAAGGCGCGCCATTCGACAGGCTGGAACTCTACCTGCCGTGGCTGCTAACCGACCGCGCCTGCCTTTTGGACTACCTGCCCGAAAACGGCTGGCTGATTCTCGACGAGCCGCTGATGCTGAACACCGCCTACGACCGAGCTGTCGAGGAGCTGGCGCAGTCGCTGACTTCACGCGCCGAGCGCGGCGACATCCCGCCCCTGCAGCCCGATGAGTATGTGGAGCCGTTCGAGCGCGTGATGCGCCATCGCACAAGCTTGCTGCTGGGCGACCCGATAGTAGCAGGCGGCAAGCCGTTCCCCGTCGCGCAGCAGCACGAGGTGGGCACACGCACACTACGCAGCGCAACGGGCACGGTTGCCGACCTGTGGCAGCGCATCTACCGCTGGCAGCAAGCAGGCTACAAAATCGTTGTTGCGACCGACCGACCCACACAGGTGCGGAAGGCGTTGCAAGAAGCGTCGCTGGAAGGGAGCATCGAACTGTTTCAAGGCAATCTCGGCGGCGGGTTCGTGTGGGACGCCGAGAAATTCGCGTTGATAACCGACGCCGAACTGTTCGAAAGCCACCGCTTGCGCTTGCCCCCACGCCGATTTACCGAAGGCGTGCCCATCACCTCAATTATGGATCTCCAGCCTGGCGACTATGTGGTGCATATCTACCACGGCGTCGGGGTGTTCCGCGGGCTAACGACGCTGGAGCGCGACGGAGTCAAGCGCGAGTACCTGCTTATTGAATACGCGCACCCCGACCGCATCTTCGTGCCTGTAGACCAGTTAGACCGCATCCAGAAGTACCTTGCGCCCGACGACAAGCCGCCCGAAGTCAAGCGGTTGAACAGCCTTATGTGGGCGCGCACGGTTGCCCGCGCCCGCCAAAAAGCGAAAGAGGTCGCCGAAGAGCTGGTGCGCCTCTACGCCCTGCGCGAGAAAGCTACCCGCCCACCCTACGGCGAGGACACCCCATGGCAAGCCGAGATGGAGGCGATGTTCCCCTACCTCGAGACGGAGGGGCAACTGCGCGCAATCGCCGAAGTAAAGGCGGATATGGAATCGCCCCACCCGATGGATCGGCTGCTGATTGGCGATGTCGGCTTCGGCAAAACAGAGGTCGCCCTGCGCGCCGCCTTCAAAGCCGTCATGGCGGGGCGACAGGTCGCACTGATGTGCCCCACCACAATCCTGGCGTACCAGCATTACCAGACCTTCAAGGAGCGGTTCGAGCCGTTCGGCGTGCAGGTCGCGCTGCTCAGCCGCCTGATTAGCCCCGCCGAGCAGAAGCGCATCCTGCACGGGCTGAAAACAGGCGCGATCGATATGGTCATCGGCACGCACCGCCTGCTTTCCGACGATGTGCAGTTCGAAGAGCTGGGGTTAGTGATTATTGACGAAGAGCAACGCTTCGGCGTGATGCAGAAAGAGAAGTTCAAAAAACTGCGCGGCACCGTCGATGTGCTCTCCATGAGCGCAACGCCCATCCCGCGCACACTGTATATGGCGCTGACCGAGATCCGCGATATGAGCATGATTACTGACCCGCCGCCAGGCAGACTGCCCATCCGTACCGTCGTCGCGCCGTACACCGACTGGATGGTGCGCGAGGCAATGCTGCGCGAGTTGCAACGGGACGGGCAGGTGTTCTATGTCGTGCCCCGCATTCAGGGCATCGCGCATGTCGCCGAGCGGCTGCAGAAACTGGTGCCACACGCGCGAATCGCCGTCGCGCACGGGCAGATGCCCGCACGCGAGGTGGAGGAAACCGTGCTGGCGTTCTATAACCGCGCGTACGATGTGCTGGTCAGCACGACGATTATCGAAAATGGGCTGGACATGCCGAATGTAAACACGCTGATAGTAGAGGGGGCGGAGCGGTTCGGGCTGGGACAGTTGTACCAGTTGCGCGGGCGTGTAGGGCGGTCTGACCGACAGGCATACGCCTACTTTCTGTACCGTGCGAGCAAACTCACGGAGAAAGCGGAAGACCGCCTGCAGGCGCTGCGTGAGTTCTCGCACTTAGGCTCGGGCTTCGCGCTGGCAATGCGCGACTTGGAGATTCGCGGCGCAGGTAATCTGCTCGGCGAGGAGCAGCACGGCGCGATGCGCATGGTCGGACTGGAGCTGTACCAAGCGATGTTGCGCGACGCCATCCGTCGCCTCCGCCACGGCGAAATGCACTGGAGCCTCGATGCGCCCGTCGAGGAGGAGCTGCCCGACGCCAGCAAGTTGCCCGTCGACGCCTACATCCCGCACGACTATATTCAGGATGTGGCGCAGCGGTTGGGCTACTACAAGCGCATCGCGGGCAGCCGCACGCGCGAGGAACTCAAGTCGCTCGTACGCGAGTTGCGCGACCGCTACGGCGAGCTACCCGTCCCACTTAAAAACCTGATTCGGCTGATGGAGCAGCGGATTTTGGCGCACGCGCTGGGCGTGCAGAGTATCGGCGTTGAGGGCAAGCGGCTGGTGCTGCGCTTCAAGCCTGACCGCAAACTCAAGGCGCGCTGGCAACTCACGCTGCAGCAAGCGATTCGCGGCGTCCGCACCCAGCCCGATGAACTCAGCGCACCCCTCGGCGCACATCCGCTGGAGACGCTGATGCAGGTGCTGGGCGAACTCAAGGCGTGTGTGGAAGCATAATCCTGCTACCCACAACACGGCTTTGAAAACTCGCAGGGAGACCACTTCCGAGAAACAGAGGAACCAATCTCAGAATTGCTCCGTCAAATTACCTGCGGAGGACAGCTATGGCTTATTCACGCTCATTTAGGGCATTCGCGTGTTTGCTTGTTGTAGGAATCGGCGGTGCGCTGGTTCTCAGCGCGTGTGGTGGCGGTAGTGTTTCGGCGACAGGGCAGCTCCAAGTCGTTTTGGAGCGAAACCCGTTATCGGTTGGGGAGACAGCCACGCTACAGGTTCGCCTTGTGGACGCCAACGGCAATCCCCTTCCAAACGCCCAGTTTGCGGTGGAGTCGACGGAGCCGTTTGTGGCGGCGGTCAGCGGGGAAGGCGGCAACTACCTTGTCCGTGCGCTTGCCCAGGGACAGGTACAGCTGCGTGTGCGTGAGCAGCGCACAGGCGCAGAGCGGACCCTCGAGATTGCCGTCGTCTCACCGCCGCCCAGAGCCGCACGCATCGAAATCATCGCAGAGCGTACCGTGCTTGCTGTCGGTGAAACCGTGACCTTCCGCGCCCTCGTCTACGACGAGTCGAACCGAGTCATCTCGGCGCCTGTGCGCTGGTTCTCCAGCGATCCAGCGATTGCCCAAGTGAACACCAGCGGTGTTGTTCGCGCCCGTGCGTTGGGGCAGGCGAGCATTCTCGCACGCTTGGAAGATGACTCGCTCTCCGCTTCCGTGACCGTGCAGGTGGTGCAGAACTTGCCTGGCTCAGGCGGTATCGAGGTCACCATCAATTAGCGAAGGAGGTGCCCTATGCGAGTACACAGAATCGTCGAAATACTCTTTTTTGTGGCGTTAATTCCGCTCGTCAACGGCTGTGGTGGTGGGTCGGCGGGGTCGCCTGCCACGGGTACGATCTCAGTCACGATTCGCTTTCCTGAGTCAAGCCGTCTAATTCCTGCGAATACACGCGCGGTGAAGTTGCACCTTAGCCGTGCGGAGACCCCTGTCTCGACCATGGTGATTCCGCGTCAGGGGAACTTGGCGCAACATCGTTTCACCAATTTGATGCCTGGCGTCTACACGCTTACTGTGACCACGCATGCGGACTACGAGGCGCGGACGACGGCGACGGCGCACGGCGCGGTGGGGGTGGAGGTGCGTTCAGGCGCGGTCAGCTCTGTGTCGCTAAGCCTTGCCAGCACGGTGGTGCAACTACGGGTCGCGCCGCAGACGGCGACCGTGCCGCGCCCTGGTGCGCGTATCCCCTTCAGCGTAATCGGCTTGAATGCCGCCAACGAGTATGTGCCCCTATCGCCTGACTACATCCGATGGAGCAGCAGCAACACGGCGGTCGCTACCGTCGACGCTAACGGCGTGGTGCAAGTTCTGGGCACCGGCACGACCACCATTACCGCGCAGGACTTGGAAAGTGGGCACTCAGGCAGCTACGACCTCCTCAGCGGCGGCGCGAACGGCGGCGTGACAGCCATCCCTCCAGGCGAATGGATTGTGTTCTCGGAAATGATAGACGCTTCCACGCGGGCGCGCCTGATCGCCGTTGCGCCCAACGACGCTAATAACCTGATTGTACTGACCGCGCCCTCAGGCGGGCTGGGCGATAAGTATGCAACCTATCATGCGGGCGGCGACTCTTTCGCCTTTGTGCGCATTCACAGCAACGCCCACAACGAATTGCGCGCCTTCGACTGGCGCACAGGTGAGGAGGTCGTATTAGATGCAGGCTTGATCTGGCCTGTGTTCAGCGCCGATGCCAACGCCGTGATTTATGCGAAGAAGGTGGGCGGTCAGTGGGACCTGTTTGAGGTCTCGCTGGCGGGCGGGGCTCCGCGTCCGATTACCAACACGCCTGAAGACGAGTTAGATCCGTGCCTCTCACCCGACGGAACCCGAATTGTGTGCGTGAAGGGGCGTCAATTGGCAGAGATTAGTCGGGCAACGGGCGCCGCCAGCCCCTTGCCGATGGGCAACTATGTCTTCGCCTTCTTCCCCGCCTACACGCCCGATGGGCAGAACATCGTGTTTGTCGCCCGCACGCAAAGCGAGGTGCATCTGGCAGCGTTGGTCGGGCGTGCATCGGTGCGCCAAATCAGCACCAATGTCGTGCGCTTTGCCCTGCGCTCAACGGGCTTGGGAACCGAGGTGCTGTTTGTACGCCTCGCTCCTGACAACGGGATGTGGTTGGCGTCGCTCAACGGCGCCGCACGCCGAGTCACGAACCTTACGCCAAAACTGGGCTTTGCCATCTCGCCAGACCAGAACCGCGCGGTCATTTGCGACTCGAGCTTCAAGGTGCGCATGCTGAACCTCGCTACGGGCGCCGACAGTGCGTTCGCGAATGCCACTTACATCCTGCCGCTGTGGACGACCTTTGGCACGCGCTCAGGGAGTGGCGGCATGCGCGCGCCTGCCGTGGATAGCTTGTTGGCATGGCGCGGCACGGGGCTGCTCCCCGCACCGTATGAGGAGCTTCTGGAACAGCTCTGATAACGCGCCTTGGGAACAGGCAAGGGGCAGCGACCCCACAGCGCGCCCGCTCCAAACACTGCGCGTGGGGTCGCATCCCGCAAAGATGAAAGTAGGAATCTTGTTTCGCAAGGCGAAACCGCCTGCCGTGCATCCCATGCGCCTCATCGTTGGGCTGGGCAACCCTGGCGCGCAGTATGCCCCAACGCGCCACAATGTCGGCTTTTGGACGATAGACGCGCTGGCGCAGCGACACGGAATCGCGCTCAAGACACGCCGCCATCACAGCCTGCTGGGAGTGGGAATGATTCGGGAGGTTCCCGTCGTGCTGGCGAAGCCGCAGACCTATATGAATCTCAGTGGGCAGGCGGTGCAGGCGTTGCTGCACGCCTATCACCTTGCGCCCGACCAGATGCTGGTGGTGTTCGACGATGTGTGGCTTGCGCCAGGCGCAGTGCGCGTGCGCGCGAAAGGCTCGGCGGGCGGGCATAACGGAGTGAAATCGATTATCGCCGCGCTGGGCACGGAGGCGTTCCCGCGCGTGCGCATCGGGATTGGGCAATCGCCTGAGGGGGTAGACCTTGCCGACTATGTGCTGTCGCCTCCCGACGAGTCGGAGCGCGCGTTGCTCCAAGATGCCGTGCAACGCGCCGCTGACGCTTGCGAAGCGTGGCTCACCGAGCCAATCGAGCAGGTGATGGCGCAGTTCAACGCTACCGCGCCTAAAAGATGAAATTCATGCTGGCGTCCAGCGAGCGGGCGCGGTAGCTGTATTGGCTATACTGTGGGTCAAGGTTCAGTTGCTCGCGGAAGCGGTAGCTCAGCACGAACGCCCAGTTGCGCGTGATTCGGTACTCGTAGCCGATGTTGAACAGCGTATCGCGCGAGGGGAGGTAGCCACGCAGGTTCGTGTGCTGGAACTCGGCGAACAGGTTCTGGTTGCGCCCGATGTCGTAGGTAATCCGCGCCGAGAAGCCGACAGGCTCCTGCGAAAAGTCGCCCTGCCCACCTTGAAAGCCCTCGCCCAAGAGGCTGCGCGTCTTCATCGCGTAGAAGTTTAGGTTCACTGTCCAGCGACGCAAGGGTCCGATGTCCACCGCAAGGGTCAGGAACTCGTTGCTGGAGTTGCCCTGCGCCGTGAGGAACTGCACCTCTTGTCGCGACCAGCTTGCGCTAATCGCCAGCCACTCGCGCGGCAGGTAGCTTACACCTACGGACAGTGACTTCTGCGCGCTGTTGCTCTGGAAGTCGCCCAGCGAGCGGTTCTCGCTCCACTGTAGGTCAACCGAGAGCGTGTCCAGCGGCGTCCATTGGATTGCGAGGTCTTGCCCTTTCCCGCTTACGCCGAAGTAGGTGTAGCCGCTAAAGGGCGGCGCGCCCGACGAGAAGCCGTTGCCGTTGAAGCCGACACCCCACGGATTCGAAGGGAACCCCGAAGTCGGCGGGAAGGGGTCGCCAGATTGGCGGGAGCGGAAGTCGGTTGCCCCAAGATTGCGTGCACCCGAGTCGCTATCACGCCAGCGGTAAGTGAGGCTGAGGGTAGAGAGCGGGCGCCACGAAGCGTCGAGGGTGTAGTCGCGCGATTGCGTGCGCACGCTTCCGCTCGGCTGCCGCTGCTGAATATCGCTTTGGGCAAGCGAAGCGCGCAGGGTCAGCTGCGTGTTCACCGTCCAGTCTACCTGCGAGCGCAGGCTGCGGATGCGATAAAACAGGTTCGTGCCGCTGCCCAGCGTGCTAAAAGCGTTCGATTCGGACTGCTCGTAACCCAGCGAGAAGTTGAGCGCGTCCCAACGGCGAGCAAGGTTCACCGAGTCGCGTGTCTGCTCGCTGCGGCTGTTCGGGGCGCGCACCTCGCTCATGTTGCGGCTGAGGCTCAACTGGAACCCGTTCGGCGGGGTATAGCTGTAGCTAAAGTTCTGGATGCTGGTGTCGGTGAAGCTTGCGCTGAAATCGCCGCCGAGGGGGTTCAGCGCGGCGACGCGCGCGTTGCTGAAACTCGCCTGCAGATTCGAGATGGCGTTGAAGCGGTAGGTGAGATCTGTCTGATAGCCACGCTCGTTGCGACGAAAGCCCACCGATTCGATGCTAATAAACTCGGCGGGGATGTCGCGGTAGGTGGCGTTGAGCGACAGGCGTCCCAGTTCGAAGCGTCCTGTTGCCGTGTGCGCAATGGCTTCCAGTCGGCTGCCCTGCGCGACGGCGCGGCTCTGCGCCGCGTTCCAGACGATGCTCCCAACGCGCCCCAGCGGCAAGGTGAAGTCGATGCCCATCACCTCGCGGTCGCCGCCGATCGTGGAACTGGGGTCCGGACGCGGCGTGTATTCCACCTGAATAATCGGCGTCGGGGGCATAAAGCGCGTGAAGTAGAATCGGTAGGGCAGCCGCTCGTCGAAGTAGTAATCGACGCCCTCCACTTGGGGCACGCCCCCGACAGTAATAATGATGGGGTTCGCTGCGTCGCGCAGGGGCGGGAACTGCAGGTCGTAGGGCGTGCTGGGCGCGCCGTAGCCGAAAAACTGCTCAACGCGACGGCTCAGCCCCGTGCGCACCGTCGACTTCTGGGAGAGCATCGTAAAACCAAGATTGAACCCGTTGCCGAGATTGCTCTCTACGCGGAAGCCCTGCAAGCGGCTCGGCGCAGAGTTGAACGCATAAGTCTCATAGGTCACTACAATCGTGGAGGTGCGCGGGATGATCATCCCGTCTCGGAAGCGCAGGATGCCCCCGAAGTAGTCGATGGTGTAGTCGTCGCCGCGCCGTTTCTCGACGCCGTCCACCTGCACACGCTCGCTACCATCCACAATCTGGCTACCCTGCAGGTAGTAGGGTCCGGGGCTGTCGTTGCCTTGAATGGTGAGGGTGCGCGCGGCGGCTTTGGTTTCGGAGGTGATATACCGCACGCGGGTGTTGCCCCAATTCGCGGCTGCCGCTATGCCTTTGAGCGTGCGGCTAAACCCAACCAGCGAGTTCGCACCGCCCAGTGATGCCGTGATGTCCCCCACTTCCAGCGTAAAGTTTGGCGACTCGTAAGTGTAGGTAATGCGCGCATCGTACGGATTGCGAAAGCGGCTGTTTGTCCAGCGCCAATCGAAGCTCAAAAACCCCAGAAACTTGTTTACGCGGATGGTCAGCTCGGTGTTGTCCGTGACGCGCTGTCCGCCCTGCCCGAAATAGTTCTGGTCGCGGAAGGCAGCAAAGTCGCCCTCGACAGCGTGCAGATGGTAACCGATGCTTTTGCGCCCGCTGATAGAGACGGAGCGTCGGAACTCTTCTTGGAGGGCGTCCCAGCTGCGCAGGGCACTAAGGGCATCCAGCGTGTTGCGTCGTTGGGGACGCGGGCGAGTCGTTTCGGTAGGCTGCGTGCGGGCGAGCGCCGCCTGCGGAATCTCGAGGCTCGGCACGACACCTGCGGGGGTGAGGATGGGGGGTGTTTTGAGCTGCGCCGACGCTGACGCACAGAGCGCGACGGTAATTCCAAGGAGAATCGCGAGTCGGAAAATAATGTTCTGGACTACCCCCTCCTTAAGGTCTGACAAGGGTACACCATCCACACTCATTTGGCGCGCGACGGGGTGGGTTTTCGCAGGCAGGATCCCCCCACTCCCTGCCCTCTCCCCCCCTATCAAGGGGGGAGAGGGTAAGGGTGAGGGGGGATTCCATACCGCATGTCGGGAAAAAGTCCCCCCGCAAACCCACATTTTTGTACCTAATCGCTGTACCCTTACCAGGAGGGTCGGGGTGGGGGTTGCTTTGTCATAACTCGCGTGCAGTTCACTGGCTACTCGACTGCGCATTCGTCGTCTTCGGCTCCTTGCGAGCCAGCGAGGCGGTCAAGGTGAGCTCCGAGCTTTCCCGTTCGTAGTCCTTGATTTCGGAGCCGTCCTTTTTGATGGGTTCGGTCGTCTGGTTCAGGCTGGCTTGCATCGTCATGCGGTGTACCAGCCCGTTTTCGGGGTGGTACCACATGGTCATCGTGCCCTTCACCACGCCTTTGGTGACGCGCACAGCGGCGCTTTCGTCTTTGGTCGGCTGGTAGAAGGCGTCCTGATACGATTGGATGGGCTGTTCGAAGGTTTGGGTGATTTTGTGCAGCTTAACGCCGTTGTATTCCTCCATGCCTTCGTAGCGGGCGTTCATGGAGATTTTGAGTGCGTCGTCGCCTGCGCCGAGTGTGCGCACGAACTGCCAGCTCATCCCGTTCGTGAGCGGCTTATCGGGCAACTCGGTAGGGAACAGAAGTGTCGCCATGTTGCGCGGGTCGAAGCCAGGCAGTTGGAAGCCCGTTAGCCCACCACCGCCCTGCAGTCCCGACAGCTTGCCCGTGGGGGAGACGACTGCCGTTGAATCGGGGATGACATTCCGCGCCATGTCCAGCCCGACGGGGAAGGGCTGCCCGTTGAACTCGGCGTCGAATGCCTCCAGCCCCGTTTTGACGGTCGCCTTGCCGTCTTCCTCTACCTTCTCCACTTGCAGAAACAGGGTCATTATCATCTTCAGCGAGCCTGCCATGCCCGCTGCGCCTGGGATAGGCAGGTTGCCGTTCATCTCAACGGTCGCATCGAACAGTTCGCGTTGCTTCTCCGTGAACTTGAACTGCAGTGTGCTGGATGCCTCTTGTGCCCAGAGCGTGCTCACGAACGCACTTACCGCCAACAGAGTTGCGAGTCGTCTCATCGTGTGCCTCCTGCATAGTGGCGCGATGCGCCGCTTCGAAGTATACCTCTGCTTTTTGACGCTTGAGCGCAGCGAAGGTTTTGTAGGGGGCGGTAGTTAGTCGTGTGCGGCGCGTTGGAGACGGTCGCGGAGGGCGTGCGCCAGCCCCTCTTCGGGGGGCAAAGGGCACACGATGGCATGTACGCCTGCCGCTTCCAACGCACGCAGCCCCAGAAAGAGTCGCTGCGCGAGCGTCTGCCAATCGCCCCACACGCCCCACTCGAACACCTGCAGGCGAGTCGAGTCGGGCACCCGCCATCCTTCGGGGCGCATCGCGCCGACGAAGGCATAGCGGCTCAGTGCGTCTTCGAGCGCGCTGTAGAAGGCATCTGGCAGCGGAGCGCACAGCACGACCTTCGCGCTGGGGGCATAGTGGCGCGCGCTGAGCCCAGGCGCGGGCAACGGCTCGCCTTCCCGATATGCCTCGCCCAGCACGCGCACCTCGCCAATCAGCGCCTCAATCGCCTCGCGAGGCACGCCGCCAGGGCGCAGCAGCGTCGGCGGGTCGGTCGTCATGTCCAGAATCGTCGACTCCACGCCCATCGGTGTCGCGCCTGCGTCCAGCACGGCGTCAATCGCTCCGCTCAGGTCGTGCAGCACATGGTCAGCGGTGGTGGGGCTGGGGCGTCCGAACTTGTTCGCGCTGGGCGCAGCAATCGGCGTGCCGCTGTACCGTATCAGCGCACGCGCCACAGGATGCTGCGGAATACGGATAGCGACCGTCTCGCGCCCCGCCGTGACCACCTCCGAAATCACCTCGCGCTTGGGTAGCACCAGCGTCAGCGGTCCAGGCATAAAGGCATGGATAAGCTTCTCGGTCAGGATGGAATAATCGCGCGTGTAGCGACGGATAGCGTCAGGCTCATCGACATGCACAATCAACGGGTCCCACGCAGGGCGACCTTTCGCAAGAAAGATGCGCCGCACAGCTTCCGAATTGAGCGCGTCCGCACCCAACCCATAAACCGTCTCGGTAGGAAAGGCGACCAGCCCGCCCGCCCGAATAATCGCCGCCGCTTGCTGAATCAGCGGCGTATCGTGCGACTCGTCTCCTGTGAGTACTAAACGCAGCGTCAGCATGGGAATCCTACAGGCGCGACCGTATGAGTTTGACCCCTGCCAGCTCCGTGATGGTTCCTGTCGGAGGCAAGCGTTTGGCAAGGAACAGCTCCACCCGCTGAATTTGGGGGAACTGTTCCAAAATTGCGGCGCACATCTGTTCGGCGAGTCGCTCCAGCAGGCGACACTGCTGCGAGGTGCCGATTTGTATCACCAATCGCGCAAGGTCGCCGTAGCTAACGGTGTGGCGCAGGTCGTCTGTGCGTCCTGCCTCGCGCAAATCGAGATCGGCAACCAAATCCACGCGGTAGCGATGCCCGATTTGCTGCTCGGCGTCGGGAACGCCGTGATAGGCGTAGAATTCAATCCCCTGAACGATTATCTGGTCAGACTCTGGGCGCACAGGCGAATTGTACCTTGTGGTTGCGAGGATGGATTTCACAGGCGCGGAAACGAACGCCTACTCCTCCAGCACGCGGTAGATGTCCTGCAACAGCTGCTGCACGGCATTTTTGTCCATGCCCGAATAGTAGCCGCGAATGCGTCCCTGACGGTCAATCAGCACGAGACGGTCGCTATGCACAATCGAGTGGGTCTCGTCGCCTGGCTGTACGCCGAGCTTGAACACCTCGCGCGAGAGTTTGTAGAGCGTCTCACGGTCGCCCGTTAAGAAGTGCCACTTGCCCCGCTGCGCCCCGTGCTTGTCCGCCCACTTTTTGAGCTGGGCAACGGTGTCGTTTTCAGGGTCTACCGTGAAGCCCGCCATCAGAACTTCGGGGTTGTTGGCAAACTCGCGTTGCACATCGGTAGCATTGCGGTTCATCGTTGGGCAGACGCTGGGGCAGGTGGTGAAAAAGAAGTAGGCAACCCACACTTTGCCGTTGAAGGTCTCGCGCGTGATGGTCTCGCCCCACTGGTTTTTGAATTGGAACGGCATATCGACCGTGCCCAAGATGGGCAGTGGAGGCTCTTTGGTAGCGGTATGGCGTGCGTAGAGGGCGAACACGAACGCCGCCACCGCCAACGCCAGCAAGCCCCACGCAAACAGCATCATCCCGCGCATCCGCCTTACCTCACTTGACGAGCATCACCGCGAACAGCGCCGCCCACAGCACGCCCAGAAAGTGCCAGTAAATCGCGCCCAGCTCCACTGACTGCGGGTTCACTCGCTGAGCCACATGCACCTGGTAAAGCAGGATTGCCACGAACACCAGCCCGCCCAACAAGTGCAGTCCGTGAACAGCACTGATGACATAGAACATCGCTGTGAAAAAGTGGGCGGGTGCGCCCTGCAGTTGGCGGGCGATCTCGCCCCAGCTGCCCAACTGCAACGCCAGAAACAGTGCGCCGAGCACCAGCGTCAGCAGCATGCCGCGCCAGACGCCATGCGCGTTGTCGGCACGCGCCGCGTTGAGTGCCATCTGGCAAGGAACGCTGCTCAGCAGAATCAGCGCGGTGCTGAACCATGCGAGCTTGGGCATCTGGAAGGCAAACTCCGCGCGGGCAGGCGTGCGCAACAGGTACAGCACCGCCAGCGCGCCGAACATCGTCGTAATTGCGCCGAGGAAGATATACAGCCCCAGTCGCGCCGCCTGAAAGCGGTCGAACGGCTGCTCGTGCCCTTCGCCGTCGCCGCCGCGATAGCGCGGGGGCACATTCCCTTCACCTATGCCGCGCCCCTGCGGACGCGCAGGCGTCTTCAGCTTCGTCATAGCGTCCTCCTATAGGCTCAGAATCATCCACAGCAGCAGCAGCGGCAGGTACAGCACCGAGCTGCGCAGCACCCCGCGTGCGCCCCGCGTTGGATCAGGCGACTTTAGGAAGCGCAGTGCCGCGTGCGTCGCCCAGAAGCCCAGCGTCAGCGCACCCAACAAGTAGAGCCAACGGTGCGTGACGAACGGCGCGAACATCAGACTAATAGCGACCATCGCCAGCGTGTATCCGAGCGCGAGCCGTGCCGTCGCCACCGCGCTGGCGTCTGGGTAAGGCAACATGCGGAACCCCGCACGCGCGTAGTCGTCCCGATAGAGCCACGCAATCGCCCAAAAGTGCGGAAACTGCCATACGAACTGCAACGCGAATAGCAGCCACGCCTCCAGCGAGAAGCCCCCCTGCACCGCGACCCAGCCTGCCATCGGCGGAATTGCGCCCGGAATGGCGCCAATCGCCGTACTGAAGTGCGTTCGTGGCTTAAGCGGTGTGTAGGCAAACGCATACAGCAGAATCGAGACCGCGCCCAGCCATGCAACCGCTCCGTTCACCCACACTGCCAGAATCAGCACGCCCAGCACGCCCCACACCACGCCGACCACCCAGCCTTCCAACGGCGAGAGCATCCCCGACGGGACTGGACGCAACGCCGTGCGCGGCATCTGCGCGTCACGCCGCCACTCTATCGCCTGATTCAGCGCGTTCGCGGAGGCAATCACCAGCCACGAGCCAATCAGAGTCGCCGCAATCAGCCCACTCGGCAGCGTCTGACCCCAGCCCCCCAGCACCAGCCCTGCAACCGTCGTGAGCCACACCAGCAGCGTCACGCGCGGTTTGCTCAACAGCCAATATGCACGCAGTTTCTGCATAGACAACCCGAACACAGGCGCGCTCGCCACGCGCAGAGCGGTTTTCATATAGGCATATTGTACCCCAACCACCCCTCCAACGCAAGAGTCTGTGCATCTTTTCACAAGTGGGAGCGTCGCGACTCGAGGGTGTTGAAAAATCTGCATAATTTGTCGACCTGTATGATAGGGGGACGGACTCGTGCTACGCGGAAAGCGCAGGGAGTATCGCTTTACTGCTACTGTCCACAGCGGGTACAATCGTGGCATGACTCCGCTGGCTTACCTTAGGCAGCAGTTGGGTACGCTGCCGTGCGAAGATGTGCTTGCCGCCTACCAGCAGTGGTGGGAGACTACGGGGCGTGCGCTGTCGGAGAGCATTGACCGTTGGGGCACGCCGACCCTCCGCCCGCACAACCGTTTCGGACAGCGTGTGGACGAGGTGATTCTGCCTGCGGGCTATCCCGAACTGGTGCAAGAGGGCTATAAGCACGGTATCGTGTGGCGCGTTGTTGAGCAGCACGACTGGGTAGCCAGCTTTGCGCTGGGGTATATTACCGCGTACTACGACGCGGGGCTCTATTGCCCGCACACAGTGAGCTTGTCCACTGCCGTGCCACTACTGAAGTACGGCGCGCCTGTGTTGAAGGAACGCTATTTGCCCCCGATGCTCCGTCGGGACGGTACGGCGTGGCAAGGCGCAACCTGGATGACCGAAGTCGGCGGCGGGTCAGACTTAGGCGCGCATGTGCAGACGGTCGCCTTGCCCGATGGGGATGCCTACCGACTCACGGGGGCGAAATATTTCTGCAGCAATGTGCAGGCAGAGTTGGCGGTGGTTGCCGCGCGTCCGCACGGCGCGCCCAGTGGCGTGCGTGGGCTTGCGCTGTTTCTGGTGCCTCGCTACCGCGAGGACGGCAGCCTGAACCTCACCATCCGCCGCCTTAAGGACAAAATCGGCACGCGCGCGGTCATCACGGGCGAGGTAGACCTCCACGAAAGTATCGGCTACCTGCTGGGCAGCACGGAAGCGGGCATCTACCTCATCTTGGAGGTGCTGAACATCTCGCGGGTGGCGAACAGCGTTGGGAGTGTCGCCCTCCTCCAGCGGGCGTTGGACGAAGCCGAGTCATTTGCCCGAAATCGGATAGTGTTTGGCAAACTGTTGGCAGAGCAGCCGTTGATGCGCATGCAGCTGGCTCGCTGGCGCGACACCCTGCAACGCGCGTTTGCGCTTGCATGGGAATGTGTACGCTTACTTGCCGAGGTATGGACCCTAACACCTCCCTACAGCCCGCGCTACCATCTTTTCCGCCTCCTGACACACTTGGCGAAGTATTGGACGGCGGAGCAGGCGGTGCAGGCTGCCAAATGGTGCATCGAGGTGCATGGCGGCGTAGGCGTGCTGGCGGAGTACGGCGTTGAACGGCTGCTGCGCGAGGCAATGGTGTTGCCCATCTGGGAAGGCGGCAGCCACCGCCAGATGCTCGACGCGCTCGAAGCGATGCAGCGACGCGGTGCGCATACGCTGCTATGGGAACACCTTGCACCCCTTACCGACCCTGCCGAGCTAGACGACTGGCGCAAGCGCGTCGAAGCCTATCTGCAACAGCCGCCTGAAATGCAGGAGGCGGCACTAGAGACGCTCATCCCGCCGTTGGCGGCATGGGTTAGCCAGACCCTCTGCAGGGGTTGACATCTGCGTCTTCCATAGGGTATACTATGGGTATCGTCAGGATGACGCGCTTTGTGGAGGGTACCGTAGGCAACCTCTACGAAGCATCTGGGACACGGAGGTCCCGCCGCGCTTTCATGGGGCAAGCAGAGCGCTTGCCCCAGTTTTGCTTATCGTGCCCCAGTGCCGTAGAGCCGATCCCCGAAGTCGCCTAAGCCTGGCAGAATGAATTTTCGGTCGTTCAACCCGCGATCTAAAGAGGCGGCGACGATTCGAACTTGCGGGAACCGCTCGTTGAGCAGGCGCACACCTTCGGGCGCAGCCACCACGCAGATATGCACGATGTCCCGCGCACCTGCGTTCACCAGCACCTCGACTGCCTGCGCTGCCGAGCCGCCCGTTGCCAGCATCGGATCCAGTAGCAGCACGCGGCTTTCGCCAATCGGGGGCAGTTTGCAATAATACGCGCGCGCGACCGCTGTCACCTCATCGCGTTCCAGCCCGATGTAGCCCACACGCACTTCCGTAAACAGTTCGGTGATGGCTTCCAGCATACCCAGACCTGCTCGCAGAATTGGCACGGCGACAATCGGCTGCGCCAACGAATGCCCCTTGGTCGGCTCCAGCGGCGTCTGCACGGTGTGCTCGCGCACGGGCAAATCGCGCGTGGCTTCCACCGCCAGCAACAGGGTCAACTGCCGCGCCAGCGCACGAAACTGCGCTGGCTCCGTCGAAGCGTCGCGCAGGCGCGTGAGAATGTGCTTCACCAACGGGTGCTGTACGACCTCAATCTGCATCCATGCTCACCGCCACGATTGTACCCGCTACGGCGTCTCGGCATACTGGAGGATGAGGGCAAGCGCAGCGTAGTCGTCGTAGGGTTCGGGCGGGATGCGCATGCCTTTGGGCAGCAGGCGTCGCCAGCCGCGCGGGGGATGGTACTGAAAGTAGAGTTCGCGTGCGCGCAAGGTGGTGTCGCGCTCGGCAACCGTTTCCCATGCAGTGTTCGGGAACCACTCGCGCAACTGCGCCTGCAGCCGTTTCGCGCCTGTACCCGCGCCGATGAGCAGGCGGTCAGGCGCATATTCAGCCAGTAACGACTGCAGCGTCGCATGCAACTGCTCCAGCGCGACCACCGCGCGATACAACACGCGCCACTCGCCGTCTACACGCTCGGCGATGGCAATCCCCACCTTGTGGCTGCCAGGATCAATCGCTAAGTATCGGATTCGGTCGTCTCACCTCGCAGCGCGCTGAAGGTCGCAGGGTCTAAAAAGGCGTCCACAATCATCGGGTCGAACTGCTTTTCGCGTTCCGCCTGAAGAATCCTCGATAGCCTGTTCGTGCAAGAAGGCAGGTCTGTAAGGACTCAGCGCCTCCTGCCCTTGATTGCTCCCTGCGCTCAGCGCCCATGAATTATCCCGATAAGTGTGGCATTCCTACCGCCTTGGAGGTGGATAGGCGTGAATAGCAGTGGGGATCAGCCCCTCGATGGGTTTTTGAGATCTGCTGGTTGCCCTGAAGGGGGTATCCTATAGCGCGATGCAGAAGGGTCTTTCGCAGCGGGCGTTGTCGGCGCAGCCGTCGCCGACGCTGGCGTTAACGGCGCGCGCCCAAGAGTTGCGACGGCAAGGCGTCGATGTGCTGAGCTTTACGGCGGGCGAACCCGACTTCGACACGCCCGACTTCGCCAAAACGGGCGCGTTGGAAGCCATCCACGCAGGCTATACAAAATACACGCCTACGCCTGGTATCCTGCCCCTGCGCGAAGCGATTGCTGAAAAGTTCGAGCGGGAGAACCGACTGCACTATGCGCCCGACCAGATTGTGGTCTCCTGCGGCGCGAAGCATTCGCTGTTCGGCGCGTTTATGGCACTCTTAGACCCTGGCGATGAAGTGATTATCCCCACGCCGTGCTGGGTGTCGTACCCCGAGCAGGTGCGTTTGATGGACGCGACGCCCGTGTTCGTGCCCGCCGACGAGACGACCGACTTCCTGCCCGACTACGACGCGCTGCGCCGCGCCATCACCCCGCGCACGAAGGCAATCGTACTGAACACTCCGTGCAACCCCACGGGCGCGGTCTACGGGCGCAAGCAACTCAAGGAGATAGCCTCACTTGCCCTCTCGCACGACCTGTGGATTGTCGCCGATGAGATTTACGAGCATCTGGTGTACGACGGGCACACGCACGAGAGCATCGGCGCGTTGGGCAAGGAGGTGTTCCAACGCACCATTACTGTGAATGGCGTCTCGAAGAGTTTTGCGATGACGGGCTGGCGGATTGGGTACTTGGGCGCGCCGACGGAGGTCGCCCGCGCTGTGAGCCGCGTGCAAGACCAGATGACCTCCAACGCCTGCACGATTGCGCAGTACGCGGCGCTGGCTGCGCTGCGTGAGTCGACCCCTGACTGGTACGCCCACCTGCGAGAAACTTTTGACCGTCGGCGTCGGCTGATGGTTGAGGGGCTGAACCGTATCGAGGGCATTCGCTGCTGGACGCCGCGCGGTGCGTTCTATGTGTATGCGAATGTGCAGGGACTCATCGGGCGCGCCCACAACGGCTGTACTCTCACCAGTTCGGCAGAGGTGGCGGAGTTTCTGCTGAACACTGCGCGCGTGGCTACCGTGCCTGGCGAGGGCTTCTGCGCCCCTGACTACATCCGCCTCTCTTACGCCACCTCCGAAGCGATTATCGAGGCAGGACTGGAGCGAATCGCAACCGCAGTGGCACAATTAAGCGCATAAACCATGTCCCCTGTAGCCATCGGCTGCCGCGCATGCTATAATTTGCCATCACACGATAGGGAGGTAATCCACAATGCCGTGGTATGTACGCATGGGACAAGTGCCACCGAAGCGGCACATCCAGTTCCGCCGCCCAGACGGCGGGCTGTACGCCGAAGAGGTGCTGGGCACAGAGGGTTTTTCGGGCATTCAGTCGATTCTGTATCACTACTACCCGCCGACGCGCGTCAAGGAGTTTCACACCTGCTACGAACGAACCATCGAACCGATTGACGAACCGATTCTGCAACATCGTCACTTCCGCACAGGAGAGATGCCTCCCCAAGGCGATGCCGTCACAGGGCGCGTGGAGCTGATGTTCAACGAGAATGTTATCTTCTCCGTATCGCGCCCGATTGAGCAGATGGACTACTTCTACAAGAACGCGGACGGCGACGACCTGATTTTTGTTCACGAGGGCAGTGGCACGCTACAGTCGCAGTTTGGGCATCTGCGCTTTCGTGAGGGTGACTATTTGGTCATTCCGCACGGCACGATTTGGCGTCTGGTGTTTGACGCGCTCCCTGCAAAACTGGTCTGGATTGAGGCGATAGGCGGGCAAATCGAGACGCCGAGGCGCTACCGCAACGAGTACGGACAGTTGATGGAACATTCGCCGTTCTGTGAACGCGACATTCGCGTGCCTGAAACGCTGGAGACACGCACGGATATTGGCGACTTCGAAGTGCGCATCCACCGTCGCGGGCGCGTCTACGCCTACCACTACGAACACCATCCGTTCGATGTGGTTGGCTGGGATGGCTATGTCTACCCGTGGGCGTTCAGCATCCACGACTTTGAGCCGATTACAGGGCGCATCCACATGCCACCGCCTATCCATCAGACCTTCGAGGGACCAGGCTTCGTGGTCTGCTCGTTCTGCCCGCGTATGCTGGATTATCACCCGCAGGCAATCCCCGTGCCCTACAATCATAGCAACCTCGACAGCGACGAGGTGCTGTATTATGTCAACAAGAAGTTTGGCAGTCGGCGCGGAATCGAAGTTGGGTCGATTACCCTGCACCCGTCGGGCATCCCGCACGGTCCGCAGCCGGGCGCAGTGGAAGCGAGCCTGGGCGCAACGCATACCGAAGAGCTGGCGGTCATGATGGACACCTTCCGCCCGCTCCAAGTAACGAAAGCCGCGCTGGAGCTGGAAGACCCGAACTATCCCTTCTCGTGGCTGGGGGCGCCAATCCAGCCTGACTCGTCAGGCAAAACCGACACTTGGTGAAGGACGCTTTTGGCGCCTCTATTGCCCAACACTTCTGCGGGAGGAGAAGGGTGCAATCAGCCCTCCCTCCTAACTTTCTTTGCCACCGACGAGGGAACCCATCTTTCACATAAACGCCCAGCACCCCGTGAACCCAAGCGACTCGCCTCTGCAAGGGGTATACTTGCCTTTGTGGGGACGCTGGAATCGCTTTGGGTAGCGCTGGACACGCTGCGCACGCATAAGTTGCGTTCGTTCCTGACCATGTTGGGCGTGATTTTCGGCGTGATGGCGGTGGTGGTGATGGTCGCGCTGATCGAGGGCGCACGCGCCAGCGTCATCGAGGAGTTCGAAAAGCTCGGCTCGGATGTGATTATCGTTGCGTTTGACCCGTCGGAGCGCATTCGTCGCGAGGAGCGCGGGGGCACAGTGGAGGGGCTGACCGTCGCCGACTTAGAGGCGATCCGCCAGTTGCCTGAGTTGCGCGCGGTCGCCGCCGAACGCCAGCTGGGGCAGAAGGAGCTGATTTATC
>Ga0197142_1000491_pt1 | contig 36378 bp, 27 predicted proteins | sample GBS60_MetaG_FD_148614 | JGI IMG/M metagenome (GOLD analysis project Ga0197142, IMG submission 148614) | Sediment microbial communities from Great Boiling Springs, Gerlach, Nevada, United States - GBS 60_MetaG | ecosystem: Environmental > Aquatic > Thermal springs > Hot (42-90C) > Sediment...
TCTTCCTCCTTTTATAGTTAACAGTTTAAGTCTAATAGGCACCGGCCAACTTCCAAAATTTAAAAAGGACCTGTTCAAGCTAGAGGATTGGGATTATTACCTTGTCCCGACCGCCGAAGTTCCTGTAACCAATATTCATGCCGGCGAAATTCTTGATGAGGATGAACTTCCCAAATATTACACGGCTTATACTCCCTGTTTTCGTTCTGAAGCAGGATCGTATGGGAAAGATACAAGGGGCCTTATACGCCAGCATCAGTTTAATAAAGTTGAGCTGGTTAAAATTGTAAAGCCGGAGGATTCTTATTCCGAACTTGAATCTCTTCTTGCCAATGCTGAAGCCATCCTCCAGGCTTTGGGACTTCACTATAGAGTTGTCAGCCTGTGCACAGGGGATCTAGGTTTTGCTGCATCTAAAACTTATGATATAGAAGTTTGGCTACCAGGCCAGGATACTTATAGGGAAATCTCTTCTTGCAGTAATTTTGAGGATTTTCAGGCGAGACGAGCAGATATTCGCTTTAGGCGGAAAGGCAAAAAAAGGACAGAACTTGTGCACACTTTAAATGGCTCCGGATTAGCAGTTGGACGGACTGTTGTGGCAATTCTTGAAAATTATCAGCAGGAAGATGGAAGCGTAATAATTCCAGAGGCTCTTCGTCCTTATATGAAGGGTAGGGATCGGATAACGCCTATTAGGACAAGATAAAAGATGGAGGGGAGTATGACAAAAAGTGAACTTATTACAACTCTTGCCAAGAGTGAAGGAATTCCGATTAGAATGGCAGAACTTGTGGTTAACACCGTGTTCGACACATTAGAAGAGGCTCTGATAAAGGGAGACAGAATAGAAATAAGAGGTTTTGGAAGTTTCAAGGTTAAGTCCTACAACGGTTATAAAGGAAGAAATCCCAGAACAGGTGAGCTTATAGAGGTAGAGCCCAAACGATTGCCTTTCTTTAAGGTTGGAAAAGATCTTCACCGCCTTGTAAACGCTGATAATCAGGATGTAAAAGTGAAGTGAGGGTAATTGATGAGAGAAGAAGAATTTCGCTTTAAGACTACAGTCAGGGTCCGATATGCCGACACAGATGCTCAGGGACATGTCTATTTTGCTAATTATTTGGTCTACTTTGATATAGGAACGACTGATTATATGAAAGCTATTGGTTACAGCTATGAAAAACTTCTGGAAGAAGGTTATGATTTTTTTACCGTTGAAGCTCTGTGTCGCTACCGTGGAGAAGCCTTTTTTGACGATGAGCTTCAGGTGGGAGCTAGAATTTCAAAGATAGGAAATACAAGCTTTACGTTCAGTCTTGGACTTTTTCGAAACGATGTGTTGATAGCCGATGGTCACATCGTAAATGTGATGATTGACCGATCTTCAAAAAAACCGGCACGAGTTCCAGAAGGATTTAGAAAGGCGGTCGAAGAATTTGAGCAAAATAAGTGATAATATTCTTTGGAGCCTTACAAGCTACGGAGAAAAGTGAATGGTAGGAAGTAGAACACTTAGGTGGTTGTGGATTCTGGTTTGGTTCTGCCTTTTTGGATTTTTTTGTGCTCTGTGGATATTAGCAGTTAAGGGTCGGTTCATAACGGAAGACTGGGTAGACAAACTGGCTGAAGTGGGAAATTTATTTGGTATCATTGCAATTTACCTTATGCTTTTTATGATCTCTTTTGGCGTGCGACTTCCTATCATTGAGAAACCGTTTGGTTTGGATCGACTCATCAGATTCCATAAAAAATTCGGACCCGTGGTGGTGTTTTGTGTTCTGATTCATGTTGCTCTAAAAGTTTTCAGATATTCTAAATTGGTGGGTGGAAATCTAGAGGATGTGTGGGATTTTATCGTTCAGTTTACTCCCTATTCTTGGGATTTGACTGATAACGCTCTGGTGATTGCTAGATGGGCACTTCTTGTCCTTATCGTTTCGATCCTTGCTGCCAAAGCTGGGCAGTATTTTCTTCCTTTCAAACTGTGGAAACCTATCCATGCTATGGTCTATCTGGTGGTTCCGGTAGCTCTTATTCATTCTATTGTGGTGGGTAGGGATATGAGAATTTTCCCGATGATCCTTGGATGGGCGGTCATGGGTATATCATGGGTAGTACTTTTCGGATATCGCCTTTCTTATGTCGCTGTTAGGAAAAGGCAATGTCGCTGGTTTTTAGAATCGGTTAAAGAAGAAACCCATGATACCTGCACTTACACGTTTGTTCGCCATGAAGGACCTGGACGTTTTGCCAGCTGGCTTCCTGGTCAGTTTGCAATATTTCGATATGATACCGGATTTCTAGGCTGGAGTGAGCCTCATCCCTTTACTCTTTCCTGTGCCCCTGGCGGAGATAAAATATGCTGTACGGTAAAGGCAGTAGGGTCTTTTACCAGAAATCTCCGAAATTTAGCACCAGGAACACCTTTCCTATGTGAAGGTCCTTATGGTATTTTTACTCCCAGGTTTAAAGAGGATGCCCACCTTATTTGCATTGCGGGTGGTGTAGGGGTAACACCTTTTTTGAGTATTATACGTCATGTAGCAAAGCAATCCCTTCCGGTGAAGGTCACTTTGATATGGGGTAATAAATCAAAGAATGATATCATTGCCTACGAGGAACTTTCTCAGTTAACAAAAACTTCTTCCTGGCTTACGGTGGTGCATGTTTTGAGTGAAGAACGTGTGACTGACGATTTTCTGAAAGAGGTTAGCAATGATGGATTTTTCTGGGAAGAGGGACTTGTGAGAGGAATTATTTTCGAAAAATACCTTACCGATACACATGGGGCTCAGTTTTTTCTCTGTGGTCCCTTGCCTATGCAGCGTTTTGTCTTAGAAGAACTAAAGCGCACGCTTAAGATTCCGCCAAGAAAGGTAAAGCGGGAACTTTTCTTTTTTTGATTATGCCCAGCCGCAGAATTTCAGAGATCATTGTGACGTTAAGGAGCATAGAGAAAGAGCTTTCGCTTTGTATGCGCTGTGGGATGTGTCAGTCTGTGTGCCCCCTCTACCGTGAAACTCGCCGTGAACCTGATGTGGCTCGAGGTAAGATTATTCTAGTGGATGCGCTAAAAAATGGAGTTTTTGAAGAAATTCACGGCGTTCTTGATCGACTTCAAAGATGTTTGCTTTGTGGCTCCTGTGAAGCAAACTGTCCAAGTGGTGTAAAATGTCTGGAAATATTTATTAAGGCTAGGTCAATACTTTACGCTTACGAGAAACTTTCTTTCTGGGATCGGCTGTTTCTTAAGAAAATTCTTTCTGCGCCGGAAAGATTTCATAATGTTATGAACATCCTCGCTCTGTGCCAGCTTCTTGTTTTTGCCAAAACCGGTTCTGAAATTGGCACCGTCCATGCTCGATTTCCAATTGCGTTCTTTAAAAACCGTCATTTGATGCCCTTGGCCACTACACCTTTCAGGGCTCGCATTTCGTCGCTCGAGATTCCCGCTGCAGCCGGTCAAGAAAGAGTTGGCATCTTTGTTGGATGTCTTATAGACCGTATTTTCCCATCTGTGGCTGAATCTATGATCGAAGTATTTAAATTTAAAAAAACAGGCATTTTCATTCCTGAAGATCAGGTTTGTTGCGGAATACCGGCTCTTTCTCTGGGTGATGTTGGCGCCTTTAGAGCGCTTATTCGTCAGAATGTAAAGGCCTTTTCTGGCAGAATTGATGTGTTGGTTACCAGTTGTGCAACATGTTCAATGGTCATCAAAAGATTATGGCCACTCATGGTTGCCGATGAGTCTGCATCTGTGAAAGAGTCGGTTTATTCTTTGTCCAGCAAGCTCATGGATATTGTGCAATTTCTGGCTACTCGCTTTGATTATAGAGAATCCAAAGGAGCTTCTCATGCTCAAGGGGTCAGGATTACTTATCACGATCCCTGCCATCTTAGAAAATCTATTGGAATATGGAGAGAGCCCAGAGAAATTTTGAAGTCCCTTTCGAGTTACGAATTTGTAGAAATGTCGGAATCTGATTCTTGTTGTGGTTTTGGAGGAAGCTTTGGTTTGCAATACGGGGATATCTCTGAAAGTATCGGAGAAAAGAAAGTTACCAATATCATTCAATCTGGAGCAGAAATAGTTTCAACGTCCTGTCCTGGGTGTATGTTACAGATAGCTGGTGGACTTTCTAAAGCTGGTGCAAACATTCAGGTAAAACATATTGTAGAACTTTTTGGCGAGCCTTAATTTTATCAGTCAGACACTTCTCTAAGAGGTCAATTCTTGCCCCATAATGACAAGATTTTCGGCAATACTTAAATATTAATTACGATTGGTCTAGGAGCTAACTTATTTTTTGCCTGATTCTTGAAAGCTAAAGTGCTATGGCTTTCCCAAAATACCGCCTGCTGGGGTTGGGAAAGCCTAATTTAAAGGCGGAATATAAGTACCCCAGCCTCAGGCTGTGAGAAAATAAACAGCTTGAGCTTCAGTGAGATTCCGATGGTGCGACCTAGTGCTTACCCTGGGGATCTTTCTAAAGTTGTGTTTATAGGCAATTATGTTCCAAGACAATGTGGAATTGCAACATTTACCACCGACCTTCTAACCGCTGTCTCAAACGAAATGCCCTCTCTGGAGTGTTGGGCTGTAGCGATGAACGATGTGCCTGGGGGATATGCTTATCCACAGGAGGTTCGGTTTGAAATTAATCAAAGAGTGCTTAGCGAGTACAGGCTTGCTGCTGACTTCCTGAATGTAAATCGTATTGATGTGGTATGTTTACAGCACGAGTATGGGATTTTCGGTGGAGAATACGGCGCCTACATTTTGGAACTTCTCTCTGGGCTAAGGATGCCCATTGTGAGCACTTTGCACACAGTTTTGATGCAACCTACTCCCGGGCAATTTTCGGTCTTGAGAAGAATATGTCAGCTTTCAGACAGGGTCGTTGTGTTGAGCTGGAAGGCAGTTGAGATACTCAGAGAAGTTTATAATGTTCCTCACGAGAAAATTGTGATGATTCCTCATGGCATTCCAGATGTTCCTTTTGTTGATCCGAATTTTTACAAAGATCAGTTTGGCGTGGAGGGCAAGAAAGTTATTCTCACCTTCGGTCTAATATCGCCCGGTAAGGGTATTGAGTACATGATTGAGGCTCTTCCTGCGGTAGTTGAGAAGCATCCTGACGTGGTTTACCTTGTGTTGGGTGCTACTCACCCACATATTCGTCGTGAACAGGGAGAATCTTACAGACTTTCGCTTCAGAGAAGGGCGAGGGAGCTTGGAGTGGACGATCATATAATTTTCCACAACCGTTTTGTTTCTCTAGAGAAGCTTTGTGAATTTCTTGGAGCAGCGGATGTTTACGTAACTCCTTACCTTAACAAGGAACAGATCGTTTCAGGCACTCTCGCCTATGCTATGGGAGCCGGCAAAGCAACGGTTTCCACGCCTTACTGGTATGCCGAAGAGATGCTTGCCAATGGAAGGGGTTACCTTGTGCCTTTTAGGGATTCATCGGCTCTAGCAGAACAGATCATATATCTCCTTGATAATGAAGTAGAGCGGCACGCTATGAGGAAGAGGGCCTATACTTTTTGCCGTGATATGGTCTGGAAAGAAGTAGCCAGAAAATACTTGGAAACCTTCGCTACAGTTAAAGCTGAACGCGAACGGAAACCCAGGGCATTCTTTTTTACTAAAGAAATCGCCTATCTCCTCGAGGAAATACCTCAGCCTAGGTTGGATCATTTGATTAGACTGACTGACAACGTCGGCGTTATTCAACATGCAAAGTACATTGTCCCAAATCGGCATCACGGTTATTGCACGGACGATAACGCTCGAGCTCTTATCACCGTTCTTCTTGCAAATGATGTTAACATAGAACTGGAACAAAGTTTTCTAACAAACCTTGCCTGCACTTATCTTGCCTTTTTGTTCCACGCTTTTGATGAAGAAAAGGGACGCTTTAGAAATTTCATGGGCTATGATAGAACATGGCTTGAAGAGGTTGGATCGGAGGACAGCCATGGTCGAGCCGTTTGGGCTCTTGGTGAAGCCGTTGCTCTTGCCGATTCGGATGAAATTAGAGCGCCTGCTATTGAGCTGTTTTTGAAAGCTTTGCCTGCTCTTTTGGATTTTAGCTCGCCTCGTTCGTGGGCATCGGCTTTAGTAGGTATTCATTCTTACCTTCAGAAATTTCCAGGAGACCGTGAAGTTCGCCGTGTCCGGGATACTCTCGCTCACAGACTTTACGATCTTTATCGTCAAAATGCGCGTCCCGATTGGTACTGGATCGAATATATTGTGTCTTACGGAAATGGCAAAATTCCTCAGGCTTTGATAGTGTCCGGTTACGATATGGGTAACGGTGATTTTATCCAGGCCGGGCTTCAGTCGCTGGAATGGCTCATAAAAATTCAAACAGATCCTAAGGGGCATTTTGTTCCTATTGGAAATAACGGTTGGTTTACCAAAAACGGTCCTCGCGCTCGTTTCGATCAACAGCCGATAGAAGCTCAGGAAATGATCGAAGCCTTAAAGGATGCTTATCTTATTACCGCCGATGATGTTTGGATTGATTACGCCCAGATGTGTTTGGAATGGTTCCTCGGAAGAAACGATCTCAAAGTGCCTCTTTACGATTACCGTACCGGTGGATGTTGTGACGGTCTTACTCCTACAGGACCAAATAGAAACCAGGGAGCAGAATCCACTCTAGCGTGGCTCCTTTCTCTGCTGAATATGTACGGCCTGAGAAGCAAACAGGTGTCTATTGAAGCAGAGAGAAATTCCAATGTAGTTGTATGACGTAAAAACCATTTTTAAAGCCTGCAAAAGGAGGAAATACCGTGAGTCGCCAACCCATTGTCATGATTAGCTCTTATCCACCGAGATTGTGCGGTATTGCAACCTTTTGTGAGGAAGCTCGAGAGTTTATCCAAAAAGCCCATCCTGATCGGGATGTCCTAGTTATAAGCCATACTGATGGTAGTGGTGATGGAGTTATTCCGATCATAGACATGAGACAGCATGACTGGTGGAAGCCGGTGGCAAAGAAAATACATGAACTTAATCCCTATGCTGTTCATATAGAACATGAGTATGGTCTTTATGAATATTACGACGAACGTGGTATTGGTGATGGGAATCAGGGTTTTCTGGAACTTCTCGATGCTATAAACGATTTTCCTGTGGTGGTGGAACCTCATACTGTACATGGACGTTTAAGGGATCCAGAAGCTGATTTCATTTTTAAGATGTGTCAAAAGAGTCATGTTGTGCTCTTCAAATGTCATTACCAAAAATGGAGGCTCCACTGGACTTTTACAACCCGTAATTGGCCCACACCACGAAACATCATGGTAGTGCCTCACGGAGCTAGACCCGATAAACGATGGGGTATTCATGAAATTCCTAAAATCAGACAGGAACTGGGCTTTGATCGTGTGGGGCTTGCCGAACATGTAGTAGGTATGGTGGGATGGATCCAGTCTAACAAACGTTGGGATATTTTGATTTCTATGTGGGAAGAGATCCATAATGAGATAAAGGCAAGAACGGGGCAAGATTGGGATCTTCTCGCCGCAGGCACTATGCGTGATCCTGCTCATAGGGCAGACTATGAACGATGGAAAGAAGAAACTCTCCTCTTGGAAAAAAAAGGCATTGCCCACTATTACGAATTCATTCCACGTGGCGATGAATATTACAAGGTAATGGCTGTTTGCGATTTCATTGTAATTCCCACGGTGGACGAAACTCAGTCAGGGACCCTTGCTCGCGTTATCGCTCTGAACAAACCTTTTATTACTACCGCTCCGATGGAAGGCCTTACAGCTCAGACACTTGAAAGCGAAGGAGGACTTCTTTTTACAACCAAAGCCATGCTTAAAAAGAAAGTAATTCAACTAGCCTGTGATGAGAATTTGCGTTTAACTTTAGGTGAAAATCTCAGACGTTATTTAGATGAAGTTGTTTCATGGGAAGTAGTGGCACGGCAATACAGTGAGGCTTATGAACTGGCTAGATGGTCCTGCGAGACAAAGCAACCTGTTGTTCTAGAGTTGGAGTTCTAGTTCTTTTTGATAAAGAGGGATTTAATAATATGCAGGAGAGGCAAGAACTTTTTCGACGTCATCTTCAAAATCCGATCATTCGTCCTGAAAATATGCCATACCCTGTGAACGCCGTTTTTAACCCGGGAGCTACAATATACAACGGTAAGACTTTGCTTCTTATGAGAGTTGAAGACAGGCGGGGGATTTCTCACCTAGCCATTGCTACAAGTAGTGATGGTATAACGGGATGGGAAATTTATCCAGAACCTGCCCTAATGCCTGATCCTTCCAGGAAAGAGGAAGAGTTTGGGATTGAAGATCCACGCATAACTTTTATTCATGATCTTGATTTATGGGCGGTAACTTATACAGCCTATTCTCGATATGGTCCTCTGGTATCTCTTGCGTTAACGAAGGATTTCCGGCATTTTGAGCGTGTTGGCCCCATACTTCCACCTGAAAATAAAGATGCTGCTTTATTTTCGGAGAAGATTTCAAAGAAAACTAGCAGTTATTTTGGTCTTATTCACAGACCTGTACCGGTGTTCCCTGGAGCTGGGGCTCACATTTGGATGGCTTATAGTCCAGATCTTAGGCACTGGGGTGGGCATCAAGTTATTATCCAGGCGCGAATGGGTGCATGGTGGGATGCAGATAAAATAGGAATCGGTCCTCCGCCGTTGAAGACTAGTGAAGGATGGCTTGTTCTGTATCACGGCGTGAAAAGAACAGTTAGTGGAGCTATATACCGTTGTGGACTTGCTCTTCTCGATATCGAAAATCCAGATATAGTGATAGCAAGATCAAACAATTGGATCTTTGCCCCATCGGCTGATTACGAACTTATTGGTGATGTGGATAAAGTTGTGTTCCCCTGTGGATGGGTGGCCGCAGGAGATGAACTTAGAGTCTATTACGGAGCGGCAGATAAAAGCATAGGACTTGCTACTGCTAAGGTTTCGGAGCTTATCGAATGGCTTGAGAAGGACGGACAAGAAAAAGTTTTATGACTTGAGGGAGGGTTAGGGAATGGCAATTAGTATTAAACAGCAGGCAAAAAGGAGGTTAAGGGATGAGTGAGTATTTTCAGAAGGTAAAGTCATATCTCCTGAACTTGGATGTAGAAATTGTTCATGAAGATCCTCAGGAAGAACTTTTCGTAGTTAAAAACGAAGAAATGGGCATCACAAATCTTGTCGTGGACTGCGAAGATCCTATCCTAATTATTGAACAGCTTATCATGCCTGTTCCTCAGAAGGATCGGGAGAGGTTTTTCGAAAGGCTTCTTCAGATGAACCGAGCTCTTGTTCATGGAGCTTTTGTGTTGGATGAGGAGTCTAAGTATGTGATTTTTAGAGACACGCTTCAGCTTAAGAATCTTGACTTTAACGAGCTGGAGGCGTCCATTCTGGCACTTGAAATGGCTCTTGTGGAGTATGGTGATGAATTGCTGAAATTTGCTAAATCATAGAAAAAGACAAAAAGGAGGGAAAAAATGGCAGGTATTTTACAGAGGCTTTTTAAGATTGGGCAGGCGGAAGCTCATGCGGTGGTAGATAAACTTGAGGATCCCATAAAACTTACAGAACAGGGGATCCGAGATTTGAAAAAAGATTTAACGGCGGCTATGGAAAGTCTCGCCGAAGTCAAAGCCCTGGCGATTAGACTTAAACGTCAGATGGAAGATTTTCAAAGGGCAGCTCAGGATTATGAGAGAAAGGCTCTGCTTCTTCTTGAAAAAGCAAAGCGAGGTGAAATGGGTCTACAGGAAGCAGAAAGGCTTGCTATGGAAGCTTTGACGAGAAAGCAGGAGAATGAAGAACGTGCAAAGCAGCTTCAGTCCGATTATCAGGCTCAGGAAGCTATGGCGGCACAGCTTCAGGTTAAAGTTGAGCAACTCAAAAAACAAATAGCCTCTTATGAAAATGAGCTTATTACGTTGAAAGCTAGAGCGAAGACTGCAGAATCTATGAAAAAAATCAACAAGCAACTTGCGCGAGTGGATTCATCCAGCACCATAGCAATGCTTGAGCGTATGAAGCAGAAGGTTCTCGAGGAGGAATCTCTTGCGGAAGCTTACGGCAAAGTTGCATCGGAAACATCTACAGTGGATGAAAAAATAGAGCAGGCTCTTGCTTCGCCACCTCCTGCTGTAAGTGATGCCCTTGCTGAATTAAAAAGAAAAGCTGGGCTATTATAAATATTCGGAACGGCATGGTATCTAAGAAATAAAGATACCATGCTGTTGCCTGATCGTTAGCCGTAACAAACCTACGTAATTTAGAGGAGACTGAACATCATGGACGTTATCGTTTCTTCAGAAGTTTATGAAGCCTTTGAGTCACATATAGGCAAAGAAGGAGCTCGTTCTGTTGTAGCAGGACTGGAACGGACTATTGGGATTGCGGTTGAACGGAAGTGGAGTGAAACAAAGGAAGAACTCCTTAATGCAATGCGAAAGGAGTTTGTGACCTGGCAGGTCTTTGAGGAACGGATTAACGCTCTTATTTCTAGGATGGACACAAACAAGGAAGAAATTCTCTGGAGGGTGGAAAAGTATAGAGAAGAACTTTTGTATAGGATAGAAGCGGTTAGTGATGAATTACTTGGTAAGATGGAAAAATATAGAACCGAATTGCTAGGCAAGACTGATGTAGACAAGGCGGAATTGCTTGGTAGAATAGAGTTGTATCGTGAGGAACTTCTCAGAAAGATAGAAAAAGTCCATGACGAACTGTTTGGAAAAATAGAAAAGGTTCATGAAGAATTGCTTGGAAGAATAGAGATAGTCCGAGAAGAATTGTTGGGCAAGATGGAAAAAGATAAAGCGGAATTACTTGGCAAGATGGAAAAAGATAAAACAGAATTACTTGGCAGGATGGAAAAAGATAAAGCAGAATTACTTGGCAGGATGGAAAAAGATAAAACAGAATTACTTGGCAGGATGGAAAAAGATAAAGCAGAATTACTTGGCAAGATGGAAAAGGACAAGGCGGAATTGGTTGGGAAAATAGAAGCATACCGGTTAGAGCTTGGATCTAAAATAGATAAGCTGGGTGTAAGGCTAAACTTCCTTGTAATACTGATGATTATAGCTCTGACTTTAATGAATCCAGTAGTAGCCGACATTATAAGGAAAATTCTGAAACTTTAGTAGATAATAGACTGGATCGCTATGGAAACAAACATTTCGTTTAAATCGGGTTACGCCTCCATTATTGGAGCTCCTAACGTTGGTAAATCAACGCTTCTTAATGCCATCATTGGAGAGAAGATATCTATAACCTCGCCTAAGCCTCAAACAACTCGTAATCGTATCGCCGGGATTTACAATGATGAGCACTGCCAGATTATTTTTGTGGATACTCCCGGTATTCACGAAAGTAAGGATCTTTTTAACGAGATTCTTGTATCCACCGCATTGGCAGCTACAAACGATGTTGATGTTTTGTGTTTTATGGTTGAACCTGTTAACCCTCCAGGAAAACTTGATCAATACATTTTGGAAAAAGTAATACGACGCACAACCACGCCGGTTATTCTTGTAATCAATAAGATTGACACTGTGCCTAATAAAAACGTCCTTCTCCCGATTATCGATTTTTATCGTAACCAGCATAATTTTCACGCCATCATCCCCGTTTCGGCTCTTTTAGGTGATGGGGTTAGAGAGCTTGTTGATGCGATAGTAGAAATACTCCCAGAAGGACCTCGTTACTTTCCCGAAGATCATATCACAGACCTTTCTGAACGTTTTATAGTTGCCGAACTGATCAGAGAGCAAATTTTCCACCTAACTCATGATGAGGTGCCCTATTCGGTGCATGTTTCTATAGAACGATTTAAGGATGATCCAGAAAAAAATATGACCATAATAGACGCCACAATTCATGTTGAAAAGGATTCTCAGAAGGGGATTATCATAGGAAAAGGTGGGAGGATGCTCAAAGAAATAGGAAGACTTTCTCGGATGAGCATCGAAAAATTTCTTGGCAGGAAGGTTTACTTACAGCTTTACGTAAGAGTTCAGGAAAAATGGCGCCGTAACAGACGAGTGCTCGCCGAATGGGGATTTCGTCTCTAAAGTCTGAGTCAGGTCATGATCCGTTCTTATGCCGTCAATATGGTTTCCCAAACTCTTGGGAGATCTTTTTCTATTGCCGCTCAGGTAATCATTTTCGTGCTTATAGCCAGACGTTTCGGTGCCGAAGTCCTTGGTCAATATGCCTATTTTCTAACTTTTATAAACGTCTGCGCCACCTTTGCTGATTTTGGAACGACAGTTACATTGGCAAAATATCTTCCGCGTTTTGATGGTGAAAAGAGAGAACTCTACTGGGGAAACGTGATTATAATTCGTGTGTTTCTTGCCTGTCTGGTAATGATTTTTGCTGCATCGGTTTTGCCTTTCCTAAACCGCCAGATGTTACTTATCCTAATCATTGGTGTGGTAGCGATACCCTTTGCCTCATCTAGATTCTTTGATCCCGTTTTTCAAGTTTCTGAAAAGCCATGGTATGCCAGTATATCGACAGGTCTTTATGGTGTGGGCTTTATGCTTTTTTCTGTGCCGCTTATATTGTTGAATAGCCCGATTTGGACGCTTTGCCTTGCTTACTTGATTGCTCAAATCCTTTATCTTGTTGTTGCCTGGTTGCTCGTAAGAAGACTTATTAAGCCTCGTTTTGTTTTCAATAGAGAATTTTGCCTTACGCATTTGAAAATAGCCGTTCCTATAGGTGCATCTTTCATATTCACGGCGATTAACAGCCGTGCCGATACCTTTTTACTTGAATGGATGCGAGGAATTCGTGAAGTAGGCATCTATAATGCCGTTTATAAAGTGGTTGATACAGCCGCTCTATTTGCCGTCCTAGTAACCAACCCTCTCATCCCTATTCTTTCCCAGAAAAAGCAGCAAGGGATTGAGCATTTTAAAAAAACATTGTGGGTTGTAACTTTTACTTTCGTGGTGCTTTTACTTCCGATTGCTATTGCCACGCCGTTTTTTTCGGAGTGGTTTGTTGTTTTGGTTTACGGAGAATCCTTTCGTGAATCGGCTCAGGCTTTAAACGTGCTTTCATGGGTCTGTGTGTTGATTTTTATAAGTCTTCTTACGAGTGCCGCTTGTCTCGTGATGGACGTGGTTCACTTCGAATGGTGGAACGCTGCCGTCGCCGCTGCGTTAAATATTACTCTGAACCTCTTTCTCATTCCAGCGTACAGCTATGTGGGTGCTGCCTGGGCAACGCTTGCTTCCGAAGTCTGGATAGTTGGCATAACGCTGTTTTTTATGGTTCGAGCTTTACAAAGAAGCAAGCGATACCCGTAATAAATTTAAATCAAATCACTCCCTGAGCTTTTAAAGATGAGATTTCAGGACTGCTCATGCCCAGTTCCTGCATGAGGATTTCTTCTGTATGTTCGCCAAGCTCTGGGGCATGACCTCTTATCATTGACCGAGCGTTTACACAACGAAGCACCGACCCAAGTTGACGGTAGGCTCCATAATGTTCGTGAATCATATTGACCACAAGCCCACGAGCAGCTAACTCCTTGTCGTTAATAACTTCGTCTAAGTTTCTAACCGGTTCGCAGCAGCAGTCTACTCGGCTGAAGAATTCTATCCATTCTGACTGAGTCCGTTCCATGAATATCTCGGTTATGGCTTTTATAAGTTCTTCTTGGTGAGGACCTGGTTCGAAGTAGGCTGGAGTATACCATTCGGGATGCCCAACTGCCTGACAAAAGGCTTTCCAGAATTGGGGTTCTAGGGCGCCTAGACTCATATAACGCCCATCCTTGGTCGGATAAATATTATAACAGGCTAAACCATGGTTTAACATGTCGTCTCCTGGCTTTGGAACTTTGCCGTCGGCTAAAAACTTCCCCCATCTTAGAGTATGAAATAGAAGCAGACCGTCGGTCATTGATACATCTACAAAATCTCCTTCTCCGGTTTTTTCCCGTCGATACAAAGCTGTTGTGATGCCGAAGGCTGCAAGAAGAGAGCCTCCACCTATGTCTCCAATTTGAACCCCTGGAAGTACCGGCTCCCCGTTTTTCCCTGAATAGGAGAGCACACCGCTCACAGCAAGATAGTTTATATCATGTCCTGCCCTGTGGGCTCTTATTCCTTCTCGTCCATATCCAGTAATGGAACAGTAGATAAGCCTAGGATTTACAGCTTTGAGTGTCTCATATCCTATGCCGAGTTTTTCCATCACCCCAGGACGGAAACTTTCAAGCACCACATCGGCAGATCTTACAAGTTGGAGAAAAATCTCGCGACCTTTAGGATCTTTCAAATTAAGAGTGAGAGACCGTTTGTTACGATTAAGAACCACATGAAAACCACTCGATTTTCCAATGAAAGGAGGCCATTGGCGGATGTAGTCTCCGCCTTTGGGATCTTCGATTTTGATAACATCTGCTCCAAAATCGGCAAAAAGCATTGAGCAGAGCGGTCCGGGAAGAAGTCTTGATAAATCTAGGATTCTAACGCCATGAAACGGTAGATTTTTTTCCTGCATCGGTAAGCCTCGTTTACTAGTTTATGATAGTCCAAATCTTTTAGCCACAATAAGCCTCATTATTTCGTTTGTTCCCGCAAATATAGGGATAACACGCACATCTCGGTAAAATCTTGCTATGGGATATTCCTCCATGTAGCCGTAGCCTCCATAGAGTTGCACACATTGATAAGCTACTCGGTTAGCCATTTCAGAAATCCATGTCTTTCCCATGGATACTTCCACAACTATATCCTGACCTTCCATGTGTCGCAGAATTAGCTTTTCCAGAAAGGCTCGCCCTACGGCAATTTCAGTAGCCATATCCACAAGCTTAAAGGCGTTATGTTGAAATGTGCCGATAGGACGACCGAAAGCTATACGTTCTTTTGCGTAGGTGAGAGTCATATCAAACATGGTTTCTGCCATGGCTTGAGCCATGATGCAGGCAAGAAGCCTTTCCTGCTGGAGGTGTTCCATCATGTAATAAAAACCTTTATTTTCTTCCCCGAGAAGGTTTTCCGCTGGAACTTTGCAGTCTTCAAAGATTAGTTCTGCGGTGTCCTGACCATGAAGTCCCATCTTTTTCAGCCGTCGTCCTCTAGAAAACCCTTCAGATCCTCGCTCCACGGCTATAAGACTTATCCCTTTGGCTCCGGAATCTTTTGGACCCGTGCGGCATGCAACAATAACCAAATCGGCATGAATACCGTTGGAAATGAAGGTCTTCTGCCCGTTAATAATCCACCAATCACCATGTTTTTCTGCTCTGGTGGTAATGGATGCAAGATCTGACCCGGCATTTGGTTCCGTCATGGCAATGGCTAGCACGCACTCCCCTGTAGCGCACCGTGGAAGCCATTTCTTTTTTTGTTCTTCTGTTCCGAGCCGATAAATGTATGGTGCTACTATATCACTGTGTAGAGGTGCCATGAGGCTTATGGCACCAGCTTTGGCAAGTTCTTCTGTAATGATTACCGAATATAGAAAATCGGCTCCACTTCCGCCGTATTCTTCAGGAAGCCATGGACAGAGAAAACCTTGTTCGCCGAGTTTATTCCATATTTCACGATCAACCATGCCTTCCTCTTCCCACCTGGGCACATGAGGCACCACCTCTCGCCCAAGAAAACGCCGGAAGGACTCACGAAAAATAATGTGCTCTTCTTTATACATAAGACACATCTCCCCTTATTGCTTTAAGAAACGGCGGTAGCCTTTATTACTACCGCCATTTTCCACCAAATTAAGCTTTGCTCTCTTTCGTGTAGAAATCCTTATAAAGGTCTCTGGCTACTCGTTTAGCAAATTTTCCTACGCTGGTTTTGGGAATTTCGTTAACAAACAGCACTTCATCCGGTAGCTGCCACTTGGCAAACTTGGGTCTTATGAAATCCAGAATGTCTTCTTTTGTAACCTTGCCTTCGTAATCCTTACGAAGTATTACCAGCGCTAGCGGACGTTCTTCCCATTTTGGATGAGGAATGCCGATAACAGTTGCTTCCAGGACAGCGGGATGAGCCATAATTGCATTTTCCAGATCCACCGAGGATATCCATTCTCCACCGCTTTTTATGAGATCTTTGAATCGGTCGGTTATTTTCAAATATCCGTATTCGTCTATAGTTCCTGCATCGCCGCTTCGCCAGTAACCATCTTCTGTGAAAGCATCCTGACTTCGGGGATCATTATAGTAGGATCCGGTAATCCATGGACCTCGTATGATAATCTCTCCGACACTTTTGCCGTCGTGTGGAAGGAGATTACCATCTGGACCCAGGATATCTACATCAAGTCCCATAACGGGAAGTCCCTGTTTTTTCTTAAGTTCCCACTTGGCGTCATCATCCAGGAATTTCAGAGACGGTTTTAGATGGTTAATGGTAACAAGAGGTGCGGTTTCCGTGGCTCCGTAAGCATGTATGACCTGTGCTTTTCCTAAATCCCAATAACCTTTCATCATAGCAAGCGGAGGCTCTGTTGCTCCGGATATCATTCTTAATCCTGCCAGATCCGGCTTGGGATCCATTGCTCTTATACATTCAAGCATGGGCATAAATACTGCCGGGGCTCCACATGTGGCACTGACCTTTTCCTGGAGAATCAAGTCCACTATTGGTTTCATATTGTCCACTGCGTAACGTCCTGGAAATACAAGCTTTGCACCTACCATCGGAGCGGCGAAAAATACTCCCCAACCCTGAGCATGAAACATGGGAACAAGTTGTAGCACCACATCATCGTGGGTGAGTCTCATGGCGTGAGCTATGGCCCAGGTGTGGAGATAAAGAGCTCGGTGAGATTGATAAACCCCCTTGGGTTTGCCCGTTGTTCCCGATGTATAGCAGGCGACGGCTGCTGACCTTTCATCCACCATAGGCCATTCATAGACGGGAAGCTGTTTTTCCAAAAGAGATTCATAATCGTAAGTAGGAACAGGAAGAGAAGGGAGGGGTTTTGATGAGTCATCTCGCAGGATGATCATAGCTTTTATTCCGGACAGTGACGGTAGAGATGGTTCGAGAAGTGGCAACATAGTCTCGCTAACCGCCAGAAAACTGGCTTCACTGTGCTGTAACACATAAGTTCTTTCATCCGCCGATATTCGTGGATTGACTTCAAGCAATACGGCTCCGATGCCGGATACGGCAAAATATAGCTCACAAAATCTATGAGTATTCCATTCCATTACCCCTACTCGATCACCGGCTTTTACACCAATGGATTCCAGTCCATTAGCTAGTTGCTGCACTCGACGGTAGGTGTAAGCATAATTGGATCTATATAGGGAGCCATCGAGATTTCTGGATACTACTTCTTGTTCTGGATATACTTTGGCGGCGAATTTAAGAAAGGATATAAGGTTTAGCTGGTAATCATCCTGCGATGTTGCCGGAAAACCTTTGATGATCTTCCATCTTGTGCTCATGGTTCCCTCCCTCCCTCTTCTCTTCCAAGATGTTCTGTTCTACTCCTTTGTTACCTCCGCTCTTACTCCAGACAAAACATCTCCCCTTTCTGTGGATACGCTCAGATGGTATATCCCTGGTTCCATTTTCCAGCCCGATATAGTTAGCGTATCTCCCGGGTAAACAACGTTTGAAAATCTACAGCCGAAAGACTTTAACATATCAACATTTCCTTCACAGACCTGGTCGATGAGGGCACGGACGGTGAAGCCAAAGGTGCAAAGTCCGTGAAGAATTGGCTTGGGAAGTCCTGCAGCCTGTGCAAACTCCGGATCGATATGAAGTGGATTGTAGTCGCCTGATAGTCTGTAGAGAGCCGCTTGGTTTTCGGGAATCTTTTCAGTTACGGTAAAGTCTGGTGGTCTGTCTTTGGGGACATCATAGACCGGTTTCTTGGGACCTGGATCGCCTCCCCAACCTCCTAATCCGCGGCAGAATATAGACATGGTCGTTTCAAAGAGCTTCTTTCCCGCTTTGTCCTGCGATGTGGTTTCTAACTCCACTAAAGCCGCCTTTGCTTTGTCGTAAATGCCAGCAACTTTTACTTCCGTAAGTATTGTTCCTTCCGATGGGATGGGTTCAAAAAGCCTTATGAATTCTTCTCCATGCAGAACGGTTTTGAGCTCTATGTTTAATTTTTCAAGGAGGGAGAAAAGCGGTCTGTAAGTTGTTATAGTAGCAAAGGATGGGCATACCTTCAACCCCCCCTTGGCTCTTTCATAGACATAATGAAGATCTGTGGCTTTGGCTCCTATGCCCAAATTGTAAAGAATTACGTCTCTCCAGGTGTAAGTCATTTCGTATGGTCCAAAAGTTTTTCCTAAAAGATCAAGGTTTATCATGGATGCTTCCTCCCAGGGTACATAGCCCACAGCGTAGAGAATCGCTGTGAGCTTAAAAATTTATACAGAATATGGGCTTACCATCCTCCTGTTACCTTGATAACCTGGCCTGATACGTAGTCAGAAAGAGGCGAAGCAAGGAATAGAATTACTCTAGCAGCTTCGTCTGGGGTTCCAGGGCGGCCAAGGGGTATCATCAACCTGAATACATCGAGATGTTCCTTGGGCACTCCAACAGGAATCTTTTTGCCGTCCTTTTCTATTACGGTGTCTTCCTTTTTAGGTTGAGTAAGACGTGTTTCTATCCAACCGAAGGCTACAGCATTTACATTAACGTTAAGCTGTCCCCATTCCTTAGCAAGAGTTTTAGTGAAGCCTATAATGCCCGCCTTGGCTGTAGAATAGTTCGCCTGCCCGGCATTACCGTCGGTTCCCGCAACGGAACTAACATTTATAATTTTCCTCATGATAATTCGCCCTTCGGCTTTTTCTTTTTTGGCATTTTCTCTGATGTAGGGTGCAGCAGCTCGGATAATACGAAAAGGCGCTGTGCAATGAACCTTCAGCATGGCTTCCCACTGTTCATCCGTCATTTTGTGAACCACGCCGTCCCAAGTATAACCGGCATTGTTAACGATAACATGGATATCGGGACCAAAGGCGTTAACTGAAGTTTGCACGAATTTTTCGGCGAAATCATCAGCCGTAACGTCTCCAACTATTCCTACAGCTTCTCCGCCCTGATTCTTGATCTGCGATATGACTTCATCTAGTGGTTCTTGATCTAAGTCACTCAGTACGAGCTTGGCTCCTTCAGAAGCAAACAGCAAAGCTGTTGCTCGTCCAATGCCTCGTCCCGCTCCTGTGATCAAACAAATCCTTCCTGCAAGCATCTTTTCCATGATGAGTCCTCCTCCGTTTTGCTTTTAAGAATCACTAAGCCCCAACCGACGCCGAATATCTTTTCGAAGTTCTTTCTTGAGCACCTTACCTACGGGGTTTCTCGGGATAGCCTCTACAACTTCAAGCCGTTCAGGTAGCTTGTAAGTGGCAACTCCCTGTTGTTTCATGTAATCTATAACGTCGTCCAAAGTAATAGTTTGACCAGGTTTGGTTACAACATAGAGACATACTCTTTCACCCAGATTTTCGTCCGGCATTCCTACTGCTGCGACATCCTGAACGGCAGGATGAGCCAGCATGATATTTTCTATTTCTTGAGCGCTGATGTTATAGCCGCCTCGGATAATAATGTCCTTTGCACGGTCGAAGAACTTCAGATACCGATCTCCGGCTATCATGAACAGATCCCCCGTTCGGAAATATCCGTTTTCGTCAAAAGCCGTTTCATTGAGGTCGGGTCTTTTGAAGTAACCCGGGATGACGTTGGGCCCTCTATATAAAAGTTCTCCTACAGCACCGTCTTCAGTAAGTTCAGAGCCGTCGGGACCAACTATTTTAAGCTGTATAAATTTAGCCATCGGTGTGGACCATTCTACTCCAGGGGCACCATATCTGGGGAAGTGATCTACTCTAACTGTCATGTCCGGCACATCCGCTACGCTAGAAACAATGGCTGTACCCTCATTCTGACCCCATATATTACCGATGTCTATGTCCCAGCGTTTTTTGAATTCTTCCATTGCCCAAAGTGATGGGGGAGCTGATCCAACGGTTATGGTTCTAATGGAGCTTAAATCGAAACTCTGGGATGCCGGGTGTTTTAGAATCAGGTTTACCACGGCCGGTACAAGTAGGGTGTAGTTAATCCGTTCTTCAACCATTTGTTTCAGGAGGATTTGTGGGTCAAAGGGGTGGTGTAGGACAACGGTTCCTCCGTAACGTATCCATGGCACCAGGACGGTTCCAACCGACGCCATGTTTACAAGAGGACCGGCTGTTAGCATTATATCCCCTGGCTTTACAACGGATCCTGCCAGGCCAGCTTGGCATCGCCAGTTGTTATGGCTAAGAGGACATCCCTTGGGTTGCGCTTCCGTTCCGGATGTCCAGCATATGGTGAAAATATCGTTTGGATCTATGGGAACTTTATCGAGATCTGTGTCTGGTGTTTCTTGCATCATTTGGCGTAGGTCTTCGTAGGTAAAAATCTTTTTTAGGCTTGGCACTTGGCGACTAATTTCATCCGCCATCGATCGAAAAGAGAACCCGTGAAATTCATTAACGGTAATTATAGCTTTTGCTTCGGTTAGTTCGGCTACGTAAGTGACTTCTCGAGACCGCCACTGCATCGGCATTGGAGATATGATACCGCCGGCACGAGCGATAGCTAGGTAAAGCATTCCGAGTTCCCAGCAGTTGGGAAGTTGAACTAGCACTATGTCATCTTTTGCTATACCTTCACTTTTTAATGCCGTGGCAACAGAATCAACAGCTTTTGCGAAATTCTCATAGGTGACTCTTTCGGGAGCACTACCTACAAGGACTTCTTTGTTAGGAGGATCAACAAAAGCGGTGACTCCCGGCATTTTAAGAGCATGTTCTTTGAAATCGTCTATAAGTGTTCTGCGAGTTTCCCAGCAACCTTTTTGTGTATATTCTTTTATTCTTTCGGGCGTTGCTAGAATCATAATCGCCCTCCTGTGTTTTTAATTGAACAGTTTACAGACCAAATATGGCAACACTACACACACTAAAAGCCGGGATGCCACCTAGATTGTGGGTAAGTCCAAGTTTTGGATTTGGAATTTGGCGGGGTCCTGCTTTGCCCTGAAGCTGCTTATAGACTTCGTAAATCATTCTTAGCCCCGATGCTCCAATTGGATGTCCGAAACACTTAAGCCCACCATCGGACTGGCAGGGAATTTTACCTGTGAGTTCGAATAAACCGTCGTTTATATCGTGTATAGCTCGTCCTCTCTCGGAAATCTGAAGATCTTCGTAAGTTACCAGTTCAGTAATGGAAAAACAGTCGTGCACTTCAAGAATGCTTATTTCTTCTCTCGGCTTCTGTATGCCTGCTTCTTTGTAGGCTCTAATGGCAGCTTCTGTAGTGGTTTTTAGATAGGTGCCGTCCCATCGAGTTGTATAAAGTTCTTCTCCGGATGTGGCAGCTACCTGTAGGGCCTTTACAAAGACTGGGTCTTTTCTGATAGAACGCGCTATTTCCGGTGTAGTCACAATGGCTGCTGCGGCACCGTCGCTGACCCCACAACAGTCGAATAATCCGAGTGGCCAGGCTATAATCGGGGCCTTGAGCACCTGTTCTTCCGTGATTTCTTTTCTAAGATGCGCCTTGGGATTTAAGGCTCCGGCTTTGTGGCTCTTGCAGGATATCTTTGCCAGAGCCCGCTTTCCTTCTTCTGGGTTGATGCCGTATTTAGCAAAATAACGGGTTGCCATGAGAGCAAAACCACCGGGAGCGGTAAAATTCGGCAGGATAAAACGGTTCAAAGCGCCCATAACCGATCCAAAGTCGGGGAGACCGCCGTAGCCCGTGTCTTTGAGCTTTTCTACGCCTAGAGCCAGAGCGATTTTGACTGCTCCGGAAGCAACGGCATAGCAGGCGCCTCTGAAAGCTTCCGTTCCTGTTGCGCAGAAGTTTTCAACTCGAGTTACGGGAATATTCTGAAGCTTAAGGGTTTGGGAGAGCGGAATACCGCTTTTTCCAACATTCACTTCATCGAAGCAGGTTCCAAGCCATGCCGCTTCGATTTCCTTCTTTTCGATTCCAGCGTCTTCTAGAGCCTCCTGAAAGGCTTCAACTATTAGGTCTTCGGCGCTGGCATCCCATCTTTCTCCGAATTTTGTGCACCCCATGCCTATAATGGCTACCTTGTCCTTTATTCCTGAAGCCATGTTTAGCCTCCTTTTTATCTGCGCTGTTGAAGAGTTCTAGTGCTTTGCTATTTTACGGGCACAGCCTTCCAGAAATAGGTATGAACGCCTCGGTGACGATCGTGATACTTACGACGAAAGGAGAGTTCTACTTCCATTCCTACCTGAAGTTCGCCAAGGCTACAATCGGTAAAGTCTAGCATCATTCTTCCGCCTTCTTCGAAATCTACAATGCCGTAGATTTGCGGTGGATCGTAAGAAAAAGCGAGATTATCTCCTGTGTAGCTAAAGATGGTTGTTTTCCTGCGGGAGAAGCTGTAGGGCTCCATTTTGTTTACTGCCTGACACTCGCTTACTACGCAAATCCTTTGCGGAGGAAATTGCGGTGTGCCGCACTGAGTGCATCGAGATCCCACAAGGCCCAGTAAAGCCTTACGGTTTCGCCACATTACTGAAAGCGGACTTTCTGCCTGAAATTCGCCTCGAAGTCCTGTTTCCACTTCAAGCACTTCTCTAAAAGCGAGAAACTTTTGATAGGAGATCGGCGCCTTGCGGTTTAACATGTCCTCCAAAGACTTAGCTGGTTTTACTGAACCAACAAGATCTGTTACTTCGAAGTGTAGCACATCCACCCCGCTTCCGTAACCTACAAGGAGGATTTGGTCTTGGGGGCGAGATTGCTCAAGTGTCCATACAAGAAGAAGTAGTGGGTGAGCGGAACCGGTATCTCCCACATTGAGAAAGAGCGGATTAATAATCTGCTCGTCAGAAAAGCCGGCCATTTTTCCAATAATGGCGTGTTCCCTTGGATATGGACATGGATAAATGATGAACCGGAAAGACTCTGGAGACAGAGATTTTTGGGCTAGGTAGGTTTTAACGGCCTGAGGAATTAGTTTAGTAAAGCCCTCATCTCTGATCCATCGTTCTTCCCATACCCTTGGGAATGATTTAGAGGGTTCTCTAAGAGGTGATGGAAAATCTGCAGAGAAGGAGAGACTACCTACAAAGGCTGCGATGACTCGATTCTTTCCAAGTAGAACTGTTGCTCCTCCATCGCCCTGAATAAACTCATCAGAGCTTCCCGGTTTTGTCTTTCTAACTTCACCTGCGGTTATAATACCCCATGAAGCGGCACCTGCCTGTATGCGTTCCAGCCCGGCAAGAAGAGCCGTTGTGCCGGCTCTAGTACTTCCTGTAAAATCCGCTGTGGATACGATATCGGCGCATTCCAGAGCTTCAGAAATGATAGCCGAATTTAGACGTTCGGCGTATGGGAAGCTTGTAGATGCAGCGTGAAGTACACCTTTTCCATTAAAGACTGAAGATGGATCGGTGATAGCATTTCTAGATGCTGCTACAGCCAGAGTAATAGCATCTTCGTCGTAGTTTGCTACTGTGCGTTCACCTGAAGCCAGCCCTAACGTTGAAGCATTAATCCATGATATTGCCTTTGCCATCTCTTTTCTGTCTAGACGATATCTCGGTAGATATGCTCCAAAAGCCGTAATTCCAACCATGACGGTGACCTCCTGTGGGTCAAGGGTTTGTAATTAACTGACCGACCGTTAAGTTTTAGCCTACAGGACTCTTTGCTTTGTGTCAATCTAAAAATTCTTTACGGTATCTTGAAGACATTGTAATTTAACCGATACACTCTCTATGTTTACACTGGCGAAAATGCTGCAGACTTGAGGGTTGTATTAGGTGTGAAAACAAAGGAAAGGAGGGTAAAGCTGTATGAAAAAGATTGGGATTTTTATCGTTGCCGTGGTGATGATTCTGAGTGGTTGTGCGACTCAGCCTGGCTATCCACCTCCAAGCAAAGCTCAACAGGGCACTTTGGCTGGTGCAGGCATTGGTGCGGCTACAGGAGCCATTCTTGGTGCGGCAATTGGAGGAAGTGGCAAGGCTGCTCTGCTTGGTGCTGCCGGTGGAGCTATTGCTGGTGGTATTGCTGGTGGGATGATCGGAAGCTACATGGATCGTCAGGAACAGGAACTCCGTCAGGCTTTTGCAAATGTTGAGAGTGCCAGCATTCAACGGGAACAGAACATGCTTGCGGTAACTCTAAAATCCGACGTGCTTTTCGATACCAATTCTTACGTTTTAAAACCAGGAGCCTACGGAGAAATTGACAGAGTAGCGAGGGTTTTGGTGGCCTATCCTCAGACTCGCGTTCGAGTAGAGGGGCATACAGACTCTAGAGGTTCTGAACAGTACAACCAGATGCTTTCTGAACGTCGTGCTATGGCTGTGCGTGATGCTCTTGTTCAGAGAGGGGTTGACCCAAGGCGGATTGAAGTAGTGGGCTATGGAGCATCTCGACCTGTAGCCACAAATGCTACCGAAGCAGGTCGTCAGATGAATCGTCGTGTGACGATAGTGATCATTCCCGAGCAAGGCTAAGCTGTTTAGACCATACATAGAGCGCAATAGAAATAGCAACAGAGCCGTTGAGAGATTCCACTGTGTTGGTTGTTGGAATCTTCACGGCTCTGGTTTTCCATTTTTCTGGTAGTCCAGGCCCTTCGATGCCGGGAAGAAGTCCAAAGGTTTCGGGAAATCTTGCGTTCTGGATGTCTTTATCTCCTGAAGGATCAAGAGGTATGATGGGAAGTGAATGGGGTAAAGCCTCAATGGAAGGTCCTGAATAAATGTGGACTCTAAAAACGGCTCCTGCTGATGTTCTCACTGCTTTGGGATGAAATGGATGGGCGCCTTCTTTGAGAATAATTACATTGTTTACTCCGAAAGCAGCGGCAGATCGGATGGCTGCTCCGATGTTTTCAGGATGCTGGAACGGTAGCAAAAGCCAACAACCCCGTTGGTTAAATCCTTCAGCGGGATCCCATTTGGAAATCGAAGGAATACTGCACAAGGCTAAAGGATAACCGGTGTTAAAAACATCCAGTTCGGTGAAAAGAGGCCTGGAGATAACATACCAGCGCCTAATAGATTCTAGAAGTAGATCGTGGGATGATTCTATAAAATTTGGTGGAACAATGAGTGCTTTTACCAGTGCTGGTTTGGTAGAAATGAGTTCTAATAATATCTTTTTCCCGAAAACCAGAGTTTCATTCGATTTTTTAACTCCTCGTCCTGAAAGAAGACTCAAAAAATGACGAAATGTTTCGTTTTTAGCGGATTGAATTGCAGTAATTCTGATAGAAGAAAGTTTTTCTTTCATCCTTCCTGGCCCATTTTTTATGAAGATAATCATCTGCTTGTCCTTTATAAACCATCAGGTCTTCTCACTCAAGGGGATACATCTGAACAGATAAGTCTTTACGCTCTGGCGAAATTATGGATCAAAAAGACTTATGCAAAACCCGGTAATGTTTTTGTTGGACTTGTCCACAGACTAGATCGTGTAGCCGCCGGAATTATGATTTTTGCCAGGACATCAAAGGCTGCTGCTCGTCTTACGGAACAATTCAAGAATCATATGGTAGAAAAAATGTATCTTGCTGTTGTGGAAGGATTGCTGGAGCAGGATTCGGGCACTTTGATTCATTATGTAAAGCCAGGAAGACTTAAAACCACCGTGACTTCTTCTTTCAGAGAAGGTTATCAAGAAGCTAAGCTTGATTATGTAGTTTTAGCGAGATCTCGTAAACATCGTAAGACCTTAGTGGAAATAAACCTACACACAGGGAGAAAACATCAAATAAGAGCTCAATTTAGTTTTATTGGCTATCCTGTGCTTGGAGATCGCTTGTATGGTTCGTCGATTGTCCTTCCGGGTGGAGCTGTGGCTCTGCTGGCTCACCGAATAACTTTTTTGCATCCAACTCAAAAGATTCCGGTTTCTCTTAGTTCTTCTGTGCCGGCTTCATGGCCATGGGAGAGAAATCTTCCTAAATCCAGGAGTTTGTTCTGGTTGTGGGATGAAATCAAGGAACACCTGGATTTGGAAGTTTTTGATAATTTCCCGGTCTCAAAGTAAGTTACACATCCGTAAAGGTTCTGCACGGGTAACCTTTACGGATGTGGCGTTAGACTTTGTTATATAGTCCTTCCGGCTTCGAATCCGTCGTGTATGGCGTCGAAGGCTTTGCCGATTCTTGAGGCGTCACCAACGGTGCGATATGGTATCTTTAACTCTTGTAGGATAGCTTCGAGTTCTTGGTTTGGTTTAGCACCCGTTGCCACTACTACGGTATCGGCTTTGACCAGCTTTTGTCCCTCCGGAGTTTCAATTACAACACCTTCGGGAACAATTTCCATGACTTTTGCCGAAGTGAGCACATTTACGCCATGCATTTGAATGTCCTGCATGAAACACCATCTAGTCGAAAGCCCGATGTCTTTTCCTATTTCTGGGAGCATTTCAACTATGGTGATCTTTTTTGTGCCTTGAGTTGCCATGCGGAGTATTAGCTCGGTGTCTTTCGCTTGATGAGTAAGCAGGAATTTTAGTGACTGAGGATCTATGGTTCCTTTTTCAGCTAGATATATAGCGGTTTCAATGCCAACGGCGCCGCCCCCAATTATAACAACGTTTTGTCCCGTCCATACCTTTCCCCCCAACACATCCCAGGCGTGAACTACATGGTCACTTTTTATTCCCGGGATGGGAAGTTCAGCAGGTTGGGCTCCTGTTGCTAATATGACAAAGTCGGGTTTTTCCTGCTCCAGGATTTCGCGGGTAACTGTTTTGTTTAGCATTATCGGAATACGGCGTGCGGAAACCTGACGAACAAGATCTGATGCAAGCTGCAAGAATTCCTCTCGTCCTGGAGGTGCTCCCGCAAGCAGAAGCTGTCCACCAAGACGATTGCTTTTTTCATAGAGTGTTACATTGTGGCCTCTATCATGAGCGGCAATAGCTGCGCTCATACCTGCCGCTCCACCGCCCACAACCATTACTTTCTTGGGTTGTGAGACTTTTTCGATAACTCTCTCTCGTTCATGACCGGCTCGAGGGTTGCAAAGGCATTCTACGGATTTCATTTTAAATAGGTTGTCGAAACACCCCTGAGCGCAGGCAACGCAGTGGACGATTTCATGTTCTCTGCCTGAGTGGGTTTTTTCTGGAAGGAATGGATCGGCTATAAGAGCTCGCCCCATTGCAACCATGTCGCAGAGATGGTTTCCGATTAGTTCCCTGGCTGTATAAGGGTCGTTTATGCGGTGACCGGCGATTACCGGCACAGAAAATAACTCCTTGAAATATCTTGCCAGATAGGCATAGGCTCCTCGGGGTACTTCAGCAATAATTTGTGGAACTCTGGCTTCGTGCCACCCCACGTTTACGTTTATTGCGTTAGCACCCACGTCTATAATGCGCTTTACATATTCTGTAAGTTCTTCTCGAGATATACCCCCTGGCATAAGATCGTTGCCGTTGACTCGGACAAGTATCGGAAAATCGTCACCTACGGCTTTGCGAACAGCCTGGATGACTTCAATACCGAACCGCATGCGGTTTTCCAAAGAACCGCCGTATTCATCCGTTCTCTGATTTGTTAGAGGTGATAGAAACTCGCTGATAAGATAACCGGTTCCGCTAAGTATTTCTACGGCATCAAAACCGGCTTCTCTAACTCGTCGTGCCGCATCGGCAAATCTGGTTATAGTGGTTTTAATTTCTTCAATGGTCATCTCCCTGGGGGTTTCCTTTGTCAGTCTTGAAGGAATAGGTGATGGAGCTACGGGTTGTTTACCACCTAAAAAAACAGAGAGATTATATCTTCCTGCGTGGTTTAACTGAACGGCAGCACGAGCTCCATGACGTTTTATGGCTGAAGCGAGATCTCTAAGTCCCGGTATAAATTCATCCTTATGAGCTCCAATATGTCCAGGAGGACCAGAATACTCGTCAATTGTGGCGAAACCAACCGTAATTAGCCCTGCTCCCCCTTTAGCTCTTTCCTCATAGAATGCTACAATTCGATCTGTTACGAAGAAATTTTTTGCCATGTTCAGATGCATGGCTGGCATTAGAATACGGTTTCTAACTTCTAGGTTGTGAATAAAAATAGGTTCAAAAAGCGGATCTCTTGTCATTTCCCCCTCCTGCTAACTTTTTGCAACGTTTTCATCACATTTCAGAAAAGTGAGGTTATTCTAGACATAATCGGGAATACATTCCAAGAAAAAAGCGAGTCTTTAAAGGTTTTGGGTGCTGAACAATTTATGCTGAGCTTAGCAGTTGGGTTATATTTTCCTCCGAGTGGATGTTTTTTGTTGAGGGTCTCAGTTACATGTTGGTGTTGATATAGAGGTACGATTTTAGGCATATTATAGAAAAAGGTCGCAAAAGTGGTAGAAAAGACTTAACGGTTAACAGCTAAGGCTAGAAAGTCTAAAGGAGACCTTTTGTGTGGCATCAATAGGCATGGTATCCAAAAGCAGATTAAACATTGTGCCACCTGCCAGTACTGGAGAAATTCCTCGTCTGTAGTGCACGAAGGAAGTGGAGAATGTAAAAAATCTCCGTTCGAACTACAAAGAAAGGCAGGTAAAAGGTAATCAGTATTGTCAGCGCGGGTGGAAATGGATTGTCATTTAGGTTGACTGATGGGTGGCACACATCGATAAAGTATAGAGGCATAGCTTCGCTGTGCATACACTATGCCTTTGTCGCTACTAAAACTAAGGTATAAGTTCTTGAAAGGTTTAGATATGGCAGGTCAACTTCTTTTCGGTATTGTCTGGTATGCTAATACGAAAAATTTCTACGATGAGCTTGAGTTATGCAAGTATACGATCTAACGATAAGAGAACTTTTAACCAAACCGTTGTGTAGTCTTCTTGAATACATCACGGGAGAAAAAATCAAAAGTTTTTTAGATCCGTCTTTTCCCTCGGTAAAAGAAAGGAGAGCGGACCTCCTGCTTGAGGTCGAGAACGGAAACATACTTCATGTTGAAGTTCAGAGCACAAACGATTTTTCTATGTCTCAAAGGATGCTCGAGTATCGTCTTCTAATCAAGAACAAGTATCCATACAGAAAGGTTCAACAGATGGTATTGTATATTGGTGATGAGCCGTGTAGAATTTCAGGGAGTATAGAGGAAGAAGGGCTGCTTTATCGATACGGAGTAATAGACGTAAAAGAAATCCCCTGTGACGTGCTTTTAGAGAGCGAAAGGGCAGAGGATTTAGTTATAGCTTTTCTCTGCAGAATAACTGATAAGCGAAGACTCTTCAGGAAACTCAAGGAAAGGTTGTATAACTTAGACTCAAGGGAAAGGGCGGACTTTCTTGCCAAAATCTTGACTATATTGGGGCTGAGGCCTATGCTTAAAGAAGAAGTATTAAGTTTGGTTAAGGAGGTTGGAGGGATGCCGATCACCGTGAGGTTAGAAAAAGAGTTGGTAGAAAATTTTCCTGTGATTGGGGACCTGGTAAAAAAAGGACTCCAAGAAGGACTACAGCAGGGTATTCAACGTGGTATACAAAGAGGCAGGCAGGAATCTTTAATAAAAATTCTTGAGGCTAGATTTGGGGAGATTGGGGAAAGTCTTAAAGAAAGAATAAATTATATCGAAGAAGTTGAAAAACTGGAGGAGCTTTTGATAAGAGCCATTCGTGTTAGTGATTTAGAAGAATTCAAGAAAGAGCTCGCCAAAGGTGAATAATCTTCTGATTCTAATGCTACCGATGGTTATATTTCACACTTCATGTTTTTCCGCTATCAGATGATTTCCAAAAAAGCCAGAATTTATAAGCATTTTCTGTTCGATAAACAGTTAGGCGGCAAAAACATCTTTAAAAACTAGGTGTTTTTTCTGGAGAAACTCATACCATGCAAGTATACGATCTAACGATAAGAGAACTTTTAACCAAACCGTTGTGTAGTCTTCAATACATCACGGGATAAAAAATCAAAAGCTTTCTAGATCCGTCTTCCCCTTGGTCAAATAAAATAGAATCCGACCTTCTGTTAGAGAGCCAAAAACGCTTCGATGTTGCTCAACGTAAACAGAAGCTGTGACCACAAGCTATCTTTCTATAAAAGGATACTCGAGCATCGGTCTCTGATCAAGGACAAGTATCCGCATAGAAAGTTTTAACAGATGGTGTTGTTGTGCATTGACGATGAATCATTAAAATTTCGGCAAGTATAGAGTAAGAATGTTTGGTTTATCGGGAAAATAGACATTAAATAAATTTCATGTAGTAATTCGAATTAGCGCAAAAAAGACCTAGGCAAAAGGGTCTGCTTTAGGTAGTAAATTGGGAAAACAAAACTGATTAAAGAAAGCGAGAAAGGAGAACGCATCATGAAACAAATAGTAAGCGGTGTAATCTTTCGGACAGTGATTGTGATATTATTGATAACCTTAGTCACACCGTTGGCAAACGCTCAAGAACCCGCTTCCCCTGGAAAAGGAACGTTAGTCTTAAAAGCGTACGGTCCAGGGGGTCCTGCTCCGGCTATGCGCGAGGCTGCAAAGGTATTCGGCACAAAAAAAGGATGCACTGTAGAAATAATCGCTGGTCCTACATCGACCTGGAAGGATCAGGCTATGAAGGATGCCGATCTTATTTTCAGTGGCTCCCAGTATATGATGACCGAGTTTGTGCGCAAAGATCTTTCTGGCTTAATCGATACTTCAACAATCCAAACGCTTTACTTACGACCTTCTGCAATTCTAGTTCGCCCAGGCAATCCAAAACAAATTAAAGGTGTAAAAGACCTTGCAAAACCGGGCATCAAAATTCTTGTGGTTGAAGGTGCAGGACAGGTGGGTATGTGGGAAGATGTTGCAGGTAGAACAGGTGACGTAAGGCTTGTTGAAAGCATACGCCGCAATATCGGTTTCTTTGCTGCTAATAGCGCCGAAGCGAAGAAAATATGGAATAGCGATACCAGCTATGATGCCTGGATTATCTGGACTATTTGGCAGAAGGAGAGTCCCGCCGCAGCCGATCTTGTTAACACTGAACCTGAATACACGATTTACCGCTCCTGTGCTGTCGCACTGACAAATCGATCAGAACATAAAGCTTTAGCAAAAGAATTCGTAGATTTTCTAAGATCTGATGAGGGAAAGGATATTTTTGTAAAATGGGGCTGGACAGCACCTTGAATCCTAATTTTACTGATTTGATAAAAGTAGATTTGCCTCTAACAATTTGTTTAGAAAGGACACATTATAAATAACGTTACGTCATCCTAAGGAAGATTTTTGGTAAAATTGTATGATAGTTCTTTTGTGTCGTAGGCTACGGCTTTGTCAGACATGTGAATTGCTCATGTTGTTTTCTCCAGGTTGTTTTTGCGGATATTGTCGAACAACCAAAGTGGTTACCAAAAAGAATCAGAAAGGATGCAAATAATGATTGCAGGAATTTTGGGCATGCTAGTAGCTCTTCTAATTTTTTCTTTCAGTTATTCTGTTTTGGAATAGAAAACCCGATCCAACGATAGCTATTCCACTTAATAATTTTCTAACATCGGAAGGATTTACTCTTATTGAGCCAACTGGTCCCATTTTTAATGCAATAAGAGATGCATACAGTCTTACTAAAAGTGATATCTTTATAGAGCAAGCTTATGAAAGTGCAAGAGATAATTGTATAGTGTGTTGGCTTACTGGTTCTGGCGGCACAACTAACAGTCTTGTCCTAGCAATTTCGAATAATAGGGGAACATGGGTCTTATTTTGCGTCCCTAATATAAAGGGTATAACCGGAAATTTTATTAGAAAGAGCTTCGAGCTGTCTCTTCTTTATCTCATTTGAAAAAAGTAGAGTTATATGAATCAATTCAACCAGACATAAACTGTGATCTGTATGTTAAGAAAGGCAGCTTAATTCCTTCCTTTCTCTTCTTGCTTTTTCTAACTTTTTAATTTCACATCTAACTTTAGCACCCTATCTTCAATTTATTGACTCCTTTTTCAACAGCGGTTCTTACCCATCTTGGTTTGTAGGTTATTGTTTGCGATATTAAGCGAAAGGGAGTATTTTTTGCCTTTGGTCGAGTGCATAAAAAGAAAGGAGAATGTGTAGATGAAGCTTGGCATAGTAGGTCTTCCACGATCGGGCAAAACTACACTTTTTGCGGCTTTGACGGGTCGTTCCTACGATGAACTTGTGTCTTCATCGAAGTCCGGTAGCGTCCAAGGTGTGGTTGCAGTTCCAGATGATAGACTCGGATGGTTAGCCGAGCAATACAACCCCCGTAAGGTAACACCCGCTACCGTAACATATTTTGATTATCATGCCGGCAGTCAGTTAGATCCCGACGATCGCAAGGGTTATATCTCTCTTCTACTTGCCAACATTCGTCCTCTTGATGCCCTTATTATGGTGCTACGGAATTTCCATGATCCCGTTATGGGATTGCCTGACCCTACTCGAGACTTCCAAACTCTGGAAGAAGAGTTCCTTATTGCCGATCTTGCTACGGTGGAAAAACGTCTAGAAAAGATTGAACAAGAAAGAAAAAAGGGTCGGAAAGGCTTGGAGCACGAAGCCGAGCTTCTTTCTGAATGTAGTCGTATCCTTAATAATGAAGAACCGCTGAGAAATTATCCCGACATTGCCAAAACTCCGGAGCTCAGAGGCTTTACCTTCCTTACGGCAAAGCCACTGCTGGTTGTCGTTAATAACGATGATTCTGACGAAGCTCTTCCTTCCATTGATTTGAAAGGCGTTGAGGCGATAGCCGTTAGAGCTCGCCTTGAGATGGAAATTGTTCAGCTTCCTCACGATGAAGTTGAAACATTCCGACAAAGTTTCGGTGTAACAACTCTGGCAAAAGATCTTGTTGTAAAAAGATCCTACGCACTTTTAAGACTTATTACGTTTTTTACCGTGGGAGATGATGAAGTAAAAGCCTGGACAATACCGGAAGGCACAACAGCTTTAAAAGCCGCAGGAACAATACACTCCGATATGGAAAAGGGCTTTATTAGAGCTGAAGTGGTCGCCTATGAAGATCTTAGACGAGTCGGCAGTTATGCAGCAGCCCGGAAGGAAGGGCTTGTGCGGCTGGAAGGTAAAGATTACATTGTCCATGACGGTGACATTTTGCATATTCGATTTAGCTCTCCGGGAGCCAAAAAGTAGAGTAATGCCAAGCTACCAGGTGGTGAAATATCGACAATGATGATTCGCCTTCGAGGAGTAACCCAACATAACCTTGCTAACATTAGTCTCGACATCCCCTTAGGGAAAATGATCGGAATTTGCGGGGTTAGCGGTTCCGGAAAGTCCACACTTGCGTTCCACGTTATTCATGCAGAAGGTCAGCGCCGATATGTGGAAACTTTTTCGCCTTACGTGCGCCAATTTCTGGAAAGACTCGCCGCTCCTTCAGCTCAGTCTATAGAAAACATTCCTCCTACTATAGCCCTGGAATCTGGCACGACGGTAAAAAACGCCAGATCAACCGTCGGCACACTAACAGATATTAACGATTACCTAAAACTCCTCTACTCCCTAGAGGTTCAATTTATTAAAACCACTTCTGGTGCACCAGGTGTTCCACAGTCTCTCGTCGAAGCCTTTTGCCCTAATTGCAATATTCTTATTCGTCCGGCCACAGAGGAAACCATTCTTTCATGGCTCAGGCAGGAAAAGATTGGTGAGCGTTTTCTAGTTCTCGCCCCGCTCGATCTTGACAAGCACGGCTTTAATCCTCGGGAGCTTATTTACAGGGGATTTATAAGAATTTATGCTGGAGGTCGCCAGATTCATCTGGAAGAAGATCCCATCCCCGAAAGTATTTCACCACCTATATTCGTTGTGGTTGATCGAGTGGTTTACAATAGTCAGGAAGAGGAACCACGCATAGCCGAATCTCTTCGAGTTGCCATTCAGGTGGGGGAAGGTATTGTGGAACTGGCTTTCCCGAGCGGCGACGAAAGCGGATCTTATGTCCATTACCGTTTCAACGCTCGACAGTCCTGTCCTAAATGCGGCTTTGTTGTGCCGGAACGTCGCCCAGAATTTTTTTCTTTCAATAGCCCTCTGGGAGCCTGCCCGGAATGCAAAGGTTTTGGGAGAATCATTGGTGTAAATCCAGACCTTGTCGTGCCAGACCGGACTCTTAGCCTGGCTGACGGAGCTATAAAACCATGGCCTCCGGGAAGTTATGAATATCGAGATCTTATGAGATTTTGCTGGCGAGAGGGTATTCCTACAGACGTGCCCTTTTATGAACTGCCTCGTGACGCACAGGATAAGATCTTTAACGGCACGAGAGATTTTTACGGTGTTAAGGGCTTTTTTGAATGGCTCGAGGAGAAGCGTTACAAGGTGCATGTGCGAGTGTTTTTATCTCGTTATCGGGCCTTTATTCCATGCCCTCTGTGTGGTGGGACTCGTTACCGTAAAGAAACCGGCATCTTTAGATTGCTCGGAATACCTATCTATGAGTTGCAGTCGTGGAGTATAGCAAAGTGTCTTGATTTTTTTAAATCGCATAGAGAATTTCTTTATGAACAACAGTCATCAGCCATTGTCTCGCACGAAATTATTCGCCGCCTGGAGCTTCTTGTTTCGCTTCGGCTGGGCTACCTTTCACTCGATAGACCATCGAGAACTTTGTCTGGAGGAGAGGTTCAGCGAGTTCACCTTGTGCGAGTGCTGGGGAGTGGCTTGAGCAATGTGCTTTACATCATTGATGAACCCAGCACAGGACTGCATTCTCAAGATCAGGAACATCTTGTGAAAGCTCTTAGGCGCTTTGTTAATCAGGGCAATACTGTGCTTGTGGTAGATCACGATCCCGATATTCTTAGTGCCTGCGATGAATTGATAGAACTTGGACCAGGGGGCGGGAAGAGCGGTGGTCGTATAATTGCTCGGGGATCTCCTTCAGATCTCGCTTCTAATCCTGAAAGCATAACGGGAGCCTACCTATCAGGTCGATTGCTGATAAATAGCTTTGGAGAGAAGCGATCAAAACCATTTCCCGCAGATAACCAGTCCCGTATGCTGATTGTCAAAAATGCGAGAGTTAACAACTTAAAGGATCTCTCTGCTCGTTTCCCTCTGGGATGTCTTATCGGCGTAAGCGGTGTGTCCGGTGCCGGTAAAACAACTCTCGTTCACACCGTTCTTTATTCAAGCTGGCTCAAGTACAAAAGGTTACCCGTAGAAGATGAACTTCCACCTGGAAGCTGGAACGTAGATGGTTTGAAATTGATCGATCAGATGATGTTCGTTGATCACCGGCCTATTGCTCGTACACCTCGAGCGAACCTCATGTCCTACGCCGGCATTATGTCCATAATTCGTAATCTTTTGGCGAGCACTGATGAAGCTCGCGCAAGAGGTTATGGGCCCGGGTTTTTCTCATTTAACCAGCCGGGAGGGCGCTGTGAAGTCTGTCAGGGTGAAGGATACGAGCATCACGAAATGCAGTTTCTCGCCGATGTCTATTCCGAATGTCCCGCCTGTCACGGAAAGCGATTCAAGAAGGAAGCCCTGGAAATTCGCTATAGGGGCTGGAATATAGCCGATTTCCTCGATGCAACGGCTGAAGATGTGGTATCCCATTTTGGTGATAATGCTATGCTAGTTCGATTTTTACGACCCTTTTTCCTGCTCCATCTTCACCATCTAAAACTTGGTCAGCCTCTGGCAACTCTTTCTGCCGGTGAATCCCAGCGGCTAAAACTTGTGCCATTTGTTCGAGAAATGCTGGCTGAAGAAAAGGTGGATTCTCACCGTCCCAAAAGAAACTGCCTCATACTTGATGAGCCTTCCAAAGGGCTTCATCCTCGAGACCTCGAGAATCTAGCGAAGGTTTTTAGAATGATCGTAGATCAAGGTCATACGATCATCATGGTGGAACATAATCTCCAGCTCCTTTCGCTGTGTGACTGGATTGTTGATCTCGGTCCTGGGTCTGGAGACGACGGCGGTAGTGTGGTTTATGAAGGTCCTGTGGCGGGCTTGATGGAGTGTGCCGAGAGCGCTACCGGCGTTGCTATGAAGCGCTTTGTTGATCTTAAAAATGTCAACTGTCCGGTCATAGTCTCGTCACGGCATGATAGTTCCTCCAAGGCTACCTGTGAGGAATTGAAACAAGTTCGCGAGATAGTTCTCAAAGGAGTTCGTCATCATAGCCTGAATATCGGCGAACTGAGGCTGCCTCTAGGAGCGATGATAGCTCTTACGGGACTTAGCGGATCGGGAAAGTCAACTCTTGCTTTTGATGTGCTTTTCAGCGAAGGGCAGAGGCGATATCTGGAGTGCCTTTCCAGCTATGTTAGAAACTATTTCCCTCTTCCCGAACGTCCTACCATCGAAATGCTAGAAGGA